>OFGQ01000450.1_pt1 | contig 34452 bp, 20 predicted proteins | sample 1521791 | NCBI WGS metagenome assembly OFGQ01 (sample SAMEA3504116, study PRJEB24116) | mouse gut metagenome | biome: mouse gut; feature: mouse-associated habitat; material: faeces | place: Denmark | collected 2011 | reverse complement strand
CAGGGCCTTTCCTCTAAAACTGCTCGTGGAATAGTGGGGCTCCTTTCCGGCAGGGTGGGGCTAATACTCCGTGCAGACGGGGCTCTCGGTCCGGTATATGCAGGGAACGCCTGGAGCGGAAAAAGATTGCTTTACTCCATACTTGAGAAGCAGTCCTCTGAATTCGTGGGCCGTATATTGAGAACCTCTGTCGCTATGAAAAAGCAAGTCGGAGGGGTGGCCTCTTGAGTCAAATGCGTCTCGGAATGTTGAAAGTACCAGTGATATATCCTTGTGAAGCGATAGCCTTGCTCCTATTACTCTTCGGGCAAACAGATCTAATATCACGCATAGGTAGCAAGTCCCAGTACCTGTCTTAAACTCTGTGATATCACTGACCCATGCCATGTTGGGTGCGGGTGGTGAAAATTGCCGGGCCAACAGGTTGGCATCGCTGCTTTGCCAATTTGTGTTCGTGCATTCCCTTTTGTTGGGCGGCTGCGGGGCAATCTTGTGGAGCAATTCTAAAACTTTATGTTTGCTGACCGTAAAGCCTTGACCCATTAGTTGCTGGCGAATATTTTCTGAACCAGGTCTTTTAATATTTCTATCACAGATTTCTTTGATTGCAGGAAGAAGCTCCTGATCATGCTTTTCGTAGACAGTAACCTCTGGTCTGCGGAAAATTTGATAGTATAGATTAGATTTTCGGATTTTTAAAGAACGGCAAACTTGGTTGGGCCCATAAATAGGCAGCAATGGATGGGCACAAATAATACGCTGGACTTCGGGAATATCTGCTATGATCTCGTTCAAAAGTTTTAACTCGTTCTGCTTTTGCTGAACTACTAGCTTTAGATGTGCATTTTTTTGCTGTACAGATTTTACACTTAGCCGAGCGCTTTGAGCATATTGAGAATCAATTCGTCTGAACCACTCTCGCAGAGGTTTGTCGGTTACTCCGGATATTTCACACAGTTCTGTCAGTGTAAATCCGTTTCGATATTTTTCATATAGAGACCATTTATACACATCACTGTAGAATCTGGACATTACCCTGCTCCCCTTCCTGAGATTCAGAGGGGTAATAGGCATCTGATCGACAGTTACTGACAAGCCCCATTTGATTCATAAATTTAATGATTTTCTTTTTACTGGTGACTATACCTTGATTGTGTAACTGGATGCGAATTCGCTCCGCACCAAGGCGGCCATCGTTTTCTATGAAAATCTCCTGGATTTTTGAACTGATATACTCATCCTGCGTTTGACGCTTTGCTTTCTTTTGTCCCTGCCGTTTATGATAATAAATGGATGAAAGAGACACCTCAAAGGTCTGGGCAAGAAATTTGGCCGGATATAAATTTAAAAGTGGTAGCGCCATACTAATTCGTTTTCTCAACGGAATTGTTTGAAGAATCCCGCTTGTATGAATAATTGATAGGGAACGTTCTGCTTCTTCCAGTCTTTGCTTCAGTTTTTCAGTATAAGTAAGTATTGCTCCGATATCTTGAATCGGGAGATCAGTCAGTGGGTAACCATTCAAATCTTTTTTCCAGTCATTGATCCAGCGATAAATTGTAACAAAATGGATTCCAGATTCTTCTGCAATTTCTTTTGGCGTGTATCCGCACACGTATTTTATAAAAACTTCCTGCTGGATACCTTTTGAATATCCCATATAAATACCTCCTGCCGCTAAAATTTAGAATGGCAGGAGGTATTTTATCACATAAAGACAGACTCTAGTTCAAAATAGTAATCACAACTTCTGTTCATACAAAACTGTCTGCTGAGAATAGCAACGTTTAGTTATTTGCAGTTGCATTTCCTGCTCGCGCTGAAAACTCAATTCCTGAAAATCCTGGAGCAAAAAGCTGAGTTTCCGCCGGAACAGCTTCGCAACATTTCGGTTTGCCGTTGTAACAACAATTTGCCGGTGGTGGGTAATCACAAACTCTCTCAAAAAATCAATCAGTGCCAACACATTTAAATCGTCGATATTGGCCACCGGCTCATCCAAAAGCAGGAAAGCTGGCACACTGCCCGCGGTCAGATTCATTTGGAAAAACACGGACAGTACTAAAGCAGTACGCTGCCCGGTGCTCATTCGCTCCGCCGAAACTGTCTCCTGTCCCCGATATCCTATGATATTCTGCCCCGTTGGGTCGATTTCCAGCTTGGAAAACTCCTGCGGCTGGTGTAGAGAAAAGAAAATCTGGCTAATTTTCTGGATGTTTTGCTGAATGAACTGTTGAGCGAAATGTTCCGGGGGACACAGCGCCTCGATGGTATGCAAAAGTGTCATACACCGCTCCTGCTGTTCCCCTATGCGGCGTTTCTTTGCTTTACACTGCTTATCCCGTTCAACATATGTATCATATTCTATCATGTTTTTTACAGTATCCCGGATACTTCTGCACAGCGACTCTAGGGCGGCGGCATCGACCCCAGGCTCTTTCAGGATAAAACGCACTTCATTCCAGAAACTGATGATTCGTTTCAGTTCAGACAACTCCGCCTTATACTTTGATATTTGAGTCATAGATTCTTGCAACAATATCGAAGTTTTTTCGGGGGTACAGTCCTTCATCGCTATTTGAATACTTAAGAGGGAATTCTCTTTCTTTATTTTCTCATCACATAATTGAGTCCTGAGTCGCGATAGAGCGTCCAGCAAACCTTCATCGGACGAATCATCAACAGAGGTCTGAAACGCTTCGAAATTTTTTTGGATGCTTTCCCAATCCTCCAACTTTTCAGCTTCCATCTGCCCTTTAGACAAGGCCTGAAGTTCCTGCTTCTGACGGGAGAACATCTCGGAATATTGGAAATAATCTTCTTTGACCGAATCTCTCAACTCGAAAATCTCAGACGGGTTTGCTAACTTCGGGAATTGTTCCTGTATAGCTCTAACCGCGCTTTCATAGTTCTCTGCCCACTCCAACTGAACTGATTCGTTCGCAATCTTTGCTTTGACTGCCGCAATATTGGCTTCTGTCTCGGTCAGTTTTCGGTGGAGGTCTGTCAGTGCATTGCTCTGAGCGGTCTGCTCCCGCTCCATATAGGCTAGCAGAATCGATTGACTGATCCCCTCTGTTCCACATAAAGGGCAGACGTCCAAATCCGGGTTGAGTTCATATAGCCTAAGCCCCGATTCCCGAAGTGTTGATATTGCCTTGGTCCTCTGATTTGCCAACATCTCACCTTGGCTGATCCGCTGCACTAAGTCGTATTGGAATTCCTTCAATTTTTTCTGACAATTCTGGAGTTCTTCCAGGATTGCCTTTGCCTGACCGACGGAACAGCGGGGGATGTCCTGTACTATGTCACCATATTGAGAAATCAAACGCTCCAGTTCCTTTAACTGACGTTCAGAGCAATCTTTTTTTTGCTTGTTTGTATGTACTGCTTGAATCAAGTCATGGTTTTCTATATAAAACGAAAGCGCTTCCAATTGTTTTTCCTGTTCATATAGCTGTCCTTGATAGTACAGAATGTCACCCTCTATTCTCTGTAATTCTTTATACTCATCTATTTCTTCTCCATATCTCATTTTGAATTTGTCCTGTTGTATTTTTTCTTCTACCAAAAGCGTCTTTAACTCCAACATCCTATCTAATGCCTGTTCCTGAGAAGGAATCGGGCGCAAATCCTGAATCTTAACGCATTTCGTCAAAACAGACTGCACCATCTCCAAAATTCTGTCCAATGGAAGTTCCGGGACAATTGCCAGACCGGAAGCGGACAACATTGCGGAGAGCGCCAGCCGGTTTGTGGGGGTTATCTGCCCCAACTGACTTTGCTCCTTTTCAAGCTCACTCATCTCCACGCTCAGCTTCTCACTGTATTTTCGGCATTCCTCAAGATAACGGTTGATATTGCGCCAAGCCTCGCCGGTGCTGGGGCCATATAGGATTTGGGTAAAAATACTGCGGTAATCCCGTGGTTGGCTGACAAACAGATAGGCCTCTTCCGCAGAAAAGTAGTTATACTGGTGAAACGCCTCATTCAACCGGGCCTTGGTTTTGTTGTTTTCTCGGTTTTGATACCACTGCCGCTCCCGCTTTTTTCTCTCTCCTTCGTCCTTGGCCGGTTCTACAGTACGCTCACCCTGATCTGTTTCCAGCATAAGCTGGAGTCCAGCGACATCAGCGGGCTCGCGGGTGATTCCGCAATTTTCTCCGGTAAGTGCAGCTTCCACCGCCGACAGCAGTGAGGTTTTCCCTGTGCCGTTGGGGCCGTAAAGTACGTTAGCGGAAACCAGTGGGATGCTCCAGTCTTTGGGGTAACAGTGCGGCCTGAAGCCTTTCGGGATGGTGAGCTCATGAAGTTGTTGAATTTTTTGTGCCGGCTGACTGATGGCCTGCACCCTATGGCCCGAACGGCGTTTTCCTTCAACATATTCTTTCAGTGTGCCAGTTTGATACTCACCTAGGCAGAAAGACAGCCCTTTCTGCTCCAGCTCCTGTGTCCAGATATCGACCGGCTGAACAATGTCCTCAGCCGTCTGCGTGACGGATGCCCGCCCCACCGGGATATAGCTGGTCAGATACTCAAACGGGACCACCAAATTACGGGTACACTCTGTATTGCTAGCAAAAGCCAGCCGCTTCTGTACATCCAGCAGGGAAAACTCTTTCTCATCTAAAACAGCCGCCCAGTAGAGGTTCCAGCTGACATCATTGGCCAACTGAAAGTAAACTGGCTCAATGATTTCAGATGCAAACTCTGCTTGCTGTTCATACAGTGCGTTCCACTGGGTGGCGTCGGTATATGTAAACAGATATTTGGCAACTATCCTGCCATCGTAGCAATAATCGGCCCATCCATACTTGACTTCATGCCATACTCCAGTGCAGGAGGCGGTCAAACCGGATTTAACTATCACTTCATCAATACAGCTTGTTTCAGCCATTGGTGATGTCCCCCTTTATGGTCAAATGATCTCCTTGTAAGATATCCTTGGAAAAGTGCGGCGCCATGCAAATCTGATTTGAACTGGCGTCCTGATAGAAGACTCCTATGGTTCGCTCCGCCAGATCCCGGTTATTATTACACTCAATTCGCATAAGACGGGCTGCATATAGATCCGCTTCGCTGCTGTCCTCCGCATAGGAAACAATCATCTCCCTTTCGCCAGCACACAGATTTGCAGGAGGCCGGCCTTCCGCCGCAGGGTGGTAACAGAATGTATGATTTTGGGCCAGGGCCGCAAAACGAGGGGGAAAAGCTTCTGGGTGCTCCAGAATATTCCGCAGGTGCAAAAGCTTGACCATTGCCTTTTTCCCCTGCTCAACATCTTTCTCATCCAGGAAAAGGGTCCAAGCGCGAGGTTGGGTAAGGCTTTCCATCCCCATTGACTCCCTGACATTTGCGGACAGGGTCAATGCCCAGAAGCAGTCTATTTCCAGCTTGCCAGGATGCTCCACCGGGTACCGGTAGGGTGCACTAAGTCTGCCGCAATAATCCAGCAATGCCTTTCGATAGGGATTTTTCTTGTCAATATCTTCAATACGCCGCTCCAAAGCGGTATCCGCATACACGGTTTCCACCCAATTTCGCCCTTCCTCGTCCAGCACATAGCAGGTATCCGCCAATATCCGGTTCAGCCGCACCTCCGCAAAGCTGCTGGGGGTAAGATTGGGAAGATTGACCAGCATTGCGTGCTCAGCCGACTCGCTGTACCAGACCTCCATCTGCTCCTTTGACATGATCCCTCCGAAAAGTCCGCAGGCGGCATTTTTTCTATGTAATTCCTGATCTTGTATCCACTTTCCTGAAATGTCCTCTGTATGTTTACGGTAAACAGAAGTCCAGGAGATAGCAATGTGGATGCTGTGCCCCTCTTCCCCATTGGCCGGACTGGCGCAAGTACCCGCTGCCCAGTTACAGGAGACATACAAACCGGGCTGGCCGTGATTTTTCAGTTCCCAGAGCAGCCGGGAGAAAACCTCTTCCCTGGGAGATTTATTCAGCTGCGGATGTAGCAGAATTAACCCACCGGAAGCGTTCGCCCACAAATCAGCCCACTGAATGGTATGATTCAGTGAGTCGGCACACAGTAACGTGACCAGGCGGTGATTAATGGTGTAAATGATACTGCCAGTACTCATCCCGGCAAGCTCACAGGAGCAGTATCCATCGCCCATAGGGTGGGTCTTCAACTGAGGGACCAAGCATAATTTTCGTCCGCTTCCATCCGCTTTCCAAACCAGGAAGCAATAAAACAGAGCGGTGACAAACTGTCTCCGGTCTAACTCACGCGTGCGCCAGGCGTCATCAATCAGACAAATATCAGGATCGCTTTTGCAATTCTGCAAAAACGAATCAAATTCTTTGATTGGTACCCCTTGACAGGGCAACACCCATAGCTTACGGTCCTCCGGCCACAGATTCTGGTCTGCTTGAATCTGCTGGAGTACATCATATCCTATGCAGTACTCGGGGAACAGCACCAGATCAGCGTTTCGCTCCTGCGCCTGACGCAGCAAAGAAATACAAGCCTCCCTGTGTTCCGGTGCTTCCAGCCAAACGCCAGATCGCCTAGAATAACTGACATTCCCTTTCGGCTGTACCCGTAGCAAGGTATAGCCCTCCTTATTAGGATCCACACAAACAGGCATGGATAATTCAATATTGTCAAGTTCCTGAATACGCTTGGTCAGTTCGACAAATTCCATATCTCTTCTCCTAGTTTGTAAATGTTTTGGCCCAATTATACTACCTAGAAAAGACTCACGCAAGTATGTGATTTTGATTCCAAGCATGTTCTCCGTACCGCCAATCGGCTTGGCTTATTTGGCTCTCTGATTTTATAGCCTTCTTTAGGATAAGAACTGGTCATCTTTCTTCTATCTTATGTACCAATACAACCAACTTTTTAGCATCTGAGTGTAGGCAGCAAATAAAAGTGTTGTTCCAGCAATAGACAGTCTCAAGCTGTACCCTCATAATAAAAGACATTCTAATAGAGGAGCGTTGCCTATGAAAACATTGTCTGATTCCATTACCAAATATCTTGAATCCGGGGAATATGAGAGAAAACTAGCGCCGGATACCCTTAAAGCCTATCGAATCGACTTACAGCAGTTTTCTGAATTTGTAGGAGGCGCATGGCCTGATCGGGATATTTTGAGCAGGTACATCAAGCACTTGAATCAGAACTTTGCTTCTCGCTCTGTAAAGCGGAAAATTGCAAGCGTTCGGGCCTTTTTCCACGAACTCATGTTGAATGGTGTATTGGAAGAAAATCCGTTTGATAAGCTGCATATCCGTATCCAATCCCCCAAACAGCTTCCAAGAATTATCCCGGGCCAAATTGTCCAAAGTCTGTTGCAAAGCGCGTATGACGCCTACAACCCTAATCGCCGAGATATCTTACGGGACATCGTGGTGCTGGAACTGTTGTTTAGCACCGGCCTTCGCGTGTCGGAATTGTGTGCGCTGACCAAGGATACCGTTCTTTTGGGGAATCACGAGCTCCGCCTGCTGGTACGCGGAAAAGGAAACAAAGAACGTGTGCTGCAAATCACGACGCCGGAGCTGGTTCAACTTGCAAAAACTTACTTTTATGAGTTTCAGGAAGATATACAAGCACATGGCTTTATCTTGCTCAACAAAAGGAAAAATCCCCTTTCTCCTCAGGCAGTTCGGAGAATCATTCAAAAATACTTGAAGCAGATTGGGGTAAATTACCCCATTACACCCCATATGTTCCGACACACTTTTGCAACTTCCCTTTTAGAAGCCGGGATGGATATCCGATACATACAGGCTTTATTAGGCCATAGCTCCATATCCACAACACAAATATACACCCATGTCACAACAGCACAGCAGACTATACTTCTAGCTGAAAAGCACCCTAGAGGGAAAATGACGTTTTCACTTTAATCACACAGGCCGCCGATTAACCGGCGGCCTGTTGCTCTGTATGGCAGATAATCTGCAATTATCTGTTATTTAGTGGAGAATAATCCAATTGAAGCGGGAGGGATGTCCGTGTTTGATTATTCACATATGACTCCACGAGACTTCGAAGTGTTAGCAAAAGAATATTTGGAAAGTACCTATCAGGGAAGTTCTTGGATGCTAACGGAGACTTCAGGCGATGGCAATCGAGACGTAGTCTGTACATACAGATTTTTAGATCAAGAATTTGAGTATTGGGCAGAAGCAAAATTCTCTAAAGCTGCACACCCAGAAAAATTAAAAAAAGGCCAACTCGATCCTACACTTGTCTCTGCACTGCTTTGCCCCAAACCGGTCGCTGTTAAGTTCATTAGCAATAATCTGGTTCCAGACACCTATATCTACCGCCTGACCGACTTCCGATTGCGAACAAACATAGGTGTTACGCTTGTGTTGAAGGACCAGTTTGAAGATTGGCTGCAAAACCACCCGGATATCAGTGCTAAGTATGGCATTCAGGTGGTGACAAATGATGTAGGAAATGTGCCCGAAAAGAAGAATCAAGTTCGAGTTCAAAGCCTACTGGTTACAAGTGACTGTATTCAAAATATCTATACACAGGAGCGCAAACTTGTACAGCGGCAGCCGTATTATTTGTATATAGCCGCGGAGTCTGATATTCAAATTGAAAATGTAACCATCCGCTTCCTGCGTCCTGAATTTCAGTTTTTACCTGGTTCAGGATTACTTAACTCTCCAACCTGCTTTACGCTTGCGCCAGGACCTTCCGGCTATAAGTTTTGCTTTATGGCACAGGGGCTATATCAAGGAAAGGTTCCACTGTCACTGTGTTTTAATGATCAAGTACTTGTTCAAATGGAACTGCCTGAGATTTCTGTTGTCGAGCCGCATAACCAACTTCTGGCATATGCACAGCAGGATAAATGCCTAGCGGAACTCAGAAATTTCATAGCGGGTACAGGCGGTAAAAATCAACTGGCGGTCATATCGGGCCGCGGTGCGTCTGGGAAATCTTATTTAATGGATATGCTTCTTCGAGATCTGTCTATTCAATATGAAACCGTTCGCTATACTTTTTCAGAAACGGCTGCTTATAACGCTGCACAGATATGCCAGCTTCTGCTTTTCCTCAACATTGGAAATTTAGACGGCCTCTCCTATGAGGCTGTAGGAGAGGCCGTCAATAGATTGGCAACACCAGAAAAACGCCTGTTCCTGTCGGAACTGCTGACCCATATCAGCGACGCTCCAGAGGAATGTGTAAAATTTATGTGTCTAAAGCAGGAACAGGGCACTTTGCGCCTGCTCTTTCCCCAGCGAGGTAGGATTCGGAAAGTTATTGTGTTGGAAGACCTTCATAAGCTGAATGGTTCAGCGAAGATACTGCTTTGGCAGTTATTGCAGGAGTTTTCTAATTTGGAAAATAATCAGGTTATAATTTGCGCTATGCGTAGTAGCGCAAATTGGAACATTAACTTTAACTACTCCATACAGCTTAAAGGTTTAACCGCTGCAGATAAATACACTACGCTACGCAGATATATGCCCTGTCTCCCAGAGACACTTTTGTTTCACCGTTCCACCGACAATCTCCTGGTCTTCTCAAATATTCTCAGGGAGTTACTGGATGAACTGGAGCAAAACATTCCAGATCCGCTGACGCTTAAGGCCCTTATCCGTCAGCGTTTTCAAAATGTAAAGTCAAAAGATCTTCAGCTTTTACAGGTGCATTTAGCAGAATATAAGGCATATGATGAACTGATTGAACTGGTTTTTTGGGTAGGCAGCGGTATCGACTACCTGCACTTGAGCCAGCTCTTTCCTCCTCAGAATATTGACCTGCTCATCGAAAACCATATATTTAAACTTACCAGCGGAAAGGTGTTACCCATTCACGACCATTATGCGGCGGCATTTTTGAAAGGGCGGGCTTTGCACCAGAACACCATACACAGACTCCAAAGACTGCTTGAATTTGATAAGGAAAACAGTGTAATCTATCTTTCACTCTTGATAGAAAGCGGCAACGCGATGTTTTTTTCGCGGCTGTCTGAAGCACGAACCATGCGGGACAGGTATTTTGGTCAGATGCGTTTATATGAGTCTTATCTTCTTGCCCAAGCTATTGTGTCCCACATCGACCTGTCTGAACAACTTTCTGAGGAAGAAATCAATGATGTTTTCGTGCTTGCCACATCTGCTTTTTATCAAAAAAGTGTCGATGATGAAATTGACCTTTATCAGCAGGTAATCCAGCAGGGGAAACAATACCAATCCTCATCCAGAATATGGGGTCTTGTGTTGCGGAGTAAGACGGAACTGATGAACCAGTATTACTGGGATCTGAAGCTGCACCAGATGGAAAACGAACTGGTGCAGGCAGAAAGACGCTTTCCACAGGGGAGCCCGGATCAAAACCTGGAAATTCGTTTTGCCTGTATCCACCGCTATAACCGCCGCATGGTTTTGAAGCTGCTTCAGAATCAGTATGAGGAGGCCAGGGAAGATTTTCAATTCTGCCTTCAGGAATCTGTTCGGCTCGCGCATCCTGCCAGCCAGGGATATGCGGAAATGGATTATGGGAAAGGGCTCTATCGCTGTGCACCAGTTCAGGCACTTTCGCACATGGAGACGGCACGGGATATTTTTCAAACACTTGGCACAGAGCACCGCCGTTACCTGGACTGTGTGTGTGAGATTGCGTATCTGCAATGCCTTCTGCATGGCGACAATTCTGAGAATCTTCATACGTTGGAAGTCGCTGCGGTAAATCTGCGCAATGCGCATTATGAGGAACTGTACGCGAAAGCAAAAATGAAACTGGCTGCACTTTATATGTGTTCAAGTATGCGGGACCTCAAGCAGGCAGAAAATGAGTTGGTAGAAGCAGAATATGTTCTATCATATCGTCCATGCAAACGGTTGGAAATGCTCCTTTCCAATGTCAAATATGTTCATTATGTACTTTCTGGCCAACAGGAACCTGCAAACCGGGAACTCGAGATACACAAAACCTTGTCCAAGGAACTGGGGGAGGATTATCGGTCCGTCGCTCAAAACAATCTGCAAAATTGCTTTCCTGCAGAAGCAAGGTTTCATTTCTCAGATCAAATGAACACTATGGTTGCGTTGATTGACCCGAGGCTTTGGTAGCACGGTTCAAAGCTGATGCAATGGTATTACATTACCCGCCGAATCGATAACCAGATCATCATCTCTGGCCCGCAGATCTATCCATAGTCGATTGCCGCTCAATTGGGTAAAATGTTCACAAAGGAATAGGAGCGGATAGAGCGTATGTAAGAAAGAGTACGGCAGAATGCCGAAGAGTTCAATCGCACCAGCTTGCTGCAAATTGAGGCTTTCGGACACCCGCACTCCTGCTCCACGAATCTCGGACAACAGATCCAAATGTGTTAGGCAACAGGCAAAGTAATCTCTGGATCGCAATTCCTGTGACAGATTGGCACTTACACAGTCTTTATAATCATCCTTTACTAATTGGGCATATTTGCTCCAAAAGTAGGGATTCTGTTGCTCTTCATTAAAAAAAGTAGCGCTCCTGGAGGCCATACGAATGTGATACGCCTGAATGTCAGGAGCTACCACACAGCGTCCGCCATTCAGATGGAGCAAAAGCGTCAGATCCAAACCTTCAAAAGAATTGTAGTAAAAGCTATCAAAGCAGCCAGTCTCCATAAAAGCCGCCTTCTCAATAATGCAGAAAGCAGGCGTTAGGGCTTGCCGTTCGATTGCATACTGCTCAGGCACACACTTTGGAAAACTGTACTCCAGGGCGTGACGGTTGAATAGATGCCCAAAGATATGCCCGCAGCTCTGGATTCGCCCACTCTGAGGATAAAGCAACAACGGTTGGATAGCTTGACAGCCCAGTGTCCTCATTCGCTCCAGCAGGCGATCAATCTCGTGTCCCTGCAGGATAATGTCCGTGTTGAGCAGTACCAAATATTCCGTGGTGCTGTGCACGATGCCGGCGTTGTTGGCGCGCCCAAACCCCGTTTTGTCTTTCAGGGTGATGAGCTGGTCGATCCGATTTTCTGAAGAAAGATGGTGCAGGTATTCCAAGGTTTCGTGATGCGAGCAATGGTCATCTACCACGATCAGCTCATATTTTGACATATCATGAGTCTGAAATAGCAGTTGGAAAAAATTGTTCAACAGAGGATACTCTGTATCCACTGTTATAATAATACTTGCTTGTTTCATGCTTCGTCCTCCGTTGTTCCGGTAAATCTCTTCTCCAGTTCTTCCAAGTCTTGTACGCTGTTGAGATTGACAACTCCCTGTCCAGCCCGAAACGGCCGAAAATGCAGTCCTTGTTGAATGCACAGTAAAAGCCAGTCACAGAACTCCCGTTGCTGCCGCTCTGGACTGATAGGCGTTTCCATTGCGTATGGAAGCGTGGAAGTCTGCATAATACAATATCCAAGTCCCATCAGATCATTAAAGGGTACGGTTGGTTTTTCAACAAGCTGGTCAATTAAACCTTCCTGCGTGATATGGACTGAATAATTGTTTCGTATTTCAGTAAGACTCTTTCCTGGAAGTACGCCGCACAAGCCGTCTACGCCCGTTTTAGAAAAACTTTCTACCATTTCCGTTAGATTTGGTTTCCAGAGGAGTTCATCTCCCAGAGTCATGAGAAATGGCTCCCCCTGCAAGGCATTAGCCGCTAGTGCTACAGCGCCCGCAATGCCGTCCAACTTTTTTTGGTGTATGTAGCGGATTTTGATACCTTGAAAGCTTGTGCCAAAATAGTTTTGAATCTGCTCCTTACGGTATCCAACCACAAAAACGATTTCTGAAATCTCAGGCACAGCTTGTAGACATTGCAAAAGATTGTGCTGAAGAAGTGGGCATCCAGCAATCGGGATCATACATTTGTTAACTGTATCCGTATAAGGCTTTAATCTACTTCCTTTTCCAGCTGCCAGAACTAATATCCGCATAGATATGTACCTCCTTCTCTCCACTGAATAACAGATAATTGCAGATTATCTGCCATTTATATTATAGCACCAATTGGCATAGCTTTCTATATGAATTTGAGAAACTGTCAAATTTTTTTATGTTGGGTGGGTCGTATGTTATTGTTGCAAATTTCTCCTCAAAAAATTGACTAACTTTATTTTTTATGCTATAATACTAATAAAAATAAGAGAATTGGAGTGGTTTCAGTGCCTACAAAATACAATATTACTCCACTAAGTGAATTACCTTTACATAGCGACTTCATGTTTGGTCAAGTTATGCGATCAACGGAAATTTGCAAGTTGTTTTTGGAGGAACTGTTGGGTATAACGATCCAACATATTAAATTTATTGACCAGCAAAAGGATTTGTCTGATAGTTATGAGTATCATGGCATACGGTTGGATGTGTATTTGAAGGATGAAAAAGGTACGGTCTTCAATGTAGAAATGCAGGTCGACCGCAAAAAAGGATTTACTAGACGAGCCAGATTTTATCAGAGCGCTATTGATCGCAACCAACTCACAAAAGGAGCAGACTACACAGGCCTTTCTGAGAGTTATGTAATTTTCGTTTGTGATTTTGACTATTTTCAAACTGGAAAAGCGGTGGGAGAACGAATCAGTTTTCTAAAAGGAACAGATATTCCCTATGAGGATGGCTCTCACGTATTTTTTCTAAATAGTCGTTATACGGAGGGTAATGCTAGTAAAGCTATTTTAGAATTTTTAGATTTAGTTCGCACAAATGATGTTGAAAAGTTGTATGAAACTCCTCTGGGCCAGAAAGCTAAGGAACGGATACGCGAAGTGCGCAGCGATAAGACATTGGAGGTGTCGTATATGACGTATGCTCAGAAGATAATAGATGAACGTCAGCGAGGCTATGATGAAGGACACGAAGAAGCGCTAAAAGACGCAATTGTTGCCTTAAAAGATGTTTTGGATCCTACTGTGATTGCGGAACGCTTTAAAATGTCATTGGAACAAGTCATGAACATCCTTGGCCAGAAATAACACTCAATCAGATATCAAAGCCAACCTCATATTGTAGGCTGGCTTTGATGATAAAACAAGGCAATTATTTGCGAGTTCAGCTATCAATCCGAATGTGTAACTTCAGCAACATAAGGTCAAGACCTCCATTTGCAGTAAATTTGCAAAACGGATAAAAAAGCATAAAAAGAAAAGGGAAAAGATAATAAACAGGGGTTATGTGGGCTATTTGCGGTAAAATCTGCAAAGCCTTGAAAACACTGGAATTGCGGGCAAAAAAGAAACCGGGTTATGAGTCTTTTTTACAAAAACTCATAACCCGGAGGTTGCAGGTTCAAGTCCTGTCCCCGCAACCAGAGAAAACACCGTATTTCGCAGGAAATACGGTGTTTTTCTATCGTTTCACCGTGTTTTAGATGCCTGAGAAAGAGGGTAGTCTAAAATCTAGACGGCCTTGGAGCCCCTGCACTACAGAGGTTCCAAGGCTTTTTTGACCTACATATGTAAAGATGCAGCTGATCGGGCAGTTGCCGGCTGCTTCAGGCTCTCTTCTTTTGAACTGCCTTGATGACCACTGGAGCTAAAGCAAAGGCCAAGATAACCAGAACGATAATGATGGACACCGGGCGAGTCAAGAAGTAGGGGATCAGTCCACCCTTAGGGGCCGCCATAATCAAGGTTCTGCGGAAATTAGACTCCAGAATATCGGCCAGCACCACACCCAATACCAGGGGGGCAGGTTCAAACTCAAAAATCTTCATCAGGTAGCCGATAAGACCAAACACCAGCATGATGACCACTTCCATCATGTTGTTGCTCAGGGCATAAGTGCCAATACAGGCCAGGGCTACGATGATGGGGACCAAGACCGAGTTTGGAACCAGGCAGATGCGGGCCATATGCTTGGCCATGGTCAGGCCGATGATTCCCATCAGCACGTTGGCGAAGAGGAAGCCTAGGAAAATGGCGTAAGTAGTGACCGCCTTATTGCCGGTGAACAGGCCGCTGCCCGGCTGGAGGCCGTGCATAAGCAGAGCGCCGTAGAGGATGGCGGTAACCGGACTGCCGGGAATGCCCAAGGTAAACAAGGGGATCAGAGCGCCGCCGCAGGCGGCATTGTTGGACGCTTCCGAGGCGGCGATGCCCACAATGGAACCCTTGCCGAACTCTTCCGGCTTTTTAGAGGTCTGCTTGGCAATGCTGTAGCTGATCCATGCGGCGATGGAACAGCCGGCGGCGGGGATAAAACCCACAAAGGAGCCGATGACGGAACTGCGCAGCATGGTGGGAGCTAACTTTTTGGTATTCCCCTTTTCCCAGCGTTTTCCGGTCAGACCGGCGGCAGGATCATCCACAATGGTGGCGCTGGAACCCCGCAGCAGCTTGTCCACCAGCACCAGTACTTGGGAGATGGAGAACAGGCCGATCAGAATGGGGGTGGAGTCCAGGCCATCCTCCAGCCACAGCTGGCCGAAGGTGAACCGGGATACGCCGCTGATAGAGTCCATACCCACACAGCCGATGAGCAAGCCCAGCAGGGCGGAGAAAAACCCTTTGGCCTGGTTGTCGCCAGTGAGTCCAGAGACAACCAGCAGGCCGAAACAGGCCACCAAAAAATACTCCAGACAGGAGAACATCAGACTGATCTTGCCCAGCGCGGGAGCAAAGAGAATCAGGCAGACCGCGCCGATGATTCCGCCCACCACCGAGGCCACTGTCACAACGGAGATGGCCTCCATGCCCCGGCCTTTCTGGGTCAGCGCGTAGCCGTCCATCGTGGTGGCGGCAGAGGCGGCAGTGCCCGGAGTGTGGCACAGCACGGCGGTGATGGAGCCGCCGTAGACGCCGGTGGTATACATGGCGGTCATCATCACCAGCGCGGCGGTGGGGCTCATGGAGAAGCTGATGGGCAGCAGCAGAGCAATGCCCACCGAGGGGCCCAGGCCGGGGATGATACCAATGACCATACCGCCTACCACACCAACAATCAGGGCTAACAGTACCTCAACCGAGGCGAAAGACGCGATTGCCGCAGATAAATAATCTAACATACGTCCTCTCCTCCCTTACACATAGCGGAACAGACGGCCCAGCACACCGACCTTATAAATCGGCAGCTGAAGGATGATAACAAAGGCCACGTAGCAGATGATCATATACAGAGCCGTGATCAGGAGATTGACCTTCCAAGATTTCACTTTTAAATGCTTCATAGCTAAAATCATAAAAATCGGTGTGGCAATCCAATAGGTGACATACCGGAACACCAGATAGTAAAGTACGATGAAGCCCATGAAGAGGAAGGCGTTTTTGCTCTCCTTCACGGTCAGAGCGTAGTGAAATGCGCCCTGTTGTTCGCGGGTCAGCCGCAGGCCCTTCAGGACGATAAACAGGGCGCATACGGCCATAAGAACCGTCAGGGCGATGGGCACCGCGGCGGACTGTCCGGAGATTTGCAGGGCGAGGAAGAATGCAACGGCGCAGAATGCCAGCAGTACCACACCTACCCATACATCCCGGTGGAACTTTTTTGTCATAAACGTATCCCCCAATGATAAAATAGTCCGGAGCGGCTGGACAGACCGGTTCGCCGCTCCGGAGGAAGATTGCGGATTGTTTCCGCTCAGCCCCAAATGGACAGGCGTGTCTCCATCTGGCTGTTGAGCAGTTCGGCGTAAGCCTCGCCGGAGGTGTTGTCCAGCTCCAGGCCAAGGGCGGCCATGTTCTCGATGTAGTCCGAGCGTTCCATAGCCTTGAGCAGAGCTTCGGTCATGAATTCCACTCTGTCAGCGGAGACATTCTTGGGGTAGAAATATCCGCGTGCGGCAAAAGCAACCAGCTTCTCGCCGGTGGCCTCCTCAACAGTGGGGATTTCAGGGATAAAGGCGCTGCGCTCTTCGGCAAATTGGCACAGTAGCTGCATTTCACCGCTCTGGTAGGAGCTGTTTACATCGGAGATGGAGCCGAAGAGGATGTCGGTGTCGCCAGCCAGGAACATACCCCGGCTGTCCGATGCGCCGTCCACCGGGATAACGGTGATCTGCGTTCCGAAGGTCTTGTTGAACCACTCGGCCTTGGTGGCCTCGCCATCGGTGATGCCGGTGGCCTGAGCGGAAATTAAGATGGGGTTGGATTTGGCGTACTCAATAAAGCTGTTGATGTCAGAGAAGCGGGTTTCGTTGGCGCGGATGGCCAGCACGTCATAGTCGACCACCTGGTTACACAGCACCTGCACGTCTTCCAGGTTGTATTGGCGGGGGTTCTCCGGGTCCAGCTCGCCAAAGACAAAGTTATGGTTGATTAAGCCGATGGTGTAGCCGTCGTCGTAGTCGCCGGTGATCAGGTCGGTCCAGGCAACCCAGCCTCCGGAGCCGGTCTGATTTTCTACAACCACATTGATACCCAGGTCGGCGGCCAGGGCGGTTGCCATGTTCCGGGCGCCGATGTCTGTGCCGCCGCCGGCGGAGAAGGGGCAGACCAAGGTGATGGTCTCGTTGGGGAACTTGTCTGAGCTGGTCTTGCCGCTGTTAGGGGTGGAAGTGCTGCCAGAGCCGTTGGAACAGGCTGCAAGGCTCAGCGCCAGCGCGCAGGCGGAGACGAATGCGAATAGTTTTTTCATAGGATTTTCCTCCTTTTTGTCCTCGGGTTTCGTACAACTTCTGCTACGTCCGCGCCGGAGTCCGGTGCGAACCGCCTGAAGCTCACCTCAACTTCAAGCAGGGGTGGGTCTGCCATGTTGCCGCCTTGTGATTACAAGTTCATTCTAGGATGTCCCCCCAACAATTTCAAGCAACTTTTTTGTTGGGTGTCACAATATAGAGGTTGTAACCGGGCGGGGAAATACGACAAAATTCCTAGGTCACAACAAAAGGATTGTGGCCTCACACAAAAAACTTGTTGGACATTCCCAAAACCGAAAATTTATACTGATATCAGCCGGAAGCGATTGCCTCTGGCCGGTCCGGGTGCTTCACCTCAAAGAACCGGACGCCATGTTTCCGCCTCTTGATGTTCATTACTGGTTTGAATGTTAGGAGGCTATCTTCATCATGACAAAAAGAGAGCGTATCTGGGCAGCGGTTCACGGCGAAACGCCGGATATTCTGCCTTATTCCTTCTGGACGCATCTGCCCGGGGTGGACCTGGACCCGGAACTGCTGGCGGAGCACACCTACACGTTTTACAAAAGCTATGATGTGGACTTAATCAAGACCATGAACAACGGCATGTACGCCATTGAGGATTTCGGCTGTGAGATTGATTACTCAGAGATTGCGGAGGGCGGAGTAGCCAAGGTGGTCAGAACCCCCATTCACGAAGCGGAGGACTGGCTGCGGCTGAAGCCCTGTTCCGTCCACGAAGGAAGTTTGGCCCGGGAATTGAAGGGTTTGCGCCTGCTGCTGGAAAAGGTGAAGGGAGAAGAAGTCCCTGTCATCTTTACCATTTTCAGCCCTCTGACCACGGCCAACAAGCTCTCAGGCAATACCTTGCTCCAATACCTGGCCGACGGCCACGGGGACAAGGTACACGCGGCCTTGCAGGTGATTACGCAGACCACCTGTGATTTGGTCCGGGCTGTGCTGGAGCTGGGAGCGGACGGCATCTTCTTTGCCGCCCAGAACAGCAGCTATGACTATATGACTGTGGAGGAATACCGCCAGTTTGGCGTTCCCTATGATCTGGAAGTGCTGAACGCAGCGGAAAAGGGCTGGCTGAACACACTCCATGCCCACGGCAGCAACATTATGTTTGAAGTGCTGAAAGACTATCCGGTCCAGGTGTTTAACTGGCACGCCTGGGAGACTCTGCCCGCTGTGGACGAGGCGTTTGTCATGACCGGAAAATGTCTGATGGGCGGTTTGAAACGCACCGACATTACCCAGCGGGACCGGGGCGCAATTCAACACCAGATTTACGAGTGCTATCGTATGCTGGGCGGACGCAACCAGATCCTGACTCCAGGCTGTGTAATCCGATATCCCCTGGACGACAGTACCTTGGCCTATGTGAAGCAGGCCCGGGATTGCGTGGAACGCAGGATGCGTCCGTAGTGAGAAAAACCGCCCCGGCCAAGGCCGGAAGCGGTTTTGGAGCAAGGATCAAAGCGTTCGGTTCGACGGCTGGTCAGTATGTAAACTTCTGCTTTGCCATGTGGATGAATTCCACTGCGGCCCGGCTCAGATAGTGGCTGCGCAGATGGCTGATGGTGATGGGCTGGTTGCCGGATTGGTAGTCCAGCGGATAGATGGCCACCGAGTCCCTCCAGTCCCGCCGGTCCCAGAAGACCATGCGCCGGCTGGTGAAGATCTCGGGCAGGACGATGGCCCCAAGCCCCGCCGAACACAGAGAGACCAGCGTGGTCATGCTGGTCGTCTCCAGCACAATTTCCGGCGTGACGTCGTGGTCCTTACAGCACTGGTCAAAAATGCCGCCCAGCCAAAAGTCCGGGGGCATCCGGAGATAGGGGCACCGGGAGAAGGTCTGAAAATTCTGCATCACGCCGGAGCGCGGGGGGTCTCCGCCGGCGCCAGTGGGAAGATGGATTCTGGGCACCATGCACACCAGATGCTCTGTGTGGAGAAGCTCCTCGCACACGTTTTCCGGGTCGCCGATGGCAAAACCGATGTTCACATCCGCCCGGCCCTCGTACAGAGCCCGGTTGATCTGTTTGGTGGTGCCTTCCACCAGATGGAGCTGTATTTGGGGATATTTTTCATGGAATTCCGGCAAAATATCCGCCAGCATAATGGCGCCCCGAGAGGTGCTGACCCCAACGGTCAGCTCGCCGCTGCGGAAATCCCGGATATCCTGAATGGCTTTCTCAGTCTGGTGCTTCTGATAAAGAAGAATCTGACTGTTCCGGTAGAGGCACTCCCCCGCCTGGGTTAGGGTGACCGGCTGGGTGCGGTTGAACAGCACAACACCGAATTCCTCTTCCAGCCGGGAGATATGGCTGCTCAGCGACTGCTGAGAGATGAACAGCCGTTTGGCCGCTTTGGTAAAGCTCAGCTCCTCCGCCGCCACGCAGAAGTATTGCAGGTTGAGAAAATTCATAGCAGGCCCTCCTTCCGCCGGTGTGAATGGCTCATTTGCTATCTTAATGCAGTCCAGTGGAAAAATCAAGGGACAGCCCAAGAAATTAGAAAGGAAATGTTTTACTATGGATCATGCGCTGTATGAAAATCACCTCACTATCTTGCGTTCTGAGCTGGTGATGGCCTTGGGCTGTACCGAGCCCATCGCCATCGCCTACGCAGCGGCCAAGGCTCGCCAATTGCTGGGAGAGATGCCGGAACACTGCACCGTCCATTGCAGCGGCAACATTGTAAAAAATGTGATGGGCGTTACAGTACCCAACTCGGGCGGCTTGAAGGGGATCGACGTCGCCGCCACGCTGGGCATTGTGGGCGGCAATCCGGAGCTGGAGCTGGCTGTGTTGGAAGGGGTCACCGAGGCCCACCGAGCCCAGGTCCGCCAGCTGCTGGCGGGGGATTTCTGCACCTGCAAACTCATTGAAAATGTGGCCACCCTCTATATCGTGGTGGAACTGGCGGCGGGGGAGCACACCGCTCTGGTGGAAATTCAGAACACCCATAAGAATATAACCCGCATGGAGAAGGACGGCGTCAGCTGTATGGAGCATGTGCCCGCCCAGGAGGAGAAGCTTCAGAAGACCGGAGACCGCTCTCTGCTTACCGTGGATAACATTGTGGACTTTGCCGGCGCCGTCTCTCTGGAAGAGCTGGAGCCCATCCTCACCCCCCAGATTGAATGCAATATGGCCATCTGCCGGGAGGGGCTGGAGCACCCATACGGAGCCGAGGTGGGCCGGGTTCTGCTGGACGGCAACACCGCGCCCACCGTGGGGCTGAAGGCCCGGGCCTACGCCGCCGCTGGTTCCGACGCCCGGATGAACGGCTGCCCCATGCCGGTGGTCATCAACTCGGGGAGCGGGAACCAGGGCATTACAGTGAGCGTTCCTGTGGTGATCTACGCCGAGGACCTGAAGCTGCCTCGGGAGAAGTTGCTGCGGGCTCTGGTGGTGGCAAACCTGATTGCCGTTCACCAGAAAAACTACATCGGTAGTCTGTCCGCCTACTGCGGGGTGGTAAGCGCAGCCTGCGGCGCGGCCTGCGGAATCTGCTATATGCTGGATCACCCCCGCAGCGTTCTGCGGGATACCATCACTAACACCATCGCTACCGTGGGCGGGATGGTGTGCGATGGGGCGAAGTCCTCCTGTGCCGCCAAGATTTCCACCGCCCTGCAGACGGCTCTGCTGGGGATGAAAATGGGGGTGCGCAACTGCGCCTTCAAGCCCGGCGAGGGTATGGTGAAGGAGGACGTGGAAGAGACCATCAGCAACATCGGCCGCATGGGCCGGGTGGGGATGAAGGCCACGGACAACGAGATTTTGAATATCATGCTGGGCAACTGAAGCCCGGCGGCCTCGCGCGAATTCATATGTAAAAAACCTCCGAACCCCTGTTGTGCAGGGATTCGGAGGTTTTTTACCGCAGCAGTCTTGGTGTCCGGCGGCGTGCCGGTTACAGATTCGCAAACACGTCCATCTGCTTTTGCAGTTCCTCCACAATTTCCTGGTTGGTGTCCATACGTGCGGTAATCCCCTCCATATCGTCCACCAGCGCACGGGTGTTGCCCGCCACACCGGTTACGCCGGAGGCCGCGCCGTCAATGGCGCCGGAAATGCTGGATATCGAGCCTGCAATCTCATCCATGGCGGTTTTCAGGCGGTTTGCCCGGTCGTTAAACGCCTCCATGGCGTGTCCAATGTAGTCGGAATCCACCCGGTACTGCTGTCCGGCCTGGACGGACCGCTCCAGCTGGGACAGGACGGCTTGGCTCAAGTAACCAGCCAGTTCCCGGGCGCTCTCCGAGAGGTAATCCACCGCCCCGGTGACCACGCCGCTGACCTCTTGAATGTGATTGGCGGTTTCGGCACAGGAGTCGGCCAGCTGGCGGATCTCCTGGGCCACAATGGAAAACCCGGTCCCTGCCGCCCCGGCCCGGGCGGCCTCAATTGAGGCGTTGACGGCAATCAGGTTGGTCGAAGCGGAAATATTTAAAATAGCCTTGGTTAGAACCACGATTTGGTTAACATTTTGGCTTTTTTCAATGGCTTGGTCGAGAAGCGCCATGGTCTGGGCGGTTTTGTCCCGGACCTCTTCCGTCTCCTGGAGGGCGGAACGCTCCATTTCCTCCGCCCGCCTGCGCATCTCGATGGAGTAGGCGGTGATGGCCGAACACTCGTCCGCCATGCTCTGGGACTCGCCCTGGGTGCCGGAGGCACTTGCACGGATGGCGGAGGTGCTGCTGGCGATCTCCTCCAGGGCGGCGGAGAGCCGCTCGGTCAGGCTGGACAGATGCTGAACGCTGCCGCTGGAGGTTCTTGCCCGCTGGCGCACCTCGCTCACCACGCCGCTGGTGCGCTCTGAGCTGTCTTGAAGGGTGCCCATAGCGTCCCGAATGGGGGCAACCACATACTTCCGGATGATACGGAAGGCCGCCGCTACCAGAAAGATCCCGGCGGTCAGCGTAGCGGCGCTGATGACGAGCGCGGTGATATAGACAACGGCCAGATGGTTGCGGGCCTCCTTTGCGCGGCCGCTGACCGAGGCGTAGAGGTCAGCGACATCCTGTTCCGCCGCTTCGCTCCAGCGGGCCACGTCGCCGTTGGCGGTGGCATAGGCGTCCTGGGTTTTGCTGTCCGCGCTGGCGCACACCAAGTAGACCAGCGCGTGTTTAAAGGCGTCGTAATCCTCCAGCAGAGAGAGGTAGGTCTCCTGGTCCTCCTGAGAGACAAAGCGTTCATAGGCGGCCAGCTTTTCATCCAGCGCGGCCTCCTCCGCCTTGAGCTCCTGGACCAGCCGGATCATGGTGGCGTGGTCCTCGGCTACAATATGGGACAGGGCCAGCAGATGAATGTCCATCATGGAACGCCGGATTTCTTCCAGCTTTCCTTCGCTGACCATATACTCGTCTACAATGGTCCCTGCGTTTCTATGTACGTTGTTAATACTGAACACCGCTAAAATATTAGACAGAAGCGTCACCAGTCCCAGCAGAATAATGGGCAGAATCAGACGCTGCTGCAAAGTCAGCCTGCCTTTCATGTTCTCGCCTCCCAACTTCGATTACCGTGCGCTTACCGCCTCCGCCAGCCGGTCCAGCTGGGTCTGGAGGGACGCGCCGGATGGATTCCCCTGGGCCATATTGACCGCAAATTCGGTTACAGGGTCCCAAAACTTTCCGCCTACCCGCTGAAGCTGGGAAAACTCCGACTGCTCCAGCAAAGCGGCGATGGCCGGGGAAGCCTGAACCTGGGCGGAGTTGGCCGCGCTGATGTTGGCGGGACCCTGCCCCCGGCGCTCAAAGCGCAGGCGCTGGTTGGTTTCGCTGGTGATCCATTGGGCCAGCTTCGCCGCCCACTCCGGGTGCTTGGAATAGGCGTTGACGCCGATGAGCTTACAGCCGGAAAAGGACGCCATCTGCACCTGCTGGCCCGCACAGGAATAGGTGGGCAGTTTAGCCGCGCCCATATTCTCGCCCCAGCTCTCGGCAATGGCGACCGCGTTCCACACGCCGCTTACTCCAGCGGCCACAGAGCCGCTTTGTACGCCGGCCAGAAATTCCGGGTCGGTCATGCTGGCAAAAGCGGGACTGGCCGCAATGGACAGCATGGATTGGGCCACGTCCACCCCGCGGATGGGGCCGTCTGCAGCGTTCCAGGTGCAGTAGTTGGTGATGCCGTCCTCGTTCAGGCCCACCGTGAGGCCGGTGTTGCCGAAAAAGGCGTAGACATACCAGGCGGAGGACCAATCCATGGCCACCAGCTTGCCGGACTGGGCGGCCAGTTCTAAGATCCGCTCCAGGCTCTGGACGTCCTCATCGGAAAAATAGGCTTTGTTGTAATATAAAAAGTAGCCGTTGTCCGCCGTCAGAGGATAGGCATAGAGGGTGCCGTCTACGCTGGCGGCGTCCACTGCCGCCGTGAGATTGGCGCTGCGGATACTGTCCGCGTCTGAAATGGGGTCGAGCCCGCCCGCGGCGGCCAGGGCGGACACCTGATCGTCCGCAAAGGCAAATACATCCGCCCCCCCCTCAAGATCCCCCAGCAGCACGTCTTTACAGCTGGATTCGCTCTGAGGCTGATAGGTGATGCGAAAATCGGCCTGACCGGCGTACTGGGCCTGAAACGAGGCAAAGATCTCTTGGAGCAGCGCCTCATCCTCTTCCGCGCCCCACACGGTCAGCTCTACCGTCTGGGTTTCCGGCGTGTCATCGGGTACAGAGGGCTGCTGCCCTCCGCAGGCGGACAGCAAAAACAGTAAGCTCAGAACCAGAGAGAAACATTTTGTCTTCATCAGCAACCAGCCTTCCCAGATGATTTCGCCACATTATACCATATGCCGGGCAGGCTTGACAACTGGAATTCGCGGAATCCTGGGGCCGCGGCGCAAAAAGGGCGCACTGCGCCTTTATTTCCATTAAATGTATGGAAACGTCCACCTTTTGGGCTTTGCCCGCGTTGGTTAGAGGGCGGCCGCACTCAAGAAGATTAAAGGAGGACACACAACATGGCAAGCAATTACACCAGCAACTACAACTTAAACCAGTGGTCGGCGTCGGACCGGGTGCTTCGGACGGAATTCAACGCGGACAACGCAAAGATTGATGCGGCTCTAGCGGGGAAAGCGTCCGCGTCGTCGGTGAGCAGTCTGCAAACCACGGTAAACGGCCTCAAGACCAGCAAGGCGGACAAAACCGCCCTGGACGCGCTGAAAACCACAGTGACCCAGCACACATCCTCGCTGAGCGGAAAGGGCAACTGTCAGCTGTACACCACCAGCTACACGGGAAGCGGCGCGTGCGGCGCCGATTCGCCCACCTCCCTCACCTTTCCCAAGCGGCCAATGGTGGTATTTGTCTGTTCGGGCCGCGCCCGGATGATTTTATTTCAAGGAGATTTGGAAAGCTGGAGCGAGTCATACACCGGGAGCATGGCTGACGTGACCGTCACATGGTCCGGGAACACCGTGAAGTGGTACACGGGGTATGCAAACGGACAGATGAACGCAAGCGGACGCAGTTATCAGGTGATTGCCCTGCTGCAAGCTGGATGACAAAAAGGCCCCGGGCCCTTTCGGGCCCGGGGATGAACTGGGTTTTACGTGATTGCGTGCAATGACGTCCAGACTTACGCCACAGGCTCTTCGCCCTCGGTCACGCCGTCCTCAACGTTATTCTCGTTGGTTCCGGCATCATTGACCTCGGTCTCAGGCTCGGTGGTTTCGGTCTCAGGCTCGTTGACATTACTCTCCTCTTTAGCGTCAGGAGCGTTATTCTGCTGCTCATTGCCGCCGGTGGAAGGGGTCTGCGCATTGTCGTTGGAACCACCGGTAGAACCGCCAGCAGTAGTATCCTTCACATCGTCCTCAGAGAGCGTGAAGTAACCAGTGGTCACCCAGTCGCCAACGGTCAGGGTGTAGGTGTAGTCACCGGCCTTGGCCTTCTCGCCGAGCTTGTCGGAGTTATCTGCGGTCTGGCCTACCCAAGTGCCTTCCTTTGTGCCCTGCTTGGAGTTTCCGCCCAGGAGGCTGATGTAGAAGAAGCCCTTATTTTCCACCTCACGGCTTGCAGGTGTCCCATCGAACTTCTCATAGAATACTACGGTATTGTTTGCGTCCACAATCCGGATGCTGGTGTCCAAAGTCGTGTCCTTGTCATAGACAATGCACAGATGGGCCCCCTGATAGGCGCTCAGGCTCCAAGAATTGGGAATATCGCCAACGCCCACAGCACCGTGAGCATTTTTCTTGAAGTCGTCCTTCTGCATACTACTGGTAATCTTGATAACCTTTTTGGTCATGGCCTCGGTGCTCTTGGTGTAATCGACGGTCGCCGCAGCGGAACCGCTCTTTTCGGTTCCCTTCCAGGTGACATCCACGCTGTAGGTTCCGTTCACCAGGTCCTTGTCCGCCAGCTCGATCCGGTCGATGTTTTCTCTTTCACCAGTCTTGCCGGTCATCTCGAAGGAGTACCAGCCCTCGGTCTCTGCACCTGCCTTCAAGGTCCAAGTTGTACCGGTGCCGTTCTTCATGGTGTACGTGCCGTTGGGGGTGGTCACCGTTACGCCCAGAGTTACAGCCTCGGCGGGCATGCCGGCGCCCTTCTTGGCATGGAACGCCAGCCAGGGCAGGTTGTTGCTGTTCTTCTCGTTATTGAGATCAGTCCAGCTCTGATTAGTGCCCCAGCTCGTCCGGATAGCATCGGGCAGCTTATTCCAGCTGGCTTCGTCCTGAATGACGTAAATTTCGTCAATCACGATGTTGCCGGTGCTGGCTCCGCCCTTGACCTCGACGGCCTCGCCGGTCATGGTGATCTTGTCGCCGTTCTCCAGGGTAACGGCCTCGGCATTGCCGACCTTCACTTCCAGCGCGCTGGTGTTGTCGCCGGAGACGAGGAAGAGTTCCACACCCTTCTTCACGTAGATGAGGGTTCCGTTGCCGGTGGTGCTCAGCAGCTTGGTCTCATCCGTCGCGCCATAGCGGGCGTTGGCGTTGGTCAGAGTGAGCTTTGTCACTGCGGTCAGGGCGATGTCCTTGTCGACCGCCATACCAGCGGTGGAACTCAGAACTGCGTCCACAGTATCGGTCTTCAGGGTGTACTTCGCGTTGCCAGTCATGGTGCTGACCACGTTGGTGCCAGCTCCGGCGGCAACGCTGCCCTTCAGGGTGCGGGTCTCGGCGGGAACAATGTACTTGGTACCGGTGAGCGCGGTGGTACCGGCCTTGATGTTCATGCCTTCGCCTACAGTTACCTGGAATGCGCCGTAAACGGTCACATCCTCGCCGCCGGCGGGCAGCTTGTTGTTCGCCAGCTTCGTGTCGGCAATCTCAGAGGTGGTGAACGCAGTGTACTTCTCGGCAGCTTTTGTGCTCTTTGCGGCGAAGGTGATCTCTTCGCTCACAGAGACATAAGCGGCCTTGTCCTTGGGGGTCTCAGCGTTCGCCGTATCCCGCTGGGCAGGTACTGTGCTCACCACGGAATCCTCTCCGATTTTACCTTCGACGCTCTTGGCGTCCTTGCTCAGAGTAACCTTGCGCACAGAGTACAGGTCGGTAATCACGGTCTCATTGTTTCCGCTCGTTGTAACAGCGTCAAACTCCTTGCCAGCGGTGGAGGAGGCGTTCGCGTCATAAATACCAGCGGGTGCGGCTTCGCCCTCAATGGCTACGAACTTCTTGGCGTCCTTCTTGGCGGCCAGGACGGCAGTACCAGTACCGTTGCTGGTGATGGTAATGACCGCGTCCTTGGGCACGCTGACAGGAGCGGTGCCAGAAATTGTGCCAGACTTGTTGGCGCTGGCGCTGGTCCAGTCGGCGGTTACGCCGTCGTGAGCGGTGATGGAGACGACCTCAGAAACTGCCACGCCGTCCAGGCTCACAACATTGTTGCTCGTCACACCCAGACCGAAGTTCTTCTCGGGCATGGTGAAGGTAACCATCTTCGCATCGTCAGCTTTCGACGGCTGCTCTTTGACGGTAACGGCTACGCCGTCAATCTCATAGGTACCGGCGGCCAACGCGTTCCCGCTCAGGATGGTGATGGTCTCACCGGCGTAGACGTCGGAGGTCTCACGGATTACATCGCCGTTCACCGTGTTGGTCACAGTGACGTCCTTGATCTCCGCAACTCCACTCGATGCGGCCTGCCAGAACACCTTACCAGTGTCCACAGCGCCCTGCGCGGCAATCTTGGTCACTTTGCTCTCTGCTCCGATCTGGTTTACGGTCAGAGTGAAGGGGCCAGCGGCCTTCTCGGCCTTAATGTCCACGGTCACATTCTCAGTGGCGGTGGTCAGCTTGTACTGTCCGCGTACGGTCTTGTCGGCCTCAGCGCCAGTGACCGTGATCTTCTCACCGCGGGTGCGGGTGCTGATGGTCAGGGTAACGTCGCTCTTCTGAGCAACTTCGGTCTTGCCATTGTAGACCGTGTTGTCAACCTTCACGGTGTAGCCCTCGGGGGCGTTGACCGTCAGGAACACTTTGCCGGCAGAGGGCTGCTCGGTCTCTTCCTCTTCGGCGGTGGTGATGGTGTAGGTCACGTTGGCAGTCACGGACTCGATTACCGCAGTCCAAACCTTCTGCATGGCCTCTTCAACAGGCTCGCCGTTGACCGTGGCGATCACAAAACCGTCCTTGGCCTCAACCTTGATCTCAGCCTTGGCGCCCTCGGCGTACTCGCCTGCGCCGGTGACGGTCACGCGGTCAGCCTCGTCCACGTTAACCGTGACATTGAACTTCTCAGCGGGTTCTTCAACATCGGTCTTGCCGCTGATGGAGCCGTCCGCAGCAATATCCTCTGCGGTAATTTGTTTGTTGTCCACAACGGACACGCCGGGGACAAATTTATTGCCTTCCACAGGCTTCACGGTGATGTCAGCAGTCCCATTCTCGGTTACGATTGTAGCAGTGGCGGTCACTTCGCCAGTTGCACTGTCGGTCAGTTCAATCTCGGTAGCGGGGACGGTGCCAGGGAGAGGATCGCCCAGCTTGGAAATCACATCGGCCGCAGTGATCTGGCCCTTGCTGTCCACATCGACCTTCATATCGAGCTCACCGCTCCATCCGGTGCCCACACGGGCTACGGTTTCCTCGCTGCTCGCGAAAAAGTCGTCAGTTGTGTTGCCCAGGGGCAGGATGAACCAGGGACGCGCGGCGGTACCAATGTACCAGCCGTTTTCACCGTCCTGCATTACAACGCAGTTGGTGCTCTTCCGAGCGGCCCGGATCGACTTAACCAGCCAGAGAGGATCTTTTTCGATCACAGTCTCATCAGCTCCAGGCATAGTGGCGGCACGGGCCATCATGCCCTTCGCCTCCAGGTCGCCATAGAAGTTCACGTCGATTGCACCGTTGGGGCCAGACCACATATACTTGGTGGCGGCGTATCTCCAGCCAGTTTTGACAGAGATTTCCACCTTCTCGGCGCCGTCCAGCACGGTATAGTAGCCGTTAGCGTCGGGGGTGTCGCTCACGCCTGCGGTGAATTCAACAGCCTCTTCCGGATCGGTCTTGATCTTCTGACCCGCCTTGACTGTGGTAACGATACCATCGGTCTTCTCTTCGATGGCATAGATGGGCCAGCCGTGGGTATCATTGACCTCAACCTTGATGTCATCTTTCTTCAGCTCTTCGACGTGGATGGTAACGTTCTTCGCTTCGATGGTGTACTTGCCGTTGGTTCCCGTCGCACCAGTTACTTTGTAGCTGTAGTTGGCGGGGTCGCTGTTGGTGATGGTGATGACATCGCCGATCTTCCAGTTGCTGCTGGGGCTCACGGTTACGATGTTCTTCACGCCGGTGATTTCAACAACAGCCTTGTTGTCGTCGTAGATGCTGGACTCGCTGCTGATCTTCACGTTGCGGTCCATCTCTGCGATGGTAATGGTGTTGTTGCGCAGGTTGATAACCTCATCCATAGTGGTGGGGTTGATGTAGTAAGTGCCGTTGGCAAATCTGGTGCCGGCGTCGATGTCCTGGTCCTGGATCACCACGGTGGTGTATCCGACCGGAATGGTGTAGCGGGTACACACGACGTCGTTGGTGTCACGGTAGATGTAACCCTTGATGACACGGTCGTCGCCCTTGCGGTTGGAGGCGGTGACGGTGGTGGGATTCTCCAGGTTGCTGTTGCCCAGATCGTCATACAGGTCCAGATAGCGGGTGTTGCTGCCGTAATCGGGGTCTTTGCCGGTGGTGAGGTTGGTGTCGCTGATGATGACAACCCAGTCGGCAATGTTATCCTTCAGAGCGGCGACAATACGGCCCTTGAACTGCTTGCCGTTGGTGCCGTCGTTGTCGGCGTCGGCCAGACGGCCGATGGCCTCGCTCACGCTGGAGCAGACGGTGGTCTCAACCTTGCCGTTTTCGGGCTGGATGAGCAGAGCGGGAGTGTCGTTGCTGCGCAGGGCCAGACCCACGTCGTAGTTGTCCACGCCATACTTCTCGCGCTCGGTGTACAGGGTGCGGCCGACCAGCTCAATGGTACCGTTCAGGCGGTGGTCGCTGTAGCCGTACTCGTTGTTGATATCGTGGGTGCCGGTGTGGGTGTGAACCTGATAGTCGCCGCCCACCAGAGCTGCGGTAGCCGTATCCACGTGGCCCACATCATAGACATTGTGACCATCGATCTTCGCCACGTCTGTGGGGAAGAACTTGTCGTTTGCTTCGTCGTAGCTGTTGTTCACGCTCATGACTCTGCTGTCGGCCACATCCTTGACGGAGGTGACATAGTCGCCGTCAAAGCGCAGTTCCTGAACGTGGAACTTGGTCAGATCAGACTCCTTGCCGGGATACTTGGTCTTGGCAGTGAGGGTGACCTTCTCGCCTTTGTAGAAGGCGTCGAACTCCCAGTAGTAGGTAGCGTCGCCGGAAGACTTGCTGGAGCCCTCGAACTCAACGCGCTCGCTCTTGACATCGCCCAGGATGTAGGCGTAGTTGGCAGCGGCGCCCTGAGCCTCGCCCAGAACCACGGAAGCGATGATGTAGTAGTTGCTGTCAAACACGGAGTAGACGTAAGCGTTCTTCTCAGACTCGTCGTAAGAAGCGCTCAGGCCGTTGCCCTTGCGGTCGTTGACAGACTCCTTATACTCGGGCTTCAGCTCGATCTTCACGTTCTGAATGCCCTTGTATACGCCTTTCACGTCAGTGATGGCGTCCTTAGTGTGGCCGCCGTTGGCGCTCCAGTCCACGGTGCCGGGCTCCACGGTGATGTACACGGTGTCGTCGTTGCCGTAGGCGCGGCCCTCGTTGGTGTAGGTCCGGTTGTTGGCGTTGGTGGGACGGCTGTCATCCAGGTACAGGTTGGCGCTGTTCAGGGTCTTGGTGTTGGCAGCGTCAATGGTGCCCAAGTCCTTGTTCGCGGCGGTAGTAATGCCGGTCTCCTTGGCGCTGGAGTACATGAAGTGATCAACGGGCTTCAGGGTGTAGGTGCCGTTGTTGTTCACGGTGTAGGTGTACCAGCGGTTCAGGTCGCGAACGCCGTTCTTTGCGTCCTCAGCGTCGTTGGTGCGGTTAGAACCCCACTCCACATAGTTGGCGTTCTTGTCCATCACGCTCTTGATCTTCTTGTTGGTCTCGGTCACGTTAACAGTGATCTCGTCCATGGTGCCGTCCATAAAGATGGCCGCAGCCTGGGCGGTCTTGGTGGAGATGTGGCTGTCCACACGGTCATAGCCGGTGATGAACACGTAGTTCTTGGTGCCTTCCTCCAGCTCCACGCCGATCACGTTGTTGTAACGGTCCATGAAGATGTTGTAGGTCATGTTGGTCAGCAGCTGAGCATCGTAGGTCTCCAGGGCGTTTCCAAAATCATAGAACGCCTTGACGTTGGCCTTGTACTCAGTGCCGCCGGTGGTCAGCTTGTCAACCACCTTGCTGGTGCTGGTGGAGAACTTGGTGACGGAGGAGTCGGACATAACTTCCACGTCAAACAGCTTTACCACGGAGTAGTTGGGGTAGTTGTTCAGGCTGTTGGCATTCTCCTTGCCGGACATGTAAACCAGGACGAAGTCATCCTTCTTCACGTCGGCGGCGTTGGGCACGACGGCGGAGTCCACCACCTGAGTGGTGCTGGCTACCTTGCCGCTGCCAGCGCCCGTGTAGACCTTCAGAGACAGGCTCTCATTGTTCTTGTTGTAGTCGCTGTTGGCCTTGGCCAGGTAGGTGTTGATGGAGGTGATGGTGATTTCGTCACGCTCCTGGTCGATGAACACCTCGGTCAGCACGCCGGTGCCGCCGACCTTGGTGTTGTTGGAACGGGCAAAGTTGTCCTTGCTCTCGTTCATGTCAACGCCGTCTACATAGCGGTCCAGGTCGTTGTCCCGGATGGTGGTGTAGGTCAGCAGGTCATACAGAGCGGAGTACTTGACTTCGCTGGTGTAAGTTCCGCCGGGTACGAGCAGATCATAGTCCACATAAGTGCCGATGTTCTTGCCGTCGTACTGCCAGTTGATGGAGGGACGCATAAAGTCGTCGCGGTCAAAACGCTTGGTCAGCTTGCCGTTGTAGAGCTCCTCGCCCAGCTGGATGTAGTACTGGCCGCGGTTGAGGTTGTTGCCGCCGGCTACGTCGCTGGTGCGCTGCTCAATGGCCTGATACTTGATCTCGGTGCTGGTGCGGGGGGTGTACTCGGCGCGGTAGCCGATGGACAGAGTCTCGCCGTTGGAGGAGGTGTAGGTGGTGCCGGGAGTGCCGGTGAAGCTTACCATCTCGCTCTCCAGGGCGTTCAGAGCCATGCGGGCCACGTCGTTGCGGGTCAGGGCGGCGTTGTTGGCGGCGTTGATGCCGTCAAAGATGCCGATCTCGGTGCCCTGACGGACGGTGACCAGCTCAAAGCCGTCCTTGTAGTCCTCGGTGTACTTGAAGTAGCCCAGAGCGCGCATCATCATGGACGCGGCCTGGACTGCGGTGACGCCGTCACCGGAGCCGTAGGTGTAGCTGTTGTAGCCGGAGACAATGCCGTTGGCATAGCAGGCGGCTACGTAGGGAACGGCCCAGCTGGGCACGTCCTTGAAGGTGCTCTGACCTTCGTAATAGTTGTAATCCAGGTTCAGCAGGTTGGCCATAACGACCGCCATCTGAGCCCGGTTTACAGGGTCGTCAGGGCCGAAGTTGCCATTGTCGTCGCCGATCATGACATTCACTGCCTTGAGGACCTCGATTGCCTCGACGTTGTGGTTCTCCTCAACGTCGGGGAAGGCCGCAGCGCCGGCGCCGACTACCATCATGCCCAGGAGCATGACGGAAGCCAGAGTCAGGCTGAGAGCCCGCTTCAGGTTTCTCATTCGGATTTCCTCCTTACAAAATTTTTCGGCCTGAGAGGGGCCGTTTTTTGGAGAAAATGTGGAAATTTGTCCCATTTGGTAGACCCGGAAGATTTAACCTTTTTGAAACAATTTTCGCCATTTTATCCAAAAATTTCGAGGTTTTTCAACATTTCGCCCCTGCCACCGCCGTGTCACGCCCCTTGCATGGGGTTGAAAAGTTGCGAAAGTGTAGAGAAAATCCGTCAAAGCCGTTACTTTCGATGTAAAAAAGTAAAACTGGTAGACATCCGGTAGACGTCCTAAAATATGGAAAGCCGTCAACCTCCTGCGGCGCAGGGGATTGACGGCTTTTTTGGTAGACATTTGGTAGACGGGGTGCAACAAAGGAGGCGTGGCAGGCAGGCGCTTTGTCAATTGCCGGTCATGTGGTGAAAAACTAGGCATTCCACTGTGGCTGTCTATTGAACGGAGTGGGCGCTCTGGTTAAAATCAGAAGCAATCAGAGACCTGGCGGCGGGCGAGCAGCTGCCGGGCGACTTTATCAGGAGGAATGACTTATGGCGAGACACAACTACAAAAAACGAACCCTGGCGCTGGCGTTGGCTGGGCTGACGGCGGCCACCTGCGTGGTTCCGGCGGGGGCGGCCCCCATTCAGGACGGCGTGGCCCCCACCTATGACGAGGCCTATTACGCCACCCTGGACTACTACGGCAACCTGCTGGATGGCAGTGTGGTAAAAAGCTACGCCCTCAACGGGGCCGGGCAGCTCACCGACTACGGGGTCTACGACGAGGTGGTCAACCTCACCGACGGCACTCCGGTGTCGCTGGGGGAGGGGAGGGCGGCCTTTCAGTTTGAACAGGCCCCCGGTCATTTCTACTTCGAGGGCAAGACGAAGGAACCCTTCCAGGCGCTGCCCTGGACCGTCACCCTGCGGTACACCCTCAACGGTGTGCCCGCTCGGGCGGAGGAGCTGGCCGGGAAGCAGGGGGTGGTGGAGATCCTGCTGGACATCGTCCCCAACCCGCGGGCCAGCAGCTACGCCCGGTACAACTACACCCTGGAGGCCATGGCCCTGTTCAACGAGGATGACATTCTGTCGCTGGAGGCCCAGGGGGCCCAGGTCCAGCTGGTGGGCAACCTGCGCACCGTGCTGTTCATGTGTCTGCCCGGGGAGGAGCGCCACTTCACCATCCGGGTGGGCAGCGACGACTTTTCCTTTAACGGCATGACCATTCTCATGGTGCCCGCCACCCTGGCCCAGCTGGAGGAAATAGCCAAGCTGAGCCAGCGCAAGGACGACCTGGAGGAGGACTACCGGGCCCTGTCCGGCAGCCTGGACGCCCTTCTGGACGCGCTGAACGAGGTACAGGACGGCCTTTATGCCTCCGCCAGCGGGCTGGACCGGCTGGACACCGCCCGGGGCACCATCTCCCAGGGCAAGGACCAGCTCTATACCGACGCCGGGGTGCTCCGGGGCGACCTGTCCAACCTGGCTGACCTGCTGGAGCCGGTGGAGCAGCGGACCCTGGCCCTCAGCCAGACCATCACCGGCTCCAAGGCGGCCCTCAACGGGATGGCGGACACGGCGGTGTCCCTCCAGGCCCAGCTGGAGAGCATGGAGAAGGCCCTGGAGGGGCTGGAGAAGGGCTCCGGCGACGTGAAGGAGGTCATCCGCACCGCCGCCGACATGAAAA
>OFGQ01000443.1_pt1 | contig 34688 bp, 33 predicted proteins | sample 1521791 | NCBI WGS metagenome assembly OFGQ01 (sample SAMEA3504116, study PRJEB24116) | mouse gut metagenome | biome: mouse gut; feature: mouse-associated habitat; material: faeces | place: Denmark | collected 2011 | reverse complement strand
GGCGGCCTCCCTGGGCAGCATTGGAAGCCTTACTTTCGGCGGCTTAAATCTGGATTTGGACAGCCATAGCCTGAGTGTAAATGGCCAGGCCGTAAGGCTTACAAGAACGGAATATGCCATCCTGAAGCTCCTGATGCAGAACCCGAGACAGGTTTTAACAAAATCCCTCCTGTTGGAGAGGATCAGTACGGATACGCCGGACTGTACGGAAAGCTCCCTGAAAATCCATGTGAGTAATTTAAGGAGAAAGCTTCGGGAGACAGGCGGAAGAGATTATATTGAGTCCGTGTGGGGCATTGGATACAAAATGCAGGAAGAATAATTATTTACGATTTCTTAACCATTTTCTTAACCGTTTTCTAAATCTCTTTCTGCTACACTCAGTGTACAGGTGTACAGGGAGACATATTACGGAACTGGAAAACAGTAATATGTCTCACAGTGCACAAATCGATTTACAGACACATGTACTTGTGGCTGGAAATTGATTTCATACAGGTGTACAGGGAGACATATTACGGTACTGGAATAGGAGACAAACATGGAATATTGTTTAACAGCAGAAAGATTAAGCAAACACTACCGGCACTTCAAGGCTCTGGAGGGACTTTCCATCCACGTCCCCAAAGGCTCTATCTACGGTCTGGTGGGAAGAAACGGTGCAGGCAAGACAACGCTCATCCGCCTTATCTGCGGACTCCAAAGCCCGACGTCCGGCGAATACATTTTATACGGAAAACGAAACACGGAAAAGGGAATCACAGAAGCACGCCGCCGGATGGGGGCCGTAGTGGAAACGCCCTCCATATATTCGGACATGACTGCAGAGGAAAACATCCGGCAGCAGTATCAGATCCTGGGAATCCCCTCCTTTGACGGAATCCGGGAGCTTCTGGAACTGGTGGGTTTAGAGGATGTGGGAAAGAAAAAAGCCAAAAACTTTTCCCTCGGTATGCGTCAGCGTCTGGGAATCGCCGTGGCTCTGGCAGGAGATCCGGATTTTCTCATTCTGGACGAGCCGGCGAACGGCTTGGACCCGGAGGGAATCATAGAAATGCGGGAGCTTATTCTGCGTCTCAACCGGGAACGTCAGATCACCGTCCTGATATCCAGTCATATCCTGGATGAATTGTCCAGGCTTGCAACCCATTACGGCTTTTTGGATCAGGGCCGCATGGTAAAGGAATTAAGTGCACAAGAACTGGAGTCTGCCTGCCAGAAATGCGTCCGGCTCATGGTTTCGGACACAAAGGCATTGTCACAGGCATTGGAGAGAATGGGATTGGAATACAAGATCCGAAGCCATGAGGAGGCTGATGTATACGGGGAGGTCAATCTGTCACAATTGATTCTGGATCTTGCAAAGGAAGACTGTCAGGTGCTCGGTATCCAGGAGCACAACGAAAGTCTGGAGAGTTATTTTATGGGTCTGGTAGGAGGTGGAGAGCATGAATAAGCTGTTTTGGGCGAACCTGAACCGCCTGCACCGGGACAAAACCTTTAAACTTGGATGTGCATTTCTGGCAGGCATGAGCATATATTTACCCATTCTTCATTATGTGGAACAGGGAGAGAAAGCAAATCCCAACAATTATTTCTGGAACTTTAACCTTGTAATCGGAGTGATTGCGGCCGTCTGTTGCAGCATGTATCTGGGTACGGAATACAGCGACCGAACCATGCGTAATAAACTGATAGCAGGACATACGAGAAAAGACATCTATTTATCCAATTTAATCATCTGTACCCTTGCCTGCTTTTTTGCGGTGGCAGTATATATAGCGGCGGAGAGTCTTGTGGGGATTCCACTAAACGGAAATGTCCGGATGGATCCGTGGGAGCTGGCGGTCCGGTTTCTGGTAAGCGGACTTATGATTTTGGCCTATGTCTCCATTTTCACCATGATCAGTATGCTGAATCAGAACAAGGCTTCCGGGGCTGTGGCCAATATCCTCCTGTTTTTCGCTCTGCTGGTGTTGGCCTTTGTTGTTAAAGCAAGGCTGACGGAGCCGGAATTTCTCACAAACCACTATACCTTAAATGAATTAGGGGAGATGACACAGGGGGAACCCATGCCACATCCACGGTATCTTCAGGGAACTGTACGTGCCGTTTATGAGTTTCTGTATGATTTTCTTCCCACGGGGCAGATGATTCAGATGTGCAGCCAGGTATTCATATGGTGGCAGCGGATGGCGTTGTGCAATGTGGGGATTACGGCTGTGACTACGGGGATTGGGATGTATTTGTTTGGGAAAAAAGATATTCGGTAGTTTAAAAGGACATGGATGGAAAAAATGATTTGTATGGAAATATTGTGTCTGGTGCTGTTGGCGGTCTGCCTGCTGCTTTTATGGAAAATACACCTTTTGCGTAAAGGGGCAAAAGAAATACGCAGAGAATTTGAACAGAAGTTTTCGGAGGATACCAATACGCCCATTGTGATTTCCACCCGGGACTTATGTATGCGTCAGTTAGCAGAGGGAATAAACCGTCAGCTTAAGCTTCTGAACCGGGAACGCCATCGGTTTTGGCAGGGAGATCGGGAGCTTAAGGAAGCGATCACCAACATTTCCCATGATCTGCGGACACCTCTGACGGCCATATCCGGGTATCTTGATCTGCTGGATCAGGAGGAGCACACCCCGACGGCAAGGCGGTATCTGGAAATGATCCGCAACCGGACCAATGCCCTTGGTGACTTGACGGAGGAGCTGTTCACTTATTCCGTCATAACCTCCCAGGAGGAGAATGCGGGGGAGTACCTGTCACTGAATCGTGTATTGGAGGAAAGCCTGGCCTTTTACTACGGGGCCTTTGTGCAGCATAAGATAACACCCGAGATCTCCATTCCGGGGGAAAAGGCAGAGCGATTTCTCGATCGCTCTGCCCTTATGCGCATCTTTGGAAATATCATCAGCAATGCGCTGAAATACAGTGACGGAGATCTGTCCGTAGTGATGAAGCCTGACGGGACCATTGTTTTTGCAAATAAAGCAGCGAGCCTCACTCCGGTTCTGGCAGGCAGACTCTTTGACCGCTTCTACACGGTGGAAACCGGCAGTCAGTCCACGGGTCTTGGCCTGGCAATCGCAAAACAGCTATGCAAGCGCATGGGCGGCAGCATCCGGGCCGACTATCAGGAAGAAAAGCTGATCATAACTCTGTTTTTTCCAAAATAAAAACGTCCCCAAAGGGACGAGTCATCTTTGCCTGTGAAGTTTCCGTCTGCCCTCAGCGGTCGCTGGGAACGGTAGTCTCTCCGGCGAAGATCAACTCGTCGATATCAACGGGAACAGTCCAGATGACCTTCATCGTCATCACCTCCTTTTGCTTGATTATTATACATTATAACAGCTATGTTTGCGATTGTAAAGGGCTTTATGTAAATTTTATCAATTTACATAATTTTCTCAGCGCTACATGGATTTAGGGGGACCTGTTCCGGCGGAAAAAAGGTTTGACAAGTGGGCGGGATTATGATATCATCCTGCCAATGCGAGGATGAGGAACAGTACCCATTGGCTGCCTGCTCAGAGAGCCCCCGTTTTGGTGAAAGGGGGAGAGGAGCCGCTGGCGAATACCCCTCGGAGCAGCCGCCTGAACGGGATTTTTTGACTTTCCCCAGTAGGGCCGGACGGGTGCGCCCGGTATAGCGCCGGGGTCCTGCTGGGGACTCCCTGAGGCCGTACTTCGCGAGAGGGCGGCAAAACAGAGGTGGTACCGCGAGCTTTCGCCCTCTGTCCCAAGGGGACAGGGGGCGTTTTGATGCAGAAAGGGGAAATGATATGGAGCATAAGGTGTTTGGAGCACCTCAGTCCGGTGTGGCGTACCGGGACCGGTCCGGGGCTTACGGAATCGCCTTTGACGGCGCGGGCAAAGCGGCGGTGGTGTCCTGTGAGCGCAAGGGCTGTTTTCTCCTGGGGGGCGGCATAGAGCCGGGGGAGAGTGAGGCGGAGTGCATCCGCCGGGAGGCCCTGGAGGAGACGGGGTATGCCGTCACCATAGGGGAAAAGGTGTGCATTGGGGAGGAATATATCACGGATTTGAAAGGCCGTCCCTGCCATCCCACCGGCCATGTGTACCTGATCGAGCTGGGGGAGAAAGCGGCTCCGCCGGTGGAGTCCGACCACATCCTCACGTGGATGCCGATAGAGGAGTTTAAGAGCGCCACTTTTATGCGCTATCAAGCCTGGGCCATGGAGATGGCCTGGGAGCTTTACCAAAAACGACAAAAGGAGAAAAAATCATGACGATTTACGACGAACTTGTGGCCCGGGGCCTGGTGGCCCAGGTCACCAGCGAGGACGAGGTGAAGAACCTCATCAACAACGGCAAGGCCACCTTCTATATCGGCTACGACTGCACGGCGGACAGCCTGACGGCGGGGCATTTCGTGACCCTCACCCTGATGAAGCGGCTCCAGCAGGCGGGGAATAAGCCCATCGCCCTCATCGGCGGCGGCACCACCACCATCGGGGACCCCTCCGGCCGCACCGATATGCGCAAAATGCTCAGCCGGGAGGATATCAACCACAACGCCCAGTGCTTCAAGCATCAGATGGAGCGGTTCATTGACTTCGGCGACGGCCCCGGCCAGGCCATGATGCTGAACAACGCCGACTGGCTGCTGGACCTGAACTATGTGGAGCTGCTGCGGGAGGTGGGGGCCTGTTTTTCGGTGAACAATATGCTCCGGGCGGACTGCTACAAGCAGCGCATGGAGAAGGGCCTGTCCTTCCTGGAGTTCAACTATATGATCATGCAGTCCTATGACTTCTACCATATGTTCCAGACGGTGGGCTGCAACCTCCAGTGCGGCGGCAACGACCAGTGGAGCAATATGCTGGGCGGCACGGAGCTGATCCGCCGGAAGCTGGGCAAGGACTCCCACTGTATGACCATCAACCTGCTCACCGACTCCCAGGGGAACAAGATGGGCAAGACCGCCGGCAACGCCGTGTGGCTGGACCCCAACAAGACCAGTCCCTACGACTTCTACCAGTACTGGCGGAACGTGGGGGACGCGGACGTGATGAAGTGCATCCGCTGGCTCACCTTCCTGCCCCTGGAGCAGATTGACGAGATGGACCAGTGGAAGGACGCCCAGCTCAACCAGGCCAAGGAGATTCTGGCCTGGGAGCTGACCAACATGGTACACGGCAAGGAGGAGGCGGACAAGGCCCAGGCGGCGGCCCGCGCCCTGTTCTCCACCGGCGGGAGCGCGGCGGATATGCCGTCCACCGCCCTGACCGATGCTGATTTTACCGATGGCTCCATCGGCGCGCTGACCCTGCTGGTGAAGTGCGGTCTGGCCGCCTCCAACGGCGAGGCCCGCCGGCTCATCCAGCAGGGGGGCGTCATGGTGGCGGACGAGAAGGTGACGGACCCCGCCGCCCAGTTCCCCAGGGAGAAGTTCACCGGGGAGGGCGTTATCATCAAGAAGGGCAAGAAGGTGTTCCACCGGGTTACTTTTTCTTAAAAGAAAAAGTAACCAAAAAGAACTTTAGCTCGCTGACGAAACGGGAGCAAACCGGCTCGTTCCCGCCCGACAACGGAGGTTTGCGAAAGAGAAAAGGGACCGCGTGAGCGGTCCCTTTTGCTGTTTAGTTGACGGCAATCAGGCTGGACATATCGTACAGCCCCGGCGCGTCCACCCCGGCCAGGAACTTGGCGGCCTTCACCGCGCCCACGGCGAATACCTCTCGGCTGGCGGCGTGGTGGGACAGCTCAATCACCTCGTCCCGCCCGGCGAACACCACGGTGTGGTCTCCCACGATGGTGCCCCCCCGGAGGGAGGAGATGCCGATTTCCTGGCTGCCCCTGGGCCTGCGGACGCTGTGGCGGTCGTAGACGTATTCCGCGTCGTAGGGCAGGGCCCCGGCGGCGGCGTCCGCCAGCATCAGGGCGGTGCCGCTGGGGGCGTCCAGCTTGCGGCGGTGGTGACGCTCCTCAATTTCCACGTCGAAGTCCTCCCCCAGCAGGGCTGCGGCGCGGCGCACCAGGTCCAGCAGCACGTTGACACCTAGGGACATATTTGCGGAGCGGAAGATGGGGATCAGCTTTGCCGCCTGCTCAATTTGGGCCAGCTGCTCCGCCGAGTAGCCGGTGGTGGCCAGCACCACGGGCAGCTTCCGGGCAATGCACAGCTCCAGCAGGGGGGCGAGGGCGGCGGGGTGGGAGAAGTCAATCACTGCGTCCGCCTCCGCCGTGCAGGCGGCGGGGGTGGAGAATACGGGGAAGCCGTCCACAGGCTGGGGCAGCAGGTCGATGCCGGCGGCGATTTCCACGTTGGGGTCGTTATTACAGATGTCCGCCACCGCCCGGCCCATGTGGCCGCAGCAGCCGGAGATGATTATCCTTCGCATGAGAATGGCTCCTTTGTATTCACGCCTCGCCTGTTCGCGACGGCTCGGGCGCGATTTGTTACAGCAGGTTTGCCCGCTTCATGGCCAGGCGGAGAACCTCCAGGTTTTTGTCCGAGATGTCGCACAGGGGCAGGCGCAGAGAGCCCGCGTCCATGCCCAGCAGGTTCATGGCGGCCTTGATGGGGATGGGGTTGACCTCGGTGAACAGGGCGTCGATGAGGTCCATGTACTGGATTTGCAGCTTTGAGGCGGCGGCGAAGTCGTTGTCCAGGCACAGGTGGCTCATCTTCACCATCACTTCTGGGACGATGTTGGAGGCCACGGAGATGACCCCCTTGGCTCCCAGAGCCATCATGGGCACCACCTGGTCGTCGTTGCCCGACCAGATATAGAAATCGTCCCCGCAGAGGAAACGGGTGTGGGCCAGCAGGGAGAAGTTGCCGCTGGCCTCCTTGACCCCGTTGATTTTGGGGTTCTGAGACAGCGCCTGATAGGTCTCGGCGGTGAAGGACACTCCGGTGCGGCCGGGCACATTGTAGAGGATGATGGGAAGCTCCACTCGGTCGGCTATGTACTCGTAGTGCTTGATGAGGCCGGTCTGGCTGGCCTTGTTGTAGTAGGGGGTGACGTGGAGCAGGGCGTCCGCTCCGGAGTCCTGGGCGTGCTGGGACAGGTAGACGGCGGCGGAGGTGTCGTTGGACCCCGCCCCCGCGATGACCTTTACCCGGTGGTTCACCCGCTTGACGCAGAACTCCACGGCGGCGATGTGCTCCCGGATGGACATGGTGGCGGACTCGCCGGTGGTGCCGCACACGCACACCGCGTCCACCCCGGCCTCGATCTGGGCGTCGATGAGGCGGCCGAAGGCGTCGTAGTCGATGATGTTATGCTGGTCAAAGGGAGTGACCAGGGCGGGGCAGGAGCCGGTAAAGACGGGAGTTCTCATAATGTCAGCATCCTTTCAATGGTAGGATAAAGGGGCCCTCAAAAAGCCGGCCTTTGGCTTTTTGGGGAGAGGAGGAGCAAGAGAGCAAGGCGAGAAATGGCCGTCAGGCCGTTTCGAGCGGCGCGGACGTTGCTCTGACGATATATCCCTCGGCGCACAACAGCTCGGCCAGTAGCACGCCGCCCCCCGCTGCGCCCCGCAGGGTGTTATGGGACAGGGAGACGAATTTGTAATCATACTGGCTGTCCGGGCGGAGGCGGCCGATGGACACCGCCATGCCCCCCTCCAGGTCCCGGTCCAGCTTGGCCTGGGGCCGGTCGGGCTCCTCAAAGTAGTGGAGGAACTGCTTGGGGGCGGTGGGCAGGGCCAGCTCTTGGGCCCGGCCCTTAAAGCTGGCCCAGGCCTCCTTCATCTGCTCCATGGTGGGCTTGTTCTTGAAGGTGACGAAGGCGGCGGCGGTGTGGCCGTTGGACACAGGCACCCGCAGGCATTGAGCGGTGATGGACACGCCCTCGGCGTTGACGATGACGCCGTTTTCCACCCGGCCCCACACCTTCAGCGGCTCCTGCTCGCTCTTTTCCTCCTCGCCGCCGATGTAGGGGATCAGGTTATCCACCATTTCGGGCCAGCGCTGGAAGGTTTTGCCTGCGCCGGAGATGGCCTGGTAGGTGCACACCAGCACCTTCTCAATGCCGAACTCCCGCAGGGGGGATAGGGCGGGGACGTAGCTCTGGATGGAGCAGTTGGACTTCACGGCGATGAAGCCCCGCTTTGTCCCAAGGCGCGCCCGCTGGTTCTTGATGACCTGGATGTGCTCCGGGTTGATTTCGGGAATGACCATGGGCACGTCGGGTGTCCAACGGTGGGCGGAGTTGTTGGACACCACCGGGCACTCGTGCTTGGCATAGTCCTCCTCCAACGCCTTGATCTCGTCCTTCTTCATGTCCACGGCGGAGAATACGAAGTCCACCATGCCGCAGATCTTCTCCACATCGTCCTGGGCGGAGAGGAGCACCAGGTCCTTGGCTTCCTGGGGGATGGGGGCGTCCATGGCCCAGCGGCCCACCACCGCCTCCTCGTACCGCTTCCCGGCGGACCGGGGGCTGGCGGCCACCGCGGTGAGCTGGAACCAGGGGTGGTTTTCCAGCAGGGTGACGAAGCGCTGGCCCACCATGCCGGTGGCGCCGATAACGCCCACTCTGTATTTTTCCATGTCGTTGTGCCTCCTGTGCGCCCGCCGGTGATTTTAGGGCTTGCGGCTGATGGGCGGATACGCTATAATATAAAAAATCATGTCGAACTTTGCTGTCCAAACAAACGGGCAGTTTGATACAGTATCACTATAACATTAACACGTTAAAGTGTCAATTTGACGCTGCCGCCGGAAGTGGAGAAATGGAGAACCGTATGAAGGGAAAATTCGTGCAAATTGTAGCGCTGTGCCTTTCCGCCGCCCTGCTGCTGGCGCTGGGGGGAGGACAGGGGGCCGCTGCCGCGCCCTATGGGGTCAGCGGGCGCATCATCCGGGTGGGCCTGCACTACGGCACCGGGGCCATGGAGGGACTGAACATGGAGAACAGCGTGGGCTCCGGCTACCGCTTCGGGTACTACGACAGCTCCAACCAATTTGTGGAGCTGGGCTCCACAGCCCAGCGGGCCATCTCCGTGGTGAAGACCATGAACGTATACTATGGGACCTATGACAATTATACCTGCTATCACTCCGCGCTGACCTCCTCCAGTGTGGCGGTGGGGGAGTACCACCTTCAGCTGCCCGGCAGCTACGGCACCTTCGCGGAGGCCCAGGCGGCGGCGTCCCTCTACGGCGGGGGGTTCCCGGCCTGCATCGGCGGGGTGTATTACGCCCGCATTGGCAACTACACCACCCGGGACAGGGCGGTGGCGGCCCAGGCAGAGCTGTCCGCTCAGGGGGTGTGGGCCGAGCTGTGCGGCACGTCGGGCTACGGCGTCAGCGTGGTGGTGACGGGCACGAACACGATGGTGTTCCAGTACGACGATTTGGGCAGCGGCACCGGGCTGGGCATTGAGCCGGGCCAGGTGAACACCGGAGAGAAGTGCACCACGTTGAGCAAGGGGTATCTCTATTACGGCGGGTTCCGTTTTGAGCGCATCGACGGCGGCGATTTGACCGTGGTAAATATTTTAGGGCTGGAGGATTATGTGAAGGGCGTGGTTCCCATCGAGATGAGCGACAGCTGGCCCATCGAGGCGCTGAAGGCCCAGGCGGTGGCGGCGCGCAGCTACGCCCTCTCCCTGGGCAGCAAGCACAGCAGGCACCACTTTGACATCTGCGCGGAGACGGACTGCCAGGCCTACGGCGGGCTGAACCGGGCGGGGGCCAACTCCAACGCCGCGGTAGACCAAACCGCCGGGCTGGTGGTGACCTACAACGGCCAGATTGCCCACACCTGCTACTACGCCAGCAACGGCGGGGCCAGTGAGAACTCCTCCGTGGTCTATGAGACCAGCCAGGCCAACCACCCCTACCTCATTGGGAAGATGGACCCCTATGAGGCCGGGGCTCCTATCCCAAGCTCCAGCTACTACTGGACCCGGTCCTTTTCCTCGGACACCCTGGTGTCCAAGCTGCGGGCGCTGGGCTATAACGTGAGCGGGGCCATTACCTCCATCGCCGTGACGGCCCTGACGGAGACGGGCAATCCCAAGACGGTGACGTTCACCGACAGCAGCGGCAAAAGCTACTCCATCAGCACTAAGAATGTGATTCAGAAAATGCTTTACCTGCCCTCTTACCGCTACGGCTTTGACACGGTGGGCCAGGGCAATCCCGCGCCGTCCTCCTCTGTTTCCATCAACGGGTCTCCGGCCGGCGGCCTGTCCGGTCTGTACGCCATCGATGGAAACGGGAACGTGACGGCTGTGGACGGCGGCGCGTATATGATTACCGACAGCGGCGTGGCTCAGGTGGGGCAGTCCTCCGGCGGGTCGGGCGGCAGCGTAGGCAGCCTGAGCAGCACCACTGGCAGCAACGGGACGTTTACATTTTCGGGTACGGGCTGGGGCCACAATGTGGGCATGAGCCAGTGGGGTGCTTACGCCATGGCCCAGCAGGGGTATACTTACTTAGACATCCTCCAGTTCTACTATACTGGCATCACGGTGGGATATATGTGAAAACTTCCGATTTTTATTTTGATCTGCCCCAGGAGCTGATCGCTCAGACACCGCTGGAGCGGCGGGACGGGTCCCGGCTGCTTACTCTGGACAAAAGCACGGGGGAGACACGGCACCTGCATTTTTACGACCTGCCCTCCCTGCTGCGCCCCGGCGACTGCCTGGTGCTCAACGACAGCCGGGTGCTGCCCGCCCGGCTCATCGGGAAGCGGGCGGGGGGCGGCGCCTGCGAGGTGCTGCTGCTCATCGACCGGGGAGACAAGGTGTGGGAGTGCCTGGTGCGTCCGGGGAAAAAGCTGCGCCCGGGGGCGAAGATCACCTTTGGGGAAAATGAGCTGTCCGCGGAGGTGGTGGGCGAGGTGGAGGGGGGCAACCGCCTGGTCCGCTTCGACTACCAGGGGATTTTCCTGGAGACTCTGGAGCGGCTGGGCAAAATGCCTCTGCCCCCCTATATCAAGGCGGAGCTGGAGGACGGAGAGCGGTATCAGACGGTGTACTCCAAGGTGGTGGGGTCCGCCGCCGCCCCCACGGCGGGGCTGCACTTCACCCCCGCGCTGCTGGAGCAGCTGGGGGATATGGGGGTGAAGCTGTGCTACGTCACCCTCCACGTGGGGCTGGGTACCTTTCGCCCGGTGAAGGCGGAGAACCTGGACGAGCATGAGATGCACTCGGAATACTGCGTCATCCCCCAGGAGACCGCCGACGTGGTGAACGAGACCAGGCGGCAGGGGGGAAGGGTGATCTGCGTGGGCACCACCTCCTGCCGCACCATTGAGAGCTGGTCAGGGGAGGATGGGACGCTGAAGGCGTCGGCGGGGTGGACCAATATCTTCATCTATCCCGGCTATCGGTTTAAGGCACTGGACGGCCTCATCACCAACTTCCATCTGCCCGAGTCCACCCTCATCATGCTGGTGTCCGCCCTGGCGGGGCGGGAGCGCGTGCTGGCGGCCTATGAGGAGGCGGTGCGGGAGCGCTACCGCTTTTTCTCCTTTGGCGACGCCATGTTTATTTCATAGAGGAGGGCACCATGTTTCAAGTAATCAAAACCGAGGGCGCGGCCCGGCGGGGGGAGTTCACCTGCCCCCACGGCACGGTGCAGACCCCGGTGTTTATGAACGTGGGCACTCAGGGGGCCATCAAGGGGGCGGTGTCCGCCTTTGACTTGAAGGAGCTGGGGTGCCAGATTGAGCTGTCCAACACCTACCATCTCCACCTGCGTCCGGGGGACGAGGTGGTGCGGCAGATGGGCGGGCTGCACCAGTTCATGCGCTGGGATGGGCCTATGCTCACCGACTCCGGTGGCTTCCAGGTGTTCTCCCTGGCGGGGCTGCGGAAGATCACAGAGGAGGGCGTCACCTTCTCCTCCCACATCGACGGGAAGCGGATTTTTATGGGCCCGGAGGAGTCCATGCGCATCCAGTCCAACCTGGGCAGCGACATCGCCATGGCCTTTGACGAGTGTGTGGAGAACCCCGCGCCCTACGACTACGCCAAGGCCTCCTGCGAGCGCACCCTGCGGTGGTTGGAGCGGTGCAAGGCGGAGCACGACCGGCTGAACGCCCTGCCGGAGTGCGTCAATCCGGGGCAGGTGCTGTTCGGCATCAACCAGGGGGCCACCTATGAGGATCTGCGGGTGTGGCACATGAAGGAGACGGCGAAAATCCACTGCGCGGGCTACGCCATCGGCGGTCTGGCGGTGGGGGAGCCCACCGAGGTGATGTATCGGATCATCGAGGCGGTGGAGCCCCATATGCCGGCGGACAGGCCCCGGTATCTCATGGGGGTGGGCACGCCGTCCAACATCATCGAGGCGGTGGCCCGGGGGGTGGATTTCTTCGACTGCGTGATGCCCGCCCGCAATGCCCGCCACGGCAAGCTGTTTACCTGGAGCGGCGCGCTGAACATCAAAAACGAGCGCTTCAAGCTGGACGAGCGGCCCATCGACCCGCAGTGCAGCTGCCCGGTGTGCAGCCATTTTTCCAGGGCCTATCTCCGGCACCTGTTCGTGGCGGGGGAGATGCTGGCCATGCGTCTGGCGGTGATGCACAACCTGTATTTTTACAACGACCTGGTCCGGCGCATCCGGGACGCGCTGGACGCGGGGCAGTTTGCCGCCTTCCGCGAAGAATATTCGGAAAAGCTGGCGGGCCGGGCGGAGTGAAATATATTTTCAAAAGGGGCTTGTGTTTGCCGGCCTTTTCCGGTATAATAGTTCTATTGTCTATCGCCATGTGACAGTTCATATCTTGACATAGGAGGAAAAATAATGCTTATACTCTCTGCGGCCGCCGCTGGCGGCGTGTCCATGTTCCCGTCCATTCTCATGATTGTGGTGATGGTCGCCGTCATGTATTTCCTGCTCATTCGGCCGGAGAATAAGAAGAAAAAGGCCGCTGAGGAGATGCGCGGCAGCCTGAAGGTTGGGGACGATATCACCACCATCGGCGGCATCGCGGGAACCATTTGCCAGGTGAAAGAGAAGACGATTGTCATTGAGACTGGCGCGGACCGGGTGCGCATTGAGTTCTACAAGTGGGCCATCTCCAGCAAGGGGGCCCAGACCACGGAGGAGCCCGTGGCTGAGAAAAAGGACAAGAAGGAAAAGAAAGAGGACAAGTGATCCTCTGAGCTGGCATGACAAGCACCCCTTTTGCATATGGTATAGAAACCATGTGAAAAGGGGTGCTTTTATGCGTAAGGCGGAGGCGCAGGGGATCAATGCCGCGCAGATGGTGACGGCTGTGGCCGTAGGCGGCCTGCTGGCGCTGGGAGTGGAGTTGCTGATGCTGTTGGCGGGATCGGCGGCGGTGTCCAACGGAGTGCTGAGGGAGGAGGCCGCCCCCCAACTGACGGCGGCGGCCTGCGTGCTGGGCTGTCTGGCGGGGGGGCTGGCGGCGTGCAGCCAGTGGCGGTCCCGGCGGCTGCTGGCCGGCCTGGCCACGGGAGGCGTGTGCTATCTGTTGATTGTGGCGGTAGGCCTGCTCATGGGGGATGGCTTTACCCTTGGGCTCCAGGCGCTCATCGAGCTGGCCGGCTGCCTGTGCGGCGGCGCCATTGCGGGGCTGCTCAGCGGGGGAAAAGGGAAGAAAAAACACGGCGCTGTGCGGAAAAAGTGAGCGTTGTGTACAATACATACGCGGCCGCGCTTCTCGGAGGGAGGGCGCGGCTTTTTTGTGCCTTTCCGCCAGCCCGCTGGCGGAGGAGAGCAGAAATCTGCGCGGAACACGAAAAAAGTTTGAAAAATGTCAGAAATGATTTGACATTCCCGGCGCTATTTAGTATAATACCAGTCGTGCCATTATGCGAGGTGAATCATGAAGCTGAACTTAAAGCGCTTTGCCCAGGAGCCTGGCGCAGTCCTCCCCTTCGACTATGAACTGGATCTGTCCCAAGTGGAGTGGTGCGGCTTTCGGCCGTTTACTCAACCGGTCCATGTGGAGGGCAGGGTGCGCAACATGGCGGGGGCTATGTTGCTCAACGCACGGCTGAGCGCCGTCCTGTCGCTGGTATGCGACCGATGCGCCAAAGCCTTTCAGCGGGAAAAAACGGTGGAGTACGAGACCCTGTTGGCTTTCGAACTGGAAAATGGGGAGGATGGCGACATTGTTTTGCTGGATGGGGATGGAACGCTGGAGCTGGATGAGCTGATGCAGGAGGAGTTTCTCCTCGAGATGGACACAAAAAACCTGTGCTCCGAGGATTGTAAGGGCCTTTGTTCCGGCTGCGGTGCGGATTTGAACCGCGAAGGCTGCCGGTGCAAAAAGGAGATCGATCCACGGCTGGCCCAGCTGGCTCAGCTGCTGGAGGATAGGGAATCCAACGAGTAAGCTGTATGTCCGCGGACATTGACCGATAAGGAGGTGTCAAAATGGCCGTCCCTAAAAGTAAGGTATCCAAGCAGCGCCGGAACAAGCGCCGCAGCTCCGTGTGGAAGCTGGAGACCCCCGGTATCAACACCTGCCCCAAGTGCGGTACCGTCACTCTGCCCCACCGCATTTGCAAGAACTGCATGACCTACAATGGCCGTGAGGTTGCTGCCGCCGAAAAGTGATGAACGCAAGGACCTAAGAAAGCTGCCGCTGCTGCGGCAGCTTTTTTGCTGGATTTGCGCGGGTTTTTCCCATTTCCCCCTATCTTTTTCCGGTGAGATTTGGTATACTATAAAATGATTGCCCTTACCCTGTGCGCAGTGGGGCAGACTGAACCTGGGCGTCAGGCCCAAATTCGCAGTAGGAGGGATGCTTTGTGGCAAAGCCTCTGGTGGCCATTGTGGGCCGCCCCAACGTGGGAAAATCTATGCTGTTCAATAAATTGACGGGTAAACGGCTGTCCATTGTGGAGGACACCCCCGGCGTCACCCGGGACCGGCTGTACGCCCAGGCGGAGTGGCGGGGCCGCACCTTTGATTTGGTGGACACCGGCGGCATCGAGCCGGGCACCGACGACCAAATCCTGTCTTTTATGCGGGAGCAGGCGGAAATCGCCATCGCCGCTGCCACTGTCATTGTCTTCGTGTGCGACATCCGCACCGGTATGACCGCCGCCGACCAGGAGGTGGCCGGGATGCTCCAGCGCTCCCGAAAGCCGGTGGTGCTGGCGGTGAATAAAATGGACTCCACCGGCCACACCAACCCGGACATTTACGAGTTCTATAACCTGGGGCTGGGGGACCCGTACCCTGTCTCCGCCGTCCATGGCCACGGCACCGGCGACCTGCTGGACGCCTGTTTTGAGTTTTTCCCGCCGGAAGACCAGGAGGAGGACGAGGACGATGTGGTAAAGGTGGCCATCATCGGCAAGCCCAACGTGGGCAAGTCCTCCCTGGTCAACCGTATTCTGGGCCAGGAGCGGGTGATTGTCTCCAACGTGGCGGGCACCACCCGGGACGCGGTGGACAGTTACCTGGAGAATGAGCGGGGGAAATACCTCATCATCGACACCGCGGGAATGCGGAAAAAGTCCAAGGTGGACGATCGGGTGGAGAAATTCTCGGTGCTCCGGGCCACCATGGCCATCGAGCGCAGCGATGTGTGCGTGATTATGATCGACGCCCAGGAGGGCGTCACTGAGCAGGACACCAAGGTGGCCGGGCTGGCCCACGAGGCGGGCAAGGCCTGCGTCATCGTAGTGAACAAGTGGGACGCCATTGAGAAGGACGGCAAGACCATGCAGCGCATGGAGGAGGATGTCCGCCGGGACCTGAGCTATATGACCTATGCCCCGGTGCTGTTCATCTCCGCCCTGACGGGGCAGCGGGTGGATAGGCTATTTGACCTCATCGACAACGTGGTAAACCAGGCGGCCATGCGCATTCCCACAGGGGTGCTCAATCAGGTGCTGGCCGACGCCCAGGCCAGGGTGCAGCCCCCCACCGACAAGGGCAGGCGGCTGAAAATCTATTATATGACCCAGATCGGGGTGAAGCCCCCTCACTTCGTGATTTTCTGCAACGACGCCCGGCTGTTTCACTTTTCTTACCAGCGCTATCTGGAAAACCAGATTCGCGGTACCTTCGGCCTGACGGGGACGCCTGTGCGCATCACCATCCGGCAGAAGGGGGATAAGGAGGAGTTGTAATGCTGTCTCGGTATATTGACGCCGCCGGGGTATCTGTCAACTGGCTGGCGGTGGCGGCCGTAGGCGTGGCGGTGGTGGCCTACTGCCTGGGCTGCTTTAACGGCGCGGTGGTGGTGTCCCGCTACATCCTGCGGGACGACGTGAGAAAGCACGGCAGCGGAAACGCTGGCCTGACCAATTTCCACCGGGTGTACGGCGGGCCGTTGACGGCGGCGGTGATTCTGTCCGACGTGGTAAAGGCGGTGCTGGCGGTGCTGTTCGCGGTGTTCATCGCCGAGCACATCTCGCCGGAGCTGGTCACGCTGTCCAAATACTGGGCGGGCGCTTTCTGCCTGCTGGGGCATATGTATCCGTGTACCTTCCAATTCCGGGGAGGGAAGGGCATTCTGTCCGGCGGTGCCATCGCCATTATGATCGACTGGCGGGTGGCGCTGGTGGTATGGGGAGGCTTCATCATCCTGGCTGTGGCCACCCGGTACGTGTCGCTGGGCTCCTGCTGGGCGGGGCTGTCGTTCCCCTTTGTGTCCGCGTTTGTGTACCGGGACGCGCTGATTACCTGGCTGTCCGTCATTGTGGGCGGGCTGATTTTGTGGAAGCACCGGCAGAATATTATTCGGCTCGTCAAGGGGACGGAATCCAAATTCACCCTCCACAAAAAGTCCGCCCAGGAGGGAGCCGCTTCCGTCCAAAAGCCCGCAGAGGGAGAGAACTCCTCGGAAGGTCCGCAGCCCCCGGAGGAGGCTGCTTCCCCTGAGAGGACGCAGCCTGAGACGGAGCAGCCGTCTTCTGGGGAGCGGGAGGAGAAGCCATGAAAACAGCGGTGATCGGCAGCGGCGCATGGGGCACCGCCCTGGCGCTGGCGCTGCTGGAGAACGGAAACGAGGTCGCGCTGTGGAGCTACAGCGGGGAGGAGAGCGCCCGGCTGCGGGAAACGGGGGAGAACCCCATGCTGCGGGGCGTGGCGCTGCCGGAGGAGCTGGTGCTCACCACTGAATTGGACTGCGTGAAGGGCTGCGGCGCGGTGGTGCTGGCCACGCCCTCCTTCGCCGTGCGTGGTACCGCGCGGCAGCTGCGGGAGCGGCTGGAGCCGGGAGCAGTGGTGATTTTGGTGTCCAAGGGTATCGAAAAGGACAGCTGCCTGCTGCTCCATCAGGTGGCGGCGGAGGAGATCGGTGGGGAGCACCCGGTGGCGGTGCTGTCCGGGCCGTCCCACGCCGAGGAGGTGGGCCGGGGCGTGCCCACAGGGGTGGTGGTGGCCTGTGAGGACCGGACCGCCGCCCTGCTGGTCCAGGATTTGTTTATGAGCCGCTGCCTGCGCATCTACACCTCGCCGGACATCGTCGGAGTGGAGATCGGCGCGGCGCTGAAGAACGTCATCGCCCTGTGCGCGGGGTGCTGTGACGGCATGGGCTGCGGCGACAACACCAAGGCCATGCTCATGACTCGGGGGCTGACGGAGATTGCCCGCTTGGGGGTGGCTTTGGGGGCGAAGAAGGAGACCTTCGCGGGGCTGGCCGGGGTGGGCGACCTCATTGTCACCTGTACCTCCATGCACTCCCGCAACCGGCGGGCAGGTATCCTCATCGGCCAAGGCAAAACCGCCCAGCAGGCCATCGCGGAGCTGGGCGGCGCGGTGGTGGAGGGCTATTACGCCGCGGCCAGCGCCAAGCGTCTGGCCGACCGGGCGGGAGTGGAAATGCCCATCACCCAAGGCGCCTATGAGGTGCTCTATGAGGGGGCGGACCCCCGAAAGGTGCTGAAGCAGCTGATGGACCGGGAGCGCCGGGACGAGCTAGAGACAGAGCAGAGCTGGATTTAAAAACGAACGAGCGGCCATTCCCTTGGGAATGGCCGCTCTGATTTTAGTTCAGGCGCAGGTTGGGGGAGACTGCCCGGCTGAGCATGGCCGCCGCCTCGCAGCGCAGCACCGTGCCCTCCGGGTCAAACAGGCCGTTTTCCTTGCCGGTGATGACGCCGGCTCGGGCCAGGACGGCGTCATACACCCGGCCAGGGGTAATCTCACTGATATCGGGGAAGGAGATCTCGGGGTTGACTGCCTCCAGCGCCTCCCCCGGCAGAGCGCAGGACAGCAGCCAGGCCAGCTGGGTGCGGGTGGCGGGCAGGTGAAAGTTCCCGGTCAAGTCGCCGTACAGCATCTGTCTCTCCGTGGCGTAGTCCACATAGGGCTGATACCACGCCTGCCCGGCCTGGGCGGTGAAATCATGGCCCTCATCGTAGTAGATATCCCGCACCCGGGCGGCGATGGTGATGGCCTCCGCCACGGTGATGCTGCCGCGGGGGGCGAAAGCGGTGCCGGACTGGCCTTCCATCAGCCCCAGCTCATAGGCGGCTTTCACATTGTCCTCAAACCAGTCGCCGGATTTCACATCGGAGAATTGGCCGCTTTGATAGGTCTGGACGGGGCTGAAGTTGGTCAGGCCGATGTTGGCCCCGGCGGAGAGGTGGAAGCCGCCGCCCAGCTCGGTCTGCTGGCTTGGGAAGTCCTCCTCCTCCCTGGGAGAGAGCTTCCACAGGCTGCCGTCCCGCTGGATGGCCAGAATGTCCCGTTCCCCCTGGGTGGCATAGGCCACATTCTGAAGAATCGGTTGGAAGTCGCCCTTTGCATTCGGATTCTCCCAGCCGGGGCGGCCGGGGATGAAGTCCTCTACGTAATACCACAGCGCGCCGCCCTCCATAATGGCCAGCTTGGCCCGCAGCCAGGTGATGTTGCCCAGGGAGAACTTGGTTTGCAGCCGCTCTATGGCCCCGGTCTCGCTGTTCACGTCCCAGTGGTAGACGTTGCCCTGTTCCGTCAGGGCCAGGTTGGCCCAGGATACCTGGACCACGCCCTCCTCCAAATCGGACAGTCTTCGGGGCGGCTGGTCGTCTGTCCCGGTCATCCGCCAGCCCCACAGCTCGTGGTCGGCGGTGACGGCGTAGTGGAGGTCCGTCCAGATCACGTTGTCCATAATCTGGACCAGGTAGTTGCCGGTTTTGTGCAGCCAGGGTGCGCCGAAGCTGCCCCAGCCGTTGACCCATAGGGTGCCGTCCTGCTTCAAAATCACGCTGTGGAACTGGTCCATGGCGGCCATGGCCACGTTGTCCATGATTTTCACGGGCTTCATCTCGTCCCGCTCCCACTGGTAGTCCACGCCGGGGACGGTGTCGTTGAACTGGGAGGTGTTGAAGGCCCACAGCCCGCCGTCGTTGTCGATGGCCAGGGTGGCGCCCCGGCCGCTGGTGTACACCGCCGCCGCGTTTGTCATCAGCTCCCGGGCCTGCTCGAAGGGGACGGTTTCCTCAAATCCGCCGAACTCTTGGCTGCCCCAGGTGATAAGCGTGCCGTCGGAACGGATAGCGTAGTAATCCTGCCAGCCCACGGCCAGAGGGGATTTGGCGACAGGCACCTCCAGGGGAGCTTTGGCAGCCGCGGCGGGGAGGGCGCACAGCGTGGCGAAAAGGGCGAGGGCACACAGGATGGGCATGGTTTTTTTCATAAAAGGATGCCTCCATTTCACCGGCGGGCCGCCGGTCTATTGTAATCATACACCAGTCTATCATAATAGATTTCCAATGTCAAGAGGCGAAGCTATTCTGTGACGATCATGTTGGGCCAGCGCTTTTCCATGGATTCGTCGTCGTACTGCCGGTCGATAAACTCCTCCAGGCGGTTGGCGGGCTCGGGATAGTCGGGCCGGGCGCTGTAGCGCAGCATGGCGGCGCTGGTGAGGAAGGCGTTACACCCCATGACGAACACCACCACCCAGGTCAGGACTTTTCCCGCCAGGGGTGGAATCGACTCGATTCCCTTGGACATGGGCGGGTAGATGACTTTGATCCAAACCACCGCCAGCACGCCCCAGAAGAAGCAGAACAGCACGTTGGTGCGTCCGCCGATGTTCAGCGGCATATCGCTGTAATCCCAGAACACTGTGCCGAACACCAGCTCGGTGAACACGCTGCATATGTACTCATAGGCTCCGCCGACGATGAAGCCGGCGGCGAACACATAGCGGTCGCTTTTCTCCGCCAGCCCCTGGAGCGTTACGGTGAGCACCACCGCCCCCAGCCCCCACACAAAGCTGAAGGGGCCGTAGAGGACGCTGGAGCGGTTCATCCATTGGCCGTCCACCAGCCCACACCAGAACGTCTCAATGATATCCCCCAGCAGAGCGGAGATGAGGAAGACCCACACCAGCTTGTCCCAGCACAGGCCCTTGGCAAACGTATAAGCGCCTTGTTCCGATCCGCCGGTTCGCTGCATTCCCGGGTAAGCTTTTTGCAGGCGCTTCCACACGGCGCTGTAAATGTGGGCGGCCAGCTTTCCCTGGCCGCTGCCCGCCAGGCGCTGGTCGTACCGGGAGGCGTCCCCGGTGCGCACGGCGTAGAACACGGCGGCGAAGTCCAGCCCGATCAGCGCAAAGGAGATGGCGGTTACGATTTGCCAGACCAATTCAGGCACCAGCAGCACCCCTGCCATCAGCACGGGATGGATGATGAGATAGGTGAGGTAGTATACGCCGGCCACCAGGGCGGAAGACAAGAGCCCCTTGCCCGTGCCGGACAGCAGGCGGCTGCGCTCCTGGTTCCACTTGATTTTGGGGCCCACACGCTGGAAAAAGTGGTCGCCGATGCGTTCCACCACAGCGGATACCACCATGACGGCAAGGAAGGACAGGGCGTGGTGGCCCGTCAAGGAGGGGAGTACCAAAATCAGCAGCACAAAGGTAAAGCCGTAGGACAGGACCAGCGGAAGGGCCACCACCCCTCGGTTGCAGAATTTCCGCCGGGTGACGGCGTAATATCCGGCCTCCGCCGCCCACCCCAGGAAGGAGTAGACCAGCAGGTACAGGCCCAGTTCATACAGGGAATGCATAAGCTTGCTCACAGCCTTTCTTGATATTTATACGGAAGGTTCGGGGGTTACGTGACCTGATTGGCCAGCAGCGCCGCCATCTCCTCCGGGGATTCCTGCATTCCCCGGGCCACCCACTCCGCAATCCAGCCGTAGATTCCATGGGCGAGAAAGGCGGTGGCATAGGCCATATGATTGGAGAATTCCGGGCGGGGGCCCATGTGGGCCAGCAGCACATTCTTGAATAGGCTGAACAGGCCGCGCCGGTGCAGAAGGAGGTAGAATGGGCCGTTTTGGGCCATGTAGGCGAACAGGCCGGCGGCGTTATCCTGAGAGGGAGCGCGCTGCCGCTCCCACTCCTCATACGTGGCGTTCATATAGTCCTGGAGAATGTCCTCTTTTTCGTGGAAGCTGCGGTAAAAGGATACCCGGTGGACCCCGGCGGCGCAGGCGATCTCGCTGACGGAGATGTCCCGCAGTTCCTTTTCTTTCAGCAGCTCCAGCAGGGCGGCGGTGAGCTGCCGCTTCACATAGGTGTTTCGTTCTGCGTTATTCATGCCGCTATAGTCCCCCCCTTTGTGGAATTTTTTCGATTTGCTTGACATATCTGCACAGGAATGCTACACTTGGCGCATCTTGATATTACAACTGTTGCAGCGGAAAGTCAAGGGAAAATGGAATGAGGAGCGGGGCGTTGGGGAGAGCGCCCCGCTCCTTTTACCATGGCCGCAGCGCTGAGAGCGCCGGGAGGAGAGGAACCCTTCGGCGGTATTGACACTAAAATGAAGGAAATGGTATAATTGAAATAAACTTGTGAACGGACCCCGTTCAGCGGGTGACGGCAGGGCCCGTTCTACCACAGGCGGCCTGGAGCTGTCCTGGCCAGGGAGCGGAATGGAGATCGGAACATGAAAGAAAAGCCGAACAAACTGGAACAGCGGAGAGGTTTTTCTCTGCTTCTCTCTATTTTATTGGTCTTTTGCGTTTTTGGCACAGTGGTATATGCGATAGCGAGAAAGACCACGGAGGAGATGTCCTCTGCGGCCATTCAAAACCTGAGCGAGAGTTTGGATCTGCTCCAGTGCACCATTGAGGCCATCCTGAACAACGAAGCGGAGTTTCAGCGGCTGGTTGCTCAGGAGGTGGCGCGGGCGGAGGACCCGGAGGCGTTTATCCTCGCCTACGAGAAAAATAGGACGATGGCGAAGCTGTCGCTGATTCGCGCGGGGGAGACGCAGGGAGTGTCCAACGTCGGCGAGGTGTTCACGGAGGAGGGGCTGGACTTTTCCGAAAACGGAGCTGTGGGAGGCTTGGCTATTTCCCAGTCTTATCTGAACTATATGGGCACCTGGGCGTATACCATGAAGTGTCCGGTGGTGCGGGACGGGCAGGAGCTCGGAACGCTCTATGTGGAATATGTCTATGATACCATCGACCGCTCCCTTCCTGCGGAGGGTTTTTATAATAAGCAGGCGTCCCTTTACATCATGGACGCAGAGAGTGAGCGGTTTGTTTTAAAGCCCAAGGGGATGGGGCAGCGCAGCGCCGGCCATTTGAATCTGGACGACTTCTACCGGGCGAACAGCGTGAGCGACCCGGGAATCCAAGCGGAGGTGGCCCAGTGCCTGGACAGCGGGCAGAACATCCTGTTTTACCACGATATCCGAGGAGTAAACGCCCTCAATTATATGTGGTCGGTAAACAATGGAACCATTTTCTTAGTGGGCTATGTGCCGGTTGAAGCCATCCAGCAGGAGGGCCGGACGGTGAATCAGAACATCGCAGTGGTGGTGGCGGTCATGCTGGCTGCGTTTTTCCTGTGTGTTCTGCTGTATTATTTCAACTGGAGGCAGCAGGAGCGGGTGAGAAAGGAGCGGGAGGAGGAGCGTAGGCTCCACAGCCAGCAGCTGGCCGAGGCGCTCCAGGCCGCCCAGATTGCCAGCACCTCTAAAACCACGTTTCTGTCCAATATGTCCCACGATATCCGCACGCCCATGAACGCGGTGCTGGGCTTCACCACTCTGCTGGCCAAGGAGACGGAAAACCCGGCCAAGGTGCGGGAGTACACCGGCAAAATCATGGCCTCCGGCCAGCACCTGCTCAGCCTCATCAACGACATCCTGGACGTGTCCAAAATTGAGAGCGGCAAGGTGGTGCTCACCTACGATGAGTTCGCCCTCAACGACGTGGTCTCCTCTGTGGAGGCGATCATTCAGCCCATGGCCAGGGCCAAGCGGCAGGAGTTCCACGTGGAGGTGACGGGCATCCGCCATGAGTATTTGGTGGGAGATGAGACCCGGCTCAACCAAATCTTGATTAACCTGCTGTCCAATGCCGTGAAGTATACGCCGGAGGACGGGCACATTTGGCTGCGCATCATTGGACTCAAGCAGCGCTCCAGCCAGTATGAGCACATCCGCATCGAGGTGGAGGACGACGGCTACGGCATGACGCCGGAGTATCTGGAAACCATCTTCGACGCCTTCACCCGAGCGGAAAACAGCACCACCAACAAGGTGCAGGGCACCGGGCTGGGCATGGCCATCACCAAGAGCATAGTGGAGCTGATGAGCGGGACCATCGACGTGTCCAGCCAAGTGGACAAGGGCTCCATCTTCCGGGTGGAGCTGGAGCTGCGCGTTCAGGAGGGACAGATGGACCGGCAGTTCTGGCAGGACCGGGGCATCTCCCGCATTCTGGCGGTGGAGGGAAACGCGGAGAACGGAGAGAGCATCCAGACGCTCATGGAGGATACGGGTATCCAGGTGAACGTGGCCGCCGGGCTGGAGGAGGCGTTGAGCTGGATCAGCGGCGGCGGAACCTATCAGCTGGTTTTGCTGGACTGGGAGGCTGTGGGCCCGGACGCAGGTTTTTCGGCGGCCGGCGCGCTGCGCCAAGCGCTGCCGGAAGAAGTTCCGCTGCTGCTTCTGGGGGAGTATGACGCCCAGGGGATGGAAGGTGCGCTGGAGCTGGGGCGCACGGAGATGCTGACAAAGCCGTTTTTTGTCTCCGCCTTTCGGGAAAAGGTGAAGGAGCTGTGGGCGGGCGAGACGCCGGACAGCCGGGAGTGCGAACAAAGCAGCGGTCTGGAGGGGCTGCATTTCCTCGCAGCGGAGGACAACGAGATTAACGCCGAAATTTTGGCGGAGCTTCTGAGTTTGGAGGGAGCCTCCTGCGAGATTGTGGAAAACGGCCGCCTGGCGGTGGAGCGCTTCCAGCAATCTGAGCCAGGGGAGTTCCACGGGATTCTGATGGACGTTCAAATGCCGGTGATGAACGGTCACGACGCCGCCCGTGCCATCCGCGCCCTGGACCGGGAGGATGCCGGGCGCATCCCCATCATCGCCATGACGGCAAACGCGTTTGCCGAGGATGAAAAGGCGGCGCTGGACGCGGGGATGAACGCTCATGTGGCCAAGCCGCTGGACGTGGAGCTGCTGAAAAAGGCGGTCAAACAATGTGGAATGGAGAAGGAGCATTTATGAGCGATTGTGCTGAAAAAAGAATCCGCAGGCGGGCGGCCGCCTGCTTGGCGGGCGCCCTGCTGCTGGCGTTGGCCGGCTGCGGGGATGGAGGCAAGGACCAAAACCTGATGCCGTCGAAGGAAGTGGGCGAGCGGGTGGTGAACTTTTTCAGCCCCATGGAGAAAGCTGACCCCAACGCTGAAAATGTGGCGCGAACCGCCTCGGACCTGACCATCGCCATGGCGGAGAAGGCCCTGGGGGTGACGGTGTACTATACGACCTATACGGCGGAGGACTACCAGGACAGAACCTATGACGACGTGACCATGGATCGGGCGCGCAATGATATGGACGATCTGTATCTGCTCAATCCGGACACCGTTATGGTCCTGGGGGCAGAGGGAAAGCTGATGGACCTGTCGGGGCTGGACAGCGCCAAAAACCTGCGGGATATCATTCGCATCGCCAACACGGTGGACGGCAAGCTGGTGGCCATCCCTCAGGAGGTGGTGGCTTACGGCCTGTTTGTCAATATGGAGCTGTTCCAGCAGTACGGTTTGGACCTGCCGGAGACACCGGAGGAATTTTTGGAGTGCTGCCGGGTGTTCCAGGAGAACGGGATTGAGACCCCGGTTGGGGCCAACCGCTGGTGGCTGGAGACCTTCGTATTCGCGCAGGCCTATGCCGATCTCTACAACGGCGGGAATACACAGGCGGAAATTGACGCCCTCAACAGCGGGGCGGCCAGGTACAGCGACTATATGCGCCCCGGATTTGAGTTTTTGCAGACGCTGATTGACTGCGGCTATATCGACGCGGAGAAGGCCTTGGTCAGTGAGGCGATTGAAGGGGAGGGGGCGGACTTCCTGGCGGGGAAGACCCCCATTGTCATGGCCTATTGGGGAGCGGCCAACTCGGATACTGCCTATGGAAAAACGGACTTTGAGATGCAGGTCATCGGTTTTCCCAGCAGCCGGGGCCAGATGCCGGTCATGCCCATGACAGGGTATGCCGTGGGCGCCAACGCGGAGCACGCCGAGGACGCCATGCGTGTGCTTGATATCATTGTGTCCGACGAGGCGCTTCAAGTCTATTCGGAGACCAACCGGGTCATCTCGCCCTCGAAGAACGTGTCGGTGGACTGTGCTCCCGCGCTGAGGCCCCTCAACGACAGAATTGAGGAGGGGGTCTATGTTTTGGGTTCCAATGCGGGAATGAAGGTGGAGCAGTGGGGCAATACCTGCCGAATTGTGCGCCAGCTGCTGGACGGGGCTACGGTGGACGAGTGCATGGCGGCGTTTGACCAGCTCCAAGACGCGGCGCTGGGGGATGCATAGGGCCGCTGCGGACGGGAGGCACCTCGCTTGCGCGGGGTGTCTTTTGCCTGGACCGTAAAATTTTGGAGTACGAGCAGGACTGGGACTGAGAGAGGAGGAGTCGCCATGGAGCTTGGGCGGCTGCACGCGCTGCGCCGGGCGCTGCACGGCTGCCCGGAGCGCTCCGGACAGGAGGAGCGCACGCGGGCGATGCTGATGGAATTTTTGTCTGAGCACACCACGTTGGAGCTGCGCCCCTGCGGGGCAGGCTTCTACGCCGCCCACCGGGAGGAGGGCGGGCCCAAGCCCCCGGTGGCGCTGCGGGCGGACTATGACGCGCTGGCGCTGCCCGGCGGGGGCGCGGCCCATCTCTGCGGCCACGACGGACACGCCGCCGCCCTGTGCGGCGCGGCTCTCTCCGTTGAGGGGGAGCGGCTGGGGCGAAACGTGTTTTTTCTCTTTCAGCCTGCCGAGGAGACCGGAGCCGGGGCCGCGGGCTGCCTGGAGCTGTTTGACAAGGAGCGAGTGGAGGAAATCTATGGCGCTCACAACCTGCCCGGCGTGCCGTTAGGGCAGGTGGTCACCCGGCCCGGGACCTTTGCCTGCGCCTCCCAAGGCATAACCCTGTCCTTTCAGGGGCGGCCCACCCATGCCGCCTATCCTGAGCACGGTCTCTCCCCCGCCCAGGGGGTGGGGCAGCTGCTGTGTGCCCTGCCGGAGCTGACGGACCCCGCCCAGTACGGCGGCATGACGCTGTGCACAGTGATCGGGGTGGAGATGGGGAGTCGGTCCTTTGGGGCCGCCGCCGCCCAGGCGCAGGTGCGCCTCACCCTGCGGGGGGAGCGGGACCAGGATTTAGAGCGCCTGTGGGCGGAGCTTCTCCGGCTTGCCGGCTCTCTGGCGGAGGAATACGGCCTGGGCTTTGACTACCAGACCCAGGATATCTTCCCCGCTACGGTGAACGACCCGGTCTGCGCCCGGCGTGTGCTGGAGCGGTGCGGCGGAAAGACGTTAGCGGAGCCCATGCGCTGGAGCGAGGACTTCGGCCGCTATCTGCGCCGCTGTCCGGGCGCGTTTTTCGGAATCGGGGCGGGGGAGGACTGCCCGCCTCTGCACACCAGGGACTACCAATATCCCGACGCGCTGCTGGAACCCGCCGTGGCGGCGTTCCGTAGCCTGCTCCTTGGCTGAGGGAAAACGTTCCTCTGCGGCGGTGTCCTTGTATTTGGTCGAAAAATGTTGTACAATAGAGAAAACAGCGTTGAAAAGGAGGCCCTCCAATGGTAGAAACAAGCATGATTCAAGTCACTGTGGACGGCGAGGCCCGCGCCTATCCCTATGGGACGACCTACCGCGCCATCGCGGCGGATGTTCAGGACCGTTATCCCAACGACATCCTGCTGGTCAACCGGGACGGAAAGCTGTGCGAGCTCCACAAGCGGCTGGACCGGGACTGCACGCTGCGGATGATCACCGCGCGGGATGTGCCCGGCATCCAGACCTATGAGCGCAGCGCGGTGTTTCTGATGCTCAAAGCGTTTTACGACGTGGCGGGCCGGGAGAACGTGGAGCGCATTTCCGTGGGGTACTCCCTGAGCCGCTCCCTCTTTATCCGCGCCCAGGGCGATTTTGTGCTGGACCAGGCCCTGCTGGACCGGGTGGAGGAGCGGATGCGGGAGCTGTCCGCCCAGGCCCTGCCCATCGAAAAGCGCTCCATCAGTACCGACGACGCCATCGAGCTCTTTCGGCGGGAGGGGCTGGTGCACAAGGCGCAGCTGCTCAGCTTCCGGGTGAACTCCCACGTGAACATATACGAGCTGGACGGCTTTGTGGACTACTTCTACGGCTACATGGTGCCGGACACCGGCTACGTCCGCTGCTTCGGGCTGGAGCTGTTTGAAAGCGGCTTTGTGCTGCGATTGCCCACGCTGAAGGACCCCGACCATTTGGGGCAGTTCCAGCCCTCGCTGAAGGTGTTCCGGGAGCTGTACGACTCCACGCTGCGCTCCGAGGCGCTGCACGCCTCCAATGTGGCGGAGCTGAACACCACGGTTTCCCAGGGCGGGGCCACGCCGCTGATTCTGACCTACGAGGCCATGATGGAGAAGAAGATCGGCGACATCGCCGCGGTCATCGCCGCCCGGAAGGAGGTCCGCTTTGTGATGATCGCGGGGCCCTCCTCCTCCGGCAAAACCACCTTCTCCCACCGGTTGTCCACCCAGCTGCGCTCCTGCGGCCTGCGGCCCTACGCCATCGCCACAGACAACTATTTTAAAAACCGGGAGGACACCCCCCGGGATGAGAACGGGAACTATGACTTCGAGGGCCTGGGGGCCATGGACGTGGAGCAGTTCAACGCGGACATGGTGCGGCTGTTGAACGGAGAGACGGTGGAGCTGCCCTCCTTCAACTTCAAAAAGGGCCAGCGGGAGTATAACGGGAACTTCCTCACGCTGAAGGAGGGGGACGTGCTGGTCATTGAGGGCATCCACTGCCTGAACGATCAGTTCACCTATGCTCTGCCCCAGGAGAGCAAGTACAAAATCTACATCAGCTGCCTGACCACGCTGAATATCGACGACCACAACCGGATTCCCACCACCGACGCCCGCCTGCTGCGGCGGATTGAGCGGGACGCCAGGACCCGGGGCTACAGCGCCCAGGCCACAATCAAAATGTGGCCCTCAGTCCGGCGGGGGGAGGAGAACAACATCTTCCCCTTCCAGGACAGCGCGGACATGATTTTCAACTCAGCGCTGATTTACGAGACATCCCTGCTCAAGCCCTACGTTCAGCCGCTGCTGTTCGGCGTCCCACGGGACAGCGAGGAGTACATCGAGGCCAAGCGCCTGCTGAAATTCCTGAACTACTTCCTGCCGATTCCGGCGGACAATATCCCCAAAACCTCCCTGATGCGGGAGTTCATCGGCGGGGGCTGCTATCACGCATGATAAAAAGCCGGCCCTGCTCAACGGGAACAAGTCTTCCAAACTTGTCCGGTTGAGCAGGGCCGGTTTCTTTATATGGAACGGCGGTTCATCAGGTGGAGGCTTCGGATTGGTCCTCCAGCTTCTGGAAAAACTGGTCAATCTTCTCCTTGATCTCCGCGGGCTTGAGGTATTTCAGCAGATAGCCCGCCGGCTTTAGGGCGAGCAGCTTTCTCACAACGTCTGGGTCGCTGCGGCCGGTGAGGAAGATGACGGGGATGTTGGCGAAAGCGGTCTCCGAGCGGAGCATTTCCAGCGTCTGCTTTCCGTCCACCACCGGCATTTCGTAGTCCAGCAGGATCAGGTCGGGGCGGTTCAGGGTGATGGCTCGGATGGCGGCCACGCCGGACTCTGCCAGGGTGGTGTCGTAATCCCCGTCCAGCAGGTTTTTCATGGCCTGCCGGATGGTCATGGAGTCGTCCACCACCAGGATTTGCCGCTTCGCGTTTTCACCCGTCTGGGTTTCACGCTTCATTAAGTACTCCTCTACCTCGGTCAAGGCGTTTTCGTGCTCAATGGGGGTGCCCACGCCGCTCTCCAGCAGGTGGGGGGCGATGACGCAGAAGGAGAAATAGCCCGCGCCGCTGGTGTTGAACAGCAGGCTCACCTGGGGCTTTTTCCGCTGGAAGACCTGCTGGAACTGGTCGTAGGACAGCAGATTTTCCTCAATGAGCTCGTATGAGCTCACCTCGGGAAAGTGTTCCATGACCCGCCCGGCAAACTGCCGCGCCGTGTACCGGGTGGCGTTGATGAGCATACTGTCCAGCTTGTTGGTCTGGAGGCCCATGATCTTTCCCACCGTGTTGAGCAGCAGCTTTTCCTCGAACACCATGAGGATTTCCTGGCGCTTATCGTCTGCCGGCGTGCCGTAGACCAGGCGGTAATAGATGCCATCCCCGAATTTTTCGCCGCCGTAGGAGTCGCTGATCATCTGAGATTCCAAGTGGAACATATCAAACACCAGCTGAACGATGACCTTCCTCATGGCCTTGCGTTCTTCCTCGGGGAGCAGGTGATCCCAGGTGCTGATCCCATCCCCCGTGATGGCTTGGTCTTCGGTGAGGGTGTGGCCGATGAGCCACCCTGCGCAGATGCTCATGTACGGTAAAGAAGCAAGCAACCGAAAACAAGAGATAGACCGCCAGCACCACACTATTCCAAACCAAAGAAACCAAAGACAAGCATTATGGAAAAATCAAAACTTTTGGATTTTTCCACAATGCCGACTGCTACGGAATCCCTCTTTCCTTTCTTTCATAAAATTTTATTATTGGACAAAATAGAACAATTTATCGCTATTCCGTTTTCTCGGAATGGTAAAAAATGGCGTAAATTCATAAAATCTATTGACTTTTAGAACAATGTTCAATACAATATATTTGAACGTTGTTCAAGAAAGGAATATTGCTATGGATAAAAATGCCAATGTAAAAAATCGCATTATTGAAGTTACAACGGAATTGATTGAAAAACATAACGGCAACATTAAGGACATAACCGCCCGTATGATTGCCACAAAAGCAGATGTTGGATTAGGTTTAATCAACTATCACTTTGGTAGTAAAGAAAAATTGATAACGGAATGTGTGCAGCGCATTATCGGAAAAGTAGTTACAGAATTTCAAATGACGAACCAATATGAAACAGATAAAGAACGCTTAATGGATTGTGCTACTAATGTTTTCAATTTTCTGTTTGAACATTCTGCCATTTCACGTATTTCTATTTTGGGTGATTTACAAAATTATACGGAAAACTGTAATTCTGTACTTACACAACGGGGCTTTTCGCTGTCTTTGAGAAATGATATTTCAAATGAGGATAAATCCATGTTTGTATTTATTCTTACTGTTGCAATGCAGGCGGCATTTTTAGGAAGTGAGACAATCAAACAATTATTGGGGTATGATTTTACGAAAACCGAGGATAGGGCAACATATATCAATAAATTGGTTGGTATTCTTTATAAAGGAACGGTGCAGATTGATGAATAAGAAAATAGGCGTGTATAGCTCTTGTGTTAATTTCATTGCGGTAATCTGTTTTGCTATGTCTATGCTATTTGACTTTGATTATGGCAGCTACTTTTTCTCTATGTTCATTGCATTCAGTTTTGTAGCTATGGTATGTGGATATGCCTACTTTGCTGAAAAGGAAGTAAAATTAGCGGGTTGTGTTTCAGTAGCCTTTTCCGTCATATACGCAGCTATTATTTTGTTAGTTTATTTTGCTCAGCTAACAACTGTACGATTAGATGATTTAACACAGCAAGCTGTTGCACTTCTTGATTTTCAGCAATATGGATTGCTATTTAACTATGACCTGTTGGGTTACGGGGTTATGTCATTAGCTACACTATTTGCCGGATTGACGATAAAACCACAGAGAAAGATAGATAAATGGCTGAAATATCTGCTCATGGTACATGGCGTGTTTTTTATCTCTTGTTTGATTATTCCTATGCTCGGAGTATTCAAAACGGATAGTCTGACGTGGATAGGTATAGCTGTATTAGAGTTTTGGTGCGTTTATTTTTGTCCTATTGGTATTTTATCCTTTTTGCGTTTTCGTAATTGCAAGGAATGAGGTCTATAATGAAAAGAATAGAATGGGTACATTGTCCTGTTTGCGGGAGCAAAACAAGATTACAGATACGGGCAGATACAGAATTAAAAAATTTCCCTCTTTACTGTCCGAAATGTAAACAGGAAAGCTTGATTAACGCAAAAGATTTACAGGTAACAGTTATTAAAAATTTGTATAAAAAAGAGCCAGACGCATAGACGCAGAGCCGACAAGACTTGTGAGAAATCACAACTTGTCGGCTATTTTCTTGAAAATAAAATGCTAAAGGTATGCCGGAAGATAATCATGGGGAAGCCATCTAAAACGTCACCCCTTGAATTATAAAATGCAACAGTAAACCAAGCACCGCCCCATGTGGGAGAAAGGGGGAAATCACCTATGCCTTGCACAGAAGCATACAAAGAACACATGCATGCTTTTACAGCTATGGTTCGGACCATCAGGAGTGCCTGGTGCACATAGAGAGATACCTCAGAGACAGCATAGAAAATGAGAAAGGCCTTACATGGAACAGGCAGATGTTAGAGCTTATACAGGAAATGATACATGAGAACAACATCGCCCCGGCAGATTCCACCTATGAAAAGTAACAATCAGTGTAAATCCTCCGTGTTAACTGTACCTGACTCCCTTTTCTTTTTGCCTGGCATATGTTATCATCTAAGGAACTGAAATCTTCAATTATGACTTCAATACAATCTGTGTCTGAACAATGAAAGGAATCGTTAATCATGAAAAAAGCAGAGACTCCTTCACAGATTTCAATTCTTTTTATGAACAGGTTCCGCAGTTAGAAAACCCCGCGTTATACAAGCGGGCGCTGCTTGCCCTTTCAAGAGATGTCTTTGGAAATCAGGTCGCACTAAAACGGTTTCCCGGTGCGCTTTTACAAAATATTCCTGTCCACAAACGATCGGAAGAAAATAAGATCGCAGATACAATAGAAAATTTTTATCATCTGGAAAACCAGATGATGGAAGCCGTTTCACGGGGTGACGCCGAAACGGCTCTGTCGGTATCCCGGATGCAGGAGCTCCTGACTTTCATCCCACGCTCCACCGATGAAATCGTCACTTATCATGGCAAGCTGGTCGTCCTCAACGTCCTCTGCCGAAAAGCGATCGAAAAAGGCGGCGTGCATCCTGTCCATATCGACGCGATCTCATCCAGAATTTCCAGACAGATCATGGCGACAGACTCGCTGCCGGTCCTGCGCGGCATGTCTGAGAAGATCATAGAGGAATACTGCCGTTTTGCAGTCGAACATGCTTCGCGGAAATACCATCGTCTGGTGGAAGACTGTATCCTCTATATCGACCTCCATTTCAGTGAAAATCCATCACTGGCGGAACTCGCCCGCAAAAACTATGTCTCTAAACAATATCTGAGCGTGCTTTTTCAAAAAGAAACCGGCCAGAATCTGACCAGCTATGTCCACGCCAGACAGCTTGACCATGCCGCCAGGCCTCTCGTAAGCAGCGCTTTGCCGGTAGAGGAAATTGCAGAACGCTGTGGACAGGGAAATGTCTCTTATTTTACAAAATTATTCAAGAAACGCTTTGGCATGAGTCCCAGAGAATATAGAAAAAGCGTCAGCCCCCTGCCGTGAACTGCCTGTTTTCTGGTAATATGTTGTCACCGTGATCGCTGCGCAATCACGGTGACAACATGTCCATTTGGAGCGAATATACTGTCTATCGACATTATACCACTATCTTTAATTCCCCTGTCAATATCCGCAGCGCATCATTGCCTGTAACGACAACCCTGCATTCTTTTTCATCATCTTCTTTCTCCAGCACCAGCAGCGCGCGCCCTTCATATAGTGTACAGGTATCCGTTGTAAAATTTTCTTCCGAAACAGGATTCCCAGTCCCGAATCCTGCCACCCTGGCATTCTCCAGTGTACATACTGATACCTTGCTGCAGTCATACGGCACACGTTCTCCGTGCGAATCCACCGCTTCCACCACCACGATCTGCACATCATTTGCATCTGTCCGGGCTGCTGTCAGCCGCAAAGCGGATGCTTTGCCAACTGTTTTCAGAGAACTGCTCTCCATCCTTTTACCATCTCTGTAATTCGCAACCTCAATGATCCCTGGTTCATAGATCACGTTTTTCTGTACGATATAAGTCTCCGGAACCTCTGCACGGTCAATCACAATTCCATTTATCCTGATTTCAACCTCATCTGCATCACTATAGATATCCAGACGGATCTCTTTTCCCTCAAAACCGTGGAAGCGGTAACTTTCGGTAACGTCTGCCCATCCCCATGCAGAAACTGCCTCCTTTTTTCCAAAATGTTCCGGGCGCAGCACAGTGATAACTGGTGCTGTCTCTTTTTTCCACAGTAATCTTCGGAACTTTCCCTGGGGGCAAATAAACCCACACAGATCATAATCTCCGCAGTATCCTAAATGCCATGGATATTCACAGAACAGACCGCCCTTCTGAATTTAACAGTGCGTTCGCGGCGCACGGCATAATGCCAAGTTCGCTCTGCAGCTGGTTCCAGCACTGAATCGCAATCGCCTGACAGCCATACTTCCCTGCAAGACGTTTCATTGCGACCTTTAATGCCGCAACATTCTGCTGTTCACTGTCCTTGATGAGAATTTCCATATTTGCCCTGCAGTACTGCATCACTTCGTCTACCCCGGTCTTGTCCTGCACTGCCTTTTTGACTGCATCTGTAAGCTCCGGCATTGGTATGGGCGCCAGCTGTATATTAAATTTTTCCAGAAGCTCTCCCTCGTTGCACATGGTCGTCCAGAAATCAAAGGGTCTGGTCGAGATCTGCAGGATGCGGATATTGCGAAATGTTTTTACCACATTGCAGACCGCCATGAAATCACGGATTCCCCTCTCAAATACCGGATCATTTAACCTGCAGTTTGTCATATATGTAAACGGAATGCCAAACCGCCGCAATACCTTTTCAGTCGCAAACAGTCCGCACTGCGTATCGCGCAGCCGCGTGCCGTCCGCCTCCGGGCGTTCGTCGAGAGGCCCCCACAAAAGAACCGGGACATTCAGTTCCTTTGCAAGCCTGGCGCACTCATACTCTGTTCCAAAATTACAGTGGGGCAGAAAAAGCCCGTCCACTTTTTCTTTCTTAAATTTCTCCGCAATCCGGTACATATCCTCGTCCTGATATAACAGCCCCTCATCGTTGATGTCCGTGATATCCACAAACTCGATTCCCAGTTGTTTCAGGCGCTCTGCTGTCAGTCCGCGGTATTTTACCGCATCCGGGGCGCTGAAGATACTTCTCCGTGTCGGCGCAAAACCTAACTTTAGTTTGTCCATTGCTGATTCCTCACTTTCTACAGTTCCTTAGCTTCCTTACAAAAAAGAATATCCCCCCCCCAGGCTGTCCGAAAACCCACAATTTTTGGCCATTTTGGGCACAAAAAATGCCAGG
>OFGQ01000433.1_pt1 | contig 35024 bp, 31 predicted proteins | sample 1521791 | NCBI WGS metagenome assembly OFGQ01 (sample SAMEA3504116, study PRJEB24116) | mouse gut metagenome | biome: mouse gut; feature: mouse-associated habitat; material: faeces | place: Denmark | collected 2011 | reverse complement strand
TTAGAACGCCATATTCAGTCTTGGATTGGAAAGGTTCAAAAATTGTAAACTACTGGACTTATTATACAAATATGATTTATTCTGATGTGAAGCATTTAGCCTTTACACTCAGCAGGTATAAGTTTGCAAGCAAATTACTTATGTATAAGGAAAATGTTGAGTTACTGGAACTGGGATGTCAAGAGGCTTTGGGGGCATTGATGTTTGAGCAGAATATCAATCTTAAAACTTATACTGGGGTTGATTTTGATAAAAGGGCAATTGAATGGAATCAAGAAAATCTTTCTCCAGATATGGAATTTATTTGTTCGGACTTTTTTGACTGTCCTGAACTGGAAAACAGAAAGTTTGATGCAGTGGTAAGTCTTGATGTCATCGAACATATACGTCCCGAAATGGAAGAGCAATTTTGTGAGATTATCAGAAATAGTCTTAAAATCGGGGGTAGCGCGATAGTGGGTACACCAAGCGTTGCAATGAGCCCTTATGCCTGTGAGGCGAGTAAAATAGGACATATTAATTTGTATGACCAGAAACGTCTATATGAATTATTAAGTCGGTATTTTCATAATGTCTTTATTTTTAATATGAATGATGAAATAGTTCATACGGGTTTTGCGCCAATGAGTTGTTATATATTCGCGGTATGCTGTAATCAGAAGTAGGCAGATTCAGGAGGGAAAACCATTGGATGCTGGGCAGAAGACAAGGCATATGAAGAGAAAACATTATATGCTGGTTGCTGTGTGTTTTTTAAAAGGCTACCGGGTGGAATAGGAGAAATAAAAAATGGCAATGGTAATATCGGATATTATTGAGATTTTAAAATTATTTGATGGAACACAATGGGAAGAAGAAAAAAAGATATGCATGATGGGAAAACAATTTATATGGATTGATTGGAAACATTTTATGACGGTTGCAGGTTGTTATGGGTTTAAGTATAACAATGAAATATATGAAGAAATTAAAGATGTATATCCAATTGAAGCAGTTCCATTTTTTAAAATGTTTGGATTTTCAGAGGTGCATGCTGTAGATATTTCCACATATGAAGGTGCGGATATTCTATTTGACTTAAACAGCGCGGGTACATTGCCAGATAATTTGGACGAGAAGTTTGATCTGGTGATTGACGGAGGAACATTAGAGCATGTATTTAATGTTCATAATGCGATTAATAATATGTCTGGTATGGTTCGGGAGAAAGGATTTATTTATCATGGAGTTTCCCTTGCTGGGTGTATAAACCATGGTTTTTACAGCTTTTCTCCAACATTTTTCTTAGATTACTATGGATCAGATTTTCAGATCAAAGAACTAGATATTAAGTTTTGGGCTGACAGAAGTATTAATTATGAACATGAAGCGTGGGGGGAAACATTTTCACAAGATTGCAGGTTATTCTATAAGCCTTCTGAGATAAACAGATATATGCAAATAATGAATGATGTTTCTGAAAAGGGAGAAGCATTATTGAGATGTATAGCGCAGAAAAAGAGAAAAGTGGAAAATACCTGTCCTATCCAGGGGGCTGTTATGAGATTGCATGAGGAAACTTTAAATAATATTCCCAGTAGTAAGATATTCCATTTTAAAGAAATATTGGAGATGTTTGGAAAGATTAGGGGGGGTATTGCTCTATTTGGGGCAGGAAGCGACTGCAATTTGCTTTTGAATGAATTATACAAAAACAATATGGAAAATGTAGTTGAATGTGTTTTTGATAAGGACATCAATCGAGCAGGCTCAAAGTACAGAGGATATGATGTTTTTTATCCCACAAAGCAAAAACTGGAGAAGGCAAAGGCTATATTTATATCAAGCACCAGGTATGCGGAAGAAATTTATTCCTATTTGGCAGAGCTGAATATGAAGCAAATATATAAAATTACAGATTATGTAACTGAAAAATAAGGTGGAAACGGTGTCACTTTGAGATATTAGAGAGAAATTTCTTAGGGATGCTTTTAAGATGGGACGGTGCTTCACAGTGATTGGGAAATTTGATGAAACAAATAGTTTTGATTATGAAAATGGTTTTTACCTGACCAGCGAACCATATCGGTTGGGAAATATTCTTGCCCATTATGAGCTGTACAAAAGAATTATAAAACTTCCAGGGGATGTGATAGAGCTGGGGGTATTTAAAGGTGGCTCCATCATACAGTTTGCCACATTCAGAGAATTATTGGAAAATGAGAGATCAAGGAAGATAGTTGGTTTTGATATTTTTGGAGCATTTCCCCAGGCGGACAAGGTGGAGAGTGATAAAAAGTTTGTTGATAAATGGAATCAACAGCATATGGGAGAATTCCTTTCAAGGGAAGATTTATATAAAAGTCTGGAACTCAAGAATATACATAATGTGGAACTTGTGAAAGGTGATATCAATCGGACTGTGGACGAGTATTTGGTGAAAAATCCGAGTACAAGAATTTCACTTCTTCATATTGATACGGATATTTATGAACCCAGCAGAATTGGACTGGAGAGATTGTATGACAGAGTGGTTAGGGGGGGTATTACTATACTCGACGACTATGCAGTGGTTGAAGGCGAAACTATAGCAGTTGATGAGTTTTTTAAAGATAAGAAGTGCTGTATCAAGAAATTTCCCTTTTCTCACAATAAGCCTTCTTATATTGTAAAGGAATAACCGAGTAAGCATTATAGAGAAGGAAGAAGCCAATGAAATATTTTAAACCGGAAGTGATTGCGGAGGTAGGATGTAATCATAGGGGAGAAATGAATATCGCAAAAGAGCTGATTAAAGTGGCGGCAATATATTGTGGAGCAGATGTGGTAAAGTTTCAGAAAAGGTGTAATCGTGAATCATTGACAGAAGAACAGTATAATGCGCCACATCCAAACCCAGTAAATTCCTATGGAAAGACATATGGAGAACATAGGGAATATCTGGAATTTACTGCGGAACAACACAGGGAGCTGAAAGAATACTGCGATCAGCTGGGTATTACATACAGTACATCCGTATGGGATTTGACATCCGCAAAAGAAATCGCGGCATTGGAACCTGACTTTATTAAAATTCCTTCGGCATGTAATAATCATTATAAAATGCTTGAATGGCTGTGCGATAACTACAGAGGTGAAATTCATGTTTCTCTTGGTATGACGACACATGAGGAAGAAGAGAAACTAATCAGGTTGTTTGAAACAAAGGGAAGAAATCAGGATCTGGTGGTTTATGCCTGTACAACGGGGTATCCGGTTCCCTTTGAGGATGTGTGCCTGTTGGAAATCAACCGTATCCGGGATGTTTATGGAAACAGAGTTAAAAAAATTGGTTTTTCCGGTCATCATCTGGGGATAGCAGTAGATGTTGCGGCATATACGCTGGGGGCGTCTATTGTGGAGAGGCATTATACTCTTGACAGAACGTGGAAGGGAACAGATCATGCGGCATCTCTGGAGCCGGAAGGAATAAGAAAGTTGAAAAGGAATTTGATGGCTGTGTACGCATCCCTTCACTATAAGGAGAAAGAAGTGCTGGACATTGAAGGGGTACAGCGGAAAAAACTTAAGTTCAGGGAGCATTGAAGAAATATGAATGTGGCATTGATACCAGTTCGTGGTGGAAGTAAGTCCATACCGTTTAAAAATATTCGTGAAATAGCTGGAAAACCTTTAGTGTTTTGGACTGCAAAGGCAGCAAACGATTGTGAATTGATAGATAAAGTTTATGTTGCTACGGACAGCGATAAAATCAAAGAGGTGGTGGAAGGGCTTAAGCTTGATAAAGTGGAGGTGATTGGGAGAAGCAGTGACAATGCCTCCGATACCGCTTCCACCGAATTGGTCATGTTGGAGTTTGCAGGCAGATATGAATTTGATAATATCGTATTAATTCAGGCCACATCGCCTCTTCTTACATCCGATGACCTCCGAGGGGGATTTAAGGTGTATGCCAGTAAGGATACAGACAGTGTATTGTCAGCTGTCAGGCAGAAAAGGTTCCAATGGAGAATAGATGAGGACAAATTGGCGTTACCGGTCAATTATGATATATATGATAGACCCAGAAGACAGGAATTTGATGGTTTTCTGGTAGAAAATGGTGCTTTTTATATTACTAGAAAAGAGTTGCTTCTGAAATCTAAAAATAGAATTTCAGGAAATATCCGAGTCTACGAAATGGATGAATCGACTTATTTGGAGATCGATGAACCTGGAGACTGGGAAGTGATTGAAAAACAGTTGAAGAATAGAAAAAAGAAAGTAGAAATGCTAATTCCTGAAATAAAAATGTTCTTAACGGATTGTGATGGATGCCTTACGGATGGTGGCATGTACTACTCTGAAAATGGAGATGAGTTGAAAAGGTTCAATACGTTGGACGGCATGGGATTACGGTTGCTTCGTGAGAAGGGAATCTTGACAGGCATTATTACAGGAGAAAATCGAGAATTGAACCGACGCAGAATGAAGAAAATGAATTTAGACATCTACGAGGAGGGCGTGACAGATAAGCTTGCCGTAGTGAGATGTTTATGTGAAAAATACAGCATTAGTCTGCAGAATGTGGCATATGTGGGAGATGATATCAATGATCTTGCTGTGATAAGGGCAGTAGGATTTGGATGCAGTGTACCCAATGGCATACAGAACGTAAAGGAAGCAGCTAAATATGTTACTCACAGAGCAGGGGGACAAGGGGCTGTCAGGGAAGTGGCGGATATGGTTTTGAATTGTATGGATAACGGCAAACGGAGAGAAAGGGAAAATATAAGGTGAAAGCAGTAATTTTTGGCGCTGACAGATTGGGAATAGACTTTTATTTTGAAGTAAGGAAGGAAGAAGAGGTCATTGCTTTTGTGGATAATGCACCTGGAAAGCAAGGACAGGAAATTTTGGGTATTCAGATTATTCCTGCGGAAAAGTTGATCTGTCTGGAGTTTGACAGGATATATATTGCTTCACAATATCATCATAAAGAGATTACTGTTCAGGTAAAAGAATTGGGAGTGCCGGAAGACAAGATTTCTTATGTACCTGTTGTGGAATGTCAACAAAGGGAAGCGTTGGAACAGTTATTCCAATTTCAGGAAACATATCAGGAGACAGCCTATCAGGCAGTGTGGAGAGAGATAGAGGGGAAATATAAAAGCATTAAGTTATATCGACTGGGTGTAAACGCTATAGGAGAAGTGATTTCACGATTTTTTACTATTTACAATACTTGTGAAGGCGATGAAGTGTTAAGGGTATTTATTCCGGATTCAGAGTATGTACATAGGATCTGCAATATTTATTTGGTACGGTTGTTGCGGCGTAAAATATATTTGATACAGGAAAATGAGATAGATTGTTGGGCTTATATTTTAAAAAAGTATAAAACGAAACTAGATTTTTCAGAATATCATAAATATGATTGCAGAAAAAGTTTCCCTGTATATCAAAGGCTTGTGGGAACAAAAGAGGATTGGTTTACTGTGGAAGAGAGGCAAACAGGTCAGACAGCATTGAAGCAGATGGGGATAGACAGATCTTATGTCTGCATAGGGGCCAGGTCTGACGCCTATAACAGGAAAACCATAGGACACGATTTTTCGTATGATTTCAGAAATATGAGTTTTAATGACTATCATAAGGCATTGGAATATCTTCAGCAGCAAAATGTCGTGGCGGTTAGGATGGGGAGAATGGAAACACCCATGGAAGAAATGGAAAACTGCATTGATTATGCTGGTTATTATGCGGACGATTTCAGAGATTTATATGTGACGTCAGAGTGTATGTTTATGATAGTCAATGCATGTGGAATCTTTAGTTTGGCGAGCTTTTTTTCAAAACCTTTGCTTATGGTTAATGCGGTGCCAATAACTTTTGGAATGAGCGGGATACAATATACAAATATGGATTTATATATTCCAAAGAAATACTATGACATAAATAAGAAGAGATATCTTTCTTTGCGGGAAATGATACAAGTGGAGATTCAATGTTCCATTTGGGGTGAGAAATATGATGAGAAGGGCATTAAATTTATAGATAATACACAGGAAGAAATCGCCGCGGCGACACAGGAAATGCTTGAGCGCCTGACAGGCAAATGGCAGGATAATGAAGAAGACAAAGAAAATTATAGCAAATATATGGAAATATATCAGGAAATGAGAGAAGCGGCGGCAGACAACCTTGACAATTGGACAGGCGAACCTTTGCCGTACAGGCTGGCGGCAGGCTATTTGAGAGAAAATAGATATTTATTAATTTAAATATCAAGAGAGGATTGGAATGGAGGATTTATTAAGTGGAGTAAGAGATGTCTTTATTGAAGGCAATTACATGTGGATAATTTCAGATAATTTTAATTGCCTGTTTGGTTATGATTTTACAGAGCAGAGATTAGATTTAATTACGGTTTTTCCCGAGACCATTGGAGCTCCGAATATGGCGTTTCATACTCTTATGAAGGTACAGAATGAAATATATCTTTTTCCATTGACAGCAAATGGTATATATATTTTTGATTTATTGAAGAAAGATTTCTCTAGAATAAATGTGCCGTTTCATGGAGCTAATAATGTTCAGGGAGTGGTGTCAGGAGAATATCTTTATTGTTTAAAACGCTTTCCAGATGAGCTGGTAAGGATTCATCTGGTTACGAAGAAAACAGACATTTTTAAGGCAGGAAAACATCAATGTATAAATGAAGCAGCGGAAAGGCAAGTATACCGTATTTATTTAGAGCCATGCCTTTATCAAGGGAAAATTCTATGGGTCGGAAATGGGAATATACTTACAATCTTTGATATAGAAACAGAGAGTTTTTATATGGAAAGACTGGAGGATGTGTCGCGTGAAAAAATAGAACGCACAAAGGCATACTGTCAGGGAGGGCTGGAGGATTGTGTTATTGGCATAAAGCTTTTCAAAGGTGTGCTTTGGATTTTTTCTTTTGACGGAAGAATTTATCGGTATGACGATAAATTACATAAGGCAAGCTCTGTGCAGTCAATGAATAATATACATAAAGAAGTAGATATTTCGGTGTCAGCAGTCTTTACTAATGTGATTCCGCTGAAGGATGAATTGTGGTTTGTTCCTCAATATCAAAGAAAGTGTATCAAATACAATTATAATTGCAATCAATATGAGGAATGTATGGATGAATATGAGCAGAAACTATGTAAGGATCAGAGAATTGTGTTCAGTTTTTGCAAGGCACTGAATGAAACCAAAATTATACTATACAATTATTATGAGAGTAGTTTTTATGTTTTGAATACAGCCAACAATATGGTTAGTAAAGAAACTATAACTATCCCGGTGAAAAGATTTCTAGAGGAAACATTCTTGTTTTATAATATATGGATAAGGGATAATACATACTATTTTGATGATCTGAGCTTTTTTCTAAAGGATACAGTTCTACTAAACAGACAGCATAGGAAAATGGAAAAATCACTTGGCAGTAAAATATATGATAATACAAAACAAGATTGAACTAGTAAAATATTTGTTTTGAATAGAGGGGAATATTATATGTATTTGGAAGAAAAAATTATTTACATGAATTCAAAACTGGAGTTATTAAAAGGGAAACAAAACATTATTGTATGGGGAGCCGCTGAAAGTACGGTTCGGATGTTTCAATATACAGCCATTTTACAATATAACGTGACAGATTTTGTGGATCATGGAAAGGTGGGAGAGGTTTTCTTTGGAAAAACTATAAAGTCACCTAAAGATATTGTGTGGGATAGAGTAGATGCGGTTGTGATTTCTGCTTTTTACCATGAGAGCAGCATTGAAAGTGAACTTCAGAGCAATTTTGGATTTGATGGAGTTATAATAAAATTCAATGAAGCAGGGCAGGAAATTCCTTTTTATCAGTACCCAGCATGGAGAGATATCAAAGCATCTGAGGATGTGCGGGCGATATTAGAGAAGAATTGTGTGTTTAAAGATATACATAAAAATAAACGATTATTTATCTTGTGCTGCGGTCCTTCTATTCAAAAAATGGATTTGACAGTTTTAAAAGATGAAATAACAATGGCAGTGCATAGTTTTTATTTACATAAGGATATAGGAATTATTCAGCCGGATTATTATTGCAGTGCCCAGTGGAGCTATCCGGACGAGATGAAAGAAAGTCTTGGGTTAAAATATGTAAAAGAAATCAAGAAGTTTATGGGCAGTTCAAAATATTTTTTTAGTGTGCGTGATCAGGAAATGATTGAAAAGAGCGAGGTTTTTGGTAAAGATGAAGTCTATTATTATGATTATGGGATAGATGGTCTGCTATATCAGGAATTTGATTTCTGCCAGAGAATTCTGCCAATTCAGTCAGTTCCTATTTTATGTTTACAGTTGGCTTTATATATGGGATTTCAAGAAATATACTTATTGGGTACAGAACATGATGCTATTGTAACAGGGAAGTATTCGCATTTTTATCAATATTCTGATAGTATTACTTCTAAAGAAAATGGGGAGACAGATGCTCAAGGAAATTTGCACAGCACATTCAGCATACAGTTAAAGTGTATCTGCAGATTATGGGAACAGTATGAAATTTTGAAAAAAATTGCGGAGAAAAAAGGAAGTAAAATATATAATGCCACTCCTGGAGGGGTTTTGGATGTGTTTGAAAGGGTAGATTTTAACGCTTTGTGGAATGATTAAATTACAGTGATTTACATAAATGTTTTTAAAAAGGATAAGAAGACATGGAAAATAGAGAATTACGCATAGCACACTTTAGTTTTAAAGATGATTATGGTGCAATGGGAGCTGCGTATGAATTGCATAAAACTCTTTTGCAAAAGGGATTAAAGTCTACATTTTTTGTTAGAGAGAAGACGAGAGATGATGACAGTATTGTTGAGCTGGGATATGGCTGTTCTATTGAAGAACGATTGCACAGATCAATAAATAGATTATATTTTGAGCAAAACAGGAGAAATATTGGCACTGCACCAATAAATTTTGACTGCTGGGGAATACAATGGGATAAAGATATTGAAGATAGATTAAGAGCATATGACATATTGCACATTCACTGGGTGGCATGTTTCTTGAGTATGGACAACATATACCAGATTTCAAAATTGGGAAAGCCTGTTGTGTGGACAATGCATGATTTTCATCCGTTTACGGGAGGATGTCATTATCCGGAAATGTGCAGAAAATATGAAGAAGACTGTTTAGAATGTGATGCATTAAAGAATAATTATTTAAACATTACCCAAAGTATACTGTTGGAAAAACAATATAAGTATCCGAAGAGTATTCAAATTGTAACTGCTTCTGTGTGGTTAAAAGAGATTGTAGCGCGTAGCAGAGTCTTTCAAAATAATCCATGTGAAGTTATCCCTATAGGTATTGATGTGGAATGTTTTATTCCACAGGATAAATGTAAGATGAAGCAGAAAATTGGATTGTCACCAGATACTAAGGTTATACTGGTGGGAGCGCAGTCAATATCTCAAAATGTAAAGGGATATATTCATTTAAAAAAGGTACTTGATATTTTAAAGGATGATTTGTACTGCAGAAATTTAATTCAAAGTAAGAAGCTTGTTTTATTAATATTTGGGTACGCTGACGGAACAGAGAATTATGGAGGTATAATTCCAATTATCAACATGGGATTTATTGAGGATAGAGAGCGGTTATGTGAGATATATAATGCAGCAGATGTTTTTATATTTCCGAGTGTTCAAGATACTTTTGGAATGACAGCTACAGAAGCAATGTCATGTGGGGTGCCAACAATAGCATTTGATGTTGGTGCTATGAGTAATGTTATTCGTTCAGGGGTAAATGGTTATAAGGTAAAAATTAATGATTACTCTGCTATGGCATCTAATGTAATTCAAATTGTAAAAGAAAATCCAATTGATGCAGAAGCATGCAGGAAGCGAATAGTGGACTTTTATTCGCTTGAATGTGAAACTGAAAAGATGCTCCAGCTGTATCAGACGCTGATAAAAAATTCGACTGTGGCTGATGCTGAGAAAGAAGAGCCCCAGAAGAATGATGAACTGGAAAGATTTGTTTATCAGTGTACATATGAAATTCTGATGGGTATTGCTCCTAACCAGTATATGAATACAACAATACAAAATATATTGCTGGAATACAGTCCGGAGTTTTTGACACCGGAACAAAAGGTTAAGAAGCTTGTCGAAAGAAAAATTTTTGATGATAAAAAAGACATAGTTATTTATGGCGCCGGGGATTACGGAAGGAAAACATTAAAGGAACTGGAAAAGTATAGAATTCACATTCAAGGATTTTGGGATTTTGATGAGAGAAAAATGGGACAGCTGATAGAAGGGCATCCTATATGGAAACCAATAAAAAAAGAGGAGCCCAATGAGAAGGTAATTATTGTAGCAGGAATGAATTATGTGGATATGATAAAGTGCTTAATGTATCTGGGATATTTATATTGTGAAGATTTTTACTGAAAAGCAGATGCTTATGTGTGAGTTTATAATTAATTATACTGCTCTAAAGTATATGTATAAAAGAATTAAGGAGTATAATCATTTATGAAAAATGGAATCGTTGCAATTTTATCCGCCATAGCAGGGGCTATTGCAGGCGCTGGCGTGACAAACAGAGCGAAAAATAAAGAAATAAAAAATGCCTGGGGATATTCAGATAAGCATTTGGCACTTTTTAAAATGATGAATCAATGGGTGTGGGTGAAACAGGAAGGAAAGAATCTGGCATCTTATTTTGAAGCCAACGGATACAAGAAGATAGCGGTCTATGGAATGAGTTATGCCGGAGAAACCCTGTTGAATGAATTAAAAGGAACAGCAGTAGAAGTCGCTTATGGAATTGATCAAAATGCGGATGGAACTAATGTGAATGTCAGTATTTTGACAATGAAGGGTGATTTGCTGCCTGTGGATGCTGTTGTTGTAACGGCGATAACATTTTTTGATGAGATAGAAGAAGATTTGCAGAGAAAGGTGGATTGCCCAATTCTTTCTCTGGAGGATATTCTGGATGAATATATTTTTGATGAGGAAAATGAATGAACAGAAAAGTTTCAATTATAACTCCCTGTTTGAATAGTGAAAAGACAATCGAAGATACCATTAAGAGTGTTGTGAATCAAACATATAAAAATATTGAATATATTGTTGTGGACGGTGGTTCCAGGGATCGTACCATGGAAATTGTTAAGAAATATGAACCACTGTTCCAGGGCAGGATGAAATATGTAAGTGAACCTGACAAAGGCATCTATAATGCAATGAATAAGGGTATAAAAATGTCAACAGGAAGTCTGATAGGAATTATAAATAGTGATGACTATTATGAATTATATACGATAGAACATATTGTTGACAATATGACAGCCGATAAGTATCAAGTACTTTATGGGTGGCTTAGAGTGTTACAGCGGAAACATTTTGTAAAATATATTCAGACAACACATCTTGAATTTCCAGATAAAGCAGTCGCTCATCCGACATGTTTTGTGTCAAGAGATGTTTATCGGAAATATGGGCTTTTTCTGGAATCGCTAAAATTGTCAGCGGATTATGAGTTTTTATTAAGATTATATAAATCAGAAGCTGTAAAGTTCATTTTACTTCCAGAAGTTTTGGCAAATTTTAGACTTGGCGGGGCCTCTTGCAATAATTATATTTATGGTAATTTTGAATGCGAAATTGCTCGTATGATTCATGGTTATGGGAATTTTAGAAAGCTGATAGAGGCGATAATTAAAATGATGTTTGATTAGAACTAAAAGGAGCAATACATTATATAAAGTTTTGTGGAGGAAGATAAAGTGCTCAAATTAAAAAACTGCAGTATATTGCAGTTCAGTAAGATTGCTGAAGAGCGGAAAGTATATGGTTTTGGAGTATCTATTCAACTGAATATACATATAAAATTAAGAACTCCGGATTTTGATTTAACAGATATGGTAGATGTGTTGGTTGATAATGACAAGAAAAAAGTGGGATCTTTTTACCGCAGTGGGGGAAAAGAGATACCAGTTATTTCAGTATCGGAGATGCTTGCTTCTGTTAAAGAAGAGGATGTGTTGATTATACTTTCTAATCAATATGGAGAAATTGTTGAAGACCTTGATCAGTATAATAAACTAGAAAAGGTTGACACATATATTCTGAGGTATATTGATGATTTCCCGGATAGTGAGCTTGATGAAAATCAGTTTAACTTATCAAAAGCAAAAGAGTTTCAAATACCGCCAGTCATTCATTACTGTTGGTTTGGCGAGAATAAAATGCCTGATAAATATTTGACGTTTATTGAAAGCTGGAAAAAATATTGTCCTGATTACCAAATTAAGAAATGGGATGAAACAAACTATGATATTAATAAGCATCCATATATGCGTAGTGCATATTTGATGAAGAAATGGGCATTTGTATCAGATTATGCCAGGCTGGATATTATTTATAATCATGGTGGTATTTATCTGGACAGTGATGTTGAATTATTACAAAGTCTGGATGAACTCAGGAAATTTCAGGCATATTTAGGATATGAATCGACACAAATGATAAATACAGGCTTAGGCTTTGGGGCAGGAAAAGGAAATAAAATTATTAAAGAATTGCGGGATGCGTATGATAAAGTAGATTTTCCTGGGGAAGGTGAATTGACTCCCTGTACAGTACATCAAACGCAGAGACTGCGTATGTTAGGACTAAAATGTAACAATTCTTTTCAAATTATCGGATGCAATGAAATGGCGATTCTTCCAACAGATTTTTTATGTGGTATCAGGCTTGAAACGAGAAAAAAGCAGATTACCAGGAATACAGTTTCACTTCACCACTGGTGTGGGGACTGGGGCAGCAGTAAAGAGCAAATTAAATACGGAGAGATGCTTCGGGAAAAATATGATAATCAATTGCTGAGAAGATTGCCTGAACCATTAGAATTTGAAGATGTATAAAGCAAAAAGGGAAGAAGAAAATGGTTACTATTTTTACAGCAGTATATAACAGATGTGCGCTGATAGAAAGATTATATGAATCACTGGAACGGCAGACTGATAAAAATTTTGAGTGGATTATTGTGGATGATGGTTCCATGGACTATCTGCATAAAAAGGTGATTGATGATTGGATGAAAGAAAAGCAGGAGTATGAGATAAAATATATATATACCAGAAATGGAGGAAAACACAGGGCTATTAATTTAGGAGTAAAGATATCCAAGGCTCAGGCTTTTATGATAGTTGACAGTGATGATTATTTAACAGATGATGCGGTGAGTTTTATCAATAAGGAGTTTTTAACCATTGCTGATAATGAACAATTTGCGGGGATGTCCGGGTTAAAGGCGTTTTACTCAAATGGTGCAATAATGGGAGGAGAACCTAATTATAAAGGTTATGTAGATGCAACAAATTTGGAAAGAGAAAAATATAATTTATTGGGTGATAAAGCAGAAGTATATAAGACTGATATTTTAAGAAAATATCCATTTCCAGAATATGATGGAGAAACATTTTGTGGCGAAGGAATTGTATTTAATCACATTGGATTTGATGGATATAAGATTAGATGGTTTACAAAAGTGCTCTATATGGCAGAGTATATGGAAGATGGATTGACAAACAATATGCTCAGGATATTGAGAGATAATCCGAAAGGATGGGCGATAAATATGACATCACAGTGTGAATGGGAAGGGTGGGATGAGAAAAAAAAATATGACATATATTTTGATTTTTTTGAGGTAGAAAGCGAGCGGTTAAGTCAAATGGATATCTGTGGCCTTCTGGACATTGATGAAGATTACTATAGAAAAATGGCCCAGAAAAAAGAATATATAAAAGAAAGTATTTGGAAGGTTATTCATGATAATAATATAAATTCTTTAGCTTTATATGGTATGGGTGTATATGGCAGGAGAATGCTGCGTTATTTAGAAGAAATGGGAATAGAAATCAGGTATGCAATAGATAGAAATTATAAGAATATCAAAACAAATTACATATTATATGACTTGAAAGATGATATACCGACTGTTGACAGTATCTGCATTACATTAAAAGAAAAGGATTCAAGGCTTGAAAAGATGCTCTGCAATAAATTTCCCAGTACATTTATCTGGAATTTCGCGGATTTAACAGAGTCTGATTAATAGAAGGAGCTTGTAAAACAAAAAATACATTAATCTATATAATTCTAACTGCAATCAGGAGGCTTGTCTTAAAATGAAATACATAATATACGGAATAAATCGAACGGCAAAAGATTTCACATACATTTTCGACGATCTGGAGATTTTATATCTGATAGACGATAATGTGGAGCCGGGTAAAGTTCTCTGGGGCAAGTATCCTGTGCAGTGTATGGAAGCAGCCCTGGCGGATACGTCTTATGACCAAATTATTATCTGTGACTTTGAGAAGACGGAGAAGGAGAAGCGGTTACAGGAAAGAGGTTTGGTTTATCAAAAGGACTATGTGTATGAGGAAGATTTTTTTGCCCGGCTGGACGAAATGGCACTGCCGGAAAACAGGAAAATAGCTGTTTGGGGAACGGGGAACATGTGCAGTTTTCTGTTGGAGAAGATGCCCCAGAAGGCGGAGATTTTTATTGATTCATATAAAAAGCAGGATATATTCAGGGGGCGGCCGGTACTCTTTCCTGATGAGATAGAGGATTGGACACAGTATTATCTTATCATTGCCGTTATGGATGACTGTGAAATCAGAAGCAGGTTAAGGGGGCTGGGACTGCAGGAAAAGGCTGACTATTTGGGATATAGGGAATTTCTGGCACTGCCCTCCATGCTTCTGCGTCAGACATTGTTTGACAGAGCCTATTATGACCTGAATTGTACAACAATGTGCAACCATTTGGAAATTCTGGCAGACGGAGCAACCAGAAGCTGTTGTACCACTTTTGTTGCCCAGGGGCTGGAGAATATATTTGACAGGAATGTGCAGGAACTATGGCATTCAAAATTACATAAAATACTCTGCCTGTCTACGGAGAACAGGACATTTTCTTTCTGTGATAAAAGCATGTGTCCCCTGTTTGTGGCAAAAGAGCGGAAGGAAGTTTCTGATTCTGGGGATGGGGAGCCTTATGGGGAAATAACACCGTTTCCTGAGACATTATCCCTGGGATACGATTCTTCCTGTAATCTCTCTTGTATCACCTGCAGAAAAGGGCTGCACTATGCAAAAGGCGAGGAATTGGAAAGCGTAAACAGGATTACAGAAAAAGCGATTAAGGAGTATCTTCCTCATTGTAAATTTCTGATTATGGCAGGGAGCGGGGAAGTATTTGCCAGCCCTGCGTATCGGAAAGTATATGAATCGGCGGAATGTAATCCCAAATATATTCGTCTGTTGTCCAATGGCACGCTTTTTACGCCGGCTAACTGGGAACGGTTTGTGAAGGGAAAGAACGCAAAAATTATGCTGACTGCTTCGGTAGACGCGGCCACCAAAGAGACTTATGGGCTGATACGTCAGGGCGGAAATTTTGATATGCTTAAGAAAAACATGGAATTTGCTTCTCAGCTGCGGAAAAATGGAGATCTCTGCTATTTTCGCATGAATTTCGTCGTGCAGAGGGAGAATTTCAGGGAGATGATCCCGTTTGTGGAATGGGGACAGGCTTTGGGGGTGGATGAAATTTTCTTCACAAAGATTCTGAATTGGGGCACCTACACGCCGGAAGAATTTGCGCAAATCAGTATGATGGAGCAGGATGGTATTACTCCCAAACTGGAATTAAAGGAAGTGCTGGAGCATCCGGTTATGAGAAGCAGTATTGTTGACATGGGAACCATTCAGTTTGCCCATAAGATAGATGAAGTGGACATGGTGGAGAATTATTATATGTGGGAGCTGGAAAAACGGGGCGGAAAAATTTTTATCTGACGGGTGAAATCTGAAAATTTGATTGAGGTATCCATATGAAATTTTTATATGTACCCTTGGCAGCGGCTGCTGCTTTAGGGGGCGCGGCTTTGGGAATCTGGCAGTCTGGAAAGCGTGGGAAAGAGAAAATGGACGGGCTGCAGAATCGGATCAATGTCCTCTCCGATCATTTTCAGCTTTTAAATCACTGGTTGGAGATAAAAGGGGAAGGGAAGAGTACGGCCGATTATTTTAAGGAGATGGGCTATGGCCATATTGCCATTTATGGCATGGGAGATCTGGGAATACGGCTTGCCGAGGATCTGGAAGGTGGGTCTGTGGGTGTGGATTACGGCATTGACCGGGATATCAGCTGTTCCATTGCCAGGATAGAGGAAGTGTACACGCCCGAAGATGAATTGCCGGACACGGATGCCATTGTTGTCACTCCATATGCCGTTTTTGAGGAGATTAAAAGGAATTTGGAGAAAAAAGTGAACTGTCCCATTATCTCTCTGGAAGAGGTGGTGTGGAGTGTGTAAGGAACTGGTTATAGAAAGGCACCCATATGAAGCTGATAGCATTTTATCTCCCCCAATTTCATGAAATCCCGGAAAATAACAATGCATGGGGAGAGGGATTTACGGAATGGACCAATGTAAAGAAAGCCCATCCCTTGTATCTGGGGCATAACCAGCCAAGAGTCCCCCTGCATGGGCGGTATTACAACCTTTTAGAGGATGGGGTTATGGAGTGGCAGATGTCCCTGGCGAAAAAAGCCGGGATTTATGGCTTTTGCTTTTATCATTACTGGTTTCAGGGCAGGATGGTGTTGGAAAAGCCTGCGGAGATGCTGCTGCAGAAGAAAGATATTGATTTCCACTACTGTTTTTCCTGGGCCAATGAACCCTGGACGAAAACCTGGCATGGGGCCGGGGGAAACAGAGAGATTTTGATTCCCCAGTCCTATGGCAGGGAGGAAGAATGGCAGGCTCATTATGAATATTTCCGGCGTTTTTTTCAGGATGAACGGTATATCAAGGAGCAGAACCGGCCGGTGGTGATGATATACCGGCTGCGGAACATTCCATGGTTCAACGATATGATTCGCTGCTGGAATCAGAGGGCAAGAGAAGATGGCTTTGAGGGGATTTTTCTGATTTCCATGGATATGTGGAGAGAACAGGCGGCAAAGAGCTGCTGGGTGAATGGAAGAGTGGATTTTGAACCCAACAAGACAAGAGCCGAGCGAATGCGGGTATCTTCCAGGTGGAATCCCACGGAAGAGTGGAGCATACTCAGGAACCGCTTTGCCATCCGCTCCATGAGCTATGAGGAAATCAACAGGAAAATGCTGCAGGTTCCCCACGAAAAGAATCATTTTCGGACGGTTTTTGCAGACTTTGACGATTCACCCCGGAGGGGGACGAGGGCGGTGATCACAAGAGGATCCAGTCCGGAGAAGTTTGGGAAATACCTGAGAGAATCTATTGGACTCAGCCGCCGGGAAGGAAATGAATATCTGTTTCTCAATGCCTGGAACGAATGGGGGGAAGGAAATTATCTGGAACCTGACACCAGAAACGGATATGGATATCTGCGGCAGATCAGACAGGCCCTGGAATAAAAAACAGGAGTGGAGGACATATGGAGTACATTGTAGTTCAGGCAGGCGGAAAGGGAACCAGGCTGGGATACTTAACCAGGAATAAACCAAAGGCATTGGTTCCTGTAGAAAACTTACCTATGATATTTCACCTTTTTCGGAAATATCCTGACAAGAAATTTGTAATTATAGGGGACTATCACAAGGATGTGCTAAGGGAGTATCTCTCAAGTTTTGTGGATGTGAAATATCAGGTGGTAAATGCGGAAGGCACAGGAACCTGCTCCGGGATTCACCAGGCCCTGGCGCGAATACCGGCAGGAAAGCCCTTTATGCTGGTATGGTCTGATTTAATTCTTCCCGAAGGGCTGGAGCTGCCGGAAAAAGTTACGGAAGATTACATTGGCATATCAAAAACATTTCCCTGTCGGTGGAGTTATCACCAGGGACAATTTGCCGAGGAAAGTTCCTGTGAACATGGGGTGGCGGGCTTTTTCCTTTTTACGGACAAAGACAAGCTTTCTGCCATACCGGAGAGTGGGGAACTGGTCCGCTGGATGCGGGATCAGGGAATGAAATATCGGGAAATCAGTCTGGCCGGGACCAGAGAGTTTGGCCTGCTGGCAGAATACGAAAAGCTGGAGCGGGAGAAATGCAGACCTTTTAATCGGATTACCATAAAGGATGGCATACTCACCAAAGAGGCTGTGGATGAACAGGGAAGGAAGCTGGCGCTGAGGGAGAGTGCCTGGTATGAAAAGGCCAGAAAGCTGGATGTTCGGATTCTGCCCCATATTTATGAAACCAATCCTTTAAAGATGGAGTACATAAAAGGGAAAAATATCTACGAGTGCAATCTCTCCTATGAAGAAAAGAAGGCTGTACTGGAAAAAGTCATTGGGGCTCTGGACAGGCTGCACCGCATGGATGGGGTGGAAGCGGATTCTTTCAGCATGAAGGAAGCCTATTTTCATAAAACCATGGAGCGATTGAGCAAAATAGAAGACCTGGTGCCCTTTGCCCGGGAAAAAGTCATTCGGGTCAACGGGAAAGAATGCAGAAATATCTATTTCCACAAAAGGGAGCTGGAGAAAGCATTGGAACAGCTTACCTGTGAGCAGTTTCAATTCATTCACGGCGACTGTACCTTTTCCAATCTGATGCTGCGGGAGGACGGCACACCTGTGCTGATTGACCCAAGAGGATATTTTGGATTTACGGAGCTTTACGGGGATGTCCGCTATGACTGGGCGAAGTTGTATTATTCTATTGTGGGGAATTATGACAGGTTCAATTTGAAAGATTTCCGGCTGGAGATTGGAGAGGGAGAGGTATCTTTGGAAATCTCATCCAGTCACTGGGAGGATATGGAAAAGGATTTCTTTGCATTGACCGGAGCGGACAGTTATGAGATCAGACTGCTGCACGCGGTAATCTGGCTGTCTCTGACCACCTATGCCTGGCAGGATTATGATTCGGTCTGCGGTGCGTTCTACAATGGACTATACTATCTGGAGGATGTTTTATGATCAGCTATTTTGAAAAGCAGCTTGCGGAAATCAATCACTCTATTCACTCCCTGGATACGGAGGCTTTTGAAAAGCTGCTTCGGGAGACCGTGGAAGCCCTGGAGAAGGGGCATAAGATCATTGTGTCCGGCCTGGGGAAAAATGTACCCATCTGTGAGAAATTTGTGGGTTCTATGATTTCCATGGGGTTGGACGCCTGTTTTCTTCACACCAATTCGGCGGTGCATGGAGATATGGGAATTGTGAAGGATGGAGATCTGGTAATTATCCTTACCAAAAGCGGGGAGACATCGGAATCTATTTACCTGGCTAGACTTTTGAAGGAGAGGAAGATCAGGATGTGGCTTCTAACCTTTGTGGAAGAGAGCACACTGACAAAGGAAATTCCCAATCATATCATACTGAATCTGGAGCATGAGGGAGATTTGTGGAACATTATGCCAAATAATTCCACCACAATGAATCTGATCGTTCTGCAGGGACTGGCTATGATGACGGCACAGAAAATGGATTTGGATCTTCATCAGTTTAAAAGAAATCATCCAGGCGGACATATCGGGGAAGTGTTGGAACATGTTTAAGGAGACACTGCATATTTTACACGGCGCTTTTTTGTGGAGGATGCTTCGGCTGAAATATGCTATAGACTATAGGAAAGTAGTGTTAGTTCCGGTAAACGAGATCAGGGAGCTGGATTACTATGCTCTGGCGCATTTGGAAGACTTTATGGATAGAAAATGTGCCCGAGAGGCGGTTGTCCTGTATGAGGGAATGGATACATATCATTTGGCGGAAGAAGTGCTGGCAGAGTATGGAAGCGGCGGGAAAAAAGTGCTGGCAGAGTATGGAAGCGGCGGGAAAAAAGTGCGTCTGTGTCCCTGTGGCAGGAAAACACTGGAGACTGTGTACGACTATTATTCTTTCCACAAGTTTTTTGACAATATAGTTTTTACCTATGCTTTCCGGCCTCAGGATAATTTGCTGGGAAAAGTGCTGAAAGAGACGCAGGTAAATGAAGAGGATGCCGTATGCCTGGGACTGTACCACTTGAGGGCGGTTTTGCCGCTTAGAAAGAAGGACAAGAGGATTTAGACATGTTCGACTATCAGCTTGTAAGGGTTGAAAAGAAAATTGCCAGGCTGTTCCGGCAGGGAGTGTTTCGGGACAGAAAGATATTTTTATTTGGTGTGAGCGAAAATTCCAGGCAGATTATACAAATTTTACGGTCATATCAGATTGAACCGACGAATGTCATGGATAATGACCGGGCGAAACAGGGAAGTTATTGCAGCCGCGTGAAGGTAGTGCCCATAGATGGGGTGGAAGACCCGAAAAATGCGCGGAATTTATACATTATCTGCTCGCTTTACTGGAGAGAAATGGCAGTACAGCTTCGGGACAGAGGGATTCGCAGGGAAAACATTCTCATGCTTTACCACGTGGAATCGCTGTTAGAACATTTCAGGCATGCAGTGTCAGGAAAGCGTATCTATGAGGAACTGCTGCGCAGGTATGGGCAGGCGCCAATGTTTGTATGTCCCTATACGGGAACAGGAGATATTTATTTAATTGGTACTTTCTGGCGGCAATATCTGGAGAGAAATCATATCGAGGATTATGTTTTTCTGGTGATTACCAAGGCCTGTGAAAAAGTGGCCAGGCTGTTTGGAATTAAAAATGTGGTTGTGTTCAATAAAAAGATGGAATGTGCCTGCCTGATTCAGTATCACATGCTTTGTCCGGAAAAGGTGAACATTACATTGTTAAATGATTCCTGGTATCAGATTCACACGAATCCGTTGGAATGGTTTCGCGGATACAAGGGTTTGGAGTTTACGGAATTGTTCCGGAAATTTGTATTTGGACTGCCCGATGAGGTAAAGCCTGAACATCCTCTGCTCCCCAATGTAGATTCAAAGCTGGACGCCATTTTTCAGGAGAAACATTTGCAGCCTGGAAATACTGTGGTATTATCTCCGTTTTCCAATACCCTGGCAGACTTGTCCAATGAGTTCTGGGTGGGGCTGGCAAAAGGGCTTCTGAAGGAAGGCTTTACAGTCTGCACCAACAGTGGAGGGAAGGGAGAACCGGCGGTGGAGGGAACGGAAGCCGTGTTTTGTTCTCTGGAGATTGCCCCGCAGTTTGTGGAGAAAGCCGGATATTTTGTGGGGGTCCGAAGCGGTTTCTGCGACATTATCAGCGGGACAAAGGCAAAGAAAATTATCTTGTATGATGCCCGGAATCGTTTTTTTAACACCAGCGCCTATGAGTACTTTAATTTAAAGACAATGGAGCTTTGTGAGGATGCCATAGAGATACAGTTTGAGATGGCGGATGAGAAACTGCAGGACCAAGTGGTATCCCGGCTGAAAATTAGTAGAACCCACAACAATTACCACTATATTTCGTGAAGGATAAATTTTCAGTCTGGAAGGCGGAGGAAGGAGTCGCAGCGGGCTGCGCAGATGGAAATTTAGACAAGTGATACGTGTGGTTAATTGGTGGGGGTTATACCAGGGAGGTGTACAATTATGGATAGCAAAAGAAAAAATATACATTTAATCAATGACCTGCCGCACATCTATGAATTGGAGGACCTGATGGCCTTCTGTGGGGAACACAAACAAATCTATATCTATGGGCGGGGCGAAGAACAGGAGTACCTGTTAAAATACCTTGACATGTGCGGCGTGGCTGTGGGGGGGTATGTGGTGTCATTTCTGCGGGAGCAGGAACCGCCGTTTCTCTACCGTCCCATGCCCCTCCGACGATCGGAGGAGGTTCTGGGAATGGAAGGGGCGGGTATTATCCTTGCTCTGCCGGATCGTCACTACGGGAAAATCATTCCCATGTTCCGGGAAGCCGGTTTTAAGGATTATTTTGTGATGTCGGAGCACAGTAAGCGTGGTATTGCCCAGCAGATGCGCCCAAGAACACAAGAGGAGATGACCTTTGAGGTGAGTCTGGCGGATCACTGTAACCTGTCCTGTCAGATGTGCGACCATTATTCCCAGCTCTCAGAAGAGTGGTTTGTGGGGATGGAGCAGTTTGAGAGGGACATGGTGCGGATGGGGGAACTTTACAATCATAAGGTAGGGGCAATTACCCTTCTGGGAGGGGAACCTACGCTCCACAGAGATATTATAGAGTGCATACGCATTACCCGCAGGGAGTTTCCGGAAGGGGAAGTGATCATACTGACCAACGGTGTTTTGCTTCTGGCCCTGGAGCACTCGGAAAAAGGAAATTTCTGGGAGGCCTGCAGGGAGTATGACGTACATGTGAGTGTGACGGTGTACCCGATAAAACTTGACTATCAGGCCATAGAGGCAAAAGGAAAAGAATACGGTGTGCCCGTGTTTATGTCCTCCAATATTCATGCGGATCAGTGTACCCGGTGTGACAAGGTCTCGGACAAACATGTGATGGATCTGGAGGGCAGAGTGGAGAGGTTTTACTGTGTGAACTGTCTCTATTTTAACAAGTTCAATGTGCTCAAGGACGGACGTCTCTATATGTGTCCTGTGGCTGCCCACAGCGATATTTTCAACCGGGCTTTTGGGCAGGAGCTGGAACTTGAGAAGAGAGATTTTCTGGACATCTATGAGATTGGAAGCTGGGAAGAGATAGCGGAGTTTGCCTGCAGCTATACGCCTTTCTGCAGGTACTGCGACCTGAAACACTGGGGGCCCCATTCCCGGTGGAAGGCCAGCAGCAGGAAGATGGAAGAGTATGTGTGAACCGTAAAGAGGGGATGTTTTTCAGGAGTTTTCGGCATAGGGCAAAACAGTCACAGGAGGCAGAATGAAGAAAAGATATATAGAAAAACTTGGGGCAAAGCTGTCGCCCCTGGGGTTCGGGGTCATGCGGCTGCCCATGAAGGGCGGGGAGTTTCCGGAAGAAGTTTACAGGCTGTTGGACAGGGCTGTGGAGAAGGGTATCAACTATTTTGACACTGCCTACCCTTATCTGGGGGGAAAGTCCGAAGTGCTGGTCCGGGAAGCACTGGTTCGCCGGTATCCCCGGGACAGCTTTTACATTGCGGACAAGCTTCCGGTGTGGCTGTGCCGGAACAGGGATGACATGGAGCGGATTTTTCAGGTTCAGTTGGAACGGCTGGGGACGGAGTACATTGACTTCTATCTTCTCCACGGTCTTCACAAAAATCGTTGGGAGGACATCCGTTCCAAAGGCGTTCTGGATTTCCTGGAAGAGAAAAAGAAGGAAGGCAGGATCCGCCGGATTGGATTTTCATTCCATGATACGCCGGAAGTGCTGGGGCAGATTGTGGAGGCATACCCCTGGGAGTTTGCCCAGCTTCAGATCAACTATTATGACTGGACGGTAATTAACACTAAGGCCTGCTATGAGATCCTGGAGGAGCGGGGGATCCCCTGCATGATTATGGAACCGGTGGGAGGAGGAAGGCTCAGCCGTCTGCCGGAGGAAGCGGAGAGGATTCTCAAAAAAGTCCATCCGGAGCGGTCGGCCGCCTCCTGGGCCATAAGATTTGCGGCGTCCCTGCCCAATGCCGCGGTGACACTGTCAGGGATGAGCGACACAATCCAGCTGGATGACAATGTAAACCAGTTTCAGGAGATGGAGTCCTGGTCAAAAGAGGAGGGGGCGGCGGTGGAGAAAGTGGTCCGCCTTCTGGAATCATTCAATCCGGTGCCCTGCAGCGGTTGCCGGTACTGTGTGGAGGAATGTCCCCGGGGAGTGGATATTCCACAGATTTTCAAGCGCTATAATGACTACCGTATGTTTGAGGGTATGGCCCGGTTTGACATTGACTATTTTGCTTTTGTTCCCGAGGGAAAGCGGGGGGATTCCTGTATCCGCTGCGGGAAGTGCAGCGCCAGGTGCCCTCAGAAGATCAGCGTTCCGGAAGAAATCGGAAAAATTCATGCGTATGCGGTGGGGCTGCAGGAGGGAAGCCGGAAATGAAAGTATCTGTAGTCATCCCCGTCTTTAATACGGAAGAATACCTGGACGAATGTATCCGCTCTGTGGCGGTGCAGGACTGTCCGGATCTGGAGATTCTTCTCATCAACGACGGATCCGGGGACAGGTCGGGGGAAATCTGCAGGAAGTGGGAGGCCCAAGATCCCCGGGTACGGTACATAGAGCAGGAAAATCAGGGCCAGGGCGCCGCAAGAAACCTGGGGATCCGTATAGCCCGGGGGGAGTATATTCTCTTTGTGGATTCTGACGATTATATAGAACCGGATCTGGTCAGCCTGGCATATGATTGTATCAGCAGGGCCCGGGCGGACATTTGTGTTTTCGCCCACAATGGGGTGGGGGACAGGATCTATAAGGAGTCCCTGGAGTTCAAACTCAGGAAAACCTGCAGTCTGCAGGAAAACAGGGAGCTTCTGGGGCGGCAGATGCCCATACTGTGGGACAAGCTGTACGCTGCAGATTTGCTGAAAAATGCAGGTTTTGCCATGAGCAGCCGTATCTGCGAGGATCTGGTGTACAACGCCAGGCTTTACAGAAAGGCGAGGGGAATTTGTTTCCTGGATCGTCCTCTCTATAATTATCGGTATATACGGAAGGGAAATCTGTCAACGAACTATGAAAGATACTGGGAAGTGCAGGAGAGCATTGGGGAGTTGAACAGAATTTATCAGGAAGAAGGGTATTCGGAAGAGTACTGGGTACAGCTGTACCAGATATCCTTTTTTATGTTCAAAGACATTCTGTACCGGATCAAGATGCGGCAGGAGTATGATGTGCCTCCGGAGGTCAGGGCCGGGTATCCTGCTCTTTTCCGCTCATACAAAACCTGTCTGGCCCAGTGGTTTTCCCATCACCTGGCCATAGAGGCCCAGGAAAAGGGATACTTTTTGATAGGAAGCTATAGCCTTCGGAAGGAGTTCCAGGCCTTTCTTTTGGATGAAGATTTTCTGCGGGGGCATTACGTCTCCGGCAGTCTTGTGAGCCTGATGTCGGATCCTGTGGAGGAGAGCTGGGGCATATCCTGGGATGGGGGTAAATGCGGCAATGCCTACAGAAGAAACTGTGTGGAGCAGGAGTTCAGGAAGGATTTTCTGAGGCAGGCGGTGCCGGGAGATGTTGACTATGTAGCGGTGGATTTACTGGGTGAGGTGACTGACCTGGTCAACATTCGGGAAGGCTGCTGTATCTCGGAGTCAGAATTACTGAGAGAGGCCGGGGTGGAGGGGCTTGAGGGCTGTGAGAGAATTCCTTTCCTCTCCCCTGCAAGACGGGCTCTTTTTGAAAAATATGCCCGGCTTTTTGCAGAGAAGGTGCAGAAGGCTGGGGTTTCTGTCATAGTAGTGAAGAACTTTCTGTGTGAAAAACATGGTGGCTGCTATGATGAATTTTTAGAATATGACAATGTGGAGTGGATACGGGCGGCAAACCAGGAACTGGAGTGGTGCTATGGATATCTTCTGGAGTGCATTCCAGAGGCCCTGGCGGCAGATGCCTCGGAGTTCAGTGAGCTGGTGTTTACGCATGATGATTTTCCCTTCGGCAGAGAGCCTGTCTACTATAACAGAAGTTACTATCAGAGGATGGCGGTGCAGGCAGGCGTAGAGATTCGGGCAGGCCTGGAGACGGATCTTGCAGGGAGGTTGGAGGCGGCTCTGGATCAGTTTGACAGAGTCATTTTTATCCCGGAGGATGAGCCGGAAAAGGAAAAACTTCTGGAAGGTTTCTTTGCCGCCGGGGCTGTGGGGAAGACTGGGCTGCGGGTGCTGGTGCTTTGCAGTGAGGAAAAACAATTTCAGACTGAGGACAGGGTGGAATACCGGCAGATCACGGAGGGGGAAGGATGGCTCCTGGGGACGCTTTATCATATGTATGAGTTTTCAGACCGATTCCGTCTGGCTTCCAGGGCGGAAAACCGCGGAGGCCTGTTTCGTCTGGTGGAAACCGGCCTGTTGGAAGAGGAGGAAGCCTGGGAGGCGCTGCTGCGTTAGTATACCCCCGCCAAGTAATTGTTGTGGGTCATACTGGAGTCAAGCCGGAAAATAATTTTGTGGTCGGGATACTCCGCCAGAGTGCCGGAAAGGATGGAAGATGGACAGACAGCTGTATGAAGAAATGACGAGGAACCTGGAGAAGTTGGATCGGGAACAGGGTTTGACGGGCAGGCAGATTTTCCTTTTTGGACACTGCAGCGCGGCGGAGGAGCTGGCGGACATGCTCCTGGACAGGGGGCAGACGCCTGCTGGGTTTCTTGACAACAATGGGGCAAAGCACGGAAAAACCTACCGGGGCATAAAAATCCTGCCTCCGCAGGAGGTTCTGGCCCGGGAGCCCGAGAAGACCCTGGTCTGCACTGTGGCCAGGGCTCATGCGGCCATGACAGACCAGCTGAAGAGAATGGGGTATGGGGGAAAAGTCTGGAAACTTCTTGATTATAACAGCTATGCGGAGTATTCTTTTTCCTGGGAGGTCCGTACTTCCAGGCGGCAGCGGGCACAGGAAGGGGCGGCGCTGCTGCAGAAGATGGCCCGCCGTCATCCAAACAGGCTGAAGGTTCTCTGTCCTTTTTCAGCCCTGGGGGATATTTATATAATGATGTCCTATCTGCCGGAATTTCTTAAAAAAAGAGACTGTAAGGACTGTGTGATAGGTGTGGTGGGAAAAGCCTGCGGGGAGGCAGCAGGGCTTTTCGGTTCCTGTCTGGTGGAAGTGTATTCCCAGGAGGACATGGACAGGATGATTCAGGGGGCGCTGTTTATGAGGGACAGGAATGTGTTTATCCCCCACCAGGACAGGCCCTATGTGGTGGATATTTCCAGGGCTCTGGGGCTGAAAATGATTCCTCTGGAACAACTGTACTGCTGTGGCGTATTTGGCCTGCCTGCTGTCACGAAGGCTTCCCGGCCTATAGGCCGGGAAGCAGCCCCAGAGTGTGGCGCCGGGGATTCCAGTCAGTCCTCTGCAGCAGAATCCACGGCTGAACCTTCCAGTCAGCGCAATTGTACGGAGCATGGAAGGATACTGCCTGGAAGATCGGCGGTGCTGTCCCCTTATGCAAAATCTGTGCCCGCCCTGCCCCGGGGCACCTGGGAAAAGGTGGTGGAAAGCCTTCGGAAAAAGGGATACCGTTGTTATACGAATGTGGCCGGAGCGGAGAAGCCTCTGCCCGGGACTAAGCCCCTGTGCCTGACAGTCTCTGAAATCAGGGAGGCTGTGGAGAGAGCGGAGCTGTTTATCGGCATCCGCAGCGGTCTCTGTGACGTACTGCGGGAGGTTTCCTGCAGAAAGATAGCCCTCTACCCTGACTATAATTATTGCGGCACAGAGTGGAAAGCTGTGGACATGTATGGGCTTGAGGGCTGGGAGAATATCGTGATAAAGGATGGAACATGATGGAGAGAGAAGAACTGCTTCTGTCCACCCTGCCGAAGACATGGATCTTTGACCTGGACGGGACACTTGTGGAACACAATGGCTATAAGACAAAGGGAAGGGATATTCTTCTGGATGGAGCGGCAGAGTATCTGAAAGGAATTCCGGATGAAGATAGAATCCTGATAATTACGTCCCGCAGGGAGGAGTACCGGGCACAGACAGTGAAGTTTTTGGAAGAAAATGGGATCCGCTATGATGAGATCCTGTTTGACATGCCCATGGGGGAGAGGATTCTGGTAAATGACAGGAAACCTTCAGGACTGGATATGGCCCTGGCCATAAATACGGACAGGGACTGCTTCAGGCTTCCGCAGGTGCGGAGGGAGACGTAGCTGAACCAATGTCATTTAGATAAGTATTAGGTTAGATTCTGCTAATGGGGGTCTAACCTATTTTTTTAAAAATTTCTCTCAAAGGGGTTGACAGAAAGCTTAAAATGTGCGGCCGCGCTCACTACTGATGAATTTTAGAGGTAGTGAGCGCGGCCCTTGAAATTGGAAACAGAAACTTCATTTCAATTTCAAGGAGGTACATGTTATGTCATTCGAAAAAATCAAAGCCGCTTTTACTGATTCCGTTAACTGTGTTGTATCCGACATCTCCCGGTATACGGTCACTCCTGGAAGGGATTTTACCCGTTCCAGAAAAATGGGGGCGGATAAACTCATCTCCTTCCTGGTTTCCTGCGGTTCTTCCAGCACCAGGATAGAACTGCTTGATTTCTTTGGCCTGCAGGCAGACTCCCCATCTGCCTCCGCCTTTAACCAGCAGCGCGCCAAACTCCGACCTGAAGCCCTGGAAGCCGTTTTCCATTGTTTCAACTCTGCTGTTCTGGACGGTGCAGACCCCCGCTTCCGTTTCCTTGCCGCAGATGGATCCACCTTCACCTTCTTCAGCAGGCCCTCCTTTTCTTCCCCAGAATACTTTGTATCGGAAGGACATTCCACAAAAGGCTTCTACAGCATGCACCTGAATGCTTTTTATGACCTGCAGAAACATACTTATTCTGACGCCCTCATCCAGCCCGTCCACCAAAAGGATGAATTCCGGGCTTTCTGTGATATGGTTGACCGGCACGATACCCGGACCGGAACCAGGGATGTCTTCATCGGTGACAGAGGATACTGCTCCTATAACAACATGGCGCATGTTGTGGAAAAAGGACAGTATTTTCTCTTCCGCACGAAAGACATCCATTCCAAAGGGCTTGTTGGAAATTTTGATTTCCCGGATACGGATTCCTTTGACATTACGGTGAACGTTACTCTTGTACGCAGCCATAAGAAATCGATCCCTGTCAAAGAAGGCTTTTACAGACGTTATGTGGATGCTAATGCCTCCTTTGACTATGTGGCATACGGCTCCCCGGATACCTACGACCTCTCCTTCCGTATTGTAAGGTTCCCCATATCCGATGGCTCTTATGAATGCATTGTCACCAACCTGCCCAGGGAGGAATTCCCGCCGGTACGGATAAAACTCCTGTATTTTTCCAGATGGGCCATAGAAGGCTCCTTCCGTAAGCTGAAATATACCATAGGCTTAAGTAATTTCCACGCATACAAGCCGGAATACATCAAACAGGAAATATGGGCAAAACTGATTGCATACAACATAACGGAAACCCTTATCAGCCTTACGGTCATCAGGCATGGCCAGACCAAACATGAATATAAAGTAAATTTCAGTATGGCTGCACATATTTGTAGGGTCTCCCTCCGTCTGCACACGGGGGAAAACCCTATAGATGTAATGTCACTGCTTCAAAAGGAGCTTATCCCTGTCCGGAATGACCGACGGTACCCACGCCTTCAGACAGCACACTTCCGAAAACCACGGTACTTTATATACCGGGCAGCATAAAGCAGTTCCATTAATACCTATAATACCTTTTTATGAGGCAGATGTAAATCTGCTTGTTTGCCATGCAATTCTATTCCATTCTAAGTGATACAGGATGAAAAATATCCCTGGATTCTTTCTGGCACTTCCATTTTCCCTGCCCATTGGCCCTTTGGAAAAAGCGGCACACATTTCTTTCGCCCTTAACTAAATGACATTGGTAGCTGAACAGTAACAGCATTAAATCGAATTGACATAAACCGCTTGAAAAAGTCAAAGCAGCTGTTATAATGGGGCTATGACTTTGGAAAGGGGTGAGGAGTGATGGAGTTCAAAATCTTAGACATGGCAGGTGCCAGACCAGAGCATTCAACAGTTATCGTAAATTTTGTGGCTGCAGTCAGGGAACAGCTGTTGAATAGTACATGCTATGTTTTTTCCGACAACGTACAGTACAGATGGTATGCAAAGGATGGGGAAGAAAAAACAGTTATTCCTGATGCTTCTATCAATTGCCGTACCAAGGCAAGAAAAGGTAATGTGTTTCTGGATATTCCGCGTTTTGTAATGGAGGTGCTGAGTCCATCAACCGAAAACTATGACCGTAACGAAAAGAAAGAGCTGTATAGACAGCAGGAAATTGACGAATATTGGATTGTTGACTGGCAGCAAAAAAAGGTTGAAATATACAATCTCGATTATGATGAGAAGGGAGAACCGCAATATTATTTGTGGGAAACAGTTACAGAACAAAACAAGGAAAAGTTGAAAATCGTACATTTTCCCAGTTTGGATATTACATTTGATAAATTATTTGCGGAAGTGGACATGGAATATTAAACAATTCAGATTGGTAAAATTCTGAATTTCATTTAAGGCAGGCGGGAATCAAACGTCTGTCTTATTTGTTGTAATACGGTCTGACAGATTGGATGGTCAGCACATTCCATGGAGGGGACTTTGGCTGTGCTGTAAAGTGAAGGTTTATGGAGGCCGGGAATGAAAGCTGTGTGAAAATCCGTCAGAAGGCGGGCAGAGCGAAGGAGGGCAGAATAGAAAAGTGAGTGGAAATGGTTGTGTTCTCTGAGCAAAGAGTCTATAATGTTGGCAGAGACAGAAGGAGAGGCACCAGCGCGACATGGGAAGCTCCGGCAGCACCCTTTGGGGTATTTTTGCGTGAGGATGAAAAACATGGAACCTGGCAGAAAGAGGATAAGGTGGAGAAAATGAAGATTACGGTGGTAGGTACCGGATATGTGGGACTGTCCCTGGCAGTTCTGCTGTCACAGGAAAATCAGGTAACGGCTGTGGACATTGTCCCTGAGAAAGTGAAGATGGTAAATGAACGGCGTTCCCCCATTCAGGACAGGGAGATCGAAGAGTATCTGCGCACAAAGGAGTTGAGTCTGACTGCCACGACGGATGCAAAGAAAGCCTATGAGAAGGCGGATATTGTGATAGTGGCGGCTCCCACAAATTATAACAGTGAGACAAATTTTTTTGACACTTCTGCGGTGGAGAGTGTGGTGGAGGAAGTGCTCCGTGAGAACAGTCAGGCTACCATTGTGGTAAAATCCACAGTGCCCGTGGGTTATACGGCGCAGCTTCGCAGACGATACCGGACGGACAGGATTCTGTTCAGCCCGGAATTTTTACGGGAATCCAAAGCATTATATGACAATCTGTATCCTTCCAGAATCATTGTGGGGTACAGTCTTGAAGACAGCGGCATGAAGGAGAGGGCGGAAACCTTTGCAGGACTTCTGGCGGCGGCTTCCCTGAAAAAAGAGGTCCCTGTGCTGCTGATTGGCTCCACAGAGGCGGAGGCCGTGAAACTTTTTGCAAATACCTACCTGGCCCTGCGGGTAAGCTTTTTCAACGAACTGGACACCTATGCGGAGGTGAAGGGCCTGAATGCCAAACAGATCATAGAGGGTGTCTGCCTTGATTCCAGGATCGGCGACCATTACAATAATCCTTCTTTTGGATACGGCGGATACTGCCTGCCGAAGGACACAAAGCAGCTGCTTGCCAATTACAACGATATTCCGGAGAATCTGATTGAAGCCATTGTGGAGTCCAACCGCACCAGGAAGGAATTTGTGGCGGATCAGGTGCTGAAGAGAGCAGGTTACTATTCCTATTCCAACAGGTCCGACTATGACGAGGCATATGAGAAAGCTCTTACGGTGGGAGTGTACAGGCTTACAATGAAGAGCAACAGCGACAATTTCCGCCAGAGCTCCGTGCAGGGGGTTATGAAGCGGATCAAAGGAAAAGGAGCCTCTGTTATTATTTATGAGCCTTCTCTGGAGAATGGAAGCACTTTCTTTGGAAGCCTGGTGGTAAATGACCTGGAAGAATTTCTCAGAAGGTCGGACTGCATTATTGCCAACCGCTACGACAAGTGCCTGGACAGTGTGGAGGAGAAGGTGTACACCAGAGATCTGTTCCGGCGGGATTAAGGAAATGTCTACAAATAACTGCTGCAGGTATATGGCAATTTTTATTGCATTTCGGGGCTTTTGCCTAAACAAGTTGCAGCAGTTATTTTCCGACAGTTCCTAAGGACTTAACAGAGAAGAGATAGAGCCCTAAGGTTCTATCTCTTCTGATTAATGGGCTGAATGCCTTCTTTTCTGGAATTGTGTGTCTGATTTTGATTTTCAGGTGCAGTTTTCTGCGTGATACTGTTGAATTTATCGTGGTTTTGCTGTTCCTGCTCCTGAATCTGACTTTTCATGCCATCCCTTGCTTTCACGCTGATCACCTCAGGGATATTGTTAGCCGAAAGTTCAGAAGATATGCAGGATGGATAAAACAATTTATGCCTTCTCTGGGGACACTGTACAGGTCTTTTGCCTGCGCCTCATCAGTGCAACGGGAAGTTATTGAGTGATTACCGGATTCCCGTCTTTATCGAGCAGTGGTGTAAGGCCTCCCGCATACCCATCTTTGCGAAACATATAATTTACCCCTGTTTCGGTGTCCACCCAGATTTCAACCACATCAAGCCTTCCCTGCTGGTAAACTTTTTTAAAACGATCCATAAAAGAACCTCCTGTAAATATAGATTTTTATGATAAAAATTATAGCATGCACGATCTTAATTGTCTATATATTTATGCGATGTGTAGGATATGTAACCAAAACGCATAAAGTGACTGGCAAGAATTTATTCCTTTTGATGCCCATTGGGGAAATGATATAATCTGCATAAAATAAGAAAAATGAATTGGTAAGAGTTGATAAATGAAAAAGGATGCACACCATTATGTACGGAGTGTATCCTTTAAGTGGAACGAAATGGGGACTAAGGGAGAAGTATCACCATTGCAAGGTTAAGGTAAAGTTAAGTATAAGTTTTAATAATTTCTTCGGCAATGGTTCGCTTTGAAATACAGCGATCCATTGCCTGTTTTTCTATGTAATGGTGAGCTTCAGGTTCGCTCATGGAGAGTTCACTGATCAAAATCCATTTTGCCTTGTTGACCAGACGGATCTCAGCCATTTTTTCTTCGATGGACAGAGACTTCTTTTCAAATTGTCTCAGTCGTTCTCTGGCGCTTTCCATCCAGTTGAGGGCATGTAACATAGTTGGTTTTGAGGTTGGCTTTGGCAAAGTGAAGACGCCATATTCAGCAACCTTTTCGTGGATACCGGCATGAATATCACTTTTTACCAAAAGCAACACAGCGGACGGCTTGGCAGTACAGGTGTCAATCGCAAAACGAGTACCCACATCATCAGGCAAAGGGGCGTTGATGATAACAAAATCAAATGTTTTTTCGGCAAGTGCCCGTTTGGCGGCACTGACGCTTGCAACATTATGGATAGGGCAGTATCTTGTTTCGGGGAGCAGGTCAGCAAAGGCAGAGGCGAAGCTATCTGTTGCAGACACGATGAGTATGCTGTAAAAATGTTCTCTTAAACTCATTTTGCACCTCCTCCTTTTTTCATTGATCTGAATTATTTATTGCAATAAATATCTAAGATAGCATCTGGTATATGTTCTTTTATAAAATTACTGTTTACGGCTGCAGCACATGCGGATTTGAAATCGCCTGGCAGCTGCTCAAATTTTGCCAGCGTGTCCGCATCTGCTTTATACAGATTTATATCAGCAGGGCTTGGTAATTCCAGTTTGTTCTGAATGCCATTCATAATTGCATAAATAAGCAGTGCAAATGCAAGATAAGTATTTGCGGATGGATCTGGAGAGCGAAGCTCCACACGTTGGTATTTGCCTGTAGCAGCAGGAACCCTGACAAGTTGGGAACGGTTCTCGCTGGACCAGGAGATATATCTTGGAGCTTTATGGCTGCCAAAACGCTGATAAGAATTTTCCGTTGGGTTTAAAAATACGGTCATATCTGCAACCTTATCCAGAACAGCAGCAATTATTTCATTCATATAGTCTGCATTATCAGAGGATTTTACAGATATATTGATATGGAATCCGTTTCCCGGTTTATCATCCAGCGGCTTTGGACTGAAATCTGCAAAAAGCCCATTACGTCCGGCGATTGTTTTCACAACAGTCTGGAAGGTCATGGCATTGTCAGCAGCAGTCAGTGGATCGGAATAGCGAAAATCAATTTCGTTTTGTCCCGGGCCTTCCTCGTGGTGGGAACTTTCAGGCTGTATTCCCATCTGTTCAAGTGTCAGACATACTTCACGGCGGATATTTTCGCCTCTGTCTTCCGGGGCAATATCCATATAACCTGCGTGATCATAAGGTTCTTTGGTTGGTTTTCCATTGTCATCCAGATTGAACAGGTAAAATTCCTGTTCAGCGCCAAAGAAGAACTGGAATCCTGCGTTTTGGGCATCCTGAATTGCCTTTTTTAAAATAGAACGGGTATCACATTCAAATATTTTTCCGTCCGGGTAGGTAATGTTACAGAACATTCGTACTACACGGCCATGCTCTGGTCTCCATGGCAGGGGCATGAGTGTGTCTGCATCAGGATGGAGAAACAGATCGGAATGGTTTTCATCGCCAAAGCCTGCGATGGCAGATGCATCAATGGCAATTCCATATTCAAAAGCTCGAGGAAGTTCCTCCGGCATGATGGATATGTTTTTCTGTTTGCCAAATACATCACAAAAGGCGAGGCGGATGAATTTTACTTCTTCCTGCACATATTGCATTACCTCTTCTTTTGAATACTTCATAAGCCTACCTACTTTCTTTTAATTTGCTATATACATTTGTTTATATGGGTTTTTACTGTCTGGTGTGACGACTGTAAAAGGAGTAGATAAAAGTTCGTCTACAGAATATCCGAAGTCTGCACAGTATTCGGACAGATTTTCCCGGATTTCCTCTAAATCCTCCGAGGCTGCCCATCTTGCGGTTACCTGTTCTGGAAAGCGGATTTCCTCGCAGTTTCCGCGCAAAAACATTTTACCACCATGCATTCCGGTACATGGGAAATTACCTACGATACATTTGTTGTCTGCGTGAAGACCAAGGACGATAATTATGCCGCCAGCCTGATATTCACCAAGGAAGCTTCCGGCATACCCACCGATGATCATGACAGGAATCTTTTCCTTGTATGCTTTCATATGAATTCCAGCACGGTATCCTGCATTACCTTGTACATAAATTTTGCCGCCACGCATGGCATATCCGGCGGCATCGCCAATATTGCCATGGATCAGGATCTTTCCTTCATTCATGGTGTCGCCTACTGCATCCTGAGCATTGGCATTTACGGTAATATTGGCATTGTTTAAATATGCGCCCAGTGCATTTCCCGGAATTCCATTGATTGTAAGA
>OFGQ01000421.1_pt1 | contig 35501 bp, 33 predicted proteins | sample 1521791 | NCBI WGS metagenome assembly OFGQ01 (sample SAMEA3504116, study PRJEB24116) | mouse gut metagenome | biome: mouse gut; feature: mouse-associated habitat; material: faeces | place: Denmark | collected 2011 | reverse complement strand
TTCATGAGCTCCAGGCTGAGTCAGAAGAACAGTGGGATCTTCTGGCTTCTTAGTGATACAAACTTTCAACTCTCAAGTCACTGTGTTGCTTTATAAGTATTTTTCTATTTTCTAATATCTCGTCCTTAACACTATGAATATCTTCATCTACATGACATAACTTTAATAAATCTTTATTTGCTTCCTTTAAATAATTATATACAATCTCAATCTCTATTGCCTTACGCTTATATGAGTCATCTGTCAAAATACATTTTTCACATACTTCCTTTATATCTTTTACAACATCATCTGGTCTGTGATTTGGCTGAAGTTTATTACTATCTATTGACAAAATAGCCTTTTCATCTACTAAAATAATCTCTTTATTATTTTTGTGACAATCTTTAAAACATTTTAACAATATCCTTTGTGCCTTATCTTTGTTCGTCCACTCTTTAATCTTCTTAATTCCATCATCTGCCACTTTTCCAAATATATATTCTGTTATCATTTCTTTTCCTCCAAACTTTAAGCTATTTAATCGTTCATAATTCTTTAAAGAAAATATTCTTTCCGTTTTGTCATATATAATCCTTAAACTATTTTTTTGAGATTGCTTTTACTTTTTTATATAATTATACCTACAGTCCCATCCAAATCCCCCTTTCTCAACAGAAATTTTGTTTTTCTGATACAAACCAAGTCTATAATTTTCGCTATACTTATAATCTAATTTCTCAATCCTGCAGTAATAAAGAAATATCACTACTATTTCGGGTTTACAAATATCTTGTACAAAACTTCATTTTTCGTCCTTGCTCAACCTTTTTTCTAAGCTTTGGATGTAAATCTCCATATCTGATATCATATTTTTCTTCTACAACATGCAGGTTAAAAGAAATAGGTACAATAGTATATTTCTTCTCAAGAGCAGATACAAAATTGCCTGTTGCAGTGAGATAGTTGATTCTTGTTTTTTTTACAGTAAATTACAAATTTCTCATTAATCATTTTACATACTTGCTGCAGCTTTGCAGGAAGTGATCTTTTATCATTATCAGCGCCATACTTAACAACCATCAGGTGTTAAGTACGGCATCAGTATCACATCTTATTCCACTCTGAATTTCCATCTGCGTTGTTGTCGTTAGTCATCGTAACCCCCTTCCTCCGCGAAATACAGTGATAATTGTTGTGAGTCATACTGTCTCAGCGATTTAACTTTGCGCTCAGTGATTTTATCTTCCTGCCCGATAACACCGCATAACAGAGGAGATTCAGGATCATAAAGGCGGCACTTTGTTCTGATTTTCTCATCAGAACTGTTGGCATAGCAGTATATGCAGCCGTTTCTGCAGGTGTCATATGTACCTACTTCTATGCTCTCCATGCATCCGCATTCTTTCCGTTGGTTTCTGTCCTTTTTTGCGTCTATCCTGCATCCGGTTATCCTTTCTATCAGCGCTCTGTCTATACAGCATCCGGATTCGATCCCCCAAGAAGTCAGGTCCATGTTTTCCGCACAGGAAGTGATTTTCATTCCATTTTTTGCGGCAATGATTGAGAGCTGCGACGCAAATTTTAAGAGACGGCTCTGTTCTAAGGTCACAACATGTATTCTTTTCATATTCTGAATGGATTTGGCATAAAAATCTACAAAACTTATGACTACCTTTTCTGTATATCCCCTCAGCGCTTCTGCCATTTCCTGGAAAGCTTTAAGGTGATATTCTGGCGTATATTTGTTCGTAAAAAGAATGGGATCATATCTCCAGACCACTTTTTCCATACCTGTCTTGGAGGACAGCAAGCGAAAAATATCTGTCATACGCGTGTTTTTTTCCGGCAGGCCAGGCTCAATATCCTTTCCATAGCAGGTTAGAGTAAACTGAAAATAGAAGGGATATTCTTTGAATTCATCCAGCCTGTCCATGATTGGCAGGGGATTCTTTGTCCAGAATACGATACAGTCTACCACCTGGGGAGACAGGTTAATGCGGCTTATCTGGTGTGGGTTCATCGGATTTCTGACATAAAGATATCCCTCCCTGATGCGGTTGATAAACCATTCAGAATAGTAATTGGGAATATCGGTTCTCCTGCTCACGCTTAATATCATTTTAGCACCTCGTTTCTATCTCCGGCAGCACGTTTTCCGGATAATTTGCTGAGAAAATTTCAAATACACAAAAGGAGGCACTTATGTGAAATAAAGTGTCTCCTGTGATTGGTAAAATTTATAAGAAAATACTATGTAAAATACTGTGGCAGAAGAGAATCAACTGAGGCAGAACACCCTGCCAACAGGCGCCCTGTCATATTCTCTCTGCTCCAGAACCACTCTGCATCCACCCTTTTCTCTGCTGAAGGACAGGACTTTATCCTCTCCCAAGGCAGTAACTTTCTGGAAATCCCCCTCATAGGGAATCCAGACAGTATCTTCTACGGGATCCTCTTCATTCCGGAATGTCTGGATTGCATAGACTTTGCCGTCCTTCTGAGTAAAGCCGATGCCATCTTTTTTGTAGGGAGCACAGACGCGGGTTCCGTAAATGGCTTCCCCAAACTGTCCCAGCCACTGCCCCATACCTTTCAGAGCTGTCACTGCCCCTGCCGGAATCCGGCCGTCAGGCTGAGGTCCTACATTGATGGCAAGATTGCCTCCCTTTACCACAATATCTACCAGGAGACAGATTACTTCCCTGGGAGATTTGTACTGATCCTCATATTTAAAGGAGAATGAAGTTCCCAGAGTAATACAGCTCTCCCAGGGAATGGACATGGGCTTGTCAGGGACACACTGCTCAGGAGTCACATAATTTTCATAGGGCCCTCCTATCATGCGGTCCGCGCAGAGCATGCCTGGCTGAACCTTCCGGACCTCCTCAATAATCTCCCCCAGGCGGATGTCCTGTCCGGCGGCCTTGCACACCCATCCTGCGTCAAACCACATGGCATCCAGACGGCCGTAGCCGGTGGCGAGCTCTCTGATTTGATTCTGTGTAAAGGTCACAAAGCGCTCCCATTCCTCCGGATTTTCTTTCGGATCGTAGGAAGGTCCCCGGGACTTAAACTTTCCCTTCGCCGTGTCATCTTTCCAGTAACTGTCCACATGCCAGTCCGCTTTGGAAAAATATGCCGCAATGCCAATGCCTCTCTTGCGGAAAGATTCAAAGAGATGGGCGCAGATATCTGCATATTTGTGCGTGTGGAAGGGGCAGTCTTCCGCCGTGATCTTATAATCGGAATACTGCGTGTCCCACATGCAGAAACCGTCATGGTGTTTTGTAGTAAAAAGCAGATATTTTACACCTGCCTCTCTGGCCAGATCAGCCCATTTTTCAGGTTCAAAACGGAGCGGATTAAAGGTTTTGTTCAGGGCAAAATACTCCTTCTTGAACTCTTCCCCTGTGACTTCCCAGTCGATTCCCTCCCTGGACCAGTCCGCATCCCTGTCGCTGAGAGCCCAGGATTCCACAATCCCCAGCTGAGAATAAGGTCCCCAGTGCATCATAAGCCCCAGCTTCTGGTCCTTAAACCAATCCAGCTTTTTCAGCACCCATGGATCCGTGGGGTAGACATAAGAATCCTCTCTGCTGTAATTATGTACTCCAGCCACCACGACATCTTCTTTTTCTGCTTTTTCTTTTTCCGCCTCTTCCGCTGCATTTCCCCCAGCTGTTTCCGCTGTCTCTGCAGCATCTCCTGGGATCCCAGGGGTTATTTCTTTTTCCTGTTCATCCTTTAACATTGCCATGTCACAGTTCCTCTCCCTATGGATTTTCCGCAGCGTCACTCTCGCCGCTGCTTCTCAATGTCTTTTGCTGTCTTGATTTTCTGCGGGAATCAGCGCTTCGCCAGTTCCTCCGCAATCTCCTCCCAGGTCACGTCCTTCTCCACCATGAGAACCATCATATGATACAGGAAATCGCTCATCTCATACATGACTTCGTTGGCGTTGGGATTCTTGGCGGCGATCACAATCTCCGTGGCTTCCTCCCCAAGCTTTTTCAGGATTTTGTCGATTCCTTTGTCAAACAGATAGTTGGTATAGGAGCCTTCTCTGGGGTTCAGCTTTCGGTCTTTGATCACATTCAGTACATCCTCGAAAACCCCCAGAGGATTTCCGGTTTCAAACTCTTTTCGGACAATTTCATTGAAAAAACAGCTCCTGGATCCAGTGTGGCAGGCCGCTCCCACCTGGGAAACTTTTGCCAGAATAGTGTCCAGATCACAGTCCGCAGTGAGGCTCTTGACATACTGGAAATGACCGCTGGTCTCCCCTTTCAGCCACTGCTCTCCACGGCTTCTGCTGTAGTAATTCATCTTGCCCGTGCGCAGGGTCTGCAGGTAGGCTTCCTCATTCATATATGCCATCATGAGCACTTCCTGGCTGCGGTAATCCTGGACGATTACCGGCACCAGACCCTCCCCGTTTTTCTTGAAATCCTCCCACTGGAGGGCGGCGTCAAATGCCTCCACGGGGATTCCATTCTCCATGCACAGAACCTTCAGGGCCTGAATCTCGTTGCAGTTGTCGTTGATAATATTTCCTGTGACACCGCACACTTTGTCAAAGGCAAAGAACTCCATCAGCTTGTTCAGGGCAAGCTGGTCCGCATGGACATAAAATGGCAGTTCCACGACATTTCTTGTCTCTCTCACCTGGTGGGGATTCAGCAGCAGAAGACTGGATACATACTGTTCCACCAGGATCCTGTTGGCAACCAGAACGCCGGCCTCCTCATAGGAAGCCATGATCCTGTCCTTTCCAAAACGCAGGGAGGCTTCCTGGGTTAAAGCGATATTGTCTTTTCTGCCAAAATCCAGAACCACCCGCCTGCAGCCTGCATAGAGGAGTTTTTTTACATCCTCCACCCGCTTTATGTTACCTGCCCCAATGACATCCATCTCGGATCCGGCGCAGATTTCTTTGATAATATCCAGCGCTCTCTCGTGCTCTGCATCGCCTTCCGACATGTCAAACACAATCAGCTCATCGGCGTTGCTCTCGTTGTACAGCTGCACCAGCCGCAGCGGTTCCTCCTCCACCAGGGATGTGTCCGTGAGGCGCCGTACCGCCTGGCCGCGGTATAAGTAAATACATGGTACAAATTTCTTTACAATCATGGTATCCTCCGTATTCCACATATCTGACCGTGTGGCAGACCGCCTTTACAGGCTTCCTTTTGTGCTGAGTACATCCTCTATGCGGGAATCCATGCCCACCGCCATATCCAGCGCTTTTGCAAAAGCCTTGAACAGGGCCTCCGCCATGTGGTGGGAATTGTTTCCCGAAAGAATTTTCAAGTGCAGGTTCATGCCCCCGCTGTAGGAAACCGCATAGAAAAACTCTCTTATCAACTCTGTGTCCATTTCCCCCAGACGCTGGGACGGAAACTGGCAGTCAAATTCAAAATAAGGCCTGCCGCAGAGGTCCACGGCGCACAGGGCCAGAGCGTCATCCATGGGAAGGATAAAGAAGCCGTACCTGCGGATGCCTTTCTTGTCCCCTGCCGCTTTTCTGATGACTTGCCCCAGCACAATGCCCGTGTCTTCCACCGTATGGTGTCCGTCCACCTGGAGATCCCCCTGGACACGGCATTCCAGGTCAAAAAAACCATGCCTGGCAAATCCCTCCAACATATGGTCAAAAAAACCGATCCCTGTGGAAATCCTGGACTTCCCGGTGCCGTCCAGATTCAATGTGAGAGAAATGTCCGTCTCTTTTGTCTTTCTGTCTACCGCTGCTGTCCTTTCCAATGTCCGCTCCCTTCTGTAACTATATCTCTGCCCCACTACAGTCCCGCCGGATCCTGTCTCCCTCTGTCCGCCCGGCTCATTGACCAGTTCCGTCTCCCTGGCCTGGGCACTGTCCGGACCAGTCATTTTCAGATATCCTCAAACCGTACCCTGATGCTGTTGGCATGGGCGGTAAGCCCCTCATTTCCGGCGAAAAGTTCAATGTCCTTATGTACCTTTTCCAGAGACTCCCTGGAATAGGAGATAATGCTTGTCTTTTTTATAAAATCGTCCACACTGAGGGGGGAGAAAAATTTCGCCGTGCCATTGGTGGGAAGAATATGGTTCGGTCCGGCAAAATAGTCCCCCAGGGGCTCGGAGGAGTACTCTCCCAGAAAGATTGCCCCGGCGTTGCGGATCTTTGCCATCACCTCAAAAGGATTGGCTGTAAGGATCTCCAGGTGTTCGGATGCAATCTCGTTGGCGGCCTCCACCGCCTCCTCCATGCTGCCTGCCACCAGAATATAGCCATAGTTGTCCAGGGACTTGCGGATGATTTCCTGCCGGGAGAGCTGAGAGGCAAAACGCTCCACCTGCTCCGAAGTCTTCCAGGCAAGTTCCCTGGATGTGGTGATCAGTATGGCGCTTGCAAGTTCGTCATGCTCAGCCTGTGACAGCAGATCCGCCGCCACATACCTGGGATCCGCCGTCTCGTCCGCCAGAACCAGGATCTCACTGGGACCTGCCACAGAGTCAATGCTCACATGTCCGTATACGGCCTTCTTGGCCAAGGCCACAAAAATATTTCCAGGGCCTGTGATCTTGTCCACCTTGGGCACGGATTCCGTTCCGAAAGCCATGGCCGCCACCGCCTGGGCGCCGCCCACTTTGTATATGGCATCCACTCCCGCCATGTCTGCCGCAGCCAGAGTGCCGGGATTGACCTGCCCGTCCGCCCCCGGAGGAGTGGTCATAATAATCCTCTCCACGCCCGCCACCTTTGCCGGAATCACATTCATCAGCACACTGGAAGGGTAAGCCGCCTTGCCTCCGGGCACATAGACTCCCGCCTTTTCGATGGGGCTTATCTTCATTCCCAGAATGGAGCCGTCCTTCCTGGTGTCAAACCAGCTGTTCCGCAGCTGCTTCTCATGAAAAGTCCTGATATTCTCCGTGCTCTTCTGAATGACCTGGATAAACTCCTGATCCAGTTTCTCATAGGCTTCCTGTATCTCCTGCTTTGTCACCTGGATATTCCCCGCGTTCAGGTCGAAGCCGTCATATTTTAAGGTATATTCAAAAAGGGCCTGGTCCCCCCGGGCCCGCACTCCCCCTATAATCTCGCTGACCGCCGCCTCATACTGGGAATAGTGGTTTGGACTGCGCTTCAACAGGTCATTCAGTATATTGTTCTTTGTCTCATTGGATAATTCTACAATTCTCATCTCAGCCTCTTTCCGCCCCGTTGCGTCACTGCCTGGAAATAACCCAACATTTCCTTACCGCTCCTATTATAAACGTCCAGACACAAAATTGCAATCGGAATTCACATCAAACAGTTTCAGGAATGCTGCGGATTCTTTTCACCAGCTCCTGAATGCGGGTCCGCTCCATCTGCATACTCACAGGATTCACAATCATCCTGGCCGACAGCGCGCACACCTCCTCCAGCACCTGGAGACCGTTTTCCCGCAGGGTGGATCCTGTCTCCACAATATCCACAATCACCTCCGACAGTCCCACCAGGGGCCCCAGCTCCACGGATCCGTTTAACTTGATAATGTCCACGGTCTGGTGTTTTTTGTCATGGAAATAGTCTCTTGCAATGTTGGGATATTTGCTTGCCACCCGGATGCGCTCGTGGTGCAGCAGAAGTTCCCTGGCGCGTTCCGGCCCGCACACGCACATTCTGCACCTGCCGAATCCCAGGTCCAGTACTTCGTATACATTCCTGTTTTCCTCCAGAATTGTGTCCCGGCCTGCCACGCCCACATCCGCCGCGCCGTACTCCACGTAGGTTGGCACATCCGGCCCCTTGGCCAGAAATAACTTGAACTTCCATTCCTCGTTTACAAAGATAAGTTTCCTGGATTTTTTGTCTTTCATCTCCTCACAGAAGATGCCCGCTTTTTCAAATATCTCCAGTGTTTTGTCCGCAAGCCTGCCCTTGGCAAGCGCAAAAGTCAGGTATCTGTCCTCATTCATTATAGATTGCCCCTTTTTCCTCCGCCACTGTCGTTTCAGTCCCGGGGAGTCAATACCGCAGGTATTCCCTTCTTCCGAAGGGCCTGAACTTCCTTCAGTTTCTCCGAAAAATCATCCTGGTCATAACAGACTTCCCGCACGTCCTCCGGCGCCGGCAGTCCCACATCCTGTCTGGAAAGAGCCTCCAGGATGCTGTCAATCACCATGACAAATCCCACTGCCGGGGCGTCCTTGCCAAACTGGTGCAGCAGCCGGTCATATCTGCCGCCTTTCACCACGGCCTCCCCCACTCCGTAAGTATACGCCCGGAAAATCATACCTGTATAATACCTGTATTTACTCAGCATTCCCAGGTCAAAAGACACATAGTCCGCCGCGCCGTACAGTTCCACAATAGAATAGAGTTCCTGCAGCCTTCTGATGGCCGCGCCGGAACGTGGATTGTCCGTCAGAGCCCCGGCCTCCGCGAGGGAATCCATGTCTCCGAACAGATCCGCCACCTTCAGCAGCCTGCCCTTATAGGGTTCTTCCACCCCCCGCTCTATCAGAAGTTCCTGGGCCGCAAAATAATTTTTTCCGGAGATATAGGCCCGCAGATCCAGTTCCGTTTCCTCGTCCAGACCGGCCTCCTCACAGAGCCCCTTAAAGTACTCCACTTCCCCTATGGCCACCTGAAATCTCTTTAAGCCTGCGCTGCGCAGAGCTTCCACCACCAGGCAGATCATCTCCGCATCCGCCTGTACGGAAGGGTCATTGACCAGCTCTGCCCCCATCTGGGTCACTTCCTTCAGTCTGCCCTGAAGGCTTGAAGTGTTGGTAAAAGCACTGCCTGCATAGCCGAAACGAAGGGGCTTTTTTTCCTCGCAGAAATACTTTGCCGCACACCGTGCAATGGAGGGGGTAAAGTCCGGCCGCAGCACCAGGGTATTTCCCTCTTTGTCAAAAAATTTATACAGTTCTCTGCTGGGTGTAGTTCCAATCTCTCTGGAAAACACATCAAAAAACTCAAATGTGGGGGTCTGAATGTCCTCATATCCGTAGAGACGTATGCTCTCCCGAAGGCTGTTCTCCACATACAGCTTCCTTGCATATTCTTTTCCATATATATCCCTGACTCCCTCAGGGGTATGCAGTAACCTTTGACTCATATCTTCCTCCGGCTGGCTTATCCTTTTCACTTTGTTCTGTCTCTGCCAGAAACTTTTTATTTTTACCAATTCACCTGTCAACGATTCTCTGACAGCTATTCTCTGTCGTCCAGATCTTTCTGCAGAATATCCAGGTAAGGCACCAGAATACCATGTCTCCGGGGCAGGACATATTCCGGATTCAGCTCCTCATAGCGGAAACTTTTCCTGCCCCCGTCCCCGGCCCGTTTCCAGAAAAAAAGAAGCATCTGCAAGGGGAGATAGTACAAAATATCCTTATGGGTATAGTAAATCAGGAAAAAGGAAATCCCCCCCTGCTTCTCAAATTTTTCCATAAAATCCACCTGGTGCTCATGGATATTCTGCAGGGCAAAAGTATCTGTGGCACATTCCTTTGCGTCAAAGCACACAGGAAGCCCCTGCACCGCCCCAATATAGTCCACCGTACTCTTCTGGCCGAAATAAGCCAGGGTGATCTGACGGCTTTCCTTGTCGATTTTGATGGGCGTGATGGGGGTTGGAACTTTCTGAATCAGAGCAAGCCCTGCCTCGGAGTACTTTTCATTTGTCCTGTTGATCATATCCTCCAGAGTGGAGCCCCTGAGCCCCCTGGAATTCCATGTAGCCATCTTTCAATTCCCTCTGTGCTTTCTGCTCTGAGCTCAGGAGAACAGATCCGCCTGCAGGCGGTCAAACAGCGCAGGCAGAGGCGCGCTGACAGTTTTTCCGCTCAGAGATTCGCCTCTGAAAACCTGGGCAGCCCTTTGGGGGTTCTCCGGTTCAGCCTTTGGAAACTCCACCCGGCAGGCGTGCAGCAGCTGATGACTCAGACCGTACTTTCTTTTAAACTCCTGGTTCACCTCATCGTTCCCATATTTAAAATCCCCTATCAGAGGGTGTCCTGCGCCGGCAAGCTGCGCCCGGATCTGATGGGATTTTCCTGTGACAAGCTCCACCTCCAGGAGAGTGAATTTTTTCCCCACAGCCAGGGGCGTGCAGACAGCCCGCACCTGAGCGCCGGCTTCGACGCTTTTTTCAATGTTATTTCCCGGCCCGTTTTCCGGGAAACTGGTGAGCTTTACCACATTCCTGTAAGTGTCTTTGGCCAGATATCCCCGCAGTTCCGTCTTCTCCTTAAAGCATCCCACACAGATGGTGCGGTAGAATTTTCGGACTCTTCGATCCCGGATGCATCCGCTCAGATACTGCAATCCTCTCAGGCTCTTGCCGCAGAGCACAATTCCGCTGGTATTCCTGTCCAGACGGTTGCACACCGAGGGATGAAATGCGGTAAGTTCCTCCTCAAAAGCGGAATCCTGTTTCAAAAGATAGCCGCAGATCCATTCATTCAGGCTGTAATCCTCCGGCACTGCTTTCTGGGTCAGAATGCCCGCCGGTTTATTTATAAAGAGAAAATCATCGTCCTCATATAAAACGGTGATTCCCTGGAGCGTTGGAACCGGTTTTCCGACATTCCTCCTCTCGGCACTCTCCTGCCTGGAAACTTTCCTGCCGGAAAACTTTTCAAAAGTCTCATCGGAGAAAAAGAAACACACCATGTCTTCTAATGCCAAAATCTCCCGCCCCTCCGCCTTTTTTCCATTCAGGGTGATATTTTTCTTCCGAAGCATTTTGTATAAAAATCCGCTGCCCGCCTCCGGCAGAAATTTGTGCAGAAATTTATCCAGGCGCTGTCCGGCCTGATTTTTTCCGATGACAACAGACTGCATGGCTTCCTTTCCTCACAGCGCCTTTTTACAGCGCCACACTCTTCAGTGTGACAAGGACCGCTCCCGTCCCCGCCTCTTCCTTTAGCTCCCTCATCTGATCCAGACGTTCTGTGTACTTGGACAGGCTGGTAAAAATCTTCACCGTAACCCCCTTGTGCCCGTCCATTTTGAGAATACCGTCAATATGCCTGCCAAACTCCCCCTCCTGAAAACCGCTGTCCTCCGAATAGCCGCAGACAGTGTTGCCGCAGACCGCCAGATGTCCCACCACAAAATTCTTTTTGTAGGAGGTAAACACCATGTCATACAGGCATGCCAGGCCCTGACAGTGCGCTTCAATCTTCTCCGCCGTCTGACCGTTTAAGCTTTTGTATCGGAGATACATCACCGCGCTGACGGCGCTCTTGCTGGCGGGAAGGCATCCCAGAACAGCCACAATGGTCAGCAGATTCGCCTTGTCCTTTGTCTGGAGATAACCTGCCACGAAAAGGGAGAGGGAGATGCCAAAATACAGCACCGTGCGGATCACCTCATATTTTTTCTGGGAATCCAGATAGCCTTTGGATCCTTTGACACTGTCTGTGGAAAACAATCTCCTGAGCTGCATCACTTTTCCACCCCTTTCAACATGCGCAACGCCTGAAATATCACTCCATGGGGCATCAGCCTGGACAGCAGCAGAAAGGTTTTCATGGGCATGCTGCACACGGACATGGGGCGTTTTTTGCAGGAGTCCCGCAGGGCAAGAGCCACAACTCTCTCCGGCGTAACCATAGTATATTTCTTCACAGCCAGAGTGGAGCCGGAAGCCTCAGCGATCTCAAAAAACGGCGTGTCCACCGGGCCCGGGCATACGCTGGTGACGAAGATTTTTGACCTTCGCAGCTCCTCTCCAAGAGCTCTGGAAAAGCTCAGCACATAGGCCTTGGCGGCGGCGTAGACCGCAAAATCCGGCTGGGGCAGAAAGGCCGCACTGGAGGCCATCTGGATAATGCGGCTGCCAGGGCGCATATGGGGAATCATACGATGGGTCAGGTCCGTGAGGGCTTCACAGTTTAAGCGGATCATGCCCAGTTCCAGATCCCTGTTCTGCCTGTCAAACGCTCCCATCACGCCGTAACCGGCACAGTTTACCAGGACTCTGACCACAGCTTTCTGCTCTTTCACCGCCTCCTCCAGAGCCTCCTGGCCGGATTTTTTCGTGAGATCCACCGGGAAGATCCTGGCTCTGTGAACCAGTGCCTCCGCGAGCTCCGAAAGCCGCTCCCGGCTCCTGGCCACCAGCCAGAATTCGTCGATGCTATTAAAATGCCCGTCCATCTGCAGGGCAAACTCTCTGCCGATGCCGGAGGATGCACCTGTGATAATGACTATGTTCATGGCAGCTCCTTTCCTGGAAACAAAATGGAATCTAAAACAGGCCGGTATAATCTTCAATGTAAAAATCTGACAGCCGGATTTTTTCCTCCCTGTCCTTTGCCGAGTAGACATCTTCCACTCCGCAGACCCGCATGCCTGCGTTTTTACCCGCCATGATTCCGGGAATGATATCCTCGAACACCAGGCAGCGGTGAACGGGAACTCCCAGCTGCGCCGCCACCGACAGGTAAATGTCAGGGGCAGGTTTGCCTTTCTCCACCTCGCTGCCCGTCATAATACAGCTGAAATAGTCTCTCAGTCCATGGACCTGAGCGATATTCTCCAGAAGTTCCCTGGAATTGCTGGTAGCAATGCCCAGCCTGATCCCCCGGCTCCTGCAGCCTTCCAGGAACTCCGGGATCCCTTTTTTCAGAGGAACTTCATTCAGGTATTTGTCCCATGCCATGCGGTTCCACTCCGCTTTTATGATCTCCAGAGAATCCGGTATGGGAAAATGTTCCTTGAAATAAATGGCGGTCTCATGAAAACTCATCCCCTCAATCTGACTCTGGAGGTTGGGGGGCAGAGTCACGCCAAATCGTCCCAGATATTCTACATCAATGGCTTTCCACACCCACATGGAGTCCACCAGCGACCCGTCCAGATCAAAAATGACGGCTTCCATATCATGCAGCATCTCATGCATCCTGTCCATTCCTCCTGTCTCTACTGCTCTCCCCGTCTCCACAGTCCTGAAGGCTCAGTATTTCCTCTGGGGTCAGTTCCCTGTACTGCCCCGGCTCCAGACTCTGATCCAGTTCCAGCGCGCCGAAAGAGACTCTTTTCAGAGCCAGAACCTGGCGGTTCACCGCCTGAAGCATCCGCTTCACCTGATGAAACTTTCCTTCCTGGATGGTGAGCAGTATGACAGAGTCTTCCAGCACCTGTACCCGGGCCGGCAGCGTGGGCTTCTCCTCCCCGATGTCAACCCCCTGTTCCAGTCTCAGAATATCCTCTGTCTCCAGGGAGCGTTCCACCGTCACCTGGTAGGTTTTGTCCACATGTTTCCTGGGAGAAAGAAGCCTGTGAGCCAGCTCCCCGTCGTCGGTGAGCAGCAGAAGCCCCTCTGTGTCCTTGTCCAGACGCCCCACCGGAAAAAGTCCCTCCCTGCCGCAGTCTTTCAGAAGGGAAACCACAGTGGGCGCGGTATTGTCCCTTGTGGCGGACACCACCCCCGCGGGCTTGTTCAGCATGTAATAGACATTCTTTCTGTAGCAGAGAATCTGCCCCCGGAATGACACTTCATCCATGCCTTCCCGGATCTTCATCTGAGGATCCACGGCGGTCACACCGTTCACCGTCGCCTGTCCCCGGCGCACATAGGACTTTACCTGGCTCCTGGTCCCCAGATTCATTTCACACAGGAATTTATCCAGACGCATGTTTTCCCCTTTCCACAAGAACCCCTTCCCCATTGCTTCCGGCTGTGCATGCCCTGTGAAAACAAGGCATATATTGGTGGAAAAGGAGGCGTGCCCATGATATTTTTGACTGTTCTGCTCCTGCTTCTGGCAGGCTGTATGCTCATCAACTCCCAGGTCAGCCTGTCCTACGCGAACCTGGGGCTGGAACTGTGGTTTCAGAAAATGATCCCTGCCCTGGGCCCTTTTATGATCCTGTCCGGGATCATGGTAAGACTGAATCTGACGGAAAAAGCTGCCCTGGCGGCATGTCCCGTGGTGAAACCCCTGTACCGGGTGCGGGAAAACGTGGTCTATGCCATGGTATGCGGTTTCCTGTGCGGCTTTCCCATGGGGGCAAAAGTGGTGGAAGATCTGTACACCAGACAGCGGATTACCAGGAGGGAAGCAGAATATCTCCTGGCCTTCTGCAACAATATCGGCCCCATCTACTTTGTCAGTTTTGTGCTCCCTCTTCTGGGCAGAAAACTGGTGGCGCCTTATCTGTTGGGCATGTATGGAATCCCTCTGTTGTACGGTCTTCTGCTGCGCTGGACCGTATACCGGGATCTGAACGCCCCCCGGCATTCCGGGGAAAGTTCTTCCCGAAGAAAAAAATCCGCCGAACTGGTCTGCTGCGAGACACTTCCAGCCCGGAGAGCCCCTTCCCTGGGGGAGAAGCTTCTGGAGGAGACCGACAGCGCCATCCATGCCTCCGTGCAGAGTCTTCTCTCCCTTGGGGGCTATATGATCCTTTTTAATCTCCTGAACCTGCTCCCCCACATGGCACTGGGCCGTCCCCTGACAGTTCTGGCCCCTGTGCTGGAGATCACCGGGGGGTTAAAACTGCTGGGGGACGCTCTTCCCCTCTACAGCTTTCTGGCCCTGTCCTTTGGCGGATTTTGCTGCCTGGCACAGACCTACAGCTGCATCAGGAACACAGATTTATCCATCCGCAGCTACCTTTTTCACAAGGTTGTCCTTACCCTGCTGACAGGCATATATTACCTGGGATGGGCTCTGCTCCGGCCCTCATCCTTCCTTCTGTGAGTGGAACCAGGTTATGCCGATCCGTCCACTGGGCCAAATACCCTACTTATCCTGAGGATTCCGTCGGGGCCTGCGGGTAAGACAGTGCAGCAGAGCCAGCAGCATGCACAGCCCCAGGGCGGAATTCACACAGAATTTTATAAGCATAAAAAGATCAACTTTATTTTCCTCCGGGACGGTCAGTGTTCTGGTGTCCACTGCCACTATATCCATCCCGGCCCAGGCGGGCGGCTGGGTGGGAAATATCTGCGGACTCTCCCAGAGGGAACTTTCCCTATAGAGATCATACATATTGTAGGCGCGGACCACAATTCTTGGGGCGGTGCCCCTTGCCACGGGAAGAGTCACCTGGAACGACTCGTCATATGTACCCGCCAGGGCGTCGCTTCCAGGCCAGGGTTCCCGCCTTCCAAAGGTCACTCCCCCGTCAAAGCTGTAACTATAGTATAACAGAGTAGACTCTCTGTCCACCGCTGAAACTTTCAGAGTAATTTGGGCATTTTCGTAATCGCTCTCCAGCACCTCCACATGGCATTCCTCCGGCTCTGTCTCATCCCGTACAGTGGCCGGCACACACTGATCCGTCTCTGAGGGAACAAGTTCATATCCGGAGTAATCCACCCCCAGGGCACTGCTCTTCAGACCGAAATACCTGGCCACGGCGGTGGCATCCGCCTTTCCAAAGGCCTGCAGCTTTTCCTGGGATGCCTGTCCCTGTTCGTCGTCGCAGTAAACCGCATCCCGGGCCTCGTCCACATGGCAGTGCTCTATGATCACAGCGGGAATGTTTAAGGCTGCGGAATGTCGGATAATTCCATAATAGTCGTTGCCGCTGTCCCCGGGACGGGCCTTGATGCCCCTCATAAACATTCCCTCTTCCCTTCTGTCCCGAAGGAATTCATATCCAAACTGGTACCCATACCCATTGTAAGGGGGAAGTACGGACACCCACACCTCGGTGCCAAACAGCTCATGGTTGGCGGAGGCATTGTAGTGGACGCTGAAAAGAAAGTCTGCGTTTACCTGGGCGGCAAACTCTGCCCTGGCCTTCAGGGACATGTCTTCGTCCTCCTGGTGGGTCAGATACACCTCCACATTGTCATAGAGCAGAAGTTCCTCATACATGGCCAGGGCCGTGGTCATGGTCATGGCTTTCTCCAGATGGCCATTCTCCACTGTGCCAAAGTTTTCGCCCCCATGCCCGGGATCGATGACTGTAACCACTTTCTCTCCCTGAGCTGTCTCCTGCAGCCTGGGAGCCGCCTGCACCCTGAGAGTGGCCCCGGAAACACTCTGTCCTCCGGGAAATGGCAGAAAGCCCCCTAAAACACACCAAAGCAGGGCGGTCCTCAGAGCCACCCCTCCCGACCAGGTCATGAAACGAACCAATCTATTCCACATAACTTAACCCTGCTCTTCCATCCCCTCATCCATGGGGGGCTGTTCCAGATATTCGTCCACAGGCTCAAGAGCCCTGATATTGGCTTCAATCAGACTATGGTGCTGCTCCAGGGAACTGATCAGTTTCCCGTAATGGGACTGGGTTGCCTGGATGGCGGAACGGGTGATGGCCTCCAGCTCTGCCAGACGCTCCTCTATGTATCTGGAAGCCTGCATCCGAAGGTCATTTGCCTCCATGGTGGCTTTGTCCAGAATCTCCTGGGCCTGGTTTGCCGCAGTATCCACGATCCCATTTGCCCTCTCATAGGCCTGGCGCATGATCTCATGTTCACTGACCAGTTCATTTGTGTGGACGGTTGCCTCCTCGATCAGAGCCTTGGCCTTGTTCTGGGCGTCGGCCAGGATTGCATCCCTGTTGTTGATGATCTTTCGATGCCACGTGATTTCCTCAGGTATTTTCCTCCGAAGATCATGAAGCCTGTCGTCAATTTCATCCTTGTTGACAATAATTTCCGTACTCGACATAAACTTCGGCTTACAGCTCTCAATGTACTCCTCCAGATCACCAATTAACTGCTCAATCCTGCTCTCCATAAAGCACCACTCCTATTTCGCAACTTATACTCAATCTTTCACCTGATATTTCCTGTAAATCTGTTCTGCCACAAAATCCGGAACGCACTGGCTGATATCCCCGCCAAAGTATGCAATCTCCTTGACACTGGAGGAACTGAGATATGCATACTCCAAACTTGTAGTAAGGAACATGGTGTCAAGCTCCCCCTTGGAGAGTTTCCTGTTGGTCTGGGCAATCTGCAGCTCGTACTCAAAATCGGTGATGGCCCTCAGCCCCCTTACCGCCACATGAATGTCGTTTCTTGCCGCATAGTCGATGAGCAGGCCGCTGAAACTGTCCACCTGTACATTGGGGATGTCCCTGGTGGCCTCCACAAGAATATTCACACGTTCCTCCACAGAAAATAACGGCATTTTCCCTTTATTATTCAGCACACTGACGATCAATACATCAAACATTTCGGAAGCACGCCTGATCACATCCAAATGTCCGAAGGTGACAGGATCAAAGCTTCCGGGATAAACTGCTCGTTTCATAGGGGAGTCCTCTTAATAAATACATGTTTGTTTGTTCTGTAGTGTTTTTCCACCGGTTTTCCCTTTTTCTCCAGAATGCGGAATCCCGTCTCCTCCAGCCAGGAAAAATCGGTCTTCAGAGAGGACTCCACCACAATGAGAGTGTCCTGGGTCACATAGGATTTTTCTCCCAGCAGAGCCAGTACCGCCTGCTCATGCCCGCAGTCATAGGGGGGATCCATAAAGATAATGTCCACCTGTTCCTCCCGGATGCCCCCCAGGGCGCTGCAGGCATCCTGTTTCAGGAGCACCGCTCTCTCCTGCAGCTTTGTAAACGCCAGATTCTGCTGGATACAGGCGGCCGCCCTGGCAGCATTCTCAACAAAATATGCCTTCCGCGCTCCCCGGCTTAAAGCCTCAATTCCTATGCCCCCTGTTCCGCTGAACAGATCCACGAACACGCATCCGGGCACATCCGTCTGCAGCATATTAAACAGAGTTTCCTTGATCCTGTCAGCGGTGGGTCTGGTCTCCAGACCTTCCGGCGCTTTCAGGGGAAGACTCCTGGCCGAACCTGCAATGACTCTCATATTTACACCCTCCAAAAACTATTTCCTGCTCCCTTTTCCGTCCCTGGCAGCGGTTTTTAAACTGTGCAGGAGGATGGGATGTTCTTTGTACTCTATGGTAACTTCTTCCCCGGGAGAGAGATAATACACATTCTCCACCAGGTCCTCTTTGCCCAGCTTCATGCCCCGGACTCCCAGAGCCGCCTTCTTCTTCTCCGGAATCTCCTCAATGGGGAATTTCAAAAAATACCCATTCCTGGACTGAAGAACTACCTGGTGCTGCTCCACAAGGGGCATAACACTCACTACCGTATCTCCCTCCCCCAGCTTGGTAGCGGCCACCGTGCGCTTGGACACGTCGAACTCACCCCCGTCCACCAGCTTGCACATGCCCTGGGCGGTGACAAAAGCCACTTGTCTCAGATTCAGCTCTGTCTGGCCTGTGATGCAGACCACCGTCTCTTTCTCGGAGTTAAAATTGCTCACATTGTCTATGGGCGTGCCCTTTTCCCGGAATTTTCCAAAGGGCAGATCCATGACTTTGATGGTGTGCAGCTGTCCCGTGGAGGTGAACAGACAGATCTTACCGATATTTTTACAGGTAAAGACAAATTTGTTCTCCGCGTCCGCCGCCTCCTTGTTGCGCTCATAGACAGACTGTTCCACTGTCTTGGCATACCCAAAACGGTCCATGAGGAAGACGATCTCCATCTCCTCCACTTCCTTCTCCTTGTACACCGCCTCCTGAGCATTCTCTATGACCGTTCTTCTTTTGCGCCCATATTCCTTTTTGTAGTTATCCAGCTCGTTGATAATCACCTGGGCCATGGAGTCCCTGCGCTCCAGAATATCCTCATAGCGGTAGATATTGGCTGTGGTCTCATCATGCTCTTTCAGCAGGGCTTCTATCTCCAGGCCAATGAGTTTGTACAGACGCATCTCCAGGATGGCGTTGGCCTGCCGCTCTGTGAAGGCCAGCTGCGCCGCCATAATTTTAGATTCCTTGGACTTAAACTTAATGCCGGTGGTCTTCCCCTCTGTCAGGCAGGCTTTGGCCATGTTCCTGTCCTTGGATCCCCGCAGGATCTCAATAATCAGGTCAATCACATTGCAGGCCTTGATAAGTCCTTCCTGGACTTCCTTCCGCTCCAGTTCCTTTGCCAGAAGGTTATTGTATTTCCTGGTGGCAATCTCGAACTGGAAGTCCACATTTGCCTTCAGGATGGCTTTCAGCCCCAGGATCTCGGGCCTGCCCTCACAGATGGCAAGCATGTTCACGCCGAAGGTATCCTCCAGGCGGGTTTTCTTGTAGAGCAGGTTGACAAAATTCTCCGCGTCCGCATCCTTGCGCAGCTCAATCACAATGCGTATGCCCTCCTTGGAGGATTGGTTGGAGATGTCTACCACGTCCATGGTTTTCTTTGACTCCACCAGGGCGGCTACATCGGAGAGGAACTTGGAGATATTCATGCCTATCATGGGATAGGGGATCTCCGTGATTACCACGCTGATCCTGCCGTTTTTCTGCTTCTCAAACTCTACCCTGCCGCGGATCTTGATCTTGCCCACTCCGGTCTCATAGATTTTCAGCAGCTCATCTTTGTTGGTGACAATGCCGCCGGTGGGAAAGTCCGGTCCTTTCAGGTAACGCATCAGCTGGGCCGTGGTGATGCTTTCATCCCGCATGTAAGCCTTCATGGCGTCTATGACTTCCCCCAGATTGTGGGGCGGGGTGCTGGTAGCCATACCCACGGCGATACCCTCGGAGCCGTTTACCAGAAAATTGGGGATCTTCACCGGCAGTACCACGGGTTCTTTCTCCGTCTCCTCGAAGTTGGGCACAAAATCCACCACGTCCTTGTCCAGGTCCCCCAGAAAAGCCTCCTGGGTTATTTTCTCAAGCCTGGCTTCCGTGTAACGCATGGCGGCGGCTCCGTCCCCCTCGATATTGCCGAAATTGCCGTGGCCGTCTATCAGGGGCAGGCCCTTTTTAAAATCCTGGCTCATAACCACAAGGGCTTCATATATGGAGCTGTCCCCATGAGGATGGTATTTACCCATGGTATCTCCCACAATACGGGCACATTTTCTGTAGGGCCTGTCGTAGCGTATCCCAAGTTCGTGCATGTCATAGAGCGTGCGGCGCTGCACGGGCTTCAGCCCGTCCCTCACATCTGGCAGGGCCCTGGCAATAATGACACTCATGGCATAGTCGATAAAGGATTTCTGCATCTCCTCTGAGTATTCCGTTTTAATGATTCTGCTTTCTTCCATAAATAGTCTTCCCCAATATTCTTCCCTGCTCAGGAATCTGCACCGAATCCTATGTCAGGCTACACATCCAGCTCCGCGTCGGTGGCATGGCGGTAGATAAATGCTTTTCTGGGAGGAACCTCCGTGCCCATGAGCATGCCTGTGACCTCGGAGGCCATTCTGGCGTCCTCAATCTCCACCTGTTTCATCCTTCTGGTGGCAGGATTCAGCGTGGTCTCCCAGAGCTGGTCCGCGTCCATCTCCCCCAGTCCCTTGTACCGCTGGAGGGTAAAAGGACCCTTGTGGGTTTTGCGGTACTTTTCCAGGGCTTTATCGTCATACAGATATTCCTCCGTTCCCTTGGAAGGCATGGCTTTATACAGGGGCGGCATGGCAATGTAAACATGGCCCTCAAAGATCAGCTCCGGCATAAATCTGTAGAAAAGCGTCAGCAGCAAAGTGGAGATATGGGCGCCGTCCACGTCCGCATCTGCCATAATGACAATCTTGTCATAGCGCAGTTTCCGGATGTCGAAATCATTCCCATACCCCTCCGAGAACCCGCACCCAAAGGCATTGATCATGGTCTTGATCTCCGCGTTGGCCAGCACCTTGTCTATGCTGGCTTTCTCCACATTCAGAATCTTGCCCCGGATGGGGAGAATGGCCTGGAACATCCTGTCCCTGGCGGTTTTGGCGCTGCCCCCTGCAGAATCCCCCTCCACAATGAAAATCTCGCACTTGGAAGGGTCCCGGGACTCACAGTTGGCCAGTTTCCCGTTGGAGTCAAAGGAAAACTTCTGCTTTGTGAGCATATTGGTCTTGGCGCGCTCCTCCGACCTGCGGATCTTGGCGGCTTTCTCCGCGCAGGAGATAATGCTCTTCAGAGTCTCCAGGTTCCTGTCGAAAAAGCGGACAATCTCCTCCCCTGTGACTTTGGACACCACCTTGGAGGCGTCCTGATTGTCCAACTTTGTCTTGGTCTGCCCCTCAAATCTGGGATCCGGGTGCTTGATGGAGACCACGGCGGTCATGCCGTTGCGCACATCGGCCCCGGTGAAATTGGCGTCCTTCTCCTTCAGTATGCCAAGCTGTTTGGCATAGGTGTTGATGACGCTGGTGAACATGGTCTTGAAGCCCGTCAGGTGGGTGCCCCCTTCAGAGTTGTATATGTTGTTGCAGAATCCCAGCACATTCTCGTGGAATTCATTTATGTACTGGAAAGCCACCTCCACGGAGATGCCCTCGCTCTCTCCGGTGAAATACACCACCTCATGGACCGGTTCCTGGGATTTATTCATGTCCTTGATAAAGCCGGTAATGCCCTCCGGTTCGTGAAAGGTCAGAATCTCCGGCTCTTCCTTTCGCCTGTCCTCGAAAAGAATGGTCAGGTTGGGATTCAGGTAGGCGGTCTCATGGAGACGGCTTTTTACCTCGTCCTCTTTAAAACGGGTCTTCTCGAAAATGGTGTCATCGGGCAGGAAATTGATGGTGGTGCCGGTCTTCCTGGTTTTCCCCACCACAGGCAGCAGGCCCTCTTCCAGGGGCGTGATGGGATTTCCCCTCTCGTACCTGTCCTCATAGACTGCGCCTCCGCTCTTTACCGTGACGGTGAGCCTGGTGGAGAGGGCGTTTACCACCGAGGAGCCCACCCCGTGAAGGCCCCCGCTGGTCTTATAGGCTCCGTTGTCAAATTTTCCTCCTGCGTGAAGAGTGGTGAAAACCAGACGCTCCGCACTGATACCCTTCTCGTGCATTCCCACCGGAATCCCGCGGCCATTGTCCTCCACCGTGGCGGAGCCGTCGGCCTCCAGCACCACCCGGATGGTATCACAGAACCCTGCCAGGTGTTCGTCCACGGAATTGTCCACGATCTCGTAGATCAAGTGGTTGAGCCCCTTGGTGGAAACGCTGCCGATATACATGCCGGGGCGTTTGCGCACCGCCTCCAGCCCCTCCAGCACCGTAATGCTGGAGGCGTCATACTGATTCGTGTCTGCCATGTTTATTCTCCTGCCTTCCCTGATATGCTTGCTGTCCGCCCGGATCCCTCCGGGCTCCCGCTCAGACCTCTATCTTTCTGCAGCAGGCAAGGGCCAGGGCGCCGGGGCCGATATGGCAGGCCACGCTCAGGGAGAGGGCGTCGATATGAATGTCATATCCGGGGAACTGTTCCATAATATCTTTTTTATAGTTTTCCGCAGCCTCCGGACTGGCTGTGTGGGCGATCTGAAGCCAGATATGCTTATCTTCCGTCAAACCCCCGAAACGGCTCTCAATGTCATTTTTGATGGCTGTGGTCATAATATTTCTGCCCTGGCTTGTGGTGCGGGCCTTGGCAAAAGCGTCCAGTTTGTCCCCCTGGATCTGCAGCACGGGCTTAAGCCGCAGAAGGGTGCCGATGGCCGCGGCCGCAGGGGTGATCCTGCCGCCCTTTTTCAGATAATAGAGGGTGTCCAGCATAATATAGATGCTGCTGTTGAACTTATCCGCCTCCAGGAACTCCTTGATCTGGACTGCGCTGCGCCCTTTGGAAGCCAGAAGCAGGGCGTCCAGGCAGGACTGGCGCTGGGTTACGGAGATCCTCTGGTTGTTCACCACCTGAACCTTCCCCTCATAGTCCTCCGCAAGCATCATGGCGCTCTGGCAGGACCCGGACAGGCCGCTGCTCATGGGAATGTGGACAATCTCATCATGCTCCTTCAGCACCTGATCCCAGAGACCTGTTACGGACTCCGGCGAGGGCTGGCTGGTGGCGATGGCCACCCCCGAGACCAGTTTCTCATAAAATTCTTCCTGTGTCAGGTTAATATCTTCATAATAAGTCTCTTCATTGATCATAAAGGGCATGGGCAGGACATACACGCCCAGTTCCCTGGCGGCTGCCTGTGTGATGCCGCTGTTGCTGTCTGTTACGATTGCTACCTTTGACATGTTTTCCTCACTTCCGCGCAGGGACAGCCCTCTGCCCAAAATGCGCTTTTTCTCTTACATCCAGGGGCGTCCGGGACCTGTGTTCTGTATCCCTGTGCCCCACGTCCTGTACTATTTTACCGACATGTCCTGCTAAAGTCAACACTGTTTCTGGAACTTTATATGGAGCGGATACCGGTGCAGCGGCCCTCTTCCTCCAGGTATCCCCGGATGGCGCTGTTTTGGGGCAGTTCCAGGTGCGGGTCTTTCCGCAGCAGCTCTTCCGCCGCCTGGGAAGCCTGTCTCAGCACGGCGGCATCCGCATAGATGTCACCTACCTGGAAGGAAAGTTCCCCGCTCTGTCTGACTCCCGTCACCTCCCCCGGCCCCCGCAGCCGCAGATCCTCTGAGGCGATAAAGAAACCATCGTTTGACTTGTTGAGAATTTTCAGCCGTTCCATCACTTCCGTTTTCTCACTGGTGCTGACGAAAATGCAGTAACTCTGGTGAGCCCCCCGCCCCACCCGCCCCCGCAGCTGATGCAGCTGGGCCAGGCCGAACCGTTCCGCGTTCTCCACCATCATCACCGTGGCGTTGGGCACATTGATTCCCACCTCTACCACGGTGGTGGACACTAAGACATCAATGGAGCGGGCGGCAAAATCCTCCATAATTTTGTTCTTGTCCCCAGGGCGCATTTTCCCGTGGAGGGATGCCACCCGGATCCCCGGCAGGGCTTCCCTGAGCTTTTCTGAATAATCCATCACATTCTCCATGGAAGCCATCTCCGGGCCGTCCTCCGGATCCCCCTCCACCTGGGGACAGATCACATAGGCCTGCCTGCCCCCGGCCACCTCCCCGGCGATAAATTTGTAGGCCTTAGGACGGTAGGCGGTACCCACCACGCAGTTTTTGATGGGCAGACGGCTGGCCGGCAGTTCGTCCACCACGGAGATGCTCAGATCCCCGTAGAGGATAATGGCCAGTGTCCTGGGAATGGGGGTGGCGCTCATGACCAGCACATGAGGACTGTCCCCCTTCTCCGCCAGGTGTTCCCGCTGCCTTACTCCAAAGCGGTGCTGCTCGTCCGTGACCACCAGAGCCAGAGCCCTGTAGCACACCGCCTCCTGTATCAGGGCATGGGTGCCAATGACCAGATTGGCTTCGCCGGACTCAATCTCCTCTCTGGCCCTGCGCTTCTCTCGCGCGGACATGGACCCTGTCAGAAGTACAGGCCGGAAGGCCAGACCGTATTTTTCCACATAGTCCCGTACCGTCTCAAAATGCTGTGCCGCCAGCACTTCCGTGGGCGCCATAAGGGCTCCCTGGTATCCGGCGGCCGCCACGGTGAGCAGGGCCAGGAGGGCCAGAATGGTCTTGCCGGACCCCACATCCCCCTGGACCAGACGGTTCATGCACCAGGTGCCGGCCAGATCCTCGCGGATCTCCTTCCACGCCCTGGCCTGGGCGCCTGTGAGAGGAAAGGGAAGCTGTTCCAAAAAACGGTCTGCGGGGGCTCCGTCCGCCGCCCGGTACCTGTTGGGCAGCTGTCCGTCCTCCTCCCTGTTCCGGCGCAGCCGAAGCAAAAAGAAGAAAAACTCGTCGAACACAATCCTTTTCCTGGCCTGGGTAAGATCCTGGGTAGTCGTGGGAAAATGGATTGTCTCAAGGGCTTCTCTGCGGGAGAGCAGCTGATTTTCCCGTAAGAATTCCTGGCTGTAATACTCTTCCTCAAAGACATAACCCGCCAGGGCCTGCCGGACACATTTCTGTATGGCCTGGTTTGTGAGTCCCTTGGTGAGGGAATACAGGGGCACCAGATGTCCGGCCAGGCGGCTGTATTCTTCCATGGAATAGATTTTGGGCTGTTCCATCCGGAGGAAACAGCCCTCGCCGGATCCGGAGACTCTTCCTCTGAAAATATAGAAGCCGCCCCGGCGGAGGGTCTTTTTGAGAAAAGGCATGTTGTAAAAGGTCAGCCGCAGCGTGCCCGTCTCGTCCCCTGCGTCCACGCTGAGAATATACAGATTTCCCACCCTTTTCTCGCCTGTAATGCACCTTACCACCCCGTGGATGGCACACACCTCCCCCGGCGCCGCCTGGCGGATCTTCTCCGGTTCCCGGAAAGCGTCATAATCCCTGGGATAGGTATCCACCAGATCTCCCACGGTCCGGATATCCAGTTTTTCAAAAAGCTTCTGCGTCTTCTCCCCCACGCCCTTCAGCCCTGTAATGGGAGTATCCCTGTCCATAATCGTACCTCATTGAAACAAAGGAGACAGCAAACTCTGCCGCCTCCTTTGTTCGTCACCTATTCCACAGACATAATGTAATAATAGATGGGCTGTCCGCCGTACTGCAGTTCCACGTCACAGTCGGGGAATTTTTCTCCTATCTGTGTCCGGAAAGCTTCCGCTGTCTCCTCGTCCACATCGCTGCCATAGTAGATGCTGACCAGTTCAGAATCCTCTTTCATCATACTGGAAATGGTGTCCCCTGCCACCGTTGTCATTTCGTTTCCCACGGCAAGGATGCCCTCGTCCCCGATTCCCATGTAATCGCCTTTTTTAATTTCTTTGTCTTCAATCACGGTATCCCTCACCGCATAGGTGACTTCTCCCGTGCTGACATTCTTGATCTCGCTGATCATGTTTTCTTCGTTCTCGTCCGCGGACATCTCCGGCACGAAATTGATCACCGCCGTAATGCCCTGGGGGATGGTCTTGGTGGGAATCACAAGCAGATCCTTATCCGTCACAAGCTCCACCGCCTGCTTTGCAGCCAGAATGATGTTCTTGTTGTTGGGCAGCAGGAACACGGTCCTGGCGTTCACCTTGTCCACCGCATCCAGAATGTCCGCAGTGCTGGGATTCATGGTCTGTCCGCCTTCAATCACATAGTCCACACCCAGGCTTTTGAAGATCTCCTTGATGCCGTCCCCTACAGACACGGCGATAAAGCCAAAATCCTTGGGAGGCTGGCCGGAATCGGCTCCGGGCGCTTCAGCGGCGGTTTCCAAAGCTTCAGGCGCTGCCTTCTCGGCTGTGCCTGAGGGCTTGTTCCCTGTCATCTTAAAAAGCTTTTCCTGGTGCTCCAGGCGCATGTTGTCAATCTTCAGGTTGGAGAGCGCGCCATACTTCAATGCCTTCTGGATCGCCAGGCCAGGGTCATTGGTATGTACGTGCACCTTTACAATGTCTTCATCCGCCACACATACAATGGAATCGCCTATCGCTTCAAGGTAGGATTTGAAATCCATCTCCGCCTTGACGTTAAACGCTTTGTCCAACATAATAATAAACTCGGTGCAGTAGCCGAATTTGATCTCTTCCTCATGCTGCTCCACAGGCGTCTCCGCCTCCGCCTGGACAGGATGGGAAGGTACCTCGGAAGAGACGATCTCTTTTCCCAGGAAGGCGTCCAGCGCCCCGGCAAACACTTCTACAAGCCCCTGCCCGCCGGAGTCCACCACCCCTGCCTGCTTCAGCACCGGCAGCATCTCCGGTGTCTGGCTCAGCACATACCTGGCATGCTCAATGACCGCTGTCAGGAAGGTTCCCATGTCCTCCTCCCCGGCCCCAACAAGCTCCCTGGCCTTGTCCGACATGCCCCTGGCCACAGTGAGGATTGTCCCTTCCTTGGGCTTCATCACGGCCTTGTATGCAGTCTCCACCGCCTTGTCGAATGCCTCCGCGACAACCGTCACCGTCAGCACGTCCTCATCCTGGAACCTCTTGGTGAGACCCCGGAACAGCTGGGATAAGATAACCCCTGAATTGCCCCTGGCGCCCCGAAGAGAACCGCTGGAGATGGCCTTGCAGATGGCCTTCATTCCGGCGCCTTCACCCAAAGCGGACACTTCTCTTGCCGCGGACATGATGGTCATGGTCATATTTGTGCCCGTGTCGCCATCAGGAACAGGAAAGACATTCAATTCATTGATCCACTCTTTTTTATTCTCTAAATTCCTGGCGCCGGCTAAGAACATCTTGGAAAGCATCTTAGCGTCAATTTGCTGATAACTCACCACAAAGCCCTCCTTAATCAATCACTCTGACACCATCTACATAGATGTTGATTTTTTCGATTTCAATACCGGTAAACTCTTCTACCTTGTACTTCACATTGCTGATCAGATTGTCCGCCACGGCCAGAATGCTGACGCCGTAAGCCACGATCACGTGGAAATCAAGAATCAGCTTATTGCGGTTCAGGGTCACGCTGATGCCCCTTGTAATGCTGTCCATCTTCAGCAGCCGCACCAGACCGTCCTTCACATTGACACCGGCCATGCCCACGATTCCAAAACATTCCACCGCAACACTTCCTGCATACTGGGCGATCACTTCGTTGCCTACAACGATTTTTCCCATGTGGGTATTCATAGATGAGCCTTTCATATCAATATCCCTTCCTTTCCGTTCTAATCCTGCAGACCACAGTGCAGCATATTAACCATTTTAACAGTTTTCCCATAAAAAGGGAATAATAAAATGCAAAAAAAGAAAAAAAAGATTTTTTTCACTTGCTTTTCCCGTATATTTCTGGTAAAATATCACTGTTGTCAACAAAATAAGAAGCGTGATACGCAGGTATTGAGGAGGTGTCAAGATGGCAAAGTGTGATATTTGCGGCAAGGGTGTTCACTTCGGGAACAATGTAAGCCATTCTCATAAAAGAACCAATGCAGTCTGGAAGGCCAATGTCAAGAGAGTAAAATGCAAAGTAAACGGCGCGGCCAAGAGAATGCATGTCTGCACCGGCTGCCTGAAGTCCGGCATGGTTGAGAGGGCTTAATCCAGCGTGAAAGCATTTTGAAATCAAAAGTGGCAAAGCAGAGAATTCAAGCGGTACGGCTTCCGGCTGTACCGTTTTTTCTGTCCTCAAATGTAACCTATCATGAAATTGCGGCCTCGGCCAGGCCCTTCTGCCCTGCCTCCCCCGGGAACACGAAAGGGGAAGGCTCCCCTCCCCCTCAGTCGCCGCAGAAGCAGTTATACCCTGTAAACAGCAGCAGGGCGATAATAAGGAGCCCCACCAGACGGCTGTGGGTGATCATCATAAGCATCATTCCCACTGCTGTAAAAAAAGCGGCAAAACCTATCATTTTCTTCATGGCACTCCGCCACTGCTTTACTTCACTCTATTATATGCAGTTTTCCCTCAGAAATGTCACTCATCCTCGGGAAATGCAATATCTACCACTTCCGTGTCCGAAAGTTCCCCTTTTTCCTTCTTGTCCTTGGGTTTGGTAAATTTCTCCACCATGTCGGGGATCATATCCAGAACCTTTGTAACGGCATCCTGATTCTTGATGTTCACAAGTTTTACCGCGCCGTCCTTGATCACCAGCACTGCGCTGGGGGTCATCTTTCCTCCCAGTCCGCCTGCGCCGGAGGCAGAGTTTTTCTGACCGTTATTGCCCGCACCGGCTCCCACTCCGAAAGACACATCCACAAGGGGAAGGATAATGGTGTCCTCTATTCTGGTGGCCTCTCCCACCACCGTTTTGGTGGACAGCACCGTGTCCATCCCCTTCAGCAGGGCTTCCACCACTCCCTGAAACTGATTTCCATTATTGCCATTCTCTGCCATTTTTTCCTCCATTCTGAAGCCCCTGCCGGGAAGCTTCCTTCTTACCTGCCTTCATTCTGCCGAGAAAACTCCGCAGGTTTTTGTCAAAAAACAGCCTCAGCACATTTATCACAAGCACCCACAGCGTCACATGGCCGGAGATCTCCAGTTCTCCCCGGAGCACGGCCTCCTCAAAATCAGGCGCAACCTCCACCCTGGCGCCTCCCAGAAAAGGCACCGCCATACAGTAGAGCCCATAGGCGTAGCCGGTGGTGTCAGGGGAACCTGTGCCAAAAAGGATTTCTGCCTTGATGTGCCTGGGACGGATGTTTTTCAGCACCTTCCCTATGCGGAACAGTATCTGGGCGAAAAGCTGTTTTGTGTCCTCCTCCTGCAGAAGGGCTGCATAATATGATATATTTTCCCAAATCCCTTTTATTTTATCACATATGCTGCCGATTGTGTACTTTATCTTTTCAATTTTTGAGGAAAACCCTTCGGAGCTGTCTTCCTGGTTCCTTTCCGTCCTGTCTTCCGGCTCGGATTCGTGGGACGTCCCGTCTCTTTCTTCGGAACCGCTCCAGGAGGCGGGACCGTTTTCTCTTTCCGCCGGCACCTGGTTCCGGCCGGCAGGTGTGTCGCCATGCTCTTTCACCGCCCTGTCAGTGTGGGTTTCCCGGGAAACTGTCCTGTCTCTCTTTTTCTTCTTTTCTTTTTCTTTGGGGGAGTTTTTGTCCTCCTCCCCTTCCTCCTCGCCGGGGATTTTCTGGTTGAGAAGGGTAAAGAACAATACCCTGGCGGTGAGCCGTCCCGGCTCCGGATAAGCATATTTCACCCGCACCAGTCCAAACAGCCAGCCGGCTTTCACAGTCAGCTGGATTTTTTCCAGATCCCTGACCCCGTGAAACTTGTACGCCACAGGAAAAAAGAGCGCCAGGAGCGCCAGCACCACTATGACAGCCAGCAACGCCAGAACCACTATGCCAAGTATGGGCAAAACCCCAACAATCACATCTAACATTGCAGATACTCCTTCAGTGCGCAGTCTCCCCTGGTCTTCAGACACTCCTCCACAATGCCCTTCACCAGCAGGACGGCCTCCGTCCAGCCTCCGGCAATCCCCACAATGTAGGGCGGATATTTCCGATAATACTCCTGGGCCAGCTGCCGTGCCTGATAGATTTCCAACAGCCCGGAAGGGTTTCTGGAGATGACCACCAGATAAACCCTGCAGAAAAGCGGCTTGTTTTCCAGTTTCTTTTTTATTTTATCCAGTTTTTTCATATGGATGCTTTCACCCAGATATAAATTGGGGTGATATGCCAGTTCCAATGTCATAGATGGATTCCCTCTGATTCCCTCTGCCTCCCGGGCAGACTCAATAATATTTCCGGCTGCCCCACAGATTACTCTTCTTCAGCTCCAGATATTCATCGTAAGCTTTCTCCAGAATCTGCTTTTCATTGGAAAATTTCAGCAGATGGTAAGCCTCGTGAAACTTATAGAAACCTGAATCCAGGAAGAACTCCTCTCTCTGAGGCCTGCTGTAATAACTGTCCGCCATCATCAGATACCAGTGGACTTCTTTTTCCACCACATCCTCCGGCACATTAAACGTGTATTCGCTCTTTCCGATATATTTTATGATTGTGGCCTTGGCCCCGGATTCCTCCAGCACCTCCCGCAGGGCGGTCTCCTTGAACTCCTCTCCCTCTTCCACTGTGCCTTTCGGCAGCACCCATCCCTCGTACTTGTTTTTATAATTCTTGTACAGAAGAAGGATTTTTCCACGGAAAATCACCACACCACCACAGCTCGTCGCCTCTAACATTGAAACCCCTCCCTGACCGGTGTGCCGTTTTCCTGGCCCCCAGGCCTTACCATTGCGCTTCATCACATACATTTGTCCCAGGGAACCGTCCCCTGGCATAAAGACAGTATAGTCCAATCATCCCAGAAGTGCAACACCTTTTTGGCTCATTCCACCCCACGTTTTTCATGTCCGCTGGTGTATTCCTGCCAGGGAAAGGGTCTTCCCCTGAAAAATGTATCCAAAAGCGCCCGGACTTCCTCCCCTGTCTCAAAAGTGAAATCCATGCGAGTGTCCATCCCTGTGCCTTTTTCCTTTCGGCCCGGCTGCCTCTGGTGCAGGGACAGGGGAACGCTGTTGTAGATGACATTCAGGCAGTGGCGGCAGTTCACATCCACAGGAAACTCTTTGTTGTACCTGTCCCTGAGGGCAGTGCTTCCGACTTTGCTCTCCCCTGTCTTTTTACAGCAGCCTGCGGTGCGAAGCAGGCAGTTTGCCGTGAGCATCATGGGAATCCGGCCGTACACAATCTTTTCCGCAGGAAGTCCCATGGCGGGCTGCACCTCTTTTTCAGAGGGTGCGGCGAAATCGGGATCCATGTCCAAATTTTGAAGCAGGAACCGCTGCTCTTTGGCATTCAGCTCATAGGGCAGGCAGAATCCGTCCAGAAACGGTCTCAGTTCCTGAAATGCATACCTGTTCCAGAGATACACTCCTGCATCCGCCCTGCAGGTAAAAGATTTCCCGTCCTGCCTGCACTCCTGCACAAAGCCCAGTCCGTCCATGGAGCGGACTAAAAATCCGCCAAAAAGGCGGCTCTCTTCCACTGCCCCGGCCAGCTGCCGCAGATATTCCCTGTCCGTCTCCCGCAGGATATAAGGGAGCGCCGCATAAAACTCCCACCGGGCATTCTGCAGCTGCCTGCACAGATCTGTCACCTTCTTTTTTTCTTTCAGAAACAGGTCCCCTTCCACATAGAGTCTCAGCGTCCCCTCCATGGGATTGTGATCCATCCAACTGACAAGTGCCTCCAACTGCTGTTCTGTGCGGGTAAAAAAACTGCGGCAGATTTCCTGCTGTGGGAGTTTATTTTGGAGTTTATTTTGGATTCTATTTTGGACTTTATTTTGCGCTTTTTTGGGGACTCTCTCTCGGACAGACGGGGCTGCTGCCAGGATTTTCTCCTCCAGCGCGGCCACCGCCTCCCGCCGCAACTCATTGATGCGCTTCAGAGGATAAAAGCAGTCCTCTCCCACCACAATATCCATATTTTCTGCGCAGAAAATGCTGTCCCCCAGTTTTCCCAGCTGTCTTTTTACTTCCTCCTGGGAGATCGGACGATTTTTGGCCCTGTCCACGATTTCTCCCATGGCGCAGGCCCTTATGCCCTGTCGTTCCAGAACCACACAGGCGGGCTTCCCCGGCAGGAACTCCGCCCGGATGGTCACTGGCAGCTTCAGGGGCGTCTCCAGGTGCCTTTCCCTTATCTCCCTACGCACTTCCTCCCGGGTTTCGCTGTAGGCCGGAGAAGAAACCGTCACCATGGATCGCCCTCCGTGACGGAAATAATAGCCGTCCTGGGTTTCGCTCCGAATATAAAGGGAGTGCAGAAGTTCCCTGTCCTCTTTTTCCACCTGGAATGTCTCCGCTGCCTTCTGGGGTCCTGACTGGGCGCACAGCTTGAAGTATCTGTCAATGCAGCGCCTGTATACTTCCGTCACCCCGGCGGTATACTCCGGCTTTTTCATGCGTCCTTCAATCTTAAAGGAGTCAATGCCTGCCTGGATCAGCCTGGGAATGTGCTCCGCCGTACACATATCCTTCAGGCTCAGGGGATAGCACTGTCCCCGGTCCCTGCCGTCTGTAAGAATGGAGTAGGGCAGACGGCAGGGCTGGGCACAGCGCCCTCTGTTGCCGCTTCTTCCTCCCAGAATGCTGCTGAACAGGCACTGGCCGGAATAGCTGTAACACATGGCCCCATGAACAAAAGTTTCTATCTCCAGATCCACGCTCTTCCGCAGGATCGCAAGTTCTTCCAGGCTCAGCTCCCTGGAGGGAACAATGCGTTCCGCCCCCAGTGCCGCCAGCAGGGAAGCTCCCATACTGCTGCACAGGGTCATCTGGGTGCTGACATGAATACCGCACTCTGGAAAATGCTCTCTCACAAAGCGAAGTACCCCCAGATCCTGCACAATCACTGCATCCAGCCCCGCCTGGCAGAAAGGGAGCAGATAGTCGTACAGCTCTGAGATTTCACGTTCCTTAAAAAGGGTGTTGACAGCCAGGTAGACTTTCCGCCCCAGAAGATGGGCATAGCGGATACACTCCACAAGTTCCTGGGTGGTAAAATTTTCCGCATAGGCCCGTGCTCCGAACCTGTCCCCGGCCAGATACACGGCATCCGCCCCAGCATGAACTGCGCCGTAAAATCCCTCTGCATTTCCCGCAGGGGACAGAAGCTCCACTTTTTGCACCATTCCGATTTCCTTTCTTTATTTTAGTTCCGTTTCTGTACTCCAATGCCCTTGTGGGGAAGGAATTTTCATCTGCACAGTTCGCAGCTGAAACTTCCTTCCGGGCATTTCCGTTCCGAAACTGTTTAGTTTGTTTACTAAAAAAGAATCCCGCGTGGCGAGATTCTTCTGCAGTGTTACTTTTTCTTCAGCTCTGCCTCCAGGGGGGTCACTTCTTTGGCCCGTTTGGCCTGCTCTTTCTGCATGGATTTAACCTGTTCCTCCGCACCTTCCAGTTTGATCTGGGTAGAGATCAGTTCATGCTTCAGGTCATAGAGCTCTTTATCCCTGGCCTGGAGTTCTTCTTCCAGGGCAGAAATCTGCTTTTTAGCCTTAAAGTAGTCGTCAGCAATATTCAGCTGCAGCAGAACCGCCTGCCTGTCCACAGGCTGCCTGCGAAAACTGTCGATTTTGCTGTATTCAGTCACTTTATTGTTGATGTAGGATGCCACCTTCTGCAGGTACTCCTCACTCTCATATCCGCTGAGCGTCAATATCTTGCCGCCTATGAGTACGCTTGTGTCTGTCTTGGAAGATGCCGCCATATGCCCGCTCCTTTTGTATACTGCCTGTTTTTTCCATTCACAGACAACATTATATAGCATATTTCGTCATCAGGCAAGCATATTTAAAATTTTCTTTCTGTATCCTGCTCCTGGTCTGGGTTGCAAGAGTTTTTCCGGCGTCAGCTTTGTGAAAGCCGGATCCCAGGCAAGCACCAGCCGCTGTTTTGAACCCCAGCAGGATGTAATTGCCGCCTCTTCTGCCTATGTGGCATTTTTCTTATATGGCTGGATTGAAGTCTACTTCCTGTTCCTCAGTTCCTCTCCCCCAGATACAGCCCAATGCGGTTCTCCAGATGCTCAATCATCGCATCCTTTGTAATACTTCCGGACAAATACAGGTCCAGTTCTTCATATATAATATTGTTCAGTTCCCCTGGAAAAGATTTTTGGGGCTTTGCCCTTTCAATCAGATCCAGCAGTGTCGCCCTGTCCCGTTCTATATCCATACTGCCTATACTAACCTCGCCAAAGGAAGGCATGTTTATTGGCGATCTCATAGAAGCAATCTGCTCCTCCAGCACATCCCTGCGCACGCTTAACTCAAAATTGCCCTCCTTTGCCCCATGAATCTGCCCCTCATAGGATAAGTACAGGGCAAGAAATGCAGCTGCAGCCTCCTTTTCCTCCTTTGTAGCCGTTGTACGGATGGAGAGTATGTCGGAAGGTCTCATATAGTGTGTTCCCCCATCCTTTGTGGGGTATCCGATATAATTCACATCCTCTCCATAAATAAGACGATACTCTGCAACATCCTCCGGCTCCAGGATATCCAGTATATTGCACAGTGTTTTCCCCTCCAGCAGGGAACTTCCGGGCGCCACCCCCTCCGCGCGGTCGCCGTACTTCTCCGCCAGATCCAGGATCTGGCGAAATCTGACACTGTCAAAATGCATCTCCCCAGTTTCCTCATCCGGGACAATAAAATAGTTATCATCCAGTCCATGATTCAATAAAACATAAAGACTATTAAGTCCTTGCGCCCTGTCATAATAGTTACATACCGCCTCTAACTCCGGCCTGTCCTGGATACACTGGAAAAACGTGTCATAATCCCAGTCCTTAAGATCCGGATTGGCGACCACTGTCTCCAAAGTAAAATCCCTCACTGCTCCATACAGGATTCCATTGATCTTACCCATCTCCATGACAGTGGGCAACAGCTCCTCCGTGACACCCAGCTGCTCCATCACGGAATCCAGAGGCTCCCACAGTTCTTCCAGTTCCTCAAAGCCCAATATAGACGGCTCAAGCAGTACCGGCCCCTTCCCCGCCGTCAGCTGCGTCAGCAGTGCGGTTTTATCCTCATAAGTATACTCAACTAATTCTATATGACAAGTAGGATACCTTTTGTTAAACTCCGCAACCACCCATTTGTAGGAATCCGCAACATAAGGCCCTACTCCCACGGTAATTTCACAGACCGCCACATCTTCCGTGGTAGGTTCCAGGCAGAGGTAATTATCATATTCGGAGTCACTGTAAATGAGCTTAATCCGCCCTTCTTCATCCGCCTCCAGAGCAGATACCCTGTGGGCTATGACACCATGGTTGCTCCAACGGTAAATCATCTCCGGATTCTCCCCTGACAGCCCGCTGCGGTATACCCCTTCCCTATCCGCATACAGCAATGTCTCTTCGTCCAGGAATGTAAAACAAAAAGCATCTTTTTTCAAAGTAGCCAGCGTCACTGGACTGCCAGTCTCCTCATCCATATACTGCAGAATCGTCCCCCCGCCGTCCTCTTCTACTGTTACCTCAAAGGCAATACGGCCGTCATACAGAGGCACTAGTCTCTTGATATAGCCGCCTTCAGGAGTGTGCTCCCTCAGGATCTCCCCCTCCTGGGACACAAGCATATACTTACTCCGTACCAGGTGGACCCTTCCGGACTGATCCACCAAAAAGTCTGAAAGGCTTGTAATTACTTCACCCACTTCTCCACTCAGGAAATTCAGGGGAAACTCCCGCAGGTACTCATGGTTTTCGTCTCTCTCGGTAAGGAACCACCCGTATTCCCCATCCTCCTGTAGTTTTTCATTGAAAACTACATAATGGTCTGTTCCCACTACCGGGCCTATACCCCAGAGCTGGTCTTTCACCTCATAGCGTTCCGAACCTGCTTTCCCCTCTCCAG
>OFGQ01000419.1_pt1 | contig 35704 bp, 30 predicted proteins | sample 1521791 | NCBI WGS metagenome assembly OFGQ01 (sample SAMEA3504116, study PRJEB24116) | mouse gut metagenome | biome: mouse gut; feature: mouse-associated habitat; material: faeces | place: Denmark | collected 2011 | reverse complement strand
TGAATGTAAATGAGTTCCCATAAGTTGATCCAGCCATATCTATTTTCTCCTTTCGTAAATTAAGAGAGCATTAAATTGTATAATTTTAATATATTTGTAATAAAATTGCAATATCTTCAGGAAATATTCATTATTTTTTAGGGCTTTTTTTCTGTACTTTTGAATTTATGCATATTATAATGTATAAGGCAGACGGATTTCGTCTGAAAATGTTTGAAATTCTATCAGAGGAGTAAGGTTGATGGGTAGTAGTGACAGGAAGGCAGAAGAGATAATCGAAGAGACTATGAGAGCAATCTTTGACGACCTTGACCAATCAAAATCTATGAATGAGATGGATAGCAGCAATGCTTCACATAAGCGGTATTCGAGTCATAAGAGTACATCAGGAAAAGGACATTCCGGTAAGAAACGGCCGGGAGTGGAAAGTTCCGGCCGGGTTTCTGCGCAGGAGGGCGGACGAAGGAGGAACCGAGCCAGCGGACCGTCACGGGAGAGGGAAGGAAAGCCGGTATCAGCAAGCGCTCCGTCACGGGAGAAGAGACGAAGGGAGGTATCTGCCAGTGAGGCGGCACAGGAAAAGAGACAAAGGCAGGATTCTGCCAGAGCTGCTGCGCAGGAAGAAGTGTATGAGGAGGTATCTGCCCAAGCGGTTTCGTCAGGGGAAGATCCGGAGACGGATTTCCTGTATAAAAAGCAGCCTCGTAAGAAAGAGCCTAATCTTCCTGACCTATCTTCTGGCGGAGACGTATCTCGAACAGGCAGACGGAAGGATGCGGAAGATACCTTAGATAAGCGCAGGGAGAAAAAGAAATATCCGGAATCACAAGTATCTGATGATTCAGTTGATATAGACGATATGGATGATTTTTTTGATCAAGGCGAGGATAAGAAGGAGAAGATGGGCGGAAAGAGAAGCAGAAAAAGAAAGAAGGATAAGAGTAAAAAAGCACAGAAGGCAGTGTTGATTACGATAGGAAGCGTGGCGGGTGTATTGCTCGTAACGTACATAGGGTTTGCCATGTATTTTAACAGCCATTTTATGTTCTTTACGGAAATCAATGGAACAGGCTGTTCCATGAAGAGTGTTGAACAGGTGGAGGAGGAGATGGCGAAAAAGGTGTCGGATTATAAACTGACACTGAAGGAGTCCGGCGGAGGTTCGGAGACGATTGCCGGTTCGGACATTTCTTTGAAATATGTGCCGGGCGATAAGTTAGAGCAGATTGCGAAGGAACAGAATGGTTTCCTGTGGCCGAAATCATTGTGGGAACACCCAAAGATCGAGACGGAGATTGGGGTTCAGTATGACGAGGCGGCTCTTAGCGCGGCGGTGGCAGCCCTTGGCTGTATGAATCCGGAGACGCAGACGCCTTCTGTGGATGCGCACCCGGAGTTTCAGGAAGGGCAGTTCGTGGTCGCGCCGGAGGTCATTGGGACGCAGATTAATGCAGAGGTAATGAACCAGAAAGTTGCAGAGGCAATCAGCGGTTTTAAGCCGACGCTTGATCTTTCCGAGACGGGGTGTTACGCCCTCCCGAGGTTCGTTTCCGATTCTCCCGAGGTTACGGCGGCCGCTGCCATGAACGGATATCTGGGAGCGAATGTTACCTATGATTTTAACCCCAATACCGAAGTTGTGGATGCGTCGGTGATTTCCCAGTGGGTGAAGGTCGATGGTGATATGAACGTGACTTTTGATGAAGGGGCGGTACGTGCATATGTCCAGTCTTTGGCTGATAAATACAACACGAAGGGAGTGCCGCGTCCGTTTACCACGGCAAGCGGCAATGTAGTCACGGTAGAAGGCGGCGGGTTTGGCTGGCGGATAGACCAGGAGGCGGAGTATGCCGCTCTGCTTGCGAATATCCAGAACGGGGAGACTGTAACCAGAGAGCCGAATTATTCCAGCCGGGGCATAAGCCACGGCGGCACGGATGTGGGCAGTACCTATGCGGAGGTAGATTTGACGAACCAGAGGATGTATTTTATCAAGGATGGCCAGGTGGTGCTGCAGTCAGACTGTGTGACCGGGAATCCCAACAAAGGGCATGCGACGCCTCAGGGATATTATTCTCTGGCATGGAAACAGAAGAATCGGACGCTTAGAGGTGAGAAGCAGCCGGACGGGACATACGAGTACGAGACTCCGGTGGCATTCTGGATGCCGTTTAACGGAGGCATCGGATTCCATGACGCGACCTGGCAGTCGTCGTTTGGCGGCAGAAGGTATCAGACCCATGGTTCTCATGGCTGTGTGAACCTGCCTTACAGTGTTGCGCAGCAGTTATATGATTTGGTATACGACGGCGTGCCGATTATCTGCCATTATTGATATTATTTTTAGAAAACAAGGAGAAGGCTATGTATGAGTTATTGAAACGGGACGGCCTTGCTAAGAGAGGAAGATTACATACGGTACATGGGGGCGTTGAGACTCCTGTATTTATGAATGTGGGAACGGCGGCGGCAATTAAGGGCGCCGTTTCCACAGACGATTTAAGGGGAATCAAGACGCAGGTGGAACTATCCAATACTTATCATCTTCATGTCCGTCCGGGGGATGAAGTGGTGAGAAAGCTTGGAGGACTTCACCGGTTCATGGCGTGGGATAAGCCGATTCTGACGGATTCGGGCGGTTTTCAGGTATTCTCTCTGGCAGGGCTTAGACGTATCAAGGAGGAGGGAGTGTATTTTAACTCCCATATAGATGGAAGGAAGATTTTCATGGGTCCCGAGGAGAGTATGGGGATTCAATCGAATCTTGCCTCTACCATTGCGATGGCGTTTGACGAATGTCCCTCGAGTGTTGCGGACCGGGAGTATATGGAGCACTCCGTAGACCGGACGGCGCGCTGGCTTGTCCGCTGTAAAAATGAGATGGACAGGCTGAACAGCCTGCCGGATACCATTAACCGGCAGCAGATGTTGTTCGGAATCAACCAAGGGGGGATTTACGAGGATATCCGTATCCGCCATGCACAGCAGATTAGGGAGCTTGACCTTGACGGTTACGCCGTCGGGGGGCTTGCGGTGGGAGAGTCCCACGAAGAGATGTACCGGATTCTGGAGGCGGTGGTGCCGCACCTTCCGGCGGCGAAGCCGACTTATTTGATGGGCGTGGGAACTCCGGCGAATATCTTAGAGGCGGTGGAGCGGGGGGGGGATTTCTTTGACTGCGTATACCCGAGCCGCAACGGGCGCCACGGGCATGTATATACCAACCAGGGGAAGCGAAACCTCTTCAATGCGAAGTATGAATTGGATGAGAGCCCGATTGAGGAAGGCTGCCAGTGTCCGGCGTGCCGTACATATTCAAGGGCATACATCCGGCATCTGCTGAAAGCGAAGGAGATGTTGGGGATGCGCCTGTGCGTGCTCCATAATCTGTATTTTTATAATACGATGATGGAGGAGATCCGAGAGGCGATTGAGGAAGGACGTTATCAGGAATATAAGAAGAAGAAGCTTAGGGGTATGGAGTCCATCCATTAAAATATCATGAAAAAAGCAAGAATTCTATAAAATTACTTGATGTCTGCCTGTTTTTTGTGTATGATAGCAATAGTGTTTTTTAAGACAGAAATTAGGAGGAAGAATTTTATGTACACATTGGCAACGCAAAGTGCGGGTGGAAGCTGGGCATTACTGATTCTTGCATATGCAGTTATTTTCGGCGGCTTTTATTTTATTTTCATGAGACCACAGAAGAAGGAGCAGAAGCGGATTCAGTCCATGATTGCTGAGATGGAAGTGGGAGACACGGTTCTTACCACAAGTGGTTTCTATGGCGTAATCATTGATATCAGCGACAGTGATGTGATTGTTGAGTTCGGGAGCAACCGGAACTGCCGTATCCCGATGCAGAAGGCGGCAATCGCACAGGTAGAGAAGGCGTCGGCAGAGTAATTATGAATTTAGGAAGGAAGAGCGCATGGGAAGAGGATTTCTGACCGTGCGTTTTTTACGTACGTATACCCTTAGGGTATACCCAAGGGCACACCGAAATGCATACCCTTCGGGTGGGTGGACTGCGTCCAATAAGGTATACCTTAATGGGTGTTTGTCAATTTTTTAGCATATCCTATTAGACAAGTAAGGAAACTTATGGTAAAGTAGTACTGTAATTTTGCAAAATGTACTCATAGAGAACAGAGGGTGCATAAGCATGGAATGGAGGAATAGTATGCTTGATTTAGCAACATTTTTGCAGAAAGAATTAAATAAGGAAGTAAAAGATGCAGGCGACCAGGAGATTTATTATGCCCTGCTTGCATACACAAAGGAGAGATTAAAGGAAACTCGGCAGATTACCGGAGATAAGAAGGTATATTATATTTCAGCAGAATTTTTGATTGGTAAATTGTTATCCAACAATCTCATCAATCTTGGAATTTATGATGAGGTCGCAGAATTATTGGAGAAGAATGGGAAGAAGCTGGCTGCAATCGAGGAGATTGAGCCGGAGCCGTCTTTGGGAAACGGGGGCTTGGGCAGGCTTGCTGCGTGCTTTTTGGATTCCATTGCGTCACTTGGACTTTGTGGGGACGGAATCGGTTTGAACTATCACATGGGATTGTTCCGTCAGGTATTTGAGGCCCATAAGCAGAAAGAAGTGCCGAATCCGTGGATTGAGGAGAAATCATGGCTTGAAGATACGGGAATCCGTTTTCAGGTGCCGTTTAAGGATTTTACGCTGACGTCGAAGCTGTATGATATTGACGTGGCAGGATATGAGAATGGAAAGAACAAGCTCCATCTGTTCGATGTGGAAGGCGTGGACGAGAGTATTATCTGGAACGGTATTTCCTTTGATAAGCAGGATATCGGAAGGAATCTGACTCTTTTCCTGTATCCGGACGACAGCGACCGGGCAGGGAACCTGCTTCGTGTTTATCAGCAGTATTTTATGGTCTCCAACGGCGCGCAGCTCATCTTGAAGGAGTGTGAGGAGAAGGGGTATGACCTTAGGAAGCTTCATGAGCATGTGGCAATCCAGATCAACGACACCCATCCTTCCATGGTCATTCCAGAGCTGATCCGGCTCCTGGTGCAGAAGAATGTAGATTTCAATGAGGCGATTGAAATCGTACAGAAGACCTGTGCGTATACCAACCATACAATCCTTGCGGAGGCGTTGGAGAAGTGGCCTTTGGATTATCTGGAACAGGTGGCGCCTCAGATAGTGCCGATCATCAAGGATCTGGATATGCGTATGAAGGGCAGGTATCAGGACCCGAGAGTTGCCATTATTGATGAGCAGAACCGGGTGCATATGGCCCATATGGACATCCATTTCGGATACAGTGTCAACGGAGTGGCGGCGCTGCACACGGAGATTCTGAAAAACTCCGAGCTGAAGCCGTTCTACGACATTTACCCGGAGAAATTCAACAACAAGACCAACGGAATCACGTTCCGCAGATGGCTTCTGCACTGCAATAAGGAGCTGGTGAAGTGGCTTGATGAGAATGTGGAAGGAGATTTCCGGAAGGATGCAGATAAGCTTGATACGTTGATGAAGCGGATCGATGATGAAGCTGTATTAGAGAAGCTCTTGGAGGTCAAGCATACGAAGAAGGTACAGCTTGCAGAGTATCTGAAAGAGACACAAGGATTAGAGCTGAATCCGGATTCTGTGTTTGATATTCAGGTGAAGCGTCTGCACGAGTACAAGCGCCAGCAGATGAATGCGCTGTATGTGATTTATAAATATCTGGAAATCAAGGCAGGGAAGAAGCCTAAGACGCCGATTACCATGATTTTCGGGGCAAAGGCGGCGCCGGCATATGCCATTGCCAAGGATATCATCCATCTGATTCTGTGTTTGCAGGAATTGACTGCGAATGACCCGGAAGTTGCGCCCTATCTGAAGGTCATAATGGTGGAGAATTATAATGTGACTACGGCGGAGCATCTGATTCCGGCGTGTGACATCTCGGAGCAGATTTCTCTGGCTTCTAAGGAAGCGTCCGGAACCGGGAACATGAAGTTTATGCTGAACGGCGCTGTGACGCTGGGAACGGAGGATGGCGCCAATGTAGAAATCCATGAGCTGGTGGGGGATGAGAATATCTATATCTTCGGTGAGTCCAGCGAGAAGGTCATTGAGCATTATGCGAAGAGCAGTTACCGGGCAGTGGATTATTATATCGAGGATGAGCAGATCCGCGCTCTTGTGAACTTTATTATCAGCCCGGAGATGATGAAGATAGGTGATCCTTATCATCTGCTGCAGATTCATGCGGAGTTGATTTATAAGGATTGGTTCATGACACTTCTGGATTTGAAGGATTACATTGCCGTGAAAGAGCGGGCTTATGAGGAGTATGAGGACCGAAAGGCATGGAGCAGGAAGATGCTGGTCAATATTGCCAAGGCTGGGTATTTCTCATCTGACAGGACGATTGAGGACTACAATAAGGATATTTGGCATTTGAAATAAGCAGAAAAATGTGAAGGCAGGACTGCCGGGGAATGGTGAAGAGCATCATTTCCCGGCAGTTTTTTTCGTTGATTCATGGTATGCAGGGAGTAGAACCTGCATAAGCTGACTATAACAGCAGATACGGAATGTGGGGCATGGGTGGATGAAAAAGCATAGGGCAGTGCTGCTTTTATGTATATCCCTCGCCGCCGGCGGGATATGGACGGCAGGGGAGGAAATGGTTCCGTCCTTTTATAGGGACAGTGTAATGGCAATGCGTATAAGGAATCAGGCGGGGGAAGATGCGGATTCCGATCAGGCAGTGAAAAGCGGGGAGGATGTGGATTCGGGAAGGGAAGATGCAGGAGAAGGCCGGGACGGTCGGGAATGATGAAGGTGTCAGTGAAGAAAAAGATTATATCAAGTGGGTGGAATTCGACGTGACCTGTGAAGCCATGAAGCGGGCTTACCAGTATGACTTGGATACTTATGGAGAAGACGTACATTTGAACTGGGTGGAGCTGCTTGCGGTTCTGGGGGCAAAGTACGGCGGAGATTTCTCGAGATATGAAGAAGGGGATCTGGAGGAGATTGTAAAGGTTCTTGTCTCGGGAGAAAAAACGCTGCAGGAATTGACCGCGGATATGAAGTATTACCAATATTATCGGGAGGCGTATGGGGCAGTGTTGGACGGCATGGTCGGGGCCTATGAGGTGGAAAGTTTGGATAAAGAGAAGAAATCAGAATCGAAATGGAAGAAAGTGTATGGTCTAAAAGCATTTCACCCAATCGCAAAAACATTCCCTTACTCGGATTATGATGATTTCGGTGTGTCAAGGACTTACGGATACCGGCGGAACCATCTGGGACATGATATGATGGGGCAGGTGGGGACTCCGGTCATTGCCGTGGAATCCGGTTACGTGGCGGAGCTTGGCTGGAACCAGTATGGGGGATGGCGCGTGGGAATCAACAGTTTTGATGGAAAACGATACTATTACTATGCACATCTGCGGCAAGACCGTCCTTATGCCCAGGGGCTTGAGAAAGGAGCGGTGGTGCAGGCGGGGGATGTAATCGGTTATATAGGGAGAACCGGTTACAGTAAAGAAGAGAATGTAAATAATATCGATGAATACCATCTGCATTTCGGGCTTCAGTTAATTTTTGATGAGTCCCAGAGGGATGGGAACAATGAAATCTGGGTAAGCTGCTATGAACTGGTAAGGTTTCTATACCAGCATCAGTCGGAAGTAGAGCGTGACGATGGGACAAAGGAGTGGACGCGGGTAGGACAGATGAAAGACCCGGAGGCTGTCCGTTATCAGAAGGAGCATAGAGAGGATGACGGAAAGGATGGGGGAAAATAATAACAGGGATAAGGCTTGCCTTATCCCTGAAATATATTCTCCACGTAATTCTGCATCTCCCTGCGGCTCTTCATCTGGCGGGAACCGTCCACGATCCGCTGTTGTTCGTCCGGAGAAAGGGAAGCGAACCGGGTCAGGACATCGGTGTGCTGCGCCAGAGACATGGTAAATCCGATTGGAAATTCGTCTTGAAAAGTCATGGTATCACCCCGTTTTTTAGTATGCACAGGAATGCAGGAAATATTCCTAATCATTCGTAAGTTTCAGAATAGCTGTCTATTACAGAATGGATGACAGAACGGCGTTTCGGCGAAAGATTCTGATACTTTTCGATTAACTTCACTTCATCCTGGTTCAGGGATAATTTGACGGTTGGTTCAATCTTGTGAGGGAGATCCGTGTAACCAACGATATAGTCGATCGAGGTTTCAAAAAAATCTGCAATGTTTTTGAGTGTTTCGATATCCGGGGATGTAATATCGTTTTCATACTTATAGACAGACTGCTGGCTGATGTGCAAGATATCACCAAGTTTTTGCTGACTTAATCCTTTTTGGATTCGTAATAATTTCAGGTTTTTCATGAGATCACACCCTTTCATGGATATTTTAACAATAGTTTGTACAGAAAAATAAACCTTTAAAGGTGTTGACAATTAAACTTTATAAGATTATAATCTTATGGTACGAATGAATGAATGAGGAGAATGGTTGTGGAAAAATACGTAAAGATAGGGGTCGTGGCAACGGTTATAGTAGCGGCTGCCATCGTGGGAGTTATTTTTTTTGCGGGAAATTCAAAGGAAGAGGAGAAGACAGAGGTCCAAGAGCTGAATCTTGACGCGGATGAGAGGAAAAAGGTTGACATTCCGATCGATTTTGAAGAATTGTGGGCAGTCAACAGTGATGTCTATGCTTATATTGAGATACCGGGAACAAAGGTTTCCTATCCAATCCTTCAGAGTGTGGATGGCAGTGTTGATTATCTCAACACAACCTTGGAGAAGGCGGAAGGGCTGCCGGGTTCCATTTATACGGAGAACGTGAACAGCCGGGATTTCCATGAGAACAATACCGTCATCTATGGGCACGACATGAATGACGGTTCCATGTTCGGCAGCCTCCATGACTATGATGACGAGACCTTTTTTCGGGAAAATTCAGAGATTTTGATTTATCTGCCGGATGAGGCAATCAAATATCACGTCTATGCGGCGGTGGTTTTTGACGACCGTTATATCCCTAAGAGCTACAATTTTGACACTTTGGAGGATAGGACCCGGTTTATTGAAGATATTAAGAATTTCGGGCAGCAGCCGGCGTATTTTAACGAGGAATTTGCACCGACGGACAGAGATTCGATGATTACGCTGTCTACCTGTATCAGCGACCAGCCGTCGAACCGGTGGCTGATTATAGGAGTGCGGGATGATGAAGAGCCGTAGGAAAATATTCATAGGTATTCTGGTGATTGCCGGGGCGGCTGTGATTGCCGGGGGCATCCTGTATGTTCTGTGGCGGTCTTCGGCCTTGCTGAAACGGGACAAGGCGGTGGAAGGCACGGCGCAGCCGGTTCAATATGAGGGGAAGCATTATGTATATAACGAGGATTTGATCAATATCCTTTGCCTTGGGATCGACCATGACAATGCCTTGAGCCAGGATGTGCTGCCGGGAGATCGGGGGCAGTCCGACGCGATTTTCCTTGTCAGCCTGAATACGAAGACCCGGGAGATGAAGATTTTAAATATCCCCCGGGATTTGATGATGCCGGTGGATATCTATGATTCGGACGGTGATTTTTTCAACACCAAGACCATGCAGATTACGCTGCAGTATGCCTATGGGATGGATGGAGACGACAGCTGCAAGAAGACGGCGGAAAGTGTGTCTGCGCTTCTTTTGGGCATTCCGATACATAGGTATTGCGCCATTAATTTTAATGCAGTCCCGGCGCTCAACGACGCTGTGGGAGGAGTCACGGTGCAGATGGATCCGGAGCATGTGGATGCAGAACTTAGGAAACTAGACCCTATGTTCACGCCGGGGAATACGGTCCATCTGACGGGAGGGTATAGTTTCGTTTACCTCCATGTGCGGGATATCCACGCCTTTGCGAGCTGTGAGGAACGGGCGGAACGGCAGAAACAATATATCAAAGGGTATATTGGGGCTGTGAAAGAAAAGATGAAGACGGAACCGAAGCTGTTGTCTGAGATGTACACGATTCTGAATGAGAATATGACAACGGATATCGGGAAAATAGAATTGCCGTCGTTTTACTTTTATATAGATAAGATGGATTTTGAGGATGCAATCGTATCGATTGAGGGAGAGCGCATCCTGGGAGAGTCCCATGAAGAGTTCTATGCGGATGAAGATGCGCTGGAACGGCTGACGCTAGAAATGTTCTACACAGAAAGGGACGAATGAGATGGGTATTAAGACCTTTAAGGGGCTTAATATAGAATAACAAAAGAAAGGAGGGATATCCGATGGTTAAATTGGGTAAAAAGATGGTTTCCCTTGCACTTGTTCTGGGATTAACTTTTAGTATGGGGATGGTAAGTTTTGCATCTTCAGATGGCGTCGATGACGGTACTATTTACAGTTCAAATACAGGAGCCATAGATTCCGAGGGAAAACCTGTAGTTGGTATTGGCACAGGCAGCGCGTCTACAGGCACAGTGACAACGGATGGCATCGTATCTTCAACGTCTACCGAAGTTAAACTCAGCAGATATAATCGGAGTGCATACCCTATAGCAGATGCTAAGATTCGCACAACGGCTGGATTGAGACGGATTCTGGGAAATCAGTACAGAGAAGGAATGACTCTGGAACTGCTGTATGTTACGGAAGTAACGCCGGTAAGAAAGGTAACAAAAGACAATCCTCTAGCTGTTGCTTTTAATGTACCAAGGGTTGCCGCAGGTGATACGATTTTCGTACTTCATTGCTATGATAATGAAAATTGGGAAGTAATTACTCCGAATAAGGTTGATACAGAGTACGTATCAGCAACTTTCACGAGCTTATCACCAGTTGCGTTTGTAAAGGGTACGACACCTTCCGGACAGAGTCCTGACAAGTCACCAAAGACAGGGATGTAAGAAAAGGATGTTCTGAGGAAGAAATCTTCCATGGCGCGTTTACGCGTGCTATGGAAGATTTTTTTGTCTTGAAACACGCAATTTGACGAATTAAAGTCTTGAAACCTGCACTAAAATAGGATAATATAGATGATAAAGTTTGCGGCGGCTGGCGCAGGCCGATTGATGTAGGAATGCCAGCGCGCCATTGCAGGAAGGATGAGGACTATGAATCTGAATATCGGAGTAATTAAGGGAGACGGGATTGGACCGGAGATCGTGGCGGAGGCAATGAAGGTACTGGATCAGGTGGCAAAGATCTATGGACATACCTGTGATTATACCCAGCTTTTGATGGGCGGGGCTTCCATTGACGTACACGGCGTCCCCCTGACAGATGAGACGGTCGCTGCTGCAAAAAGCTGTGACGCTGTATTGATGGGTTCCATCGGAGGGGATGCGAAGACATCGCCATGGTATCAGTTGGAGCCGTCGAAGAGGCCGGAGGCAGGTCTGCTTCGTATCCGCAAGGAGCTGAATCTTTTTGCAAATCTAAGGCCGGCAATTCTTTATGATGAGCTGAAGGGCGCATGCCCGTTGAAAGAGGAGATTACCGAGGGCGGTTTCGACATGATGATTATGCGGGAACTGACGGGAGGCCTGTATTTCGGCGAACGGAAGACCGTGGAGGAACACGGGGTCATGACGGCATACGACTCTCTTACATATAATGAGAATGAGATACGCAGAATTGCGAAGCGGGGATTTGATATTGCTATGAAGCGCAGGAAGAAAGTGACCAGCGTGGATAAGGCGAATGTGTTAGATTCTTCCAGGCTTTGGAGAAAGGTCGTGGAGGAAGTGGCCGCAGAGTATCCGGAAGTGACGTTGGAACATATGCTTGTGGATAATTGTGCTATGCAGTTAGTGAAGAATCCGAAACAGTTCGACGTGATTCTGACGGAGAACATGTTTGGGGATATCCTGTCTGACGAGGCGAGCATGGTGACAGGTTCCATCGGGATGCTGGCAAGCGCCAGTCTGAATGAGACGAAGTCCGGTCTTTACGAGCCGAGCGGCGGCTCTGCGCCGGATATTGCTGGCAAGGGCATTGCGAACCCGATTGCTACGATTCTGTCTGCGGCGATGATGCTGCGGTTCAGCTTTGATTTGGACAAAGAGGCGGATGCGGTAGAACGTGCCGTCGCTAAAGTCCTTGCGGAAGGATACCGGACGATTGACATCATGTCGGAAGGAAAGAAGCAGGTTGGCACAGAGAAGATGGGCGATTTGATTGCCGGATCTATCCGGTAGAGAAGAGGTTTAGGAGGAAAACAATGAGAAGTGATACAGTTACAAAAGGAAAACAACAGGCTCCCCACAGATCTTTATTTAACGCGTTAGGGCTTACGCCGGAGGAGATGGAGCGTCCATTGGTGGGGATCGTCAGCTCTTATAATGAAATCGTCCCAGGGCATATGAACCTGGATAAGATTGTGAATGCGGTAAAACAGGGAGTCGCCATGGCGGGCGGTACGCCTATCGTGTTCCCGGCAATTGCAGTGTGCGACGGAATCGCCATGGGACACCTTGGCATGAAATATTCACTGGTGACGAGAGACTTGATTGCAGACTCTACGGAAGCGATGGCGATTGCACACCAATTCGACGCACTGGTCATGGTGCCGAACTGTGACAAGAATGTGCCGGGGCTTCTGATGGCGGCGGCGAGGATTAATGTGCCGACCATATTTGTCAGCGGCGGGCCGATGCTTGCAGGGCATGTGAAGGGCAAGAAGACCAGCCTTTCCAGTATGTTCGAGGCGGTAGGCGCCAATGCGGCGGGTATGATTACCGATGAAGACTTGTGCGAGTTCGAGAACAAGACCTGTCCGACTTGCGGTTCCTGTTCCGGTATGTATACGGCAAACAGTATGAATTGCCTGACCGAAGTCCTGGGCATGGGGCTTGGGGGAAATGGGACCATTCCAGCAGTCTATTCTGCAAGAATCCGGCTTGCGAAACAGGCGGGCATGAAGGTTATGGAATTATTAGAGAAGGATATCCGTCCAAGGGACATCATGACGGAGAATGCGATACTCAACGCTCTGACGGTAGACATGGCGCTTGGATGTTCTACCAACAGTATGCTGCATCTCCCGGCGATTGCCCATGAAATCGGCATGGATTTTGAGATTGATTTTGCAAACGGCATCAGCGAGAAGACGCCGAATCTCTGTCACTTAGCGCCGGCAGGTCCCACCTATATGGAAGACCTTGACGAGGCGGGCGGTGTCTATGCGGTGATGGCAGAATTGAATAAGAAGGGGCTGCTCCATACGGATTGTATGACTGTTACAGGCAAGACCGTTGGGGAAAATATTGCACATGCGGTAAATAAGGATACGGATGTCATCCGCCCAATCGACAATCCTTACACGCCTACCGGCGGGCTTGCGGTGTTAAAGGGCAACCTTGCGCCGGACGGAAGCGTGGTAAAGCGTTCTGCCGTGGTGGAAGAAATGCTCGTCCATGAAGGCCCTGCCAGGGTGTTCGACTGTGAGGAGAATGCAATCGACGCAATTAAGGACGGTAAGATTGTGGCAGGAGATGTTGTTGTCATCCGTTATGAAGGACCGAAAGGAGGCCCTGGCATGAGGGAGATGCTGAACCCGACTTCTGCGATTGCAGGGATGGAACTTGGCTCCAGCGTGGCCCTGATTACGGACGGAAGATTCAGCGGCGCTTCCAGAGGAGCTTCCATCGGCCATGTATCCCCGGAGGCGGCAGTCGGCGGTCCGATTGCGCTGGTGGAAGAGGGGGATATCATCAAGATTGACATTCCAAACCTGAAACTGGAGCTTGACGTGCCAGAGGAAGAATTGACGAAGAGAAGGGAAGCATGGCAGCCGAGAGAACCTAAGGTTACGACAGGGTATCTGGCGAGATATGCGGCAATGGTGACTTCCGGAAACAGGGGGGCGATTCTTGAGATTCCAGGGCAGAAGTAAGTCCGGAAGGAAAGCCGAGCGGATTGCAGAACCGGAAGATGGCAGGCTTGCCGTGATAATTTTCAGAATACAACATATATAATATAGAAGGAGAACGACAGAATATGCAGTTGACAGGATCAGAGATTTTGATCGAATGTTTAAAAGAGCAGGGTGTGGACACGGTGTTCGGTTATCCGGGCGGCGCCATCCTGAATGTATATGATGAGTTATATAAGCACAGCGACGAGATAAAGCATATCCTGACTTCCCATGAACAGGGGGCTGCCCATGCGGCTGACGGATATGCAAGGGCGACCGGGAAGGTGGGCGTGTGTTTCGCCACCAGCGGTCCGGGGGCTACCAACCTTGTCACGGGGATTGCTACGGCATATATGGATTCGATTCCAATCGTGGCCATTACCTGTAATGTGGGGGTCAGCCTTCTGGGGAAAGACAGTTTCCAGGAAATCGACATTGCAGGAATCACAATGCCCATTACAAAGCATAATTATATTGTAAAAGATGTAAACGACCTTGCCGACACCATACGGAAATCCTTTATCATCGCAAAGAAGGGAAGGCCTGGACCGGTTCTGATTGATATCCCGAAAGATGTGACGGCAAATAAGGCGGAATATCACAGGGAAGAGCCGAAACCAATCCCTCATTCCATTGATGTGAGCGAGGCAGAGATTGAGACAGCCCTGAAGTTGATTGAAAAATCCAGGAAACCTTATATCTTTGTGGGGGGCGGCGCCATTTTATCGGATGCAAGCGAGGAATTGGTTACATTTGTCAGGAAGGTAGATGCACCTGTGACGGATTCCCTCATGGGAAAAGGTGCGTTTCCGGGAACAGACCCCCTCTATACCGGGATGCTTGGGATGCATGGGACAAAAACGTCCAATTATGGGGTCAGTGAGTGCGACTTGCTGATTGTCATCGGTGCAAGATTCAGCGACCGTGTGACCGGCAATGCGAAGAAATTTGCCAGCCATGCAAAAATCTTACAGTTTGACATTGACGCGGCGGAGATGGATAAGAATGTGTTGATTACAGCCGGGGTCGTGGGCGATATCCGGGAAATCTTAGGAATCTTGAATGCCAGATTATCCCAGCAGGAACACAAGGACTGGATTGAAAAAATCATGGAATATAAGGGGCGTTTTCCCTTGTCCTATCATCCAGACGTGCTGACCGGGCCTTTCGTGGTGGAGGAGGTGTACCGCCAGACCAAAGGCGAGGCGATTGTGGTCACGGAAGTAGGGCAGCATCAGATGTGGGCGGCACAGTTCTACCGCTACACGAAGCCAAGGACGCTTTTGACTTCCGGCGGGCTTGGCACCATGGGGTATGGGCTTGGAGCATCCCTTGGGGCGAAGATGGGAATGCCGGATAAGATTGTGGTGAATATTGCGGGAGACGGATGCTTCCGTATGAATATGAATGAGATTGCGACGGCAGTGCGCCATAACATCCCGGTCATTCAAGTAGTGGTCAATAACCATGTGCTAGGGATGGTGCGCCAGTGGCAGAACCTTTTCTATGGGCAGAGATATTCGGCTACGGTGTTAAACGACGCGGTAGATTTCGTGAAACTTGCCGAGGCGATGGGCGCAGTGGGAATCCGGGCGGCGACTCAGGAAGAATTCAAGGATGCATTTGCAAAAGCGCTGACTTTGGGAAGGCCTGTGGTAATTGACTGTCAGATTGATTCTGACGACAAGGTATGGCCAATGGTGGCGCCGGGGAAGGCAATCAGCGAAGTGTTCGACGAGAAGGATTTGGAAGAAAGTAAGTAGGAAAAAGTTAGAAAGTGGAGGAATGAAGATGAGCAGAGTGTACAATTTTTCAGCAGGACCAGCAGTTTTGCCGGAAGAAGTGTTGAGGGAAGCGGCAGAGGAAATGTTAGACTATAAGGGGACTGGGATGTCCGTCATGGAGATGAGTCACCGCTCAAAGGCATTTCAGGAGATTATTGATACGGCAGAGGCGGATCTGCGTGATTTGATGGGAATCCCCGATGATTACGCGGTACTGTTCCTGCAAGGCGGGGCGTCCCAGCAGTTTGCCATGATTCCCATGAATCTGATGAAGAACCGTGTGGCAGATTATATTGTGACCGGGCAGTGGGCAAAGAAGGCCAGCGAGGAGGCGAAGAAGTACGGAAAGGTGAATATCATAGCCTCTTCCGCAGACCGGACATTTTCCTATATCCCGGATGTCAGCAGTCTTCCGGTTTCCGAAGATGCGGATTATGTGTATATTTGCGAGAATAACACGATTTACGGGACGAAATATAAGGAACTGCCGGATACAAAGGGAAAGCTTCTTGTGGCGGACGTCTCGTCCTGTTTCCTGTCCGAGCCGGTGGATGTGACAAAGTACGGGGTGATTTATGGAGGGGTACAGAAGAATATCGGCCCTGCAGGAACGGTAATTGTAATTATGAGGAAGGATTTGATTACGGACGATGTGCTTCCTGGGACTCCGACCATGTTGAAGTACAAGACCCACGCGGACGCAGGTTCTCTGTATAACACGCCTCCGGCATATGGAATCTATATCTGCGGCAAGGTGTTCAAGTGGCTGAAAAAGCAGGGAGGCCTTGAAGCGATGAAGGTGCATAATGAGAAGAAGGCGAAGGTTCTGTATGATTATCTTGATACGAGCAGGATGTTTCGGGGAACCGTAGTGCCAAAAGATCGGTCGCTGATGAATGTACCGTTTGTGACGGGAAATGAGGAATTGGACGCAAAATTTGTGAAAGAGGCAAAGGCGGCGGGATTCGAGAACTTGAAAGGACACCGTACCGTAGGCGGCATGCGCGCAAGTATTTATAATGCGATGCCGATAGAAGGGGTCGAGGCGCTTGTGGCATTTATGAAGAAGTTTGAAGAGGAGAATCTGTAATCATGTATAAATATTATTGCTTAAATCCAATCTCTGACGTAGGGCTTGAGAAACTGACAGAAGAATATGTTCCGGCGGGGACTGTGGAAAAGGCGGACGCAGTGCTGGTAAGAAGCGCCGCCATGCACGAGATGGACTTTTCAAAGAACCTGAAAGCAATCGCCCGTGCAGGGGCAGGGGTCAACAATATTCCGTTGGAGCGGTGTGCGGAGGAAGGAATCGTGGTGTTCAATACGCCGGGGGCCAATGCCAACGGAGTGAAGGAGCTGGTTATCGCAGGAATGTTCCTTGCGTCCCGGGATATTATCGGCGGTATTAATTGGGTACAGGAGAACGAGGAGGACGGCAATATTGCAAAGGATGCGGAGAAGGCGAAGAAGGCGTTTGCCGGGTGCGAGTTAGAGGGCAAGAAGCTGGGCGTCATCGGCCTGGGGGCAATCGGCGTGCTGGTGGCAAATGCAGCGACGAACCTGGGGATGGATGTATATGGATATGACCCTTATGTTTCCGTGGATTCGGCGTGGAGGCTGTCAAGGAGTATCCATCATGCGAAGACGGTGGATGAACTGTATCAGAATTGTGACTATATTACGATTCATGTCCCAGCAATGGAGCAGACCAAGGGGATGATTGACAAGAATGCCATCAGCCTTATGAAGAAAGGCGTGGTGGTGCTGAATTTTGCAAGGGATGTGCTGGTGGACGAAGAGGCTATGGTGGATGCGCTGCTGTCAGGACATGTGAAGCACTATGTGTCGGATTTCCCGACGCCTGTGACCGCAGGGGTCAAAGGCGCCATTGTCATCCCGCATCTGGGGGCGTCTACGGAGGAGTCGGAGGATAACTGTGCGAAGATGGCGGTGAAGCAGTTAAGGGATTACCTGGAGAACGGGAATATTAAAAATTCGGTCAATTATCCCAACTGTGATATGGGTATCCCGGGAGAGAATACCCGGATTCTCATTCTTCATAGGAACGTGCCGAATATGATTGGGCAATTCACGAAGATTCTGGCGAAGGACAATATGAATATTGCGGATTTAACGAATAAGAGTAAAGGAAAGTATGCGTATACCATGATTGATATCGACAGTCCGGTGCCGGAAAATGTGTCCGAAGAGCTTGCTAAGGTCAGGGAAGTGCTGCGTGTCCGGATTATCAGATAGTAAATATTAAAGAATAATTAAATATTCTTAACATAATCTTTATTGAATTGATTTTCGTTTTCCTGTATACTCAGCTAAGGAACCGGGAGAATTGATTTTCGTACGGTTCTTACCTAAGTGACATGACGGGGCGGCTTGGATATACAGGGGAGATGTAAGGAATGACGAATGATAGAAGCAAGGAGAGAAGATTATTAAAAGAGAAGAGAATCCGGAAGGTAAGGAGAGTGAGAATGTGCTTGCGTATTCTGACTCTTTTGATGATTTGTGTGATGCCTCTTCTCTTTTTGACTACGGCCACCGCTTCCCGGCAGGAAGTTTCTATCTATCTCAAGCTTAATGAAGCCTCCATCCTACAGGGGGAAGAGCTTCCGGCGTTCGGGATAGAAGGGGAACTTGTGGGGAATGGCGATGTGATTCTGGACGGGGAGTCTGGTTATACGGCGGAGGATTTGTTGAAAGATTTCGAGAGTGGGAAGGGATATGCGGTTACATGTGAGGCGGATGTCGCCACAGAGGGAGAGTACCCGATGCACTTGAAGCTTTCGGACGAGATACAGGCAGCTTTAGGAAAGGAATGGATGGGGCTTGTCAGGGTGGATACGCTGGATGCGATGCTGACGGTGAAGAATGCTGTCGGCGAGTGGGATGGCGACCGATTTCGGAAGTATGACGGCTCATATGTCACCAACGATTTCGTGGTTTCCAAAGGGAACACCTATTATTTTGACGGAGAAGGCAATAAGGCGACTGGCTGGGTGGATGCCGGGGGCGTCAGATATTATATGGACGGAGATGGAATCCGTAAGACCGGATGGGTGGATGTAGATGATTCCAGATACTATCTTGAAGGGGACGGGCATATGGTGACCGGCTGGAAAGATATTGAGGAGAAGACATACTATTTTGACCAGGAAGGGAAGATGGCAAAGGGAGAGTTATACATAGGGATGACGAAGTGTTCTTTTGATAAGGAGGGAGTACTTACATCCATGGAGGACAGTGATGTAGACCCGGCAAGACCTATGATTGCGCTGACGTTTGACGACGGACCGGGGAAACGTACTGGGGAGCTTTTGGAGGTGCTTGCGGCGAACCATGCCCATGCTACCTTCTTCATGCAGGGAAAGAATGTGCCGAGATATCAGAATGAAGTGAAGCGCATGAAGGAGATTGGGTGTGAGCTTGGAAGCCATTCTTTTGACCATCCAGACCTTTCTAAGATGGATGCGGCAGGGATACGTGACCAGATCGACCGCACGAACCAGAATCTAAAGGATGCGGCAGGGCAGCCGGCATCTGTATTGCGTCCGCCTTATGGTGCGATTGGAAGTACATTGAAGTCCGTAGCTGGGTTGCCGTTGATTCTCTGGAATATTGATACTCTGGACTGGAAGACCAGGAATGCGCAGGCAACGATTGACAATGTGATGCAGAAGGTAAAGGACGGGGATATTGTCCTGATGCACGATATCCACACGGAGAGCATAGATGCGGCAATTGTGCTGATTCCTAAGCTGATTGAGGCGGGGTATCAGTTGGTCACAGTTTCCGAGCTTGCGGCGGCGCGGGGAATTGGGATGCAGAACGGGACGAGTTATACGGATTTCTGTAAGTAAGGGATAGAAAAGAGAGACTGTCAGGAAACAATGTGGTTTCTGACAGTCTCTCTTTCTACTCACCCTGTGGGTATACCTTAACAGTGAAACACAATGATTACGTTAGCCTGCGGTTGTGTTCATTCAGAAGCGCATGGATCTTATCTGTCGGATTCAAGACTTTTCCGATGGAAATATCATGATTCATGGAATCTATGATCAGTGCAATGAACTTGGTCATATCTGCGACTACGAAGTAGGGTTTTTCATAGGCTTCCGGCGGCAGATAAGTTAAGTTGGTAGTGATGACACGGTCAATATAGCCTTTATTGTAATAATCGTCAAAGATTCCGAAACCTTCCGTGAACAGGCCAAAGGTAGTGCATACGAATACTCGGTTCGCGCCCCGCTCTTTGATCTGTTTTGCCACATCCAGCATGCTTTCCCCGGAGGAAATCATATCATCCACGATGATAACGTCTTTCCCATGAATATCATCCCCCAAAAATTCATGTGCGACAATCGGGTTCTTTCCCTTTACGACAGTGGAATAATCACGGCGTTTGTAGAACATCCCCATGTTCACGCCGGTCACGTTGGAGAAATAGACGGCACGGTGCATAGCGCCCTCGTCAGGGCTTACGATCATCAGATGGTCTTTGTCCACAATGAGCTCAGGCTCGGCGCGCAAGAGAGCCTTGATGAACTGGTAAGGCGGGTTGAAGCTGTCGAAACCGTGGAGCGGGATGGCATTCTGCACTCTGGGGTCGTGGGCGTCGAAGGTAATAATATTGTCCACGCCCATATCCGTTAATTCCTGGAGTGCCAGGGCGCAGTCCAGAGATTCCCGCTTGGTGCGCTTGTGCTGGCGGCTCTCGTACAGGAACGGCATGAGTACGTTCAATCTGTGAGCCTTGCCGTTGGCTGCCGAAATGATTCGTTTTAAATCCTGGTAGTGGTCATCCGGAGACATATGGTTTGGGTGCCCGTTGACCGTGTAAGTCAGGCTGTAATTGCATACGTCAACCATGATGAATAGATCTTTGCCGCGGATAGATTCGTGAATCAGGCCCTTGGCTTCCCCGGTGCCAAAGCGCGGGCATTGGGATTCCACCAGATAGGAATCCAGCCGATAGCTGGAAAAAAGCGGGGAATCCAGAGATTCCCGCAAGGTGTCCTGGCGGAACCGCACAATGTATTGATCCACTCTCTGCCCCAGTTCCTTGCAGGAATCAAGGGCAGCGATTTTCAGAGGCGCAATTGGAAGCGCCGTTTCCATTAGTTTAATGTTTGGCATGTTAATCTCCTATGTGTGTTTGTTGATACAATCCTAAGATATTTATAACACTTTTGGGGGAGGAAGGTCAACTATAGATTCGTGAATGTGTTGGAAATTGAGATAGGGATGTGCTATACTAGAGGAAAATATGGGGAGAATCAATTTAAGATGAGCAGAAAGAAGCATGAGCATGTAATAAAAGGCGTACTGCCGGGAAGTATCGCAGAGGAATTGGGAATTGAAGCGGGCGACAGGCTGATTTCCATCAATGAAAACGAAGTCGGGGATGTGTTCGACTATCATTTTTTGGTAAATGACGAGGAACTGACGCTTCTCATCGAGAAGCCAGACGGTGAGGAGTGGGAACTTGAGATAGAGAAGGATTACGAGGAAGATTTGGGGATTGAATTCGAGCAAGGGCTGATGGATGAGTACCGTTCCTGCAGGAACAAGTGCATGTTCTGCTTCATCGACCAGATGCCCCAAGGGATGCGCAAGACGCTGTATTTTAAGGATGATGATTCCAGGCTTTCTTTCCTTCAGGGAAATTATGTGACGCTTACGAATATGAGTGACCATGATATCGAACGGATCGTGAATTATCATCTGGAGCCTATCAACATATCGTTCCATACCACGAACCCGGAACTTAGATGCAGGATGCTGTGCAACCGTTTTGCAGGTGAGGCTTTGAAGAAGGTAGACAGGCTCTATGAAGGCGGGATTCGGATGAACGGCCAGATTGTGCTGTGCAAAGGCGTCAACGACGGGGAAGAACTGGAGCGCAGTATCCGTGAACTGACCAGATACATCCCTTGTCTGGAGAGCGTGTCCGTAGTTCCGGTGGGTCTTACGAAGTACCGGGAAGGGCTGTATCCTTTAGAACCGTTTCAGAAAGAGGATGCGAAGAAAGTTCTGGATACCATCCACCGTTGGCAGGAGCGGATTTATGAGGAACATGGGATTCATTTTATCCACGGGGGCGACGAGTGGTACATCCTGGCGGGGGAAGAACTGCCGGAGGAAGAGCGGTATGACGGATATTTACAGCTTGAGAATGGCGTAGGGATGCTGCGCTTGCTTAAAAATGAGTTCCGGCAGGCTTATGAAGCGGCAGAAGGCGACGACAGGGCAAGGAAACTTTCTATGGCGACAGGGCTTCTGGCGTATCCTTATATCCGGGAAATGGCGAAGCAGCTTAGGGAGAAGTACCCGGCCACCGAGATTTTCATATATCCAATCAGGAATGAGTTTTTTGGAGAGTTGATTACGGTGTCAGGTCTGATTACAGGGAAGGATTTGATTGCACAGCTTAGGGGAAAGGAATTGGGGGAAAGATTGCTGCTGCCCTGCAATATGTTCCGCAGCGGGGAGGAAGTCTTTCTGGATGATATTACGCTTCCGGAATTGGAAGAGGCTTTACAAGTGAAGATAGATATTGTAAAATCAAGCGGACAGGATTTTATCGAGGCTGTTAAGGGTATCTGAATCGTGAGGGCAGAGAGCGCAGACAGGACGGAGAAGAGATAGAAGAAAATGGAATAGAATAGGAGATAGAGTATGAGTAAACCAGTAGTGGCGATTGTTGGAAGGCCCAACGTAGGAAAATCGACCCTTTTTAATGCACTGGCGGGCGGGATGATTTCGATTGTGAAGGACACGCCGGGCGTGACCAGGGACCGTATCTATGCGGATGTTTCCTGGCTTGACCGGGAATTTACCCTGATAGATACAGGTGGAATCGAGCCGGAGAGCAAGGACATTATTTTATCACAGATGAGGGAGCAGGCGCAGATTGCGATTGATACGGCGGACGTCATTATGTTCCTGACGGATGTCCGACAGGGTCTGGTGGATGCGGATTCCAAGGTCGCAGACATGCTGAGGCGGTCGTCAAAGCCAGTTTTACTGGTGGTGAATAAGGTGGACAATTTCGAGAAGTTCATGCCGGATGTGTATGAGTTCTACAATCTGGGGATCGGGGAACCGTATCCGATTTCATCCGCGTCACGGCTGGGGCTTGGGGACATGCTGGATGAGCTGGTTCAATATTTCCCCGAAGGAACACAGGAGGAAGAGGAGGATGAAAGGCCGCGGGTGGCAATCATAGGGAAGCCTAACGTAGGAAAGTCGTCCATCATCAATAAACTTCTCGGTGAGCAGCGGGTCATTGTGTCGGATGTTGCCGGGACCACCAGGGACGCCATTGACACGGACATTGTTTATAACGGGAAAGAATATGTGTTCATCGATACTGCAGGGCTTCGCAGGAAGAGCAAGATTAAGGAAGAGCTGGAGCGTTACAGCATCATCCGCGCTGTATCCGCCGTGGAGCGTTCAGATGTGGTGCTGATGGTAATCGACGCCGTGGAAGGCGTGACGGAGCAGGATGCGAAGATTGCCGGGATTGCCCATGAGAGGGGCAAAGGGATGATTATTGTGGTCAATAAGTGGGACGCAATCGAGAAGAATGATAAGACGATGCGGGAGTACGAGAAGGAAGTCCGCCGTGTGCTGTCATTTATGCCCTATGCGGAGATTATGTATGTGTCTGCGCAGACAGGACAGCGGTTAGTCAAATTGTATGATATGATTGATATGGTAATCGAGAACCAGTCCCTGCGTGTGGCGACGGGCGTGCTCAATGAGATTATGATGGAGGCCGTGGCGATGCAGCAGCCGCCGTCCGATAAGGGGAAGAGGCTGAAACTTTACTATATTACGCAAGTTGCCGTGAAACCGCCTACTTTTGTAATTTTCGTAAATGACAGGGAGCTGATGCATTTCTCTTATACCAGATATCTTGAGAATAAGATTCGGGAGGCATTCGGTTTCCGCGGGACTTCGTTGAAATTCTTCATCCGGGAGAGAAAGGAAAAGGGACGTTAGCTATGGAACGCTTGGTCAGTGTGTTGATAGGGTACGTATTTGGACTGTTACAGACGGGATATTTGTACGGGAAACTGCACAATATAGATATCAGGAGCAAAGGAAGCGGCAATGCCGGGACCACCAATGCGCTCAGGACGATGGGGTGGAAGGCGGGCGTGGTGACGCTTTTAGGAGACGCGTTCAAGTGTGTGTTCGCGGTTTTGCTGGTGCGTTTCATTTACCGGGAGAGCCATGGGGACATGCTGCCGCTTTTGTCTATGTATGCGGGCATGGGGGCGGTTCTGGGGCATAACTATCCGTTCTATATGAAGTTCAAAGGCGGGAAAGGGATTGCCACGACTGCCGGGCTTCTGCTGAGTACCACCAATGCATGGATGGTATTGCTCTGTCTTGCCGTATTCTTGGGAATTGTGGCGGGGACGAAATATGTGTCCTTAGGCTCTTTGGTAGTGGTGGTTCTTTACCTCGGCGAGGTAATCTGGCTTGGACAGACCGGGTTTTATGGGATTGCGCAGAATTATCTCTATGAGATGTACGGGATTGCGGCATTTTTGATGGTGTCGGCGTTCTTCAAGCACAGGGCGAATATTAAGCGGCTATTGTCTGGGACGGAGAATAAGCTAAGCGTAGGGAAGAGTAAGTAACCGAATTGGTTCAATATCAATTTAAGAAAGGATAGGAAGGCTATGGCAAATGTAGGAATTATGGGGGCGGGAAGCTGGGGAACGGCTCTGGCTCTTCTGCTTCACAGGAACGGGCATCAGGTCACGGTTTGGTCAATCAGTGAAGAGGAAGTGAAGATGCTTTCTGAGAAACGGGAACATGTGAGCAAACTTCCGGGAGTGGAACTTCCGGAGGATATGTTGTTCACAACAGATATGGAGTGTGCGGTGAAGGGGAAGGATTTTATCGTGCTTGCCGTGCCGTCTCCGTTTACACGGAATACTGCCCGCAATATGAGCCCTTATGTGGCAGATGGTCAGATTATCGTGGATGTGGCGAAGGGGATTGAGGAGAGTACGCTGATGACGCTTTCGCAGCAGATTGAGGAGGAGATTCCCAAGGCCGAGGTGGCAGTCCTGTCAGGACCGAGCCATGCGGAGGAAGTAGGAAGAGGGCTTCCGACTATCGTGGTCGTAGGCGCAAGGAAGAAAGAGATTGCCGAGTATCTTCAGGAGATGTTCATGAACGAGGTGTTCCGCGTGTATATCAGCCCGGATATGCGGGGGATGGAGTTAGGCGGCTCACTCAAGAATGTGATTGCGCTGGCGGCGGGAATTGCAGACGGGCTTGGATATGGCGACAACACGAAGGCAGCGCTGATTACCAGAGGGATTGCCGAGATTGCAAGGCTTGGCGTGAAGATGGGAGGCGCAGTGGAGAGCTTTACCGGGCTTACGGGAATCGGGGATTTGATTGTGACTTGCGCCAGTGTCCACAGCCGGAACCGAAAGGCTGGGTATCTCATCGGGCAGGGCAGGAGTATGCAGGAGGCCATGGACGAGGTACAGATGGTGGTGGAAGGCGTGTATTCTGCAAAGGCTGCGGTGAAGCTGGGAAAGAAATACGGAGTGTCGCTGCCGATTATTGATAAGGTGAGTGAAGTGCTGTTTGAAGGGAAAGACCCGAGGGAGGCAGTGAACGAGCTGATGCTCCGGGACGGAAGGCCGGAACATCAGGCGCTGCACTGGCAGGAATAGAATTACATTTCGGATTCGGGCGGAAGTTTTTTCAGGATGGTGGCGCGCATTGTAATGTAACAGGAGAGCCCGCCGATACAATTGGATATGGGTTCGGCAAGGAAGACGCCTGTCACGCCTAGCTTTCCGATTCGTGGGAGAATCAGCGTCAGCGGAACGACGATGAACACCTTCCGCAAAAGCGAGAAGAATACCGCCTGTTTTGGGCGGTTCAGCGCCTTGAATACGCTCTGGCCTGCGAACTGGAACGCCATGAAAAAAAATCCAAAAAAGTAGACGTGCATAGATGGCGCTGCCGCCGCAATCAGTCCTTCGTTGTGGTTGAAGATGCGGATGAAGAATTCTGGGAAGACGGAAAACAGTCCCCAGATTGTCAGCGTATATGTGAAACCCAACTGGGTCATGAAGCGGATTGCCCGTTTCATCAGGCGCATATTGTCAGCCCCGTAATTATAGCTGATGATGGGGGAGGCTCCTTCTGCAATTGCCATCACCGGCGTCTGGGCAATCTCCCGGACAGAGCTGATGACCGTCATGACGCTGATGTAAAGGTCGCCTCCGAAAATCTGGAGGGTGGAATTGCAGACGATCTGAACCAGGCCGTTGGTGAACGCCATGCAGAAGGTGGAGACTCCCAGTTTTGCGATTTCCCAGATGCAGGAGAGGTCTGGGGAGAATCCATGAAAATCAAGGGTCAGTTCCGCCTGTTTCCCGGTCAGGAAACGAAGGACCCATACGGCGGAGAAGAACTGGGAGATAATCGTCGCAAGCGCCGCCCCCTTCACTCCCATATGGAGCAGGAAGATGAAAATGGGGTCAAGGATGATGTTTAACGCGGCTCCAAGCAGCACGGTCTTCATGCCTGCTTTGGCAAATCCTTGGCTGTTGATATAGGGGTTCATCCCCAGGGAAATCATTACAAAGACGGTGCCGAGCAGGTAGATGGCCATGTAGCCGGAGGCGTAAGGGTACGTGGCCGTGCTTGCACCGAACAAAAAGAGCAGCGGCTTATGGAAGATAAGCCCCAAAAGCGTTAGGAAAAGCCCGGTAACGACCAACATGAAAAATGCATGGTTCATGATTTTTTGTGCTTTCTTGGCGTCATCCTTTCCTCTGGCGATGGAGCACAGAGGCGCGCCGCCGACCCCGAACAGGTTGGAAAAGGCAGTTACCATGGTGATTACAGGAAAACATAGTCCCAGCCCTGCCAGGGCAAGAGTGCCTTCGCCGGGGATTTTTCCGATGTAGATGCGGTCGATAATGTTGTAGAGCAGGTGTATCAACTGCGCTGCCAGCATAGGGACCGCTACGGAGAGGATATTGCGGGATACGTTTTCATTTCCAAAATCAACTTGCTGTGACTGCATAGTTTGGTTCACTTCTTTCTAATGTGATAGATTTCTTATAGAAATATTGTATCACAGTTTTTTATCTTATAATATTCTTAATTTCGTTTTCATTGTGTTCAAAATCTTGTATGATAAAAGATGCTGCAGGGCATACCGTAATACATGCCTCTTGCGGGACGGGTGGGCTTCGTCCAATAAGATATACGTAAAGAGGATGGTTATGACTAGAAGAGAGATAAAGGCCAGGGCAAGGCAGAACGTAAAAAAGCATTATATGATTCTTGTAATGACAGGGCTGATTGCCGTGTTTTTGGGGCTGCAGAGTTCGAGCTTTGATAATTTTGTGAGGATGTATTCGGCGGAACCAATGGCGGATACAAGGGTCGCCATGGGCAGTATCGGGTTGGTTGACGTGGTGCGGCATATCTTGATGGGCGATCCAGAAAAAGGGAGAGAACTCTCGGAGAAACTGAAAGAGCAGGAAATCGAACGGTCGAAAGAGGGAAACCGGGCCCTGGGAAGAAGCAGGGGCGCATTATCAAAGATTGTCAATGGAGTCTCGACCGGTTCTTTTCTTGTGATGTTCGTGTCGGGAATTAATTCCCTGTTCGGCTCGGATAATCTGGGGAGCCTGCTTTTAGTCTTGCTGGCTTTTGCCGGAGTGTTCGGCTTCTATCTGCTGGTAGTCAATACTTATACCGTCATTGCGGCGAGAATGTTCCTTGAGGGCAGATGCTATGAGAAGCTGGCGATTCACCGGTTTGTATTTTTACTGCGCAGGAAGCGTTGGATGAAAGTTTCCATTGCCATGCTGGTGTACACGGCCTATGAATTTTTGTGGATGCTGACCATTATCGGCGGTATTGTGAAATATTATTCCTATTACCTGGCACCGTATATCCTGGCGGAGAACCCATCTCTTAGCGGGCGGCAGGCGGTCACGCTGTCGCGGAAAATGATGCGGGGGCATAAGTGGGAGTGTTTTGTGATGGAATGTTCGTTTCTTGGGTGGAGCGTCCTTGGGGCGTTTACCTTTGGGCTTACGGAAGTATTCTACTCCCTTCCCTATCAGATGGCGGCGTTCAGTGAGTATTATGCGGGACTGCGGCGGCAGGCGAAGGCGGCGGGCATCCCTGGGGCGGAGTTTCTCAATGATACCTATCTGTACGAGAAGGCGTCAGGGGAACTTCTGGCAGAAACCTATGAGGATGTGGTGGAATGGAAGAATGGGCAGAAGGAAAACGTAAAAAAGCCGGAGGGATTCCGGGGCGTCCTTTCCGACTGGCTCGGTATTTTCATTGGAGATTCCGAAGAGGAACGGGGATACGAGGAGAACCGAGAGCTTCAGATGCGGCTTGGAATGTGTAAGGATGTGGTGGAAGGAAGGGCCTATCCAGGAAGGCTGTCCCATTTCCCTGAGACGGAGAAGCAAAAACGGGTGGGGACGTTCCATTATATGCGCCATTATTCCGTATGGTCGCTGATTATGTTGTTTTTCTTTTTTTCTATAATGGGCTGGTGCTGGGAAGTGAGCATCCATCTGGTTTTGGACGGGGTGTTCGTCAACCGGGGGACGCTCCATGGACCGTGGCTGCCTATTTACGGCGGAGGCGGGGTGCTGCTGCTTACGCTGCTGAACCGGGTGCGGAATCATCCGGTAGTGCAGTTCTTTAGTATTATTTTCGTATGCGGGATGGTGGAATACTGGACGTCCTACTATCTTGAGGTCGTGTATGACGGAAAGAAATGGTGGGATTACAGTGGATATTTTCTGAATCTGAACGGTCGGATCTGTGCGGAGGGCCTGCTGGTATTCGGGATCGGAGGCATGGTTATCGTGTATATTGCCGCGCCTCTTTTGGATAACCGGATACGCGGGATACCGAAAAATGTTCTGGTGTGCTGTTGTTTGGTACTGCTCTGTCTGTATACTGCGGATTGCGGATATTCTATGGGGCATCCCAATGAAGGGAAGGGGATTACGGACTATGAGCCTGTGTCCCGGGATTTCGGCAGCCAGGAAGTATTCGGGGAATTTATCGAGGAAATCAAGTATGGGAGGTGTGGAGATTATGCTGGCGATACTGCTATCCCCGCTGTATGTGTTGGTAAATGTTTATATTATCCGCTGGATTATCCGGTGGCTTGGCGCCTGCAGGCATGAGTTTCGGAAGTTTCGGGGGCGCTTGATTGTTTCTGCGGTGTATCTGTTTTTTGCCAGTGCGATGGGGGTTGGGTTCTTTTTGCCGCCGGGAGCTGTGAAACGTTTTTTTGTAAAGATTGGGAATTACTGGCTTGGAATTCTGCTCTATACGATTCTGGTGGTCGGCGCTGCAGATGCCGTTCATGTGATATTGAAAAGAAGCAAGAGGCTTAATCAGGAGAAACTGAGGAGCTTCAAGGTGTTCGTGGTGTCAGGGATTATCTGTGCCGTCGGGATCGCGGCGCTTAGTATCTGGGGAATGGTGAATGCAGGAAATATTCGTACTACAAGGTATGAGGCGGTCATTGAGAAGAATGCGGGCGATATCAAGCAGATGAAGGTGGTTCTTGCGGCCGACCTGCATATGGGATACAACATCGGGTGCGGTCATATCCGGGAAATGGTGGAAAAGATAAACGCGGAAGAGCCGGATCTGGTGGTGTTTGCGGGAGACATTTTCGACAATGAGTATGAAGCGTTGGAAGACCCGGAGGAATTGATTTCGATTTTCAAAGGAATTAAAAGTAAATATGGGGTTTACGCCTGTTACGGGAACCATGACATCAAGGAGAGGATTCTTGCCGGGTTTACGTTTGGAGGGAGCCGGAAGAAGGAAAGCGACATCCGAATGGATGAGTTCCTTGAGAAGGCGGGAGTCACCCTGCTTCGGGATGAGTCTGTGCTGATCGCGGACAGTATTTATCTCTATGGGCGTCCGGACAGGCACCGTCCCGGAAGGGGGATAAAGAAGCGGAAGACGCCGGAGGAGGTCACGGAAGGGATGGATTTGTCTAAGCCGGTGTTCGTGATTGACCATCAGCCGAAGGAGCTTCAAGAGCTTGCAGATGCAGGCGTGGATTTGGATTTGTGCGGGCATACCCACGACGGGCAGGTGTGGCCGGGGAACCTGACCATACGGTTGATGTGGGAGAACGCATGCGGATATTTGAAGAAAGGGGATATGCATAATATCGTCACGTCTGGCGTGGGGATATTCGGACCGTATATGCGGGTCGGGACGATTGCGGAGATCTGTGCGGTCACAGTGAAGTTTGAAGGGGATTGAGCTTTTGCCAGAAAACAATGGAATAGTGAGTCGGATGGAGCACACTAGACAGGAGGAGTTGGAATGAAGCGTGCGTTGGATTTAGCAGTGTTATGGATTTATTGTCTGGTGGCGGCGGGGTTTCTGCCGGTCAATATTCCCTTTGTGGCGGCGGCGCTGTCTGCGGTGGTCTATGCATGCGGCGGCTGTCTGGCCCGGTCGGGGCGTGCAAGGTTCGGAATGACGGCGGTGTTTCTTGCACTGTCTATGATATACCAATATTTGCTGGTGTTTGCACCTCTTGTGGTATATACTTTGTTGGACGCAGTCCAACCCACGGCTGTTGAATGTTATTCAAACGGACTGAATGGAGATATGTTTTGCGAGTCGTCCTGGAGGTGTGATATATTGGATACACGCAGATATGTGTTTGTGTTGGGGCTTGCAGCCTGTTGTTTGGGCGTAGCTTTTTATGTTTTGTCTGAACGGACGGCGGTCTGTTTTGAAACAGTGGGCTGTTTGATTGCGGGGGTGATTCAGTATCAGACCAGGCGGTATGACCTGTTGGATACGAGATACCGGAGAATCAGGGATGACGGCGTGGAGAAGAACCTCCTTCTTAGGGAGAAGAATCAAAGCATTCTGGAAAAGCAGGACTATGAGATCTATACGGCCACTCTCAGGGAGAGGAATCGGATTGCAAGAGAAATTCATGATAACGTAGGTCATATGCTGTCCCGGTCGATTTTAATGGTAGGGGCGATGAAGGCGATCCATGAGGAAGGTAATCTAAAGGAACCGCTGTGCCAGTTGGAGGACACCCTAAACGCCGCCATGACCAGTGTGCGCGAGAGTGTCCATGATTTACATGACGAGGCGATCAACTTAAAGGAAGTTCTGGAGAGTCTGGTGGGGGAATTTACGTTCTGTCAGGCGCAGCTTGCGTATGATATGGGATATGATGTTCCACGGGAGATCCGGTACGGGTTTATTGCAATCGTCAAGGAGGCGTTGAACAATGTGATGAAGCACAGCGATGCTACTTGGGTGAAGGTGATTGCCAGGGAGCATCCGGGGCTTTATCAGTTAATCGTAGAGGATAACGGGACGTCAAAGAGTATGGGATTGGATAGAAGAATGGCGAATCCGGTGAAGGGGCAGGAGGAAAACAGGGGAATCGGTATCCGCAACATGAAAGAGCGGGTGGATGGGTTTGGCGGGAATCTTGAAATTCGGATGCAAGGCGGTTGGCGGATTTATATTACCGTGCCAAAGCAGGCTAAGGGGGGCCCGAGATTCGGATATTCAGTTTAGGAAGATATGTAGGAAGCGGATGCAATGGAAAAGAGAAAGAGGATGGCTTTATGAGGATTGTAATTGTGGACGACGATATGCTGGTGGCAGGAGCGTTGAAAACGATTTTGGAGGCTGACAAAGACGTTACGGTCGCCGGGACGGGACAGGATGGGGGCGATGCGCTTGGACTGTATCGGCAGCATTTGCCGGACGTGCTTTTGATGGATATCCGGATGCAGAAGGTTAGCGGTCTTGAGGCGGCAAAACAGATTCTTGAGGAATATCCTCAAGCGAAGATATTGCTTTTGACAACGTTTGCCGACGATGAATATATTGTGAAAGCTCTAAAATACGGCGTCAAAGGCTATCTGCTCAAGCAGGATTACACAAGCATTCTTCCCGCAATCCGGGCGGTGTGTACAGGACAGACCGTGTTCGGGACGGAAATCGTATCGAAGATACCGCAGCTTTTACAGGAAAAGAAGACATTTGACTGGGCGGCTTATGAAATCAGTGAGAAGGAGCTAAAGGTCATGTCTCTGGTGGCGGAGGGGCTAAGTAATAAGGAAATCGCCCAAGAATTGTTCCTGAGCGAGGGGACAGTGCGTAATTATATCAGTAATATTCTGGAAAAGCTGGGTCTTAGGGACCGAACGCAGTTAGCGGTGCATTATCTGAAAAAAAACTATTGATAATCTGGATGTAAAAGTAGTACAATGCTAGATGTGAGAGATGTATTACACGGAATAATATAAAGTAAAGGAGAGATCATCATGAAAGTAGTAGCGACAAAGAAAGCGCCGGAAGCATTGGGGCCATATTCACAGGGATATGTGCATAATGGAATTTTCTATTCTGCAGGACAGGTTCCGATTAATCCGGAGACGGGAGATGTGGAGGCAGAGACGATTGAGGGACAGGCAGAGCAGGTATGCAAGAACTTAGGCGCAGTCCTTGAAGAAGCCGGAACGTCTTTTGACAAAGTACTGAAAACCACCTGCTTCTTAGCAGATATGGGAGATTTCGCAGCATTTAACGAAGTGTATGCGAAGTATTTCACGTCTAAGCCAGCGAGAAGCTGCGTTGCAGTGAAGACGCTGCCGAAGAATGTGAAGTGTGAAGTAGAACTGATTGCAGTTGCAGAAGAGAGGTAAGTATCATGGCAGAAGAACAGCAGAATGGCTGTACATCATCGGACTGTGCCGGATGTGCTCATGCTGGGTCATGCAGCAGCAAGCCTCAGGATTTGAGAGAGCCGGCGAATCCGTTTTCTAAGATAAAGAAAGTGATTGCAGTCGTAAGTGGTAAGGGCGGAGTGGGCAAGTCCCTGGTGACGGCAAGCCTTGCAAGGATGATGAGGGAGCAGGGATTTTCTGTCGGCATCCTGGATGCTGACGTGACCGGTCCTTCCATTCCTAAGATGTATGGAATCCATGAGAAGGCAAAAGGAGATGAGGCAGGAATCTTCCCTTGTGAGTCGAAGGACGGCACGAAGATTATGTCTGTGAACCTGCTCCTTGAGAATGAGTCCGATCCGGTTATCTGGAGAGGTCCGGTGATTGCAGGCGTTGTGACACAGTTCTGGACAGATGTTATGTGGGGCGAATTGGATTATCTGTTTGTGGACATGCCGCCGGGAACCGGCGACGTACCGTTGACGGTATTCCAGTCTCTTCCGGTGGACGGCGTGGTAATCGTGACGTCTCCTCAGGATCTTGTGCAGATGATTGTGAAGAAGGCCTACAATATGGCAAAAGCTATGAATATCCCGGTGCTGGGAATCGTAGAGAACTACAGCTATCTGGTGTGCCCGGACTGTGGGAAACAGATTCCCGTGTTCGGTGAGAGTCATGTTGACCAGGCGGCAGAGGAGCTTGGGATTCCTGTATTGGGTAAGATGCCGATAGATGCAAGACTTGCAGAGGCGGTGGAGCAAGAGAGGTTCCATGAGATCAGCAATGAGTATTTGCAGGCGGCGGTGAATAAGATATAGAAGCGTGATTCGTGGCGTAGGCGGGAGGTATTACCTGCTTACGCCGTTCTTTTATACCTTATTGGACGAAGTCCACCCGCCCGAAGGGCATGCATTACGGGATGCCCGGAGGGTATACCTTATCGGACAAAGTCCGCCCGCCCGAAGGGCATGCATCACGGGATGCCCTTTGGGTATACTTTATCCTGTGGGGATAGGATGAGAGAATAGGCTGAATGATAAGGAGTGGAAGCAATGTATAAAATTTTAGTCGTAGAGGATGACCGAATCATCGCTCAGGCTCTTGCATCACATTTGCGCAGATGGGATTATGAGACGAAATGTGTGGAGGATTTAAAAAATATCATGGATGAGTTTCGGCAGTTTGAGCCGCATTTGGTTCTTCTGGATATCATGCTGCCGTTCTTCAATGGATTTCACTGGTGTCAGGAAATCCGGAAGATATCGGAAGCGCCGATTATTTTCCTGTCTTCTGCCAATGATAATATGAACATCGTTATGGCAATGAACATGGGCGGGGATGAATTCATCGAGAAGCCTTTCGACCTCAATGTGGTAACGGCGAAGGTACAAGCAATCCTGAGGAGGTCTTATTCCTATCAGGGTACGGTAAATGTGATGGAATACCATGGGGCTGTCCTGAACTTAAATGATGCGACGCTAACATATGAGGAACAGAAGACAGAGCTTACGAAGAACGAATTCCGCATCCTTCAGATGCTATTAGAAAATGTCGGCAGGATTGTATCCAGGGATAGTATTATTACCAGGCTGTGGGAGAGTGATGAGTTTATTGATGATAACACGCTCACTGTAAATATTGCCAGGCTTAGGAAGAAACTGGAGCAGATTGGGCTTGAAAAGATGATAAGGACGAAAAAGGGAATCGGGTATATGGTGGAACAATGAGAGCAGCAGGAGCATTTTTAAAAGAACGGAAACGGGAGTTCTGGCTTTGCGGGGGACTTCTGGGAACTTTTGCAGGAGTTTCTTATCTGTATAATATCCGTATGGACGCCGTGGAGTATGCCTTTTTGTTATCGGCAGTCTGGATACTGTTGACGGGCATACCAGATTATCTTAGGTTCGCAAGAAAACATAAGGAATTGCTTGAAGCAGTGGATGGATTTGCTTCGGGAGGGGAAGAGCTGCCGGATGCAGAGTCGTTGATTGAGGAAGATTACCAGAGAATCATTACAAGACTATATGAGGAGAAGAGCGAGGCAGAATCAGCGGGACGGATTGCCAGACAGGAGATGGAGGATTACTATGGAATGTGGGTGCATCAGATTAAAACGCCTATTGCGGCTCTGCGTGTGTTGATGCAGGCTGTGGAAGGATGCCAATTTGATGAAGGCGCTCTGGTTGAAAACCACAAGTACACGAAAGAGATGAGGATGGAGCTATTCAAAATTGAGCAATATGTGGAAATGGTTCTTACGTATCTGCGAATGGAAGCGTTATCTTCGGATCTTTCTTTTGAAATATATTCTCTGGATTCCATCATCAGACAGGCTGTGCGTAAATATTCGCAGATGTTTATACTCAAAAAAATCCGGCTTGAATATGACCCAGTAGAGATGAATGTCTTGACCGATGAGAAGTGGCTGGTTTTTGTGCTGGAACAGTTGTTGTCAAATGCGTTGAAATACACGAAGACTGGGATGATTAGAATCTATCTGGAAGAGCATTTCCAAAAGGCGCCCCTTGATATGAGCCTCTGGGAAGAGGGCGGACTTTTTACTGTAAAGGATGCTTTTCGGACGCGGGAAGGATATGATGATAGGGAGAGTATGGATTCCGGACAAAGACAGAAAAAAGAGATCTGTCTCGTGATAGAAGATACTGGAATCGGCATCTGGCAGGAGGATTTGCCGCGGGTCTTTGAGAAAGGGTTTACCGGATATAATGGACGCAGGGATAAGAAATCTACTGGAATCGGGCTATATCTGTGCAAGTCTGTGATAGACAAGCTGCGGCACCAGATTTGGATTGAGTCTGAGTCAGGAAAAGGGACGAAAGTATTTTTGTCGCTTGGGAGAAAAAAAGTGCAGCATGAGTGAGTTGTAATAAATAAATGGGTACAAAAAACAGTGTGACTACAAAATTACTCCCTTAGCAGATAGTTTTGAGGGATTTATTCGAGGCCTTCTGCCGTATTCTGTCTTGAATGGCTGTCCTTTAATTTCTTGAATAGCTTTTCATACTCGACATTGATTTCCTTGGTAGCCTCTTCTATACAAGTAAACAGTAACCTATAAGGTGTAAAGTCTTTATTGAATTATTAAAGGCGATACATCTTGCACATATCCGTTCTTAAAACTCTCGATTGCACTGCTATATCCTTCTATAGGAGGTTCATTATCATCAGTAGGTACAGACTCATCTA
>OFGQ01000408.1_pt1 | contig 36158 bp, 38 predicted proteins | sample 1521791 | NCBI WGS metagenome assembly OFGQ01 (sample SAMEA3504116, study PRJEB24116) | mouse gut metagenome | biome: mouse gut; feature: mouse-associated habitat; material: faeces | place: Denmark | collected 2011 | reverse complement strand
GCCGGGGAACTTACAGCGCCCATATTGTTGTGATGGTTTTGAAGTTTTAATGCAGCGGAGATTTTGGTTTTATGGATTGGCATATCGTTTCGTTCGGAAACAAATTATTTCTGTTTTGCGGGGAGCGGCACAGGCTGATAGCGCCTGGGAGCGGTCTCTGTAAAATCCCAGATGGAAGATCAGCAGCGGAGAGGCAGCGGAAAGTCCGGTCTGCGGGCCGGTGGAAAGGACGGGATATAGATGAGGAAGGAAGTTCGGAGGTTTAAGGTATATGAGCAGAGCGGGCATAATTACAAGCCGACGCCGACAATCACATTGAAGGGATTGTGGCTGGAAGAGCTGGGGTTCGGGGCGGGGACGCTCCTGACGGTCCGGTGTGAGGAAGGGAAGCTGGTCATTGAGCCGAGGAAGTCAGTGGATTACATTGATGTGTTTGAAGAACAGCAGTTAAGCATGGTGGCAGAAAGGAAAGTGAGGTTTTGATATATGGGAAAGATTTATATGATAGGTTCACAAAAAGGGGGTACGGCGAAGACAACAACTACGTTCAATCTGGCGTACTGCCTGCGGAAGATGGGGAAGCGGGTTCTGGCTGTGGATTTTGACAGCCAGGCAAATTTGACAACGTGCTTTGGCGTGGAGGATATGGGGGTTTTGGATGATACTATCGGGCATCTGATGATGGCGCAGATTGAGGATATGAAGCTGCCGTCCCCGAAGAAGTACATACGGACGAAGGACGGGGTGGACTTTATCCCATCGTCTATTTATCTGTCGGTGGTGGATGCGAAGCTGCGGTTGGAAAAGGGGGCGGAGAAGATGCTGTCCAGGATTCTGGAGCCGCTGCGGGAGAAGTATGATTACATTCTGATTGATACCTGCCCGTCCCTTGGGACTTTGACAATCAATGCGTTGGCGGCTGCCGATGAGGTCATAATCACGGTGAACCCCCAGCTTCTGGCTATGATGGGGATGCAGGACTTTCTGCGGACGGTGGTGAAGATAAGGAAGCGGATCAATCCGGGGCTGGGGATTGCGGGCATCCTGATGACCATGTGCGAGTCCAGGACGAAGCTGTGCAGGGTTCTGACGGAGGAAGTGACGGAGAGCTTCCAGGAGCAGATACGGGTGTTTGAGACGAGGATTCCCAGTACGGTGAAGGTGGGGGAGAGTATTTATTACAGCCTGCCGGTGGCGGAGTACAGCCCGAAGGCGAGCGCGGGGGTGGCTTATAGAAAGTTTGCAAAGGAGCTGGTTTCGTATGAAGGCTAATGGGACGAAGAGGAAGATTTTTAGTGACGCTGTGGACCTTCTGGCGGGGGCGGAAGAGGTTTCTGCTGTGGAGAACGGGATCAGGATGCTGCCCATTGACAGTATCCGTCCGTTCCGGAAGCATCCTTTCCGGCTGTATGAGGGGGAGCGTCTGGAGGATATGGTGGAGAGCATTAAGGAGCATGGGGTCCTGAATCCGGTGATTGTTTGGCAGGAAGGGGACGGGTATGAGATGCTTGCGGGGCATAACCGGCAGATGGCAGGAAGGCTTGCAGGGCTGGCGGAGATTCCGGCGATTGTGAAGACGGATTTGACGGAAGAGGATGCTTATGTGTATGTGATTGAGACCAATGTGATACAGAGGGGCTTTGCGGAGCTTCTGCCGTCCGAGAAGGCGGCGGTGCTGGCGGAGCGGTATGAGAAGGTCAGCAGCCAGGGGAGGCGGAATGACATTCTGGAAGAGATTGCAAGGCTGAACGGGCAGGACACGGCGGGGACTTGTGGACATGATGTCCACAGGTTGAAGAGCCGGGATGCCATTGGGGAAGAGTATGGGATGACCGGGAGGAATATTGCCAGGTATATGCGGGTGCAGAAGCTGGAGGAGCCTTTGAAGGGGCGGCTGGACGAGGGAACGCTGCCTTTGGTGGCGGCGGTGGATTTGTCTTATCTGTCGGAGAAGGAGCAGGAAGTGGTGTCCGGGCTGGCGGAGCAGGGCAGGATTAAGCTGGATGCGAAGACGGCGAAGTGCGTCAGGGGCATGGCTGGAAATGTGACGGAGAAGAGGGTGCTGGAAACGCTTGACGGCGGGAGAGGGAAGAAGGATTCTGCCGGAAAGCCTATCAAGCTGCCGGCGGATGTGTACGAGAGGTATTTTGCCGGTGTGAAGCCTGCGGATGTGGCTGGGATTGTGGAGGAAGCGCTGGCGGCATGGTTCGGGAAGGGAGGGGATGCAGATGTTCCGGACGGAAGAGATAGAGAAGCTGGATAAGTCCTATTTTAATATTATCCTGGCGGAGAACTATGATGTGACGATCCAGTCGAAGAATACGGGGCATATCTGGTATATCCATAATCCAGAGTATCCGGGGGAGGGGGAGTGTATTATTTTCCATAAGCACAGGGCTTCCCAGCCGTATCATCAGCATGGGAGGGCCAGGAGTCTGGGGCAGGCGGTACGGAGCATTATGGGGCATGATGTGTTCCAGATGAATGGGCGGAGGCGTAAGCCAATTATAGGAAATAGTTCTATTTAAATTATGACGTAGTAGAGAAAAAAGGAGTTCATCGAAAATATTTGATGGACTTCTTGTTTATTTGCGAATTGAAGAAAAAAAGGCTTTGTGGTAAAATATATCTTGGAGTTTTATATTTAGGTGGAAAGTGTACATTTCAAGAATGATAGTTAGGCCCTTAAAGATGGTTTCTATAAATATTTGGTTCTGATTTATCAGGGATAGGATATTACATATGAATGAAGCAACTTTGGAACAAAGAATCGTATTAGAGATAGGAAAATATTTTCCGTTTCTGAACAAAGAGGATATTGTACTTCAAAAAACTTTCAGTATTAAACTTGGGCACAAAAAATATGAAATTGATAATATGATTAAGGGAAGAGCAGATATAATGATACAGCATAATGGGAAACCCTTAGCAATCTTTGAACTCAAGGCTCCGGAAATCGAATTAACAACGGATGATTATGGACAATGCGTATCCTACGCCAGGCTTACAGAACCCATAACGCCTCTTTCAATTATTAGTAATGGGAAAGAAACGGTGGTTTTGAATACATATACAAAAGAAACAGTTGATGCTTACTATACAAACAAAGAAGATTTTAATAAACTAATAAAGAATATGGGTTCTATTGCTGAATCACAGTTAGATTCCGCTATAAGCATTCTGCTTGGAAATAGTAAAGAAGTTTGGAATAAAATCATACATGAGATTAATGAGTCGGAGTTTTCAAACATTATTAGTAGTAGTTTGGATTTAGAATCTCCCATTTGTGAAGAGTTTCAAATAGAACGGGAGATCGTCAATGAGTTGTTAAATCAAATATATTTGGATTCACTACTGATATTGACGGGAGAACCATCTTCTGGAAAAACAAATGTTATTTATCAACTATGCCAATTGGCTAAGAAAAAAGATGGATGTATACCAATCTATATTAATTTGGAGGAGCCTAAAAGTATTTTTCAGTATTTAGCTAATAAATTTTCAGGAATATTATATACGCCTGTTTCAAAAGATGAGTTTAGATATTGGCTGATTAACAGTTTACACATGAATACAGGGCATAGAGTTGTTTTTATATTAGACAACATTAGTTCCTCTATTGAAACTGACTGGGAAGAGATATATGAATTGATAAATATTTGTAAAGATAATTTTTCTGTATTATTGGTAATGAACAAACAGATATATGATGATATAAAAAAGATAAAAGGGAAAAACAGATTAAATACAATTGGAAAAGCAAAACATTATACATTGTCTTTTTTATCAGATGACGAATTTTACAGGGCATGTCAAATGCTTTATGATGATTATAAACTTTGTATTTCCCATGGAGGGGAATATAATCCGGAATACCGTAAACCGGATGTGCTCAAAATGCAGGTAGCCTATGTCAAGGATACGCATTTAGATGACAGCTCTATCATATGTATATCTGGTATATTGAATAGTGACATTCTCTTATCTGTTTGGACAAATATTGATGATAATATACGAATGGGATATCGGAAATTAGCTAAATATATTATTAATCAAGGAGATAAGGATAAAAGTATAGAAAAAAATTTTTGGACATATAATAGTGGGATTTTATTTTGTGACAGCAGTGATTTGAAAGATAAAGACATACAGATTTTATTGGAAAAAGGCTATATTAAAAGAAAATATTTGAATAATGGAGAGAGTTTTGTTTATCCTGCATTACTAAATGTAATGCCAGTCGCAGCAGCTTATGAGATTATGGATATAGTGTTGGAACAGTCGGATGGTGACGAAATATATGATTCTCTTATTCGCTATAGTCAGTTATTTCCCTATCCTGATTTGACAGCGGCTTTGATGATTTTATTTATGTCGAAAAGGGATGAATTTTTTATAAGCAGTATCATAAATAGATTATATTATGATGAACCTACAATTGATTATTCCACTCCTAAGCATATATTGATAAAAACGAAAAAAGGAATTTTGAACGTGGACTATTCAAAACTTCCTTGTATTGAAAATGAAGAAGATGAAGGAGTTCTTTTGGGAAATACTTTACCATGGCTAATACTATCAAATCTGTTGGCTATACCATTTGCTACAGAAGATGGGGATTTGAATCTATGGATTGAGATGATTAAAAAGGTAGGATCATTTAAAAATGTTCTATTACGAATTGCTAACATCCCATTTGATAAAATCAGAGGATATCATGTCCATTCTTTTCCTAATAGAATACAGGTAGTCTGTGGAAAGATGGGGATTATAGAACCAATAACTTATGCTATGCAGATGGGATTTTTGAAAGTACCAGAATATATGATAGAAATAGTTAGATGGGCCATTGGAAAAGGAAATATACCCCTAATAATGAGGTTGAGTACTTCACTTGATATATTTAGGGAAGTAGATAATGAGTATATTAAAGAAGCAAGGGAATTATTGAAAAGGAACAATATTGATTAAGGAAAATATGCACTGTAGATTTAGACGATTGAATATAGAAATCAACAAAATACGGAGGTAGATATGGCGACGGGAACCACTAATATTGGATTTGAAGAGAAGTTATGGCAGGCGGCAGATAAATTGCGTTCTAATATGGATGCAGCAGAATATAAGCATGTGGTCTTGGGGCTAATATTTTTGAAATATGTATCGGATTCTTTTGAAGAAAGGTATCAGGTTTTGCTAGAGGAAGGATATGGTGATGAGGAAGACAGAGATGAGTATTTAGCGGATAATATCTTCTGGGTTCCAAAGGAGGCAAGGTGGTCAGAGATTCAGAAGCATGCTACCAGTGCGGATATAGGCAGTGTAATTGACCATGCAATGGAAACGATAGAGAATGAAAATAACTCATTAAAAGGCGTTTTGACAAAGAATTATTCAAGAGCAGAACTTGATAAAACACGCTTGGGAGAACTGGTAACTTTGTTTACCAATATAGAGGTTGGTTCAACAGCAGCGCAGGAAAGAGATGTTTTGGGACGTGTATATGAATATTTTTTGAGTAAGTTTGCAAGTGCGGAGGGCAAATTGGGGGGAGAGTTTTATACACCATCCTGCATTGTAAGGACTTTGGTAGAGATGATTGAGCCGTTTGAAGGGCAGATTTTTGATCCGGCATGTGGGAGCGGGGGTATGTTTTGTCAGTCCGCCCGATTTGTAAGAGAGCATCAGGGGAATGTCAGAGACATTTCTATTTTTGGCCAAGAGAGTAATCCAACAACATGGAAACTGGCCAAGATGAATTTGGCGATTCGGCAATTGGAGGCAAATCTTGGAAAACATAACGCAGATTCATTTCACGATGACCAGCACAAGACTTTAAAGGCGAATTATATTTTGGCTAATCCACCATTTAATGTATCGGATTGGGGAGGGGAAAGGCTGCAGGATGATATCCGGTGGAAATATGGAATCCCACCAGTTGGTAATGCCAACTTTGCATGGTTGCAGCATATGATTCATCATTTGAGTCCGGTAGGCGGAGTATGTGGTACAGTATTAGCAAATGGTTCCTTAAGTTCTAATACATCCAATGAGGGAAATATCAGGAAAAACATGATTATAGGTGATGTTGTCGAATGTATTGTGGCAATGCCAAATCAATTGTTTTATTCCACGGGGATTCCAGTATCTCTTTGGATTTTGCGGAAAGGAAAAACAGAGCAATCTCAAAATAAGGTGCTTTTCATAGATGCAAGAAAATTAGGTCATATGATGGACCGAAAAGTTCGAGAATTATCAGAAGATGATATTAGAAAAATTGCAGATACATATCAGAATTGGAGACAGGGAAAAGAATATGAGGATATTCAGGGATTCTGTAAGGCAACGACTTTGGAAGAAATAAGTGAACAAGATTATATACTTACACCTGGTCGATATGTAGGAATTGAAGAACAGGAGAGTGACGATGAACCTTTTAATGATAAAATAGAAAGACTGTCATTGGAACTATGTAAATTGTTTGAAGAATCACATAGTCTTGAAAATAATATACTTAAAAATTTGGAAATTCTAGGATATGGTCGGTGAAAGATGATGTTACAAATTTAGAATCAGAAAGTATAGGTGATTATTATGGGTGTTGTCGGCGACTATTTTAGCTTTCAAAATGGATATGCCTTTAAGTCAAAAGATTTTGTTAAAAATGGGAAATATGCGATTATCAGGATTAAAGAATTAAAAGACGGCAGTGTAAAATTTTTTACGGATACAGCTAGAGTAAATCCAGAAGATGGTTTTAATGTTAATAAATATATAGTAAAAAAAGGGGATGTTCTTTTCGCATTGACAGGTGACCCTGTGAATAAACCTAACCCGCTTAGTTGGGTTGGCCGTATTTCATATTATAATTATGACACTCCTGCACTGCTTAATCAACGTGTATGTAAAGCAATTCCTAAAAATAAAGTAAGCAATGAATTTTTGTACTATTTTTTTAGACAGAATGAAGAATTCTATAACCTTGCATCTAGGGCAACAGGAAGTGCGAGCCAAGCAAATATTTCAACGAAAACTATTGAACAACATATTATGGAAATTCCTAATGAGGATATTAGGAAAAAAATAGTATTCATACTTTTGAATATAGATAAGAAGATAGATGTGAATAATCGGATAAACGATAATTTAGAGCAGCAGGCACATGCTTTTTTTCAGGAAATATTCGTCGATAATGCCAATCCAGAATGGGTAAGTGGTACTATCAGTGATCTTGGGGTAGTCGTTGGAGGTGGCACCCCTTCAAAATCCAAATCAGAATACTATACAGACTCTGGGATTGCATGGATAACGCCGAAGGATTTGTCTGTCAACAAGTCAAAGTTCATCGTTCATGGCGAAAATGACATCACCGGGCTTGGCCTGAAAAATAGTAGTGCGACCATCATGCCAAAAGGGACGGTTCTGTTCTCATCTCGTGCGCCCATAGGCTATATTGCCATTGCTGCAGATGAAGTAAGTACCAATCAAGGCTTTAAGTCCGTTGTCCCCAAAGCTGAGATCGGAACAGCTTTTGTGTATTTCTTTCTAAAGCATAATCTTCCGATTATTGAAAGTATGGCATCTGGCTCTACTTTCAAGGAAATCTCCAGTAGCACGATGAAAAATATCCCTGCGGTCATCCCTGACACTGAAACTCTTGCAAGATTTAGAGATTTTTGTACTCCTCTCTTTGTGCAACAACAGATTTTGGAAAAGCAAAACCAATCTCTTGCATTGCTGAGGGATAATTTGTTGCCCAAGCTGATGTCCGGCGAAGTCGATGTATCGGACATTCAATCCTAAGCCGCTAAATTATCGTTTTTCATAGAAGGAGTGTTATGAAACTTACTTTAAATCCAGAACTAAATAGGCGCTTGCGAGAAAAGATAAATGAATGGGATAACTTTACTTGTGAAAAAACGTCAAATTTTAAGTCCCCTGAAAAAAGGGGGAAATGCATAAATACGCAAGCATACAATTGTATCTGTGCTTGTCTGGATCGTATTGATGAACTGGTTGAGCATTGCAATGCTTTGGAACTTAAATCGCTATTTGGATTGTATGATATTTTTAATTATGGACAGACATTAATTGACTGCATAAGCATGATTTCAAAAATTTATAATGTTCCGTATGAAGCAGAGAATGATATATCGTGTTTTAACCAAAAGGGCAACGATGGTAGTGGTAATGATGAGAAGTATTTCAAATATCTCCGTTCGCTTTGTTCTGTACATCCGGTTGAAACAAGCCAGCATAAGATATATCAGGGGGATGAACCAGAATGGTGCCCTTATATATCAGGTTCCGGTGTAGTAATGCGAATGCTTGAGAATATAAATCCCGAATTAAAAGATGCAGATTATTATGCGGTAGTGTATAGAAATGATATGGAGTTCAATAAATATGTTCCAATTAGAGTGTCACAAATAATACAGTATTTGAATAAACGGTACGAACATATTAAGAAAATTGTACAGGCCATTGATAGATATAATGATGCCAAAATTGCAGATTTAATTGAAAAGCATATTCCCCTACCAGAAGAATCTGATACATATATTAGTTATTTGTTGGGATTGAAGGAGGCGTTTGCAGAGAGATGTGGCGATAAGGAATGCTATCAAATTAAAGAATGGATTGGTATCATGAAGGCGCATTTTGCTGATGAAAAGATGCAATCTGAGTTGCAGGAATTTCAGGAGACAATGAAAGAGGGAATAAAGGAAATACACAATAAATTGCAGAATATGGATATACATGACTGTTTTAATGAAAATCCAGTTCGATATCGCACAAATTTTATCCCTAATGGATATGCATTGGAAAAACTGCATTATCTCGAAGATATATTTATGGGTATGCCAGATGAAGAAGCCTATAAATTGATTGAAAAAGGTGGAGAGCCTTTTATAAATGATAGGTTAAATTCAATGCTTTCAATTATTTTCCAAGCTCAGGCTTCTGATTTATCGGAAGAAGAAATGATGGATGTTGCAAGGGAAATTGACTATAGATTTAAGGTCACTAATTCGGAATGGGCGAGGGTGCTACTGAAAATAATAGAGCCATATTTTGCAAATACTGTGGAGTTTGATTATTTGTTAGACGATTGGTATCTGCATTTGCAGATAAAGATTGGTTTTTGGCGCATGTCTAAGAAAAGATAAAAGGAAGATGTGATTTTATGCCTATTAATGAAAATACGTTAGAGCAGGTAATTATAACAGAATTACGGAAAAATGGATACGAATATTTCTATGGGCCGGATATCAATAGAGATTATCATGAGGTGATACTTAGAGATTCTTTTGAAGCTGATATGTTTGAGATAAATCAGGGAATTAAGGCCGACATGGTGGAAGAAACCTACAAATCTATTAAAAACCTTGGTTTGCTTAAGTTGGAGGATATGAATGCGGCTTTTCATAAATATCTGATTGAGGGTGTTCCTGTCAATTATCGTGTGAATGGGGAGTTGCGTACTTATACGGTAAAGCTAATTGATTTTACAGACCCGGAGAGGAATGAATTTCATGTTGTCAATCAATATACCGTGATTGAGTATAAGAATAAGAGGCCGGATGTTCTGGTATTTGTGAATGGCATTCCGTTGGTATTGTTTGAACTGAAAAATATTACAAATGAAGAGGCTACGATTGAAAACGCATATAAGCAGGTGAAAAACTACCAAATGGATATTCCGTCTTTGTTTTATTATAATGCTTTCAATGTAATCAGCGACGGCCTGGACACCCGCATGGGGACAATCACGTCTGATTTTACCCGGTATATGATGTGGAAATCGGAAAATGGAGAAAAACCGGAAGAGGGAGGACTTAACTATTTTTCGGTTCTTTTGAATGGTGTATTTCCAAAAGCAAGGCTTTTGGATTTGATACGGAATTTTATTGTTTTCCAGAATAGCAAGGGCAGGACAATCAAAATTATTGCCGGGTATCATCAATATTTTGCGGTGAGAAAAGCAGTGGAGCGTACAAGAAATGCCCTGGAGGAACACAGTAGGAAGGTCGGGGTAGTGTGGCATACGCAGGGCAGTGGGAAGAGTTTGTCCATGGTGTTCTATACAGGCTGTATTGTCAGCAATCCGGAATTTAATAATCCTACTATTGTAGTGTTGACAGATAGGAATGATCTGGATAACCAGCTTTTTGACACGTTTTGCTCCAGTTCCAAGCTGTTGTTGCGGCAGACATCGAAGCAGGCAAGAAGCCGGGAGCATCTGAAAGAGTTGTTACGGGTAAAGGCTGGGGGAATTATTTTTACCACGATTCAGAAATTTGAGGAAAGCAGTGAAGTTTTGAGTGAGCGGAGCAATATCATATTCATGGCAGATGAGGCGCACCGTTCTCAATATGGCCTGGATGGGAAACTTGATAGGGAAACAGGCGAGTGGAAATATGGGATGGCAAAGTATATGAGGGATTCTTTGCCGAACGCCACATTTATCGGATTTACCGGGACACCCATTGATTTTGATGACAGGTCAACGGTGGAGGTCTTTGGGGAATATATTGATATTTATGATATGACGCAGGCGGTAGAGGATGGGGCAACGGTTCCGATTTATTATGAAAACCGTACTGCGAAGATAAAGCTGAATGAAGAGCTGCTGAAAAAGATCGATGCGGAATATGAAAAAATGGCAGGTGAGGCGTCAGAGACGGCGATTGAAAAATCAAAGTCAGACTTGTCTACCATTGAAGCTATCATAGGTTCTAAGGAAAGGTTGTCTCTTTTGGCGGATGATATGATTGCCCATTATGAAGACAGACAATATGTGCTTACGGGCAAGGCTATGATTGTGTGTATGAGCCGGCGGATTGCCATCAATCTTTATCGGATTATTCTGGAAAAGCGGCCGGAATGGAAACAGAAAGTGAAGGTGGTTTTGACATCCAGCAATCAGGATGATGAGGACTGGCATGATATTATTGGGAACAAAGCGTACCGGGATGGTCTTATGCTGGAATTTAAGGATGATACCAGTGAGTTTAAAATTGCAATTGTGGTGGATATGTGGCTGACGGGCTTTGATGTTCCATCTATGGCGACTATGTATATTGATAAGCCGATGAAGGGGCATAATCTGATGCAGGCAATTGCCCGTGTCAACCGTGTATATAGGGATAAAGAGGCAGGATTGATTGTTGATTACATAGGTATGGCGGCAGAGTTGAAAAGTGCGTTAAGCCAGTATACCAAGCGTGACCAGGACAAAATCCCGGATTTGGGACAGGCATTGTCCATAGCGATAGAGAAGCTGGAAATTATGCGTGATATGTTCTACGGATTTGATTATTCTGATTTCTTTGGACAGGATGATTCAGTACGTCTTGTTACAATAGCAAACGGGGTTAATTTTGCTCTTGGGATGGAGGAAGATGAGCAGAAAAGTTTTATCCGGGAGGCTACAGCCCTTAGTCAGGCGGAAACGCTTTGCCGGAGTATGCTTGATGCCAGGATAAAGCAGGAAATAGAATTTTTTAAATGCGTGAAGGCTGGAATCTGCAAGACTGCGGGACGTATGGGGATTACGACAAATGAGATAAACGCAAGGATTATGAAATTGCTGGAGCAGGCGATTGAGCAGGATGGCGTTTATAATATCTTTGCAGAGGCGGGGAAAAAGAATCCGGAGATTTCGATTTTGTCAGAGGAATATATGGAGAAAATCCGCAGGATGAAGCACAAGAATATTGCCGCGGAGATGCTGCGGAAACTGCTGGAGGATAATATCCGTGTATTTGCAAGGACCGGGGTTGTGAAATCACTGCTTTTTTCGGAGAAGATGCAGAAATTATTAAAGATGTACAATAACAGACTGATTACCAGTGCGGAGGTGATTGAGGAATTATTGAATCTGTCAAAAGAGATGACAGAGGCCTATAAAGCCGGGGATGAAAAGGGATTGTCTGTGGAGGAACTGGCTTTTTATGATGCGTTGGTGGCAGATCCGGAAGTTCTTAGAAAGATGCAGGATAAGGTTTTGATTGAAATGGCACAGGAATTGACGGAATTAATTCGTAGGAGCAGGACGGTTGACTGGGATAAGAAGGAGTCGGCCCGTGCTTATATGAGGACGCAGGTGAAGCATCTTTTGAGGAAATATAAGTATCCGCCGGAGAAGGCCAAAGGTGCTGTTGATATTGTGATAAAACAGGCGGAATTGATGAGCGGCAATATAAAACCGAGAGCTACGGTTTATGATTTTCAGCCAAGAACAGAGCTTTCTATGGTGGCGGAAGATTCAGTGCCATATGGTGAGAAACCAAAAACGTGAGCTGTGTTAAAGGGGGAGATAAGAAGAATATAGGGATGTTGGGGAGGAGCAGTCAGGTTATTCTGGCTGTTTTTCTTTGGACCGTTTTATGTTCATGATTATGAGTTGTTTTTTGGGGAAGACTTTATATACATGGTAGATTATGGAAAGTGGGATTGCGTCGTAGAAGACAGGTCCAGGGCAGATTGCATTAGTACATGAAAAGTCATGAATACGAGCGGTGCTGCCAGGAAGGAGAGACGATGCCTGACCCTTTGCTTTCATCATCCGGAAAAGGGCTGGTGAGCATACGAATAATCGCCAATGAAAAAAGCAGTGTTGTGTTTTTGAAGTTTTGTTTTGAATGTCACAGTATAGTTAAGAATCGAATAATGTTTCCGCCGGGGTGTTACCCGTGCGGAGAGATGTGTTTTGAAGACTGTAAGAGGCTGGATTCCGGCTTTTTGCGGTCTTTTTTTGTGTTTGAAGGAGTGGCAGCCGGTTTTTCCTGGCTTTACCGCGGGGTAAAGGAAGGGAAGCCGTATGTCAAAACGGAGAATCAAGATTCAGTCAGGAAAGGAAGAGATATGGATGGAGGTCACGGAGGAAGAGTACCAGCGGTATTTCCGCCCGTGGTGGAGGCAGAAGAAGAGGGAGCAGAGGAACCGGGAGGCGATGGAGGAAAAGGGGTATACGGAGGAGTCTTATGAGGCGTGGAGGGACGCTGCGGCGGAGGATATGGGGGTTGCGGATACGGGGCAGCCGGACATGGATGAGCTTTTGGAGAAGGAGATGCTGCTGGGGGTATTGGAGGAAGCACTGGATTCCCTGATGCCGGAAGAGCGGGAGCTGGCCTTGAAGGTGTTCGGGGAGCAGGTGCCGGTGAGCGAGTTTGCGAAGGAGCGGGGGGAGCTCAGGACAACGGTGTCTTCCCGGAAGGTGTCGGTGTTGGGGAAGCTGCGGGCGTATTTCCGGGGGAAGGGGCTTGATGTGTGATTGTGCATGGACGGTTCGACAAAAGAGGCGCCGGTTTGTCGAATGGTTTTTTAAAAAGTTTTGAAAATCGTTCGTCACATTTAAAAAAAGTGTCATTACGAGAAGTAGAGGGGTAAGTTTTACTGCCTCTCAAATTATGGAGGAAGGAGGCCGGGATTTATGGAAAATTCGCAGGAGTTGATTGGGGTTTTGCAGGCGATCAGCATTGTGGCTAAGAGCCTGGCGGTGAAGCTGATGAAGATTGACCGGGAGATCCGTGTGTATGAGTCCGCCAGGGAAGGGACCTGGGGCAGAAGGAGAATGAAGAAAGGAAAGTGACGGTATGGCTGAAAGGAAAAAGGTGTTTATCTGCAGCCCTTTCCGTGGGGACATGGAGGGGAATGCAAGGAAGGCGGCCGGGTACTGCCGGGCGGCCTGCGAGAGAGGGTTCCTGCCGGTTGCGCCGCATCTTCTGTTCCCGCAGTTTCTGAATGAGGGGATTGAGGCGGAGCGGCAGGCGGGGCTTGCCATGGGGCTGGAGCTGCTCCTGTGCTGTGATGAGGTGTGGGTGTTCGGGGAGGCCACGGAAGGGATGGCTTCGGAGATCGCTTTTGCAGTAGAGCATGGGGTTGAGGTGAGGTTCATGGAGCCGGAAGATACGGAAGGAGGGAGCGGGCATGGAGATGGTGCTGGTTTTGACGCATCTGACGGGGAGTGAGGAGCTGGACCGGCAGAGGGCGGAGGAATACTGCCGGTATGCGGCCCATAAGGGGAAGATCCCGGTGAGCCCGTTCCTTTGTTTCCACGGGATTTTCAAGGATGAGCTTGGGAGCGCTGTGGAGGGGATTCTGGTGTCCAGGCTGATGGAGAAGGCGGACGGGATCTGGGTGTTCGGCTTTGAGCGGGGCGAGCGGCGCAGGCTGATGGAGGCGGAGGTACAAAAGAGGTACGGGGAGAAGGCGCAGTATTTCAGCCGCCCGGAGATCGGGAAGGAGATGCTGGTGTGTGCCATGTACTCCGAGGAACTGATGGAACGATTGGAAGATATGGAGGGATTACAAGATGGGAAGTGAATTGTTGAGGATCGCGGACGGGTTTTCCATGGTGGCGGACGGGCTTAGGGGGCTTGCCGGTATGGAGTGGAACGGTGCTGTGGGTACGGCGGAGAAGGATGCGGCTGTGACGGAGGCTGATACTGTTGTGGATACTGCCGGGAAAGCGGGAGAGGCCGGGGATGCCGTGGAGACCGGTGCTGCGGAGACCGGGGATTCCGGTTCCGGGAAGGGGCAGAAGGCCGGGGAAGCGGATAAGAAGGTGGATAAGAAAGCGGCGGATTCTAAGAAGGCTGTGGCGATTGAGGATGTGCGGGCGGTGATGGCGCAGAAGACCCAGGAGGGGAAGTCGCAGGGGATTAAGGAGCTGCTGCAGAAGTACGGGGCGGTGAAGCTGTCCGGGGTGGCCCCGGAGCATTACCCGGCACTTTTGAAGGAAGCGAAGGTGCTTTGATATGGGGAGACATGCGTTGTTGTCGGCGTCTTCTTCCAGGCGGTGGCTGAACTGTACGCCGTCCGCGCGGCTGGAAGAGGGGTTTTCCGAGGAAACGGGAAACAGTGTGTATGCGGAGGAAGGGACTGCCGCCCATGCCCTTGCGGAGCATAAGCTGAAACAGTGCCTGAAACGAAGGTCTAAGCGTCCGGTGTCGGATTACCAGTGTGACGAGATGGAGGAATGCACGGACGGGTATGTGGCTTTTGCCATGGAGCAGGTGGAGCTTGCCAGGCAGGAGTGTAAGGACCCGGTGGTGCTGATTGAGCAGCGGCTGGATTATTCGGCTTATGTGCCGGAGGGGTTCGGCACAGGGGATCTGTTGATCGTGGCGGACCGGGTGCTGACGGTGGTTGATTTGAAGTACGGGAAGGGCGTTGCGGTGGATGCGGAGTGGAACCCGCAGATGATGCTGTATGGGCTGGGCGCTCTGGAGCTGTTCGGGGCGATCTATGATATTGAGACGGTGCGTATGGCTATTTATCAGCCGCGGCTGGAATCGGTGAGTACCTGGGAGATTTCCGTATCTGACCTGATGGAGTGGGTGGATAAAGAATTGAAGCCCAGGGCGGCCCTTGCCATTGCGGGCGAGGGGGAGTTTCGGAGCGGTTCCTGGTGCCGGTTCTGTAAGGCGAAGAATACCTGCAGAGCCAGGGCGGAGGAGTTTTTGAGGCTGGCGCAGATGGAGTTTAGGACTCCGGCGCTTTTGACGGATGATGAGGTGGCGGAGGTCTTGAAGGTGGCGGACGAGCTGGCCAGGTGGTCTGCGGATGTGTATGCCTATGCCCAGGACGAGGCTGTGTCCAAGGGGAAGAAGTGGACCGGGTTCAAGCTGGTGGAGGGCCGGAGCTGCCGGAAGTATACGGACGAGGAAGAGGCGGCGGAGGCGGCTGTGGCTGCCGGGTATGCGGATATTTATAAGAGGTCGCTGATCGGGATTACGGAGATGGAGAAGCTGATGGGTAAGAAGAGGTTTGCGGAGGTCCTGGGGAAGCTGGTGTATAAGCCCCAGGGGAAGATTACGCTGGTGCCGGAGTCGGATAAGAGGCAGGAAGTGTTGGCGGCGACGGCGGAGGCGGATTTTAAGGAGGAATGAATTTATGAGTAATGAGAATGTGAATTTGACAAAAGTGATCGTACCTTGCAGGTTTTCTTATCTGCACTGCTGGGAGCCTAATGCGGTGAATGACGGGGACCCGAAGTATTCGGTGTCGGCTATCATTCCGAAGTCGGACACAGAGACTATCGGGAAGATTCAGAGGGCGATTGAGCAGGCGAAGAAGGATTCGGTTTCCAAGTGGGGCGGGAAGGTCCCGGCGAATTTGAAGCTGCCGCTGCGGGACGGGGATATTGACCGGCCGGAGGATGAGGCTTATGCGGACAGTTGTTTCTTTAATGCCAACAGTAAGCAGGCGCCGCAGGTGGTGGATAAGAATGTGCAGCCGATCCTGGACCAGTCGGAGGTGTATTCCGGGTGTTATGGGCGGATCAGTGTGAATTTTTACGGGTTCAACAGCAACGGGAACCGTGGGATCGCGGCGGGGCTGGGGAATATCCAGAAGCTGCGGGACGGGGAATCTCTGGGCGGGAGGACGAACGCCGAGGATGATTTTGACGCGGTGGAAGTGGATGACGAGGAAGATTTCCTGGGATAGATTTGTGGGGGCGGCGGGGGACTGCCGCCCGTTTCCCGCTGGGGAGAAACTTACAGGAGGAAGGGAGCCGTGGCGTTATGGGACGGATTTTAGGGATTGATATTGAGACGTTCAGTGATGTGGATTTGATTAAGTGCGGGGTTTACGCTTATGCGGACAGCCCTGCTTTTGAAGTCCTGCTGTTTGCCTATTCTTTTGACGGTGGGGAGACCAGGGTGATAGATCTGGCGCAGGGGGAGGAACTGCCGGGGGAAGTTGCGGAGGCGGTTTTTGACGGTTCTGTGGTGAAGACGGCGTTCAATGCGAATTTTGAGCGGACGTGCCTTTCTAAGTATTTCGGGAGGTATCTTCCGCCGGAGTCCTGGCACTGCAGCGCGGTCCAGGCGGCGGTGCTGGCGCTTCCCCGGTCTTTGGAGGACGTGGGCGCGGTGCTGGGGCTGGACGAGCGGAAGATGAAAGAGGGGAAGGAGCTGATCCGGTATTTCTGCGTGCCTTGTAAGCCGACGAAGGCCAACGGGGGCAGGAGGCGGAACCTCCCCTGCCATGCGCCGGAGAAGTGGGAGCTGTTCAAGGCTTACTGTATGAGGGACGTGGATGTGGAGAAGGCCATACGGAGGAAGCTGTGTAAGTTCCCGATACCGGAGGGCGAGATGGAGCTGTACCGGCTGGATCAGAGGATCAATGACCGGGGCGTGCCGGTGGATATGGGGCTGGTGCGGCAGGCGGTTGTCTGTGAGCGTCTGCATAAGGAGGTTGTGACGAGGCGGGCGTATGAGCTTACCGGGCTTGAAAATCCCAATTCCGTGGCGCAGTTGAAGGGCTGGCTGGGGGAGAACGGGGTGGAGGCGGAGAGCCTGTCCAGGAAAGCGGTGGCGGAGCTGATTGAGGAATCAGACGGGGAGGTGAAGGAACTTCTGCGGCTCCGGCTTTTGATGGCGAAGACTTCCGTGAAGAAGTATGAGGCTATGGAGCGGTCTGTCTGTTCGGACGGGCGGGTGCATGGTTTATTGCAGTTTTATGGGGCGAACCGGACCGGGAGATGGGCGGGGAGGCTGGTGCAGGTGCAGAATCTCCCGCAGAACCATATTGAGGATTTGGAGCTGGCGAGAAGGCTTGTGAGGGAGGGCAGGTTTGAGGACGTGGAGATGCTTTATGATTCCACGCCAAACGTGCTTTCGGAGCTGATTCGGACGGCGTTTGTGGCGGAGCCGGGGTGCAGGTTTGTGGTGGCGGATTTTTCTGCCATTGAGGCAAGGGTGCTGGCGTGGCTTGCCGGGGAGCGGTGGAGGCTGGAGGTGTTTTCTTCCCATGGGAAGATTTATGAGGCTTCTGCGTCTGCTATGTTCCATGTGCCGATTGAGGAAGTGACGAAGGGTTCCCCTCTGCGGCAGAAAGGGAAGATCGCGGAGCTTGGCCTGGGATATGGCGGGGCTGCGGGGGCGCTGGTTTCCATGGGCGCGCTGGAGATGGGGCTTTCGGAGGATGAGCTGCCGTCTCTGGTGGCCGCATGGCGCAGGGCGAACCCGCATATCACGCAGTTCTGGTGGGATGTGGATAAGGCGGCTGTGGAGGCTGTGACGAAGAGGGTGGGGACACGGGCAGGGAGGATCGGGTTTGAGTATCGGAGCGGGATTCTGTTTGTCATGCTGCCGTCCGGCAGGAAGCTGGCATATGTGAAGCCCAGGCTGGCGGTAAATAAGTTCGGGCGGGAGGGCCTGACTTATGAAGGGATTTCTGAAAATAAGAAGTGGGGCCGGATTGAGACCTACGGGCCGAAGCTGGTGGAGAATATCGTGCAGGGGACGGCCAGGGACCTGCTGGCGGAAGCCATGCTGCGGGTGGAGAGGAAGGGCTATCCCATTGTGATGCACTGCCATGATGAGATCATTGCGGAGGTGCCGGAGGGCATGGGTTCCGTGGAAGAGATGTGTGAGGTGATGGCGGTGCGGCCTTCCTGGGCGGAGGGACTGCCGCTGCGGGCGGACGGGTATGAGTGCCCGTTTTATCAGAAACAGTAGGAGGACGTTTTCATGGGGTACAGTGATGCAGGAAGAGGGACAGGGGGTATGTGTATATGAAGGTTTATGTTTCTGCGGGCAATTCAAGGATGGAGAAGCGGTGGAACGGCGGGGAGATGGAGCTGGAGGATTTTGTCCGGCGGATATCCCGGACGATACGGACGGCGGAGACGGTGGAGCAGTACCGGAAGCTGTCCAAGGCGAGGCAGGATTCCATCAAGGACGTGGGCGGCTTTGTGATGGGGAAGTTAAAGGGCGGCAGGCGGAAGAAGGACTGCGTGGTGTTCCGGTCCGCCCTGACGCTGGACATGGACCATGCCGGGGCGGATATCCCGGAGCGGATGGAGATGTTCTTTGATTTCCGGTGCCTGATCTATTCCACGCATAAGCATACGCCGGAGGGTCCCAGGTTCCGGCTGGTGATCCCGCTGTCCAGGAATGTGTCGCCGGACGAGTACGCGGCGTTGGCGCGGAAGGTGGCGGAGGACATCGGCATGGAGATGTTTGACGATACCACTTATGAGCCGTCCCGCCTGATGTACTGGCCGTCCACGTCTTCGGACGGGGAGTTTGTGTTCCGGGATATCGAGGGGGAGATATTGAACCCGGACACTGTGCTCTCCAGGTATAAGGACTGGCGGGATTCTTCGGAGTGGCCGGTGAGCGGGCGGCAGCAGGCGGTGGTCTTGAGGGAGATGAAGAAGCAGGCGGACCCGCTAGGAAAGGAAGGCGTGGTGGGGGCGTTCTGCCGGACGTACAGCATTGAGGAAGCGGCGGAGGTGTTCCTGGCGGACGTGTACAGGCCGAGCGCCATGCAGGGGCGGTATGATTATATTCCGGCGGATTCCCAGGCGGGGGTGGTGGTCTATGAGGGGAAGTTTGCCTATTCCCACCATGCCACGGACCCGGCCTGCGGGAAGCTGATGAACGCTTTTGACATGGTGCGTATCCATAAGTTTGGGGAGCTGGACGTGAGGGCTTCGGAGGATACGGAGGCTTCTAAGCTGCCGTCTTTTAAGGCGATGAGTGAGTTTGCGGTCAGTGACGAAAAGGTGAAGCTGACGCTGGCGGAGGAGAGGGCGCAGTCTGCCCGTAAAGAGTTTTCTTCGGGAGATGACTGGCGCAAGGGGCTGGAACTGGACCGGCAGGGGAAGGTGAAGGACACGCTGGACAATCTGGTGCTGGCAATCCGGCATGATGAGGGTCTGCAGTCCATCGCTTTTAATCTGCACCGGGACGGGATTGATGCCGGGGAGAGCCTGCCCTGGAAGCAGATCAAGCCGGGGTGGAATGATTCGGATTTTGCGTCGCTTAAGGTTTATCTGAATAAAGGGTACGGGGTATATGCGCCCACGAAGACGAAGGATGCCCTTCTGGCTGTGGCTTCGGAGCGGGCATACCATCCGGTGAAGGAGTATCTGGATGCCCTGCCGGAGTGGGACGGGGTGAAGCGGGTTGACACGCTGCTGACGGACTATCTGGGGGCGGAGGATTCCGCATATACGAGGGCGGTCATCCAGAAGACGCTGGCGGCGGCCGTGGCTAGGATTTACCAGCCGGGGACGAAGTTTGACAGCGTGCTTATCCTGAACGGGCCGCAGGGGATTGGGAAGTCCACGCTGTTTGCGAGGCTTGCGGGGGCGTGGTTTTCGGACAGCCTGACGCTTACGGACATGCGGGATAAGTCCGGGCCGGAGAAGCTGCAGGGGTACTGGATTCTGGAGCTGGGGGAGCTTGCCGGGATGAAGAAGACGGACGTGGAGACGGTGAAGTCTTTTCTTTCCAGGGTGGATGACAAGTACCGGGCCAGCTATGGTCTGAACGTGGAGAGCCACCCAAGGCAGTGCGTGATTGTGGGGAGCACGAATACGGAGAGCGGCTTCCTGCGTGACATTACCGGGAACCGGCGTTTCTGGCCGGTGCGGGTAAACGGTGAGAGTGTGAGGAAGCCGTGGCAGATTTCCGGGGAGGACGTGCTGCAGATATGGGCGGAGGCGAAGGCCGCTTATGAGAACGGGGAGAACCTCTACCTTGAAGGGGAGGCCGCCGCGGCTGCGGCCTGTGAACAGGCGGAGGCTATGGAGACGGATGACAGGGAGGGGCTGGTGCGGACGTACCTTGACACGCTCCTGCCGGAGAACTGGGATTCCATGAGTTTATATGACCGGAGGAATTTTTTGAGCGGCAGCGAGTTTGGGGAGGAACGGCAGACGGGTTCGGTGCGCCGGATGGTGGTGTGCAACATGGAGATCTGGTGCGAATGTTTCGGGAGGGAGTCCTCTGCGCTGAAAAAGATAGATTCCTATGAGATCAGCGGCATCATGCGGAAGATTGAAGGCTGGGGGAAATATACGGAGACGAAGAACGGGATGTCCGGCTTTTCAATCTATGGGAAACAGCGGGCATATGTGCGGGAACAAGACAGGAAATAGACGGAACAAGTCTGCCTGTATGGGAACAAGCCGGAACGGAACGAGCGGAACAAGAGGGAGTTTGTTCTGACGGTAGTTCCCGTACAGGGGATTCCGTAAAATCAAGGGTTGCGGGGCGGTCTGGAACAAGGGAACAAGAATCTCTTAGTGGGGTATGGGTAATAAGAAAAAGAAGCATATAGGTACGTGTTATATACACGTATAAGGTATAAGGGATTTTTTGTATCCATGTTCCCGGCTTTGTTCCGTGACGGGACGGAGGTGTCTGGATGAGGGAGAGTGAGATTGAACGGCGGCTGGCTGTATCGGTGAAAAAGATGGGAGGCATGGCGGTGAAGTTCGTTTCCCCCGGCTTGGATGGGGTGCCGGACCGGATTATTTTGCTGCCGGGAAGGAAGATTGCGTTTGTGGAATTGAAGGCTCCTGGAAAGAAGCCAAGGCCCCTGCAGGAGAAGCGGAAGCGGCAGTTGGAGGGGCTGGGCTTTCCGGTTTATGTGGTAGACAGCCTGGAGCAGATTGGAGGTGTGCTGGATGAGATATGTTCCCCATGAGTATCAGGAGTATGCGAAGGAGTTCATCATCAGGGAGAGGGTGGGCGCGCTGTTTTTGGACTGCGGGCTTGGGAAGACGGTGATCACGCTGACGGCGGTGTGGGAGCTTCTGTTTGACTATTTTGATATCCGGAAGGTGCTTGTGGTTGCGCCCCTGCGGGTGGCGAGGGATACCTGGGGCGGCGAGCTGGAGAAGTGGGAGCATCTGTCCGGAATCGGGCTGTCAAAGGTGCTGGGTCCGGAGAAGGAGCGGCTGGCGGCTTTGGGGCGGGAGGCGCAGGTGTATGTCATCAACCGGGAAAATGTGGAGTGGCTGGTGGACTACTACCAGCAGGCCTGGCCCTTTGACATGGTGGTCCTGGATGAGAGTACCAGCTTTAAGAACTCCCAGAGCAAGCGCTTTAAGGCCATGCGGCGAGTCCGCCGTTTCATCAAGCGGATGGTCCTGCTGACCGGCACGCCGTCCTCCAAGGGCCTCATTGACCTGTGGGCCCAGGTGTATCTCCTGGACGGTGGTGAGCGTCTGGGGCCTACCCTGAGCGCCTACCGGGAGCGATACTTTGACCCGGACCAGCGGAGCCGGACCCAGATTTTCAGCTACAAGGCCAAGGACGGAGCGGAGAGCGCCGTGCTGGCGGCCATTTCTGACATCTGCATTTCCATGAAAGCGGAGGACTACCTGCAACTGCCGGACTTCATCCAGCATGAAATCCCGGTGATGCTGGATGCCAAGGCCAAGCGGGACTATGACCAATTTGAGCGGGACCTGCTGCTGGAGGTGGATGAGGACATCATCACGGCGGGCACCGCTGGGGTGCTGGTGGGGAAACTTTTGCAGTATTGCAACGGGGCCGTCTACAACAACGATGGCAAGGTGGTCCCGGTCCATGATTGCAAGCTGGACGCCTATGTGGAGCTGCTGGAGCAGTTTGACGGGGAGCATTGTTTGACGTTCTACGGCTACCAGCACGACAAGGACCGCATCCTGGAGCGGCTGGAGAGGTACAACAAGGGCCGCCGGGACAAGCTGCGGGTGAGGGTCTACAAGGGCACGGAGGATGAGGACGCCTGGAACAACGGGGAGGTGGACGTGCTGCTGGTGCACCCGGCAAGCTGCGCCTATGGCCTAAATCTCCAGGCCGGGGGCCGTCATGTGGTGTGGTATGGCCTCAACTGGTCCTTTGAACTGAATGACCAGGGAAATTGCCGCCTATACCGCCAGGGCTCCCCCTTTGACAAGGTTTTCGTGCATTACCTGGTGGTCCAGGACTGCGAGGATGAGGATGTCATGGAAACGATACGGGTCCGGGCGGACACCCATGAGGCGGTCATGCGGGCCCTAAAGGCCAGAATTAAGAAAATCAAGGAGGAAACAACAAAATGAGCAGTATTGTGATGGATAAGGAAACGATTTTCACCGATGAGCTCATCCGGGAAAACGCCCGGCTGACCGTCCAGCATGAGGCGGACCTGCTGAGGGCTGACCAACTGGAGGAGCGGCTGGCGTCTGCGCCGTCCGCCCAGGACATCCAGCAGGCCGTGGAGCGGGCCCACATCGCTGAGGACAAGCTGGGTGGCGTCAACGCCATGCTCCGCCGGGCCCTTGATGACCTGCATTTTGTCATGGCGGGCGGCGATGCCTGCAAGGTGTGCGCCTGCAAGTGCACTTTCGGCACGGGTGAGTGCAAGCCTGTCTGGAAAGGTGAGGAGGCGGAGGAATGACCCTAAAGGAGCTGTCCCAGCTTTACTATCTCAACCGGGAGATTGAAATGGACCAGCGCCGCCTCCGTGAGCTTGAGGCCAGGGCCCTGCCGGGGGCTCAGGTCATCACCGGGATGCCTCACGGCACCGGCGTGGTGGACAAGGTGGGGGAATGTGCGGCGGAAATCGCTGACCTGCGGGGCATCATTGAGGCCAAGCACCAGCAATGCCTTTATGAGCGGAGCCGTTTGGAGCGTTACATAGCGGGCATTGATGACAGTTTTCTCCGGCAGGTGTTCACCTATCGCTTTATCAGCGGATTGCCCTGGCGGCAGGTGGCCGCCTGCATCGGCGGAGGGAACACGGAGGACGGATGCCGCAAGGCCGTGAAACGCTATCTGGAACGGTGACACGGGGGCGAATGTGTAACAAAATTCAATTTGTCCGTTTTGTCCGCTTTGTCTGTGGTATTCTGTATAAGCGGGTGTATGCCTCAAGGTGCAGCACCTCCTTGGTTGACGGCGGCAAGGTGATGGAAGATGAAACCCGGACCCTTGCCGCTGTCATTTATTTTGATTTGGGGTGGTGAGAATGGCCAAGCTGACACCAAAGCAGGAGCGGTTTGTGGATGAGTACCTGGTGGACCTCAACGCCACCGCCGCCGCCAAGCGGGCGGGGTACAGTGAAAAGAGTGCGTCCAGGATAGCGATTGAACTACTCAATAAAACCCACGTTTCTGCGGCCATTCAAGCACGCCGGGACAAGCTGAGGGGAAAGCTGGAAATCACCCAGGAGGCGGTGTTGCAGGAGCTGGCGTCCATCGCTTTTGCCAACGGAACGGATTTTGTAACGGTCACCGGGGCCGGGCTCCTTTGCGTAAAGGCCACCAGTGAGGTGCCAAAGAACAAGCTCCCTGCCATTGCCGGTATCAAGTACAGCCAACTGGGCATTGAGATAAAGCTGCATGACAAGGTGAGGGCCCTGGAGCTGCTGGGCAAACACCTGGGCGTGTTCGCCACCGGCGGCAGCGCTGCCGCCGCTGAGGAAAACAACATCTTTGAGGTCATCGAACAGAGCACACGGGAGGAAATTGACACAAATGAAATTCCAGAGATTGAGCCCCCGGCAGAACCTGGCGATGACGTGGTGGAATAGGCCGGGCTTTGAGCGCTATGACGGCATCATCTGTGACGGCTCCATCCGCTCCGGCAAGACGGTGGCCATGACCGTGGGCTTTGTCATGTGGGCCATGGCCCGCTTTAATGACCAAAACTTTGCCATCTGCGGCAAGACCATTGAGAGCTTGCGCCGCAACGTCACCTCCAACCTGCCCAAGTGGCTGGCGGGGGTGTTTTCGTTCAAAGAGCACCGCACGGAAAACAAAATCGTGGTGAGCGCCGCCGGGCGGAGCAATTCCTTTTACCTTTTCGGCGGCAAGGACGAAAGCAGCGCCTCCCTCATTCAAGGCATTACCCTGGCGGGCATCCTGCTGGATGAGGTGGCCTTGATGCCAGAGAGCTTTGTCAATCAGGCCACGGGCCGGTGCTCTGTGGCCGGGTCAAAGCTGTGGTTTAACTGCAACCCGGAGGGCCCGTCCCATTGGTTTTACAAGAAATGGCTGGAGGGTGACCAGCCGAAAAAGCACAACGTCCTCCACCTGCATTTCACCATGGAGGACAATTACAGCTTGACCCAGGAAATCAAGGACCGCTATGAGCGGCAATATTCCGGGGTGTTCTATGACCGCTACATCCGGGGCCTGTGGGTGGTGGCGGAGGGCCTGGTCTATACCATGTTCAACAAGGACTTTCACGTTGTCCCGGTCACCCCCAGGCCCTATGACAAGTATTACATCTCCTGTGACTATGGCACCGCCAACCCCACCAGCATGGGCCTCTGGGGCCGTGCAAATGGCAAGTGGTACAGAGTGCGGGAGTATTACTATGACAGCCGGAAAGAGGGCAACCAGCGCACTGATGAGGAGTATTATGTGCAGCTGGAGGCGCTGGCCGGGGACCTGCCCATCACCAGCGTCATTGTGGACCCCTCCGCCGCCTCTTTCATTGAGTGCATCCGGCGGCACGGGCGCTTTTTCGTTGAAAAGGCCGCCAATGCGGTCATGGCGGGCATCCGGGACGTGGCCACACGGCTCCAATGCGGGGATGTGTTTTTCAATGCCTGCTGTACGGATTGCATCCGGGAGTTTGGGCTTTATCGGTGGGACGAAAAGGCCATAGATGACCGGCCCATCAAAGAAAATGACCATAGCATGGACGATGTGCGCTATTTCATCCACAAGGTTTATGCGCCATCCCTGGTGAGCTTTTGAGTGAGGTGTTTCCCGTGCGTGTTTCTGTGCTGGGCGTCCAATACGCCCTTGAATATCGGACAAAGGCCAATGACAAGGAGCTGGAAACCTGTGACGGCTATTGTGATACCAGCGCCAAGCTGTGCGTGGTCCGCAAGTACACGGCAGCGGAGCGCCGGGAGCCCCTGAGTTTGAAAGACCTGGACGCCTATATGCGCAAGTGCATGAGGCATGAGCTGACCCATGCTTTTCTCTATGAGAGCGGCTTGAGCGTGAACGGGATGAGCCCGGAAAGCTGGCCCACCAATGAGGAAATGGTGGACTGGATGGCCATTCAAGGCCCGAAACTTTATGACGCCTGGAAACGGGCGGGATGTCTGTGAGGTGACTGACGTGGTAGTGCTGAATTTGCGGGATGACTGCGTGGCCAGGACGGCCACCAATTTCCGGCGTGGTATGACGGACAAGCGCTTTCTGGAGCTGGAAATCACGGCATGGCTGGCCTCTCCTGAGCGCAAGCGGCAGCTCACCGCTGAGGTCTACTATGACGGCCAGCAGGACGTGCTCAAGCGGAGGCGGATGGCGCTGGACGATGACGGCAAGCCCATGGAGCTCACCCACCTGCCCAATAATCGCCTGGTCAATAATCTGTACTCAAAAATGGTGGACCAAAAGACCAATTACTCTTTTGGCCGCCCGTTTTCTCTCGACACGGAGCGCAAGGACTATGCGGCGGCCCTGGCCACGGTGCTGGGGGCCCGTTTCCGGCGGACGATGCGGACGGTGGGAGAGGGTGCCTGGATAGGCGGCAAGGCCTGGCTTTACCCCTACTATGAGGGCGGGGCGCTGGCCTTTAAGCGTTTCCCGGCGGATGAGGTCCTGCCCTTTTGGGCGGACGCTGACCACACCATCCTGGACGCCGCCGTCCACATCTATGTGGTGGAGGAGTACGATGAGAGCGAACAGGCCAAGGCCGTGGTCAAGGTTGAGGTCATGCACGGCGGCGGCGTGGATTGTTTCATCCGCCGGGATGACGGCACCCTGGAGCCTGACCCGGACGGGCACTCCGGCGATTATATCACGGCGGAGGACCCGGACACCGGCAAGGAGCAGGGGTACAACTGGGACCGCATCCCCCTGGTGTGCTTTAAGAGCTCCCACCATGAAATCCCCCTGTTGTCCAGGGTGAAGTGCTTGCAGGATGCCTATAATGACATCCTCTCCACCTTTGCCAATCAGATGGAGGAGGACGTGCACAACACGGTCCTGGTCATCAAGAACGCTGAGGGGGAGGACCTGGGGAAATTCCGCAAGAACCTGGCCATTTACGGGGCGGTCAAGGTCCGCTCCTATGAGGGCAGCGAGGGCGGCGTGGACACGCTGACCATTGAGGTCAACGCCGAAAACTACAAGGTCCTGCTGGCCCTGTTGAAAGACGCCATCATTGAAAACGCCAGAGGCTATGACGCCAAGGATGAGCGTATGAGCGGAAACCCCAATCAAATGAACATCCAAAGTATGTACTCTGACATTGACCTGGACGCCAACGGGATTGAGATGGAATTTCAGGCCAGCATGGAGGAACTGCTTTGGTTTGTCAACCGGCACCTGGTCAATACCGGCAAGGCCAACTTTGACGGCGTGGAGGTCAAGGTCATTTTTGACCGGGATGTCCTCATCAATGAAAGCGAGGCCATCACCAACTGCAAGAACTCCGTGGGCATCCTCTCCGATGAAACCATTGTGAAGATGCACCCCTGGGTGTCTGACCCGGAGCAGGAGCTTGAGCGCATCAAAAAGGAAAAGGAGGAGGCCGCTGCTGACCCCTACCAGGCCGCCTTTATGGCCAACCGGCAGAACGGCGGGGGCGGCTCCGGCGGCAACCCCGTGACCGGCCAGGACGGTGGTGACGGCGATGGCCAGACAGACTAACGCCGCATACTGGGCCCAGCGCCTCAAGCACATGGAGGGGGCGCTGCTGGACCAGTCTTTTGGCTATGTGGAGAATATGGAGCGGCAATTTGCCGCCGCTCAGGCTGAGGTTGAGCGGCAAATCGCCGCCTGGTATCAGCGCTTTGCAGACGCCAACGGCATCACCTTTGCGGACGCCAAGCGCCTGCTGACCAAGGGAGAGCTGGCCGAATTTCATTGGACCGTGGGAGAGTACATTGCCCACGGCCAGCAAAACGCCCTTGACGGGGCCTGGATGCGCCAGCTTGAGAACGCCAGCGCCAGGGTGCACATCACACGGCTGGAGGCGCTAAAGCTCCAAATCCAGCAGCAGGCGGAGCTCCTATATGCCAATCAGCTTGACTTTGTGGACGCCGCCGCCCGGCGCATCTATGCGGGCAGCTACTACGGCACCGCCTTTGAGGTCCAGCGGGGCCTTGGCGTGGGCTGGACCATGCAGGCGCTCAATGAGGGCACCATCAAAAAGGTCCTCTCCCGCCCCTGGACGGCGGATGATAAGACATTCCGGGACCGCTGCTGGACCAACAAGCGGGACCTGGTGAACAGCGTAAACACCCAGCTCACACAAATGATTATCCGGGGGGAGGCTCCTGACCGGGCCATCGCCGACGTTGCCAAGCAATTCCAGGTGTCCAAGGGCAAAGCGGGCCGCCTCATCATGACGGAAAGCGCCTATTTTGCCAGCGCCGCCCAAAAGGATTGCTATGGTGAGCTGGGGGTGGAGCGCTACAAAATCGTGGCGTCCTTTGACCAGGACACCTGTGAGCTGTGTGGGGCCTTGGACGGCCAGGTTTTCAAGATGTCTGAGTATCAGCCGGGCCTCACCGCTCCCCCGTTCCATCCCTGGTGCCGGTGCTGTACGGCCCCCTATTTTGAGGACATGGCGGCCCTTGGTGAACGGTGGACCCGAAACCCGGACGGCACCACCAAAAAGGTCCCGGCGGACATGACCTTTGCGGACTGGCGGCAGCAGTTTGTGCAGGGCCCGTTGCCATCCGGCTCCGCTGGTGGTACAATAGCTCCAAACCAGCAGCACTTTTCCGGGGCTGTCAAGGGTATGCCAAGCATGACCCAAGCCTATCAAGACGGACTGGAAAAGCGCTTTGCTACGGGCACGCCTGTTGCACAAGACGCCTTTTCCAAGTATGTGACCTCCAGCTCTGTGGCGGACGGCGCATATACAAAGGGCGCACACTTCAACGCTGCCACTCAAAAGGTCAACATGAACTTTGCGGATGACGCCATCAACCCAAGGGGCCTGGGCACCACGTTTTTCCATGAGCATGGCCACTATATTGATTTTCTTTCCTGTCCTGGGACGGGCTACACCTCTATGGTCACCCCGGACTTTGGGAGTGCCCTGCGGAGTGACTACGCCGCCTATATCAAGGCGGCCATGAAACAGCACGGCATCAAAAAGACGGAGGCCTATTTGGTGGTATCTCAGGAAATCCAGGGGCCGCTTTATAACGCCGTTTCTGACCTGTTCGGCGGGATGTCCGCCAATAAGTGCGTGGGCAGTTACGGCCACTGGAATAAACGCTATTGGAAACTGCCGGGGGCTGTGGAAAAAGAGGCCTTTGCCCATATGTATGAGGCCCAATTTAGCGCCGACAAATACGCTTTGATGCAAAAATACTTTTCCACGGCGCTGGCTGAATTTGAAAAACTTTTGAATGGAGTGGTATGATGACCTATCCCGAATTTGAAAAGGACCGGCGGCTCCAGGAGGCCGCTGCTGAGTACACGGCCAAGTTTGGGGGGTGTTTTGGCGGAGAGGAGCCCGGCGTCCGTCTTATGTACGCCCCGGACGATGAGGACACGGCATATACACCCCCGGATGGGGCCACCGCTGACCGGGTGCTCCAGGACCTCCAGAGCGGCAAGCCTCTCCCGGAGCTCTGGCCGGAGGTGGAGTATGACCCGGACCTGCTTTATTGACGCCGGGATGGAGGTGAGTGTCTAATGGAGCCGTGCTGTACTTCGTGCCCACGTTGGAATGACTGGCTGGGCCGCTGTGATGCACCATTTTGGTGCCCGGACAAGGAAACGGTCAATGAGCGCCAGGAGGGTGTGGAAATCGAATAATCCACCTGTTGATTAGAGCATCGTGCTGAAAATGCACGGTGCTTTTTTCATACACATTACCGCCTGGCCCGGCGGACTACAAGAGGGGCCCTGCAATACCGGGACTGGCCGGACAAAAAGGACAGCAGACAAAACAAGGAGGTAAAACACTATGGCATTGGAATGGCTCAAGACTATCCTGGGGGACAAGTACACCCCCGAAATCGACACGGCGGTGTCTCAGGAAATCGGCAAGGGCTTTGTGTCCCGCACCGACTTCAACGCCACCAGCGGCAAGCTCAAGGAGGCGGAGGCCCAGGTCACCCAGCTCACGGAGAGCGTCAAGACCCGTGACAGCCAGCTTGAGGAGCTGAAGAAGTCCGCCGGGGCCGGTGAGGAGCTGCAAAAGCAGATTGAAACCCTGACCCAGCAGAACAAGGACCAAAAGGCCGCCTATGACAAGGAGCTGGCCACCGTCAAGCTCATGGCCGCCGTGGATGCGGAGCTCACCGCTGCCGGGGCTAAGAATGTCACCGCTGTCCGGGCCGTGCTGGCGGACTTCCTCAAGGACGCCAAAATTGTGGACGGCAAGGTCACCTCCAAGGACAGCACTGGCACCGTGACCCTGGCGGCCAAGGTGGAGGCGCTGAAAAAGGACGCCTCCACGGACTTCCTCTTTGGGGCGGCCCCCAAGTACAACGGCTGGAAACCCGGAGAGGGCGGGGACGGCGGTGGAAAGCCCGCCGGGGGCAAAAAGCCCTCTGAGATGTCCTATTCTGAGCTGGCGGACTATCTGGCGGCCAACCCGGACGCCAAGCTGGATGAGTGAGGTGAGAAAGCATGGAAAAGATTGTAAAGCCCATCAAGGCCATCTCCTTTGAGGCGGCCTTGCGCAACCTGGCCAGCCGTTTGACCGGCACGCCGGTGGCGGAGCTGCCCCGGACCCAGGAGGCCATTGTGCAGTACATGGCTGAAAACGTGCCCACCCCCGCCACCGGCGGCGTCAACGTGGATGAGCTGGCGGAGGCCGTCACCCAGGAGGTCATGGCCCGTCTCAAGCTGGATGAGCTGGGTGAGGCGGTCACCAAAGAGGTCCTTGCCCGCATCACGGAAAGCATGGGAGCCAATCTGGCGGTCACGGAGCCCCCTGCGGCGGCCCAGGATGGCGTTGAGGGCGCTGGGGGTACATCTACCCCTCCCGCCGCTGAAACGCCCCAGGAGGCCCCCAAGACGCCCGCAAAGGCCGCTCCCAAAACCGGGGGCGGACGCAAGCCCAAGGCGAAAGCCGAAACATAACAGAAAGGATGATTGATGTATGCCTAACAAGTTTGACGCAAAGAGCTTTAACCCCCAGGCCTTTAAGTACAAGGCTGACCGCATCCCCCGCACCCGGATGAACGAGATGCGCAAGAGCCGGGTGCTGACCGGCAACCCGGACATCCGGGCCGTGTTCACCACTCAGGACGGCACCGCCTACGCCCGGCTGGCCATGCGGGGCCTGCTGGATGGGGACGCCGTGAACTATGACGGCCAGACCGACATCACAGCCACCAGCACCAAGACCTTTGAGCAGGGCGTTGTGGTGGTGGGCCGGGCCAAGGCGTGGGTGGAAAAGGATTTTTCCTACGACATCACCGGCGGCCAGGACTTCATGGACAACGTGGCCAAGCAGGTGGCGGATTACTGGCAGGACATTGACCAGGACACCCTCCTGGCCATCCTCCGGGGCGTGTTCGCCATGACCAGCACCAAGGGCGCTGAGTTTGTGAAAAAGCACACCTATGAGGTGGACGGCCCCATGGAGGCCACCACCCTCAACAGTGCCACCGCCCAGGCCTGCGGGGACCACAAGAAAAAGTTTTCCATGATTTTCATAGAATACAGTGGAATTTGCAACCGTTGAAATACAATGGCCAGCGGGGATTTACACTCCCTCCGCTGGCCCTTTTCCGCTTTATTCCCTCTTTATCACAGCTCCATGACATTCTTGATAAAGCCCTCCATGCGGGCAGCGCTGTCCTGTTTCATGCGCTCCGTGAGATGGCCGTATCTATCCAGCGTAAAGGCAGCTGTGGCGTGGCCCAAATTGCCCTGGATGGTCTTTATATCATCCCCCGCCCGGATGGCGTTTACTGCATAGGTATGGCGCAAATCATGCAGGCGCACGCCCTCCAGGCCAGCGGCAGCAATGAGCGCCTTAAAGCGCTTATAAATGTACTGTTGGCAAAGCGGTCCGCCCGTGCTGCCCGTAAACACAAGGCCATAGGGATTGTCCCACAATGGGCCCGCTCGGAGCTGTGCCTCAAGCTGGCGGCGGCGCTGGGCCTTGAGCTCCAGCATGACGGATGGGGCCGGGGTGAGCGTCCGGGCCTTGCCACTCTTGGGAGAGATAAATAGCCCCGCCTCCCTGTGGTCAAGTCTGGCAATCTGCTTGTCAATGGTGATAGTGCCCTGCTCCATGTCCACGCTGTCCCAGGTGAGGCCCAGCAGCTCGGACAGGCGCATACCAGTGAACAGGGCCACGGTGATAAAGTGCTCCAGCTCCCCGCCCTTTGCGGTGGCCAGCAGGGCGGCGGCCTGCCCATCATCCAGCGGCTTAATTTCCTCCCGCTCAATCCGGGGGAGGGTGCAGCTTGCGGCGGGATTTTTGGGGATATACTCCAGCTCCACGGCCTTTTTCAAGGCATGGTGCAGGACCTCATGGACAAGGTGCACCGAGCGGGCCGAAAGCCCCTCCAAACGGTTTATAAAGCTCTGGACCGTGTGGGGGTGGAGTTGGTCAAGGCGCACGGCTCCCAGAATGGGCTTGATGTGATTTTTGATGTTACCTCTGTAAATCACCGCCGTTGTGGGCTTGACGTTGCCCAGATATTCCCGCTGCCAAATGTCCAGCCAGTCCCCCACGGTCATCTTGCAGGGTGGGACATAGGTGCCCCGGCTGACCTCCACGGCCACGGCCTGCATCTTTTCAAGAACTTCCTTTTGCGTCTTGCCGGAAAACGTGCGCTGGACCTGCTTGCCGGTGAGGGGGTCCCGGCCTGTGGTGACACGGGCCTCCCAATAGGTGTATTGCTTTCCGTTGCGGGTGTATGTGCGCTTGTGGACGCTCCCCGCTCCTTTTGCGGCTCTTTTCGCCATGATGTGCTCCTTTCTGCTGGTTGACACCACGGCCCTCCTGTGATACACTGAGAGGGCGCAAGGGTGCCTGTGATTGACTGTCCTGGTGTTTTTGCGTATCTTTGCCGCTCAGAGGTTGCCGCCTCTGGGCGGTTCTTTTTTTTTTTGCCCTCATTCCTGGGGGAGTGGAAAAGACTTTTTGCAATTTGGGCAATACGCCGTTTTGGTTACTGGATTGCCGGTTATTTTCCTGGCACATAGGGGGCATACCATTGTCAGAACTATCACGGAGGGCCCCGTGGGCAGCTCCTGAGCCCGCTGTGGGCTGTCTGCGGGCGAGGTGGTGTCTTTACCCTCCTGCGGCGCTGGCGGGTCCTGTGGGGGCGCTGTGGGCGGCTCCTGGACCTGATAGCGGGGTATCTCTGTCAACTCCTCCACCCGCTCCGCCGCTTTCTCCTGGCCCTCCTCATTGAGTTTGTCCAGGGCGGCGGCTATGCGGCGCTGTGGGGCGTTGAGCTGTCCTAATAATGATGTTGCGAGGCCCGTGGTGCCCAAAGAGTGCTCATAGCGGGTGCTGGGCCCGGCTTGTCCCTCTATCTTTTCTATTAGCTCCTTTACAAGCTCCCCCTTATATTGCGCCTTATCTAAAGTTGGATAAGGGTGAACTTTGCCAGCCTGGCGTGGAATTTTTCCGCCCCTGAGCCTATATATAGGTGCCGCTATCTTTACTATTTCTCCACGTTCCCCCTGCGCATCCAAAGCGGCGGCAACCCGTTCTTTGGGCGTTGCCTTTAGTTTGGCCAGATCATCCGGGCTGAGGACAAGCGGCTTGCCGTCCTGGAGCTTGGCCATCAACGCCTCCAACTCCTCCGGGGTGGCGCTGTGTTCCACAACCTCCGCCCTTTGCAGAGGCCCCTCATGTTCTACCACCTGGGGCTCAGTATGGCCCACCCCATCCTCATCTTCCCAGTAATTATCTGGGGGCAAAAGATTAGATATTGATGTGCCCAGAGCGGCGGCTATGCGCTGGAGCGTTTCAAGTTTGGGGCTCCGTTGGTCTTTTTCTAATTGGCTGATGTTTACATATGAGATACCAAGTTTTTTAGCAAGGTCAGCTTGTGTCATCCCTGCTTTTTTCCTGGCCGCTTTTATGCGCTGGCCTGTGGTCATGCAATCACCTCCAAAATTAGCATAGCACAATGAAAACAAAAAAGCAAGCAAAAATAAAAGCCAAAACTTAAAAAATATCGTTGACAAAAGCCTTAGCTTATGTTATTGTAAGTTTGCACTTAAGTTTTGAGGAGGTGAACCAGGTGAGGATTGACCGAGTAGCCTTTGCGGCGGAAATGGCCCGGCGGGACATCAACCAAAAGCGGCTGGCGGAGCTGTCCGGCGTGAGCCGGGTGACCATCACCGCAGTCAAAAGCGGCAAGAGCTGTAACGAGGCCACAGCCCACAAGCTGGCCCAGGTTTTGGGCCCCAATATCATCAAGGAGGAGGTCTAATCATGCGGAAATGGAAAGTTGAGTTATCCACCGGCCAAGTGTTCATCATTGAGAGTGATGACCCCGGACGGGACCTCATCGACAAGGGATATGTGTCTTTCTCCCTGTCGGAGATTGTACCGCCCCCGCCGGTCCCGCCGGAGGCCCACATCAACCCGGAGGGCCGCTTGACCCTGAGCGTGGCGGAGGCGGCCAAGGAGCTGGGCATCTGCTCCAGGAACGTCTACAACCTGTGCCACCGGGCGGACTTCCCCACCGTGCGCATCGGCCAGAGGGTCCGCATCTCCCGTGCTGGCCTGGCGGAGTGGGTCCGGGCCCAGGAGCAGAACAGAGCGAGAGCGTAAAAAGAGAGGAGTACATAGCTATGAAAAACGAAATCACCATCATCTTGCGGGCGTTCCCCGTCATCGCCCACGACCACCGCACGGGCCGGGAGGAGGCCCTGACCATCACCGTGACCAAGGAACAGCTCCAGGCGGCGGCGCTGGTGGGCCAGAGCTCCAATGAGCTGCTGGAGCGGATGCTGGACCGCAACGGCTACACCTTGCTGGAGGCGGGCACCCCGGACAAGCTGACCGTCAAGCTGGACGTGGCGGAGCTGGTGGAGCGCCATGAGGCCCAGCAGAAAGAGAGCTGGCTGGCCACCCACATCTGGAGCCGGGGGTGAGGGTGTGAAAATCGACAAGGAGCGCCTGGAGGCTCTGCAACGGCAGGCGGGCTTGTCCGGGCAAGCGCTGGCCGCAAGGGCCGGTATCACCCCGCCCATGCTTTCCCGGCTGAAAAGCCGGGGGAGTTGTTCCAAGACCACTGCCAAAAAGCTGGCCGCCGTCCTGGGCTATGGGTTTACAGCCCAGGAGCGGCCCACCGTCAAGCCCTACGCTTTGCCCACGCTGGAGGAGTGCCAAGCGGCCTATCAGCGGGAGGCCCCGGTCATCACGCCCTATGAGGCCGCACGGGACAAGCGGGAGGCGGAGAACACCCGCCAAACCATCATGGAATTTCTGGCCCGCCCTGTGCCGGTAGGCTGGGAGCGCTGGCCACTCAAAAACCGGCTCTTGTATTGGAGGGGGAGCGGCAGTACCACCGTGACAGACTACGGCCTTTTGAGGCCGTCAGCCACATTGAAAAGCCGTATACCTGTGGCCCCCCGTGACCGGGTGTGTGCCGCTGAGGTCTGGGCGGAGGCGTTCCGTCACCCGCCGGAGGACCTGACCAACAAGGCCGCACGGAACATCAACCGAATTATTTCCACCCTCCCTGGCTGGCGGGAAACAGACGGCTCAATCCGTTTCGGCCCCCATGGAAAGTGCAGAGGCTTTGTAAAAAGCCCATGAGCGGAACAATAGGAGGTAATACCCCCTGGAACAATCGTCCTAAACTCTCTAATTGTTCCACTTGCCCCGTGTGAAAAGTCAGATTGCCTTTGTTCCACTGTTACACAGCAAAACCCTTGGAATTTCAACGTTGTAACGTTCCATATATCAAAGTCTAAAAGTTGAAAAATTGAGAGTTTAGGTAATTTAGAGAAGATTGTGAAATTACCTGATTACCTAAACGCAATACATACCCCTATATGACCGGCGATGTTACTGTTACAAGGAGATGTTACATCATGACCCAGCAGGAAAAAGCAAAGGAGGTTTTGGACCGGCTCTTTTCGTTTGAGCCCTACCGCCGCAACGGTCTTTCGGAGGCTTTTCTGAGGGACTACGCCCGCAAGAAATGGGTTGGTCCGAATGAGCCTTTAGATGGTGACGTGCTCATAGCTGAGGCGGAGAGTAGGGCCGCCCACAGCACGCTCAAGAAGTTTTACAGGAAAAGCGCCGCCTATTTCAAGGCCGCAACAAAGAGCGGTTTTCGCAAATGAACAACACACCCCCGGCCCAGAGGCGGCAACCTCCTGGCCTGGAGTGGCCCAGGGTGACCTCCCGCCCACCACGGAGCGCCACCGGGTGTGCGCCGCCGAGATCTGGGTGGAGGCCCTGGGCAAGCGCCCGGAGGACATGACCCAGACGGAGGCCCGCCGCATC
>OFGQ01000406.1_pt1 | contig 36315 bp, 25 predicted proteins | sample 1521791 | NCBI WGS metagenome assembly OFGQ01 (sample SAMEA3504116, study PRJEB24116) | mouse gut metagenome | biome: mouse gut; feature: mouse-associated habitat; material: faeces | place: Denmark | collected 2011 | reverse complement strand
TGGTATAAAAAATTATTGTTTTGTACATTTTTTGTTCACAATTTATTCAAATTTTCATTAATCAAAAGAAAACAGCATCCGCTGGCATTCCGGCTCAAACATGTTTTCCCTCGTCACGCACGTAGTCGCCGTGTCGATCACTGCCCCGCTGGCGCTGCCGCCGTTCAGCAGTCGGTACGCCTCCTCCACGCCGAGATAACCCATAGCATAAGGATTCTGCACGATCAGCGCATCCACCTCGCCCGTTTCCAGCATGCCCACGGATACTACATTGCTGTCAAAAGCCACTACCTGGGTATCCTCTGCCAGGTTCAGGTCCCGGATCGCCCAGCCCACGCCCAGGCTGGTCCACTCGTTAAACGTAACAATCACATTGATTTCCGGGTGTTCCTCCAGCAGCTGTATCGTCCCGGCCCGCGCATCTTCCGTGGTCGATACGACATTAATCGTATACATGCTTTTTACCCGCGGGTCTGCCCCTGCTCTTTCCCGGAATCCTTCTTCCCTCTGCTGCCCGTTGGCCGAATTAATGTCATAGTTTACAATACCGATATGCAGCTCTTCGCCTTCCGCCTCCAGCGCGGCTTCCCCGGCCATTTTTCCGGCCTTTCGGTTATCCGTGCCGATGCGGCAGCTTACCTGGCTGCTGTTGACATCGCTGTCGATCACGACTATTTTCACGCCCTTTTTTGCCGCCTCCTCGATGGCGGCGCTGTTGGCATTATAGTCCACTGCGGAAAAAACAATGACCTCCGCCCCGTTTTCCACCGCCTCTTGAATCATCTCGTTCTGCGTCGCGTAATCTTCTTCCCTCTTCGGCCCAATCATGCTGACCTGCAGGTTATATTCCGTTGCCGCTGCCGTCGCCCCCGCATAAACCGATTTCCAGAAAGCGGAATCCATGGATTTTGTCACCAGCGCCACATAATGCTTCCCCGCCGTCGCGCTTTCCTTCCCGCATCCTGCAAAAGCAAACGCCAGCATGAGCAATAATGCTGCTGCCCTGCCGCTCCGCTTTTTCTTATTTAGCCTCATATCCGCCCTCCTCCACTTTCGGCATGCGGATGCTGACACAGGTTCCTTCATCCGGCTCGCTTTCGATCGTAATCCCATATTCTTCCCCGAAATATATTTTTATTCTGTCATTGACATTTTTAATGCCGATGCCGGTCTGGTCGCCCGGCTCGCTTTTCAAAATATTTTCACACTGCTCCCTGGTCATGCCCACGCCGTTATCCGACACCGCAAATACGATATGGTTTCCTTCCCCATAAATGCGGATGCGTATCTCTCCTTCATCCACCATTCGGTTGATTCCATGGTAAATAGCATTTTCAATAATCGGCTGCAGCGTAATTTTATTACATAAATAAGGAAGGCATTCTTCCTCGATGTCAAAGGAATACGCAAACTGGTTCTTATAACGGAATTTCTGTATCATCAAGTAGCTTCTGGCATGTTCCACTTCTTTTCCGATCGGAATCAGCTCATGCCCCTTGCTGATGCTGATGCGGAACAGCCTTGCCAAAGCATTGACCATCTCCATCGCGTCCTGGCTCCTCTCCTCCTCGCACATCCACCCGATGGCATCCAGCGTATTATAAAGAAAATGGGGATTAATCTGGGCCTGCAGCGCCTTCAGCTCTGTTTTCCGCAGGGTAATTTCCTCCCGCCTGACTTTTTCCATCAGATCCTGTATCCGGTCCACCATATGGGCAAAAGAATCCGACAGGGCGATCATCTCCTTGCTCCCATGCACCGGCTGATAGCTGAATTCTTCCGCATTTGCCTCAAAATCCTTCATCGCCTTCACCAGGCTCTGGATCGGGTGGGATATCATGTGGGTCAGCAGAAAACTGCTGAAAAACACCGTCGTCAGCACGAACACGAGCATCGCCAGCAGAATTCGTATCGCGTCCCTTACTTTGACTGTCACCAGTTCGTCGATATAACTCACCCCCACGATCCTCCAGTCGCAGTTATCCAGGGAACGGATCGAATAAATCACATTTTTTTTCACCAGGGAACCGTCTTCCGCCTCCGTCAGCGCCTCCGTCCGTTCCGATTTCAGCCCGGAATAAATCAGCTGCTGCTGGGGATGATACACGATATTTCCTTTTCTATCCATGATAAAACAGTAGCCATGCTGCCCGATGCCCACTTCATCCACATAATTCGCGATCTGGGAAAAGCGCACGTCCAGCACGACCGCATGTCTTTTTCCGTCTCCTGCCTCCAAGTCTTTGCGTATCGACACGACCCATGGATAATAATTTTCCAGAAGAGTTTCCGCATGAGGTTCAGAGATCATCAGCCGATCCTCCGCCCCCGTTTCCATCTGCAAAAAGGAAAGGTTCTTCAGTATCCTCTCTTTTAAATGGTAACTGCCCGTCCACCAGTCCACCAGCACGCCTTCTTCATCATAGCTGGTGACAGCAACCACATCCTTTCGGATGCGGAGCAGCGTTTCCAAGGCATTGTCCCGCTCTTCCTTTTCCCTTCCATAAGACTCTTCGATCAGATTCATGACCTCTTCCATATCCGCTGTATAATTGCGCACCGTATTGGAAGCCTGTACTACCGCCTGTTCGCTGCTGATCACCGCATTCTGCTCCACCGAGCGGCGGAACACGGAAATAAAAACGACCAGCCCTCCTGCCAGCGCCGCCAGCACCATGCCGATGACAAACAGGTTCATCACCGAAGCTAACGACATGGAAAACCCCTTTTTTTCTTTGCGCCCGTTCATCCCTTCTCCTCCGCATGCATCTGCCGGCGCAGGACATTGGGCGACACGCCGCTGTATTTTTTAAAACAATAGCTGAAATAATGCTGATCACTGTAACCGCATTTTTCTGAAATTTCTTTTATTTTCATGGAAGTACACATCAGCAGCTCCTTCGCCGCCTCTATCCTTTTCCCGCTCAAAAGGTCAATAAAGGTTTTCCCCGTTTCTTTTTTAATAAGAGCGCTCAGATAATTCGGGCTGACGCCGATTTCATTGCTGACGGAAACAAGCGATATATCCCCGTTCCCATATTCCGTTTCGATAATCTGCAGCGTCTTTTCGCAAAGAACCCTGCTGCTCTTTTTCCTCTGGCTGCCGATCATCTCCCTGGCGCTTAAGCAGAACTCGGTCAGCTTTCCCTGCATCTCGCGGAAAGAACCATCCTGGAATACGATGCTTTGCAGCAGCGTATTCTTCTGTATCCTTTCGATCTCTTCCCCGTCTCCTACCGCATATATAATTCTGCATATCGAAGCAAGAAGCTGCACCATCAGGTAATTGGCCTTTGCCCTGGACACCCGCATCCCGCGCATGCGCTCGAACAGTTCTTCCAGGTATTTTTCCAGTTCTCCTGCCTGGCTGCCCCGAACCAGCGTTTCCACTTCCGTCACAATATTCATGATCTCCTGGGCATCAATCCCTTCCACATGTTCCTCGTCCATAATATAATGAACGCCGCTGTCCGTCCGCCCGGAATAGCTAAGCGCGTTCAATGCCTCAATATAAGCATCGTGGCATTCGGAAAGCCGGTCCATGATCCTGCTCACGCCGATGGAACAATTCAGTTCCATAATACGTTCCGTACTCTGTACGACATCCCCTACCAGGATATGCAAATATTTATCGAACGCGGAAGGCGTCGCGATCAGCAGCGAAATGATCCTCCCGTTCCAGTAGAAGCTCTCATGTTTGACATATTTTTTCAAAATACTGTCCACCGAATGGACATGCTCCTGGGCCGTGCAGTTTTTCCCGTTTCCATCCCTGATGCTCGTAATCATGACCGCATAGCGGAAATCGTTATGGTGATCCCGCAGCACCCCGCTTTCAATCGCGGCCCGCACAAGAAATTTTTCGCCTTCCTCCCCGTCTTCTGCCTGATATCCATCCATCAAAAGCGGCATAAGGAAGCCGGACTTGTCCATCTGGATCTGCTGCTTATCCCGGAATTCCTGGAAAAGCCTGTCTATTTTTTCCTTTATCGCCGTCAGTTCCCTCGTCAGGTCCGCTACGGAAATGGGCTTCAGCATATAACTGATAATATTGTACTGAATCGCCTGCTGGGCATAACTGAACTCGTCGAACCCGCTCAAAAAGGCAATCTGCGTGGCCGGGCGGATTTCCCTCACCTGCCTCGCCAGCTCAATGCCCGATATAAACGGCATTTTAATATCCGTCAAAAGGAGATCCGGCCCCGTTTTTTCCACCAGCTCCAAAGCCTCTACGCCGTTTTCCGCTTCCCCTACCACCCGGAAGCCTATGCTTTCCCAATCGATGCGGCGTACAATCGCCCGGCGCAGTTCCTCCTCATCATCCGCTATTACAACTGTGTACATATGTGATTCCTCATTTTGCGCGGTTTTGCCGCGCATTTCAAAATTCATTCTTTTTGCAATTTCCAATCCATTATACAAGAAAAAGGAGGAATCCGTCAAATGGCGGTACCGACAGCCAGCGGGGCGGGGTGAAAATATAAAAACCGGCGTGACCTTTACCACGCCGGTTTACCAATTATTGGATTATATTGACTTTATACACAACAGAACCTATTCACAGACAACGCGCCTCACTCCTTCTATACCCTCGATCGAGCGAATCATTTCTTCTCCTTTTTCTGAAAAATAAACCGTATAATTGGCCGAATCCTTCAAAGGATTTTCCCCCTGAAAAGAAAGCACGATATCTTCGCTCAAATATTCATCCGCGAACATCGACCAGGCAGCGTCTGCCGAAGTAAATCCGATTCCCGTCACCCCGTCTATCGCCAGCAGTTCATTGCCGATTTCCTCTATCCTTTCTTCCGAAATACTCTCTTCAAAATAGACCGTGGCACAACCCTCGTTTTCATGCCCTCCCACGCATTCTTCCGCGACCGTTGCGGACGCGCAGGGCGCGGACTGCGCAACGCTTTCCTTCGCCGATACGAACACCGCCGCGCTTCCAAGCAAAACAAACGCCGCACAGATACTTCCTACTTTCGTCATTTTTTTATAATTCATAATTTCCCTTATCCTTTCTGAAACCGCGCTCTTTCCAAACCCGCTGTAAATCGGAAAAGAAGCACAGTTTTCCGCTAAATTCACAAGCACTATCGCATATTTATGCCTGTCATTTTCATTCATCGCAGAAATGACGCTTTCGTCACAGGCAATTTCCATATCCCTATTCAAGGAAAAATAGAGGACAAAGACAAGCGGATTAAACCAATGAAGGCAAAGCGCTGCAATCAGCAAAAGCTTCCACAAATTATCCATATGCCTGATATGCGCCATTTCATGCTGCAAAACAAAAGAAAGCATATCCTTGTCCTTCCAGTCGATCGACTTTGGCAGGATAATCTGCGGGCGGAAAACCCCATAAGTCACCGGTGTCTTAACGCGATCCATAACCAGTATCTTGACTTTTTCGGTCAAAGGAACGCTGCACTTTCCGACATCCGTGCCAATGTCCCCAAACGCGCTGACAGGAATGGCTTCCCGAAGCAAAATGCACGCACGGGCATATTCCAGGGCAAAAAAGAATACCAATATGGTTACACCCAGAAAATAAATAAAGTCCATGTTTCTAAAAAGGGAAACGGTGATTTCCAAGAACTCCGCCCCTTGCGCCGTTCCTAATCCCCCGCCCCTCCCTTCCATCATTGCCTGGTTTGCCTCTTTCCTAAGAAAAACAAAAGGCAGCCTACGCAGAAGCCTGCTTTCCACCTGGAAAGAAAAAGGCAGCAGGAGACGCAGAAGCGCTATTTTCCATAAAGCAGCAAAGACCCTTTTAGAAAACTTTCCGGATGCCAATCGCCGGAACACAAAAATACCTGCGATCAAAATTCCCGCCGAAATACTTCTTTGAAGCAATCCCATTTTTTTCCTCCATTCATCCGTCCAATTCCATGACCATCCGTTTCAGGTTTTCGATCTCTTCCTTAGACAACCTCTTTTCATCAAGAAAAGCCGCAAAAAACCTTTCCTTCGATCCGCCGAACATTTTTCCTATCAGCTCCTCCGTCTCGTAGTTCTGCACCTGCTCCCTGCTTACCGTCGCGCTGCACATAAAATTGGGTTCATCCCGCTTTACCGCGCCTTTTTCTATGCATTTCTTTATCACTGTATAGGTGGTGTTCCTGTTCCACCCGATCTCTTCCTTCAAAACCTTTGCAATCCGTCCTGCCGGCAGTCCTCCTTCCTTCCACAACACTTCCATCACTTTCAATTCTGAATCAAATAATTTCATACCCATAAGGCCACCTCATTTTTTAACTATTGCAATAGTCATCGCGATACAATCATACTACTCCAATAGTCACCTATTGTCAAGATAAAGTTTGCAGCATATGCAAAAATTGATTTCCGTGTGCGGCACATGCTCTCTTTAGCATGGGACAAAAAAAGAACCCACTTCAACGGCTGGCCGAATCTGTGGATTCCTTTATAAAAATAATGCTGGTGGCCGGACTTGAACCGGCACGGGATTGCTCCCGAAGGATTTTAAGTCCTTTGCGTCTGCCTATTCCGCCACACCAGCGAGGACTTACATGGGACCTATAGGGCTCGAACCTATGACCCTCTGCTTGTAAGGCAGATGCTCTCCCAGCTGAGCTAAGATCCCTTATTGACAAGCCGCTTTCGCAACCCGCTCTGCTATTATACAATTATATTCCAGGACTTGTCAATATTTTTTTTAAATTTTTTATTTATATTTTTCAATCCGTCCGTATCATTTATCAGGACGGATTATTCAAAGGGACAATTACATCCTTTCGGGAGCCGAAAAACCCAACAAATCAATGCATGTTTCCAAAATATTTTTTGTCAGCATCAGAAGGGCGATCCAGCCCTCTTTCTTCACCGCATCCTCTTCTGCCAATATTTTTGTTTCATGATAGAAATGATTGAATGCATTAGCAATATCATAAATATATGCGCATACCTTATGAGGCGCGGTTTCCTCACAAGCATTTTCCATCATACCGAGAAATCCTGCCAGTTCCAGCATCAACCCTTTCTCCGGGCTGCCCTCTGCCGGCCGCAGCGCCGCTGCTTCGGCCTCTCCTCCTGCTTCCGTATATTTGGAAAGAATCGACTTAATACGCACCAGCGTATATAAAATATACGGTCCGGTATCGCCCTCGGAGGAAGTGAACCTGTCGATATCAAAAATATAGTCTTTGGATGCCTGGTTGGAAAGATCCCCATATTTAACCGCCGATAATGCGACTACCCGGGCAGTCTCCTTCGCCTCTTCCTCCGGTACGGAACGATTCTGAACGATCTTTCCATACATCACCTCATCAATTTCGGCAAGCAAAGATTCCAGGCGCATTACCCCGCCCTCTCTCGTTTTAAAAGGCTTCCCGTCCTTCCCGTTCATCGTGCCAAAGCCAAGGTATTTTAATTTCGTTTCCGGCCTTACCAGCCCTGTTTTGCGGGCGCAGCGGAAAACCTGCTCAAAATAAAGTTCCTGCCGCTTATCCACCACATAAATAATTTCATCCGGCCCGATTTTTTCCATCCTCTCCTTAATAGTCGCCAGATCCGTCGTATTGTACAAGGATGCTCCGTCGGATTTTAAAATCATACAGGGCGGTATTTCCTTCGTATCGGTTTCTTCCTTTACATCCACCACCAACGCGCCCTCGCTCAAATAAGCATAGCCTCCGGCTTTCATCTCCTCCACCATCTGCGGGATCAAATCATGGACATCGGATTCCCCTTTCCACAAATCGAATTCCACGTTCAATTTTTCATAGTTCTTCTTGAGATCCGCCACCGATACGCGGATAATATGTTCCCAAAGCGCCCGGTAACCCCGCACGCCGTTTTGCAGCTTATAAGTGGCTTCCATTGCCTTTTCCTTATAGGCGCCGTCCTCCTTGGATCTTGCGCTGGCAGCGGGATAAATCTCTTCCAGTTCAGAAATGGTAAAAGGCGCTTCCTTCGGATAATCTCCGGTAAAACTATCGTCAAAATACACCAAATCCGGCTCTCTTTCCTTCAGTTCCGTAATAATCAGCCCCATCTGCAGCCCCCAGTCGCCCAAATGAATATCGCCGATCACCTCATGCCCCGCATATCTCCCGATCCTTTTTATGCTTTCACCGATGATTGCCGAACGCAAATGCCCTACATGCAAAGGCTTCGCCACATTCGGTCCGCCATAATCGATCAATATTTTCTTCGCCTTTTCGGGAGCTTCCAGCCCAAACTTCGGATTTTTTACCATTCCGTCCAAATAGTCCGCCAAAAAAGCGGAACTTAATTTCAGATTTAAAAAACCGGGGTTCACTGCGCTTACCGATTCAAATACCTGGCTGCCTTCCAGCTCTCCGGCCACCTCCTGTGCAATCATAATCGGCGCTTTTTTATAACGTTTTGCTCCTGCCATCGCCCCGTTGCACTGGTATTCGCACAAATCAGGCCTGTTTGACGGAGTTACTTTTCCAAGTTCCCTGTCATATCCTGCCCGCTGGAACGCTTCTTTCATTTCCTCCGATATCACATCCAAAATCTTTTTCATCTCTCTCCTTTTTCCTCTCTTTCCCTTTTAGAATATATACAGCCGCAATAATCCTGCCGGTACAGCCCAAACTGCGCTGACAGTTCTATGGATCTTTTATATCCGTTCTTTTTCTTAAAATCCGAAGGCAGGAAAAAAACGCCGTATTCTTTTTCCAACTCTTCTCCGATCTCATTCAACTTCCCTGCATTCTTCAAAGGACTTATCGTCAAAGTCGTAGTAAAACAGTCAAATTTTTTCTCTGCCGCCAGTTCTGCCGTTTTTCTCAGCCTCAGTTCATAACACCGGAAACACCGTTCCCCGCCTTCCGGGCATTTTTCCAGATTCTTCGCCGCCGCATAAAAGCAATCCGGTTCATAGTCTCCCTCTATGATTTCTATCTGGCGTGCCTTAACTGTGGAATGCATCCCCGTAAAATGTTCTTCCTCCGTCTGCCGGTTATATTCCTCTATCAGACGCTTCTGCTCCTCCACTCTTTTCCTATATTCCTCATCTTCCGTAATATTAGGATTATAATAAAATACGGTGATGTCAAAATATTCTCTCAAATATTCCATTACGTAACTGCTGCAAGGCGCGCAGCAACTGTGAAGAAGGAGCTTTCTTCCCGGTGACAGGTTTTTCGAAAAATTCAAAGGCAGCGGCTCCGCATTCCCATTCTCCGCCTTTTCCATCCTGCCGATGATCTTATCCAGCTCTTTTGCATAATTTTTTCCATGTTCCATCGTTTTTACACAAACTCCATTTTTTATTACAGCGATGCCACATCCACCAGCGTCAGCGCTTCTTCTTCCCCAATATGTTCCAGACTCGTCGCAAGCGCCCTGGCCGTATCCAGCGATGTCAGGCAGTTTACTCCCGTTTCGATGGCGGTACGGCGGATCAAAAAGCCATCCCGCGATTTATCCCTTCCCTGAGTGGGCGTATCGATCACCAAGTCGATCTCGTGCCCCAGGATCAGATCCATCACCGTAGGAGACTCCTGCCGAATCTTATTGACCTGCCGCGCCCTGACTCCCGCATCCTTCAAAGCATTCGCCGTACTGCGGGTAGCATAGATCTTATACCCAAGCTTTTCAAAACGTCTGCCGATCTCAATCGCTTCCCCCTTATCCGCATCTTTTACCGTAATGATCATCCTGCGGTATCTGGGCAGCCGAACTCCCGCTCCAAGAAAAGCTTTGTACAAAGCCTCATGAAAAGTCTTGGAAATGCCAAGGCATTCGCCGGTAGACTTCATTTCCGGCCCCAGGCTGATCTCCGCTCCCCGTATTTTTTCAAAAGAAAATACAGGCATTTTGATCGCCACATATTCCGACTCCTTTTGCAGCCCCGGTACATATCCTAACTCCGCAATCGTTTTCCCCATGATCACTTGAGCCGCAAGATCCACGATGGGAATTCCTGTCACTTTGCTGATATAAGGTACCGTGCGGGAAGACCGGGGATTGACCTCGATCACATATACTTCCTCCCCCACAACAATGAACTGAATATTGATCAACCCGATCACATGAAGAGCCTTTGCCAGCTTCTTTGTATATTCCGCAATGGTAGTTTTTACCTTTTCACCGATACTTTGTGCCGGATACACCGATATACTGTCGCCGGAATGAACTCCTGCTCTTTCTATATGCTCCATAATGCCCGGGATGAGTATATCCGTTCCATCGCAGACCGCATCCACTTCGATTTCCTTTCCCTGCAAATACTTGTCCACCAGAATCGGATGATCCTGGGCGATCCGATTGATGATTGCCATAAATTCTTCTACTTCCGCATCGGAAATGGCAATTTGCATCCCCTGGCCGCCAAGAACATAAGAAGGCCTTACCAGCACCGGATAGCCCAACTGGTTTGCCACTTTTTTTGCTTCCTCCGCCGTATATACCGTTCCTCCCGATGGCCTTGGAATCCCGCATTCTTCCAGAATTTTATCGAATAATTCCCGATCCTCTGCCGCATCTACATTCTCCGCACTCGTTCCCAGAATAGGAACGCCCATTTTCATCAGGCTTTCCGTCAGTTTGATGGCTGTCTGCCCGCCAAACTGTACTACCGCCCCGTCCGGTTTTTCTATATTAACGATGTTCTCTACATCTTCCGGCGTCAATGGCTCAAAATATAGTTTATCCGCAATATCAAAATCCGTGCTTACCGTTTCCGGATTATTGTTCACAATAACCGTTTCATAACCTGCTTTCGCAAAAGCCCATGTAGCATGTACGGAACAATAATCGAATTCAATGCCCTGGCCGATGCGGATCGGGCCGGAGCCAAGCACCAGTACTTTTTTGGTCGGATGCGTTTCCACGGCTTCATTCTCGCCGCCAAAGCAGGAATAATAATAAGGGGTGGCTGCTTCAAATTCAGCCGCACAGGTATCCACCATTTTAAATACCGCCGTAATGCCGTTTTTATAACGCATTCCCTTAATTTCTTCCTCCGAAAGCCCGGTCAGTCTGGCGATGACCGAATCCGGAAATTCCATGCGCTTTGCCTCCCTCAGCAGTTCCGGGTTAAGCGGCTCCTTCTTCAAGGCGTTTTCCATTTCCACAATAACCGCCAGCTTATCAATGAACCAGTTATCTATCATCGTGATATCATGTATCGCATCATAGTCCACGCCTTTTCGCAATGCTTCAGCAATTACATAGATTCTTTGGTCATCCACTTTTTTCATCCGATCCAGCAATTCTTCCGCAGACAGCGCTGAAAAATCATAGTCAAACAGACAATCCACATGCTGTTCCAGGGAACGGATCGCTTTCATCAGCGCCCCTTCAAAGCTGGTGCATATGCTCATGACTTCCCCCGTAGCCTTCATCTGTGTGGTCAGCGTTCGCTTAGCTGTAATAAATTTATCAAAAGGCAGTCTTGGAATCTTGACCACGCAATAATCCAGCGCCGGTTCAAAACTGGCATAAGTCTTACCTGTAACCGCATTTTTTATTTCGTCCAAAGTATATCCCAAAGCGATCTTTGCCGCCACTTTCGCGATGGGATACCCCGTCGCCTTGCTGGCAAGGGCGGAAGAACGGCTCACCCTTGGATTCACCTCTATGACGCAATACTCAAAGCTATCGGGATGTAAAGCGAACTGTACATTGCACCCTCCGGTGATCTCCAGTTCATCGATAATATTCAATGCCGCGCTTCTTAGCATCTGGTATTCCTTGTCCATCAGCGTCTGGGAAGGCGCCACTACGATGCTGTCACCGGTATGGACTCCTACCGGATCCATATTTTCCATATTGCAGACGGTAATACAGTTGCCCGCGCTGTCCCGCATCACTTCATATTCGATTTCCTTCCATCCCGCAATGCACCTTTCCACCAATACCTGCCCTACCCGGGAAAGGCGCAGCCCGTTCTCCAGAATTTCCTCCAGTTCCATCCGGTTATGGGCGATACCGCCCCCTGAGCCTCCCAGCGTATAAGCCGGACGAAGCACTACCGGATAGCCTATCTTTCCTGCGAAATCCGCCCCGTCCCGCACGTTTTCCACCACCAGGGAGGCCGCGCAGGGTTCCCCGATTTTTTCCATCGTCTCCTTAAACTCCAGGCGGTCTTCCGCTTTTCTTATCGTCCTGGCGGTAGTTCCGAGAAGAGTCACATTATGTTTGTTCAAAAAACCTGATTCATCCAGCTCCATGCCCAGGTTTAACCCCGCTTGTCCGCCCAACGTAGGCAGCACGCTATCCGGCTTCTCCTTTTCGATAATCTGTTCCAGAACCTTTACCGTCAAAGGCTCTATATATACTTTATCCGCAATATCCCTGTCGGTCATGATGGTAGCCGGATTGGAATTGACTAATATAACTTCGATTCCTTCTTCCTTCAGCGAGCGGCACGCCTGGGTACCCGCATAATCGAATTCTGCCGCCTGTCCGATCACGATCGGCCCTGATCCAATGACCAGCACTTTTTTTATATTAGGATTTTTTGGCATCTTTTTTCCTCTCCTCACATCAGTTTAACATCTCTATAAAACGATCGAACAAATATGCCGAATCCTGCGGCCCCGGACAAGCCTCCGGATGAAACTGCACCGTAAAAATTTTTTTACCCGTATAAGCCAGCCCTTCGTTTGTACCATCGTTTACATTTATAAAAGCCGGCACAGCTACATTTGGATCCAGCTTATCCATGTCCACCACATACCCATGGTTCTGGGAAGAAATGTATACCCTTCCCGTACGCAGATCCTTAACCGGATGGTTCCCGCCCCGGTGGCCATACTTCATTTTAAAAGTATCCGCCCCGGTGGCCAGCGCCATCAACTGATGCCCAAGGCAGATGGCAAACACCGGAATATCCGTCTCATATAATTTCCCGATCTCTTTTATAATCGATGTGCATTCTTTCGGATCGCCGGGGCCGTTGCTTAACATGATGCCGTCCGGTCTGTCCGCTAAAATCTCCTCTGCCTTAGTAAATGCCGGATATACCGTCACATCACAGCCCCGCCTCGTCAAAGACCTTGCTATATTTTCTTTTGCCCCGAGATCCAGCAGCGCCACTTTCTTTCCCTCTCCGGAACCTCTCTGCACATACTTTTGTCCGCATGTTGCCTTTTCCACTACTTTGCCGGTAGTATACGCCTTTAACCGGGGGAGTATCTTCTCCAGGGAATACGCCTCATCCGTTGTAATCATGCCGTTCATCGTCCCTTTTTCGCGAAGTATCTTTGTCAATGCCCTCGTATCGATTCCGGCGATTCCCGGCACATCAAATTCCTCAAGAAACCGGCCCAGATCCACATCCTTACGGAAATTGCTTCCTCTCCGGGCCAATTCCCTTATGATCAACCCGTCCACCCATGGCCTTGACGATTCCATATCCTCTCTGCATACCCCGTAATTCCCAATCATGGGATATGTCATGCAGACCGCCTGGCCCGCATAAGAAGGATCCGTCAATACTTCCGGATAGCCCGCCATAGATGTATTAAAAACAATTTCGCTGATGATTTCTTTTTCGGCACCGATACGTATTCCTTCCAATACGGTACCGTCCTCCAAAATTAAAAATGCCCGCATTTTTCTACTCCATTCCTCTTTTCCGACTTATCGAAAACCGTTCCAAAACCAGTTCCTTAAAAAATCATCCAATACGCCGTATCCCCGATAATCACCAACTGTTCGGAAGCATCGAAATAATCCCAGTTCTGATCCCCAAAATAGGTTTGGTACACGGTTTCATCCATCGGTACCTTTTCAAACTCCCTTCCGCTCGCGATATTCACCATTGTGTTTGATACGGTACCCAACGCTCTTTCATTGATCTGATCTGTTTTATAATAGACATTATTATAGCTGAAAGGGCAATCGATATCGTTGGCAACAGCAAGCTTTTTCACTTCCTGTCCTGTCTCCTCTTCGTATTCCACAATCTTTTCATATACCATCATGGCATACGTTTTATCCAGCGTATTGCTTACCATGTGGTTTGTAACGATAATATTGCAGAACAGGATCTGAACCAGCAAATAAGCGCCGCATATATAACAAAGAACCTCTTTTCCTTTCTTCGTCATGAGCCAAAAAGCGATTAGGAAAAGCATCGCCTGCATTGAATAAAATGTCCAAATAATTCTGGGATACGTCCTCGTGTCAGGCTGCAGCATAGGAAGAAGATAAACCATGGCGAGCATGCCGACAACCAGCAAAATATAATATATGATGGCATATAATTTTTTTTCTTTCCAGAATTTCCAAATAACAATCCCCATAGCAATACATAACACCATGAACGGCAGACCGACTTTCGGAAGCAGCCCTCTGCTGTTTAACAATACCTGTCCAAGATCCGTCATGCATTTAGCCGCTTTTTGAACCCAATCATGGACATCGGCCGACCGTGCCGCTTCCTTCACCACTCCCAGCCTTGCCAACAGGCTCAAACTTAGCATATTCAGCACGCCCGCCCCTATCGTTATGACACCGCAGACAATTTCCAAAATTACTGTCTTCACCGTGATCCGGCACTCACTGTCTATAAAAATCCATGCCGAAAGCACGATTGCCGCATAAATCACTGCCGTCTGGTATTCCAGCGTCGAGAGGATAAAAAATAAAAATGCCAGCCCATATTTTCTTCGGGTAAACGCCCGGATTCCCAAGGCTGCCAATAGATATGCTATCCCGAACATCAGAGCGCATTCTCCAAACATAAAAGACTCCGCAAATAATACGTTGGTAAAAACCAACGAAAAGATAGCCGTCCATGCCAACTGCTCATAAATGCCGGAAGGCTTTCCTATCTTCTCCTCAAAACAACTCTGCAGGATACAGACCGCAAATGCCAATAGCGCCACTTCCACCATCGCCGTTATTCCAGTATGGCTTGCCGTGGATAATCCCATCTGGTACAGCAGCCAGTCCTGGAAGGCCGACAAGTATCTTCCATGCGTCATTCTATGCTCAATGTCTCCCCATGCGTTCACCATGTGTGCCAGGGTATCGCAATTAAAAGCCCTCCTAAACATTCCTCCCCAGGCTATCACAAGGATTATTGCATTTACTATATAACGGTTCACAGTCTCTCTCCATCTGCTCAAATTCATATTTTTTTACTCCTTCTGCCAATATTATCTTTAACCGTGAAATACCGCTTTACAACCGCCCCGTTTTACGGAAGCGGCTGATAAAGCGGCTTTGCTCACCCGATCAATCATCAGTAAAAATAACGGACACCGGAACGGAACACACCCATATCCTGACTTCCGTAAATATTCATTGCCACGGACTTCCCGCAGCGTTCCACATGGGCCATCTTGCCAAAACATCTGCCGTCCATGGAAGTAATACCCTCGATAGATGCATAGGAACCGTTCACATTCCATTCTTCATCCATAGTCACATTTCCATCGATATCCGCATATTGAGTAGCCACCTGGCCATTCGCAAACAATTGGTCAATCCACTCCTTCGACGCGACAAAACGGCCCTCCCCATGGGATGCCGGAGTCACATACACCCCGCCCAGTTCCGCCTCTTGCAGCCATGGCGATTTATTGGAAACCACCTTCGTATAAACCATTTTGGATATATGGCGGTTAATCGTATTAAAAGTCAATGTAGGAGACTGCTCATTCTGTCCGGTAATATCGCCGGAAGGAACCAGCCCGAGCTTGATCAGCGCCTGGAAACCATTACAAATTCCCAAAGCAAGCCCGTCTCTTTCGGAAAGCAGCCTCATTACCGCCTCTTTTATCCTTGCGTTCTGAAAAGCGGTAGCAAAAAATTTGGCGCTGCCGTCCGGCTCATCACCGGCCGAAAAGCCTCCGGGGAACATAATGATCTGTGCCTCGCTAATCCCCTTTTCAAACACATCCACCGATTCCCTGATATCCTCTGCCGTCCGGTTTTTAAACACTCTCGTAACCACTTTCGCCCCGGCCAGCTCGAATGCCTTCGCGCTGTCATACTCGCAGTTGGTACCCGGGAACACCGGTATAAATACTGTGGGCCTCGCCACTTTTTCCTTGCACACATAGATCTTATCCGCACTGTACAACGGCGATTCCACCGGTGAAATGTTCCTGGCCGCTTTAGTGGGAAATACCTTCTCCAATCTGGAAGTCCAGGCTTCTTGCGCCTCTTCCATCGGGATAAACATATCTTTATATGCAAATCCGGCCTTTTCCGTTACTTCCCCTATCATCCGGCAGTTGTCAATACCCTCCAGCCGTTCCAGTTTACCGGCCTCCACTTCCGCGACAATATCTCCCAGGCCATTTTCAAACAATTCTTTGGCAGAAAGTTCTCCCGAAATCTCTATGCCCATTTTATTCCCAAATGCCATCTTGCTAAGAGCCGCTGCGATTCCCTTCGCATCTGCCGCATAAGCGGAAACTACGGTTCCATCGTCGATCAATGCCGTTATCTGGCAGTATAGCTTTAAGACCTCCTCGTATACCGGAATATCATATTCATCCTTTTCAATCCAGAACTGCACCAGCTTATTTCCGGCTTTTTTCAATTCCGGGGTAATCATATTGCTTCCCTTTGCCACATCCACGGCAAAGGAAACAAGGGTCGGCGGAACGTCAATGTCATTAAATGTTCCCGACATACTGTCTTTACCGCCGATCGACGGCAGACCATACCCGATCTGCGCATCATATGCCCCAAGAAGAGCGGCAAAAGGCTGGCTCCATCGTTCGGGGTCTGCCGTCATCCGCCTGAAATATTCCTGGAATGTAAAGCGTATATTCCTGCAATCACCCCCGCTGGCAACAATCTTCGCCATGGATTCCGTCACCGCATAGATCGCCCCGTGATAAGGGCTCCAGGAAGACAGGCAAGGATCAAAGCCATAGCTCATCATCGTCACCGTATCCGTTTTTCCTTTCAGCGCCGGAAGCTTGGCAACCATCGTCTGCGTCTCCGTCATCTGGTATTTTCCGCCGTAAGGCATGAAAACCGACGCCGCGCCGATCGATGAATCAAACATTTCCACAAGCCCTTTTTGGGAGCATACGTTCAAATCGTTCAACAAAGCAAGCCATGCCGCCTTCACATCCTCTTTTTCCAACAGTCCTGCCACAGCCGGCACTGCTATCCGGTTCAGATAATTATCTTCTTTTTCCGGGATATCGACCTTCACATCCGTTTCCTGATGCGCGCCGTTGGTATCCAAAAAGGAACGTTTGATATTGACGATTTCCTTTCCCCGCCATTTCAGTACCAGCCTTGGCTCCTCCGTCACTTCCGCAACCGGCAAAGCCTCCAGATTTTCCTCTGCCGCATAATCCAGAAATGCATCTGCATTTTCCGGTGAAACCACGACCGCCATCCTTTCCTGTGATTCGGAAATCGCCAGTTCCGTGCCGTCCAGTCCCTCGTATTTTTTCGGAACCTTATCCAAATCCACTACCAGCCCGGCTGCCAGTTCGCCAATGGCAACCGACACGCCGCCGGCTCCGAAATCGTTGCACTTTTTGATCAGCCGGCTGACTTCCTTCCGCCTGAAAAGCCTTTGTATTTTACGCTCTGTCGGCGCATTTCCCTTCTGTACTTCCGCGCCGCAAGTCTCGATCGAACTCTCCGTATGCACTTTGGAAGAACCGGTCGCTCCGCCGCAGCCGTCCCTTCCGGTTCTTCCACCCAATAAGATAATCATATCCCCCGGATCGGAGTTTTCCCGGATCACATTGCTTCTCGGAGCAGCTCCCATTACCGCGCCGATTTCCATTCTCTTTGCTACATAATCGGGATGATAAATCTCTTTTACGTAACCGGTAGCCAGGCCGATCTGGTTTCCATAAGAGGAATAACCGCTGGCTGCCCCGCGTACCAGTTTCTTCTGGGACAGCTTTCCCCGCAGCGTATCTTCTATCGGCGTTGTAGGGTCAGCCGCTCCTGTCACACGCATTGCCTGATATACATATCCCCGGCCGGAAAGCGGATCTCTGATCGCCCCGCCAAGGCAAGTCGCCGCACCGCCGAAAGGTTCTATTTCCGTAGGGTGGTTATGAGTCTCGTTTTTAAAGAATACCAGCCATTCTTCCGTCACCGACCCGTCGCCATAATCCATTTCCACCGGAACGACAATGGAACAGGCATTGATCTCATCGGACTCTTCCATATCTTCTAATTTACCGTCTTTCCTTAACTTGCGCATAGCCATCAGCGCCAGATCCATCAGGCAGACAAATTTGTCTTTTCGTCCGCCGAACATCTCTTCCCTCGTGTCGAGATAACTCTGATACGTCGTCTCAATGGGCGACCGGTAATACCCCTCGCCAAACTCCACATGTTTCAATTCCGTAGAAAACGTGGTATGGCGGCAATGGTCTGACCAGTATGTATCCAACACTCTTATCTCCGTTACCGTGGGATCTCTGTCTTCCTCCCCGTTAAAATAATTCTGGATATGCCGGAAGTCTCTGAAAGTCATCGCCAATCCAAGAGAATCGTACAATTCTCTCAGCCTGTCCTCTTCCATCTTTCGAAAACCTTCAAAAACAGCTACATCTTCCGGTTCCTTAAACTCCGTCTTCAGCGTATCCGGTTTCTCCATTCCTGTCTCCCTGGAATCCACCGGATTGATGCAATACCCTTTTATTCTGTCAAATTCATCATCGGAAATATCTCCTATTACCAAATAGGTTACCCCTGTTCGGATCACAGGCTGCTCATCTTCTTTCAAAAACCGGACGCATTGTACGGCGGAATCTGCCCGCTGGTCAAACTGTCCCGGGAGAAATTCCACGCTGAATACTCTCCCTCCCTGCGGTATGTCAAAATTCTCTCTATACAAAATATCTACCGGCGGTTCGGAAAACACAATCCTGCAGGCCGCCTCGAAGATATCCTCCGACAAGTTTTCCACGTCATAGCGGATCAATACTCTCACATCTTCCACACCGGCAATATTCAGGTAGCTTTGTATCTCCTCTTTCAATTCCCGCGCCTTGACCGCAAACGGTTCCTTCTTTTCCACATAAATGCGCTTCACATTTTCCATGATGAATCTATCGTCCTCCATTTTTTTATTATCGCCGTTTCCAGGCCGGCAATGCCTCATTTATTCCTCATCAATGATAAGTCCCTGCATGATATACAGCACTTCGCGGTCCACCATTTCTTCCGTAATACCCCGCGTTTGGGCGGCAATCTTGAGTCCTTCCAGAACATACATAATGTTTCTCGCTGCTCCTTTCGCATCCTCGCAGTAGAACTCTCCCGCTTCCACCCCTGCCTCTATCAGCCTTTCTATGATCCGAACCGCCGCATCGAACTGCTGCTTCAACGGATTTTCTTTTTTAGGAACCTTATTTTGAAAAAAATATTCATAAACTGCCATCGACAAATTATTCCTGCTGTGAAGCAGTTCCCGTTTCTGTTCTTTTAAAAACAACGCGAGAATATCGGAAGGAGTCGCATCCTGTCCCACTTTTCCGGCAAATACATCGTCTGCTTCCTCCGCTTCCATTTTCAGGACATCCATAAACAGTTCATCCGTACCCGAAAAGTATAAATACAGGCCGCCCCGGCTAATCCCGCAGGCTTCCACAATATCTTTCATGGTAACGTTCTTATATCCCTTCTCCGTAAAAACTCCTCTTGCCGTTTCCACTATATACTTTTTCTTCTGCGCTGATTTCTCGCTCATCTGTGTAACCCCTTCATTTTTCTTCCGTTCCCTCGACCGGTTCTCCTACAACTGGAACCACATCTTTTCCGGCCCTGCATGAATTGGCTTGTCCCAATATTCCAATATTTCCTTCATCTTAAGCAGCACTTTAAGAATGGAACCGTTGCTTACCCCTTCCGACCATACTTGCCCCTTCGTCATCCCTCCCAAGATATATTTGGACAATATGCCCTTCAGCGTATCCATATCCTGTATCGTCGCCCGTTCTATCAGGCGCTGCTCGTCCTCAACCGTGCGGATCCTGTGCCGCGAATACACATATGCATAATTGCGATCCAGCAGCTGTGTTCTCTTCGCATCTTTCACAAGGTTCATCAAAGTGCCGTCATATACTGGAAAAGGTATGGAATGTTCCTCAATTCCGTTTCCCTGGTATAAATTTGATATCGTATTCCCTACCTTTGACTCCAGCCATGGTATATACCGGATCATTCTTTCCACATCCGGGCGGTATCCGTTCGCAACCTCATGCATATATAACATGTCTTTCTCCATCGCGTCCTCTCTCTCCCTTATAGTTCCTGCTAAAAGTTGATTAAAATTTGTTCCTTTGATGTTAAGTATATCATAAAATGGAAAAATGTACAGCAGCACTTTCTCTATTGTATTTCCCCGGAAGAATCTGTATAATAAATATAGTAAATATGTACGTTATTTTTTTATCATTATTATTTTCAGGAGGGTACCATGACGAAAGAAATACAAAAAGGAACCGTTATCTGCCAGAGCGGACAGCCAGCGGATTCCATACATATGATCATTAAGGGAACGGTACGCGCGATCTATCAGGGCGGCGAATATCTTCTGGAAAAAGGAGATGTAATTGGCCTTTTCGATATCTATCGGGAAAATTATATCTTTACTTATACCGCTTTGGACGACGTGGCTATCGCTTCTTTTCCATGTAAAAAGGGTGGAATTTCCGCATTATTCAGCAAAAAACCTGATTTTGCCCTGATTGCCGCAAAATCCTGTTTTAAACAGATACTCAACATTCTGGAAGTTTACGAATTCATCAAATACGACTGCAGCAATCTTTACCACTATATTACGGACAGTTACGGCGAATATTGCCGCCTGTGCGAATGCCACCGCATATCGCCCCGGCTCCTGCCGGATCTGGAAGAAATAAAGCCATTGGAATTAGACGACGACATTCCCCAATGGCTCGGCAGTTATTATGAAAATATGGCTGCTGTCCTCACCCAGACGCTTCCTCTTTCCAAAATTCCTTATTCCGGCTTTCTGAACGGCCTTCTCCTGAAAACGGGTCAAGATGTTTCGGATATTGTTTCCGTATGCCATATTATGGATTATTATAAATCGGATATTGCCCAGATCCTGATGAATAAAAACCGTCTGGATCTGTTCGACCTGTATGTCAGCCTCCTCTTCCGGCTCGGACCGGACGAAGAAGACGCCACCCCTGTCAGCGGAGATATCGGCCGTATGATGCTCTATCTGGAAGGAATCCATTCTATCGACAGGGATCTGTACAAAAGCCGGGTAGATGAATATAAGAAAAAACTGGACTCCATGGAAGAACAGGGCGCCAACCCCTCGGAGAAGAAAGCTGCCGGACACGATAATGATCTTCAGGGATCGCTTCTTACGATTCTGCAATATTCCGGATGTGAAAAAGATGTCTGCAACGAATTTATGAAATGTGTGGATGATTACAAAGCGCAGATCGATAAAAACTCTACCGATGACAGCAGCAGGAAGTTACGCCTTCATCTGACAAAACTGTTTTATAAGATATATGAAGCCGCCTTTGAGAAAAGCCTCCAGGACGACGATATTCCTATTGTCCTGAAAATGTTTTTCCAATTCGGCTATGTGGACGAAGAACTTGCGGGAGCGGAAAATGCTTCCTATCTCTCATCCATTGCCGAGCATTTTCCTTCCAACCCGGAACAACATATTTATACGGCATACGAATGGCTGAAAGCCGTTTATAACGGTGAAAAAGAACCCAGCCGGAACGAATTCGACGCCGATTTCCCCGCTTATGTCCATGAACTAAAGACAAGCGGAAAGATCACTGCGGCTATGGAAAAAGAAATGGTCGATGACAATCGTGAAAAAGTTTTATTTGAGCTGAACAACATGTTCCCTCTTGTCAACAAAATGACCTTTGGCCGTATTACCACCTTCTGTCCGCTTTTTTCCGAGCATAATGTATTGAAAGAACTGGACAAGAGCCTTGTTACGGCAAGTAAGATGACTGCCGCCGTAGATAAGATCCGTTCCGTGGATTTCGGGGCATATTACCGTGAAACCGTTTACGTTAATACTGCTGCCGGCATCCAACGGGAATATGTCAGTGTTGAGATTCTGCCGGACGTTATCCTTATGCCCAATATCGGTACCCGCGGCGTTATGTGGCAGGAAATCGAAGGGAAACGCCGTACTACCCCTTCCCGCATGATGGTTTCCATCTTCCAGATGGAAGATCTGGAAGCTACAATGACGAGGCTTACCGGCGAATTCCGCTGGGAAATGTGCCGAAGGGTACAGGGTCCGAGGTGGAACGATGTCTCCGAGCCATCCCTTACCAGCGAATATTTCGATTATATTCAGTTTTATAAAAAGAATCACGAACTTACGGCAGATGCCAAGGACAAAATCAAATCCGCCATGCAGAAAGCCAAAAACAGTTACAAAGAAATGTTTGTCCGCGACTACATCACCTGGATCCTATACGAAGGCAATAGTTCGCCCCGCTTAAACAAAGTGGCCAGAACTATCATCGCAGCTTACTGCCCGTTTTCCAAAGCGATTCGTGATAAGCTGAAAAGCAATCCTATGTATAAGGAGATGCTGGAAAAGTACGACTTGAAGCAGTCACAAAAAATACATCATATTGACAATTTGTGCCAGAAACTGAATCATACAAACATTACGATTCCTGAAGAAATCCTGAACCAGAAAAAGTTCCTGGAAAGCTAAAAAACGACTGCGGAAAACCGGCTTTTTCTACTTGAAATAAATATTTGTCGATGTATAATAGAGTGAGTGGGTTTTTCAATATTACATACAGAAAGTGAGAAAAAAATATGAAAGGTTTACCAAACAACAAATGGGTAAGGGCCGCGATCCCCGCTCTTCTGCTCCATTGCAGTATCGGTACGGTATATTGCTGGTCCCTGTTAAAAAGTGACATTGCCGAATATCTCGGCCGTTCCAAAGGAGAGGTGGAATGGGCGTTCAGTATCGCCATCTTCTTTTTGGGCATGTCCGCCGCTTTTGCCGGACGCATTGTGGAAAAAAATATCCACAAATCTTCCCTGATCGCTACGATCTGTTTTGCAGCAGGTTTTGCGGGAACTGGTCTTTGCGTTCATTTTAAATCTTTACTTGGAATTTATATCTGCTATGGCGTTATTATGGGTATCGGCCTCGGCCTTGGCTACCTGTCACCGGTCAAAACTCTTATGCTCTGGTTCAGCGACCAGAAGGGCCTGGCTACCGGTCTTGCAGTTGCGGGCTTCGGCCTTGCAAAAGTAATCGCAAGCCCTGTTATGACCGCTCTCATCGGCGCAGTAGGCATTATCAATATGTTCTATGTGCTTGCTATTGCTTATTTCATTATGATGTTCATCGGCCATCTTTTATTGAAGAAACCGGACGGCTGGGCGGAAGACCAGGGGAAATCCGCTACCAAAGTATCGGATATTTTCAAAAATCCTACTTTTATCGGTACCTGGCTTATGTTCTATATTAATATTACCTGCGGTCTTGCCCTCATTTCCCAGGAAAAAGATATCCTGACCAATATGGGCGTCTCTGCCGCTACCATCGGTATTGTTTCTTCCCTGACCGCCGTTTTCAACGCGGGCGGAAGGCTTGGCTTCTCGGCAGCAGCCGACAAGCTGAAAGACAGAAATACGATCTACAAACTAATTTTCATTCTGTCGATCGCATTCTCCGGCCTTATGATCGTGACAAACGGTATCAACAACGGAATTGTTTTCCTCGCTATTATCCTTCTTTGTGTAATCAACGCAGGATATGGCGGCGGGTTCAGCAATCTTCCTACCTTGCTGTCAGACCGGTTTGGTATGAAGAGCATCAGCCAGATCCACGGCCTCGCTCTTTCCGCATGGGCTTTTGCAGGACTCTCCGGCAACCAGCTCAGTTCCTATATTGTCAGCAAAACCGGTTCTTTCAATAATGTATTATATGTGACTACCGTTCTCTACGTAGTGGCGCTCGTTATTTCCTTTGTACTGGTAAAACCGTCCCAGACTCCTGTGGACTAAACGCGTAGCAATTATAACAATTATGAAGAAAGCATAAAATTTAAGGAAATCTACTTGCATGACAAAATAAAAAGCGTATACTCCATAGTAACCTCTATGGAGTATACGTTTTTGTTTTAAGAGATTCAACGGAATGTTCCGTGCATCAGAGTGTGTCAACGCTTCCTGCCCCTGTTCGGAAACGCATATCTCTGAAGCGCATTTCCTCCATTTCCAATATTCTTGTTTTTATAAAAGGAAAGGATATCGATTATGAAATATATATTATTGTTTATAAAAAAGACATTACGCTTTGTTTTAAAGCCGCTTTCCTTTGTTCCGGCAATTTTTGTCATGTATATGATCTTCCGTCTTTCTGCCCAGGACGGCGTTACCAGCAGCCAGCTCAGTCTGAAGGTCAGCCATAAAATTGTAGTAACAGCGGACAAATTATTGAAAAAAGATCTTACGGAAGAACAAGTGGAGCATTATGTCAAAAAAATCCATTATTATGTCCGCAAGCTGGGGCATGTTACGGAATATTTTATTCTGGCAGTATCCGTCGCCTTTCCGCTTTATGTCTATGGCTTAAGAGGCATCCCCCTTATGCTCGTAGCCGGATTGTTCTGTGTCGGTTTCGCCGCCTTCGATGAGTATCATCAATCCTTTGTCAAAGGCAGAGGACCGTCGAAAAAAGATGTGGCGATCGACAGCATCGGCATCTTTATCGGCATTATCCTCGTGCGGATCGTGGGATGGACAGGGCGAATGACCATCTTCCGCCCTCTTTCCCGAAAAAGATAGCTTTTATCCTGCGAAAATGTATCTTCATGTTTTAACATTCCTCTCTTGCAATCCGCCCTTTTTGCCTATATACTAAATGAGATAAAATTGAAATTACAGGAAAGAGATCGAAAATGGCTACAATTAAGGATATTGCGGATAAACTTGGTATTTCCGTCGGAACTGTGTCGAAAGGGTTGAACGGTGCAAGCGACATCAGCGACACGCTCCGCCAAACAGTGCTGGACACGGCGGTGGAAATGGGTTATACCACAAAAAAAATGAAAAAAGAAGAACATAAAAAATTATGTATCTTCATGGAAAATATGGATTATGAGTCCAGCAATCAGTTTGGTTACGAGATTATTCTCGGTTTCCGGCAGGCTGCATACAGGGATAAATGGGATGTCATTGTCTCCCCCGTCAATCCTGCTTTCCAAATAGAAGAAAAATACGACACATTTATGTTAAAAAACGGCTATAGCGGCGCTTTTCTCGTAGGTTTTACCCTTCAGGATAACTGGATGGCGCAGTTAAATACTACTACTATTCCAACAGTATTATTCGATAATTATATTAAGAAAAATCCTAATGTGGCCTATGTAGGCACAGACAGTTTCGAAGGAATCGATTCCGCCATCGAACATCTTGCCGCCCTCGGCCACAAACGGATTGCCTTTCTTAACGGTTCGCCGAACTCCATGGTTTCCGACCAGCGCTTACAGGCCTATATCGACAGCCTTGCCTCTCATACCCTGGAATACAACGAAAAATTGACGGCTTACAGCTATTATGTAGTAGAAAATGCCAAATACCATGTACCTGTCTTCTTGGAAGAAGGCGCCACAGCTATTTTATGCAGCAACGACTATCTCGCTTCGGGAGTCATAGCGGAATGCAAGCTGCGCGGCCTCCGGGTACCGGAAGATATCAGCGTTATCGGTTTCGACGACCTGCCCGTTTCCACTGAAATCGATCCTCCCTTGACGACAATACGCCAGGACCGCATCGAACTTGGCAAATGCGCCTACTTTGCCATGAACTGCCTGATCAACCACGTATCGATCAGCAGAACCATGCTAAGGGCCCAATACATCGAAAGATCTTCCACGGCTCCGCCGAAAATCAACAAAAATATGCTATAACCATATGAAATCCAGGAATCGCTTTTTCCATCCCCGTTTGGGAGGGTCGTACTGTCTGGAAAAAGCGATTCCTGGATTCCACTCTTTATAGAAAATATTTCTTGCTATCTTCTCACCTTTATGCTATAATAGTTTTCGGCGGTTGAGAACTGTCATAAATAGGGGCATAGTTCAAAGGTAGAACAGTGGTCTCCAAAACCATCGATGTGGGTTCGATTCCTACTGCCCCTGCTTTAAATAAGGCAAAAGGCGCTGATAATTAATTTGTCAGTGCTTTTTTTATAAATGTGTTCTTGCCATGCAAGGACGCGCCGGGAAATTTTCTGTCCTAAAGGAGACTGGCTTATGAAAAAAATATATAAAAAGATATATCCTGTCATCATTGTATTCTTATTGATCTTTCTGGATCAGGCAGCCAAACTGTCAGCCGCTGACCGTTTGAAAGGGCAGCCGGACTATCCTCTTCTTTCCGGTATTCTTGAATTTTCCTATCTGGAAAATACAGGGGCTGCTTTCAGTTCTTTTATGGGTAAGCAAGGCTTCCTGATTACGTTGACAACATGCGCCATGCTTTTTCTCATCGTTAAGTACTGGCAGATCCCGAAGGCCGAAAATAACCGGTATCTGCCGATGCAAGCGTCCATGCTCCTCATTATCGCCGGAGGAATCGGAAATCTGATCGACCGGATCGCAAATGGGTACGTCATAGACTTTATTTACTTCGTACCCATTGATTTCCCCAAATTCAACATTGCCGACTGCTATGTCTGTATCGGAATGGCCGCATTTGCCTATATCAGCTTTTTTTACTATAAAGAAGAGGAACTGGACTTCCTCTTTACTTTGAAAGGGAAGTAAACAGCATTATACCGCAAACTGGCTGTGGTACAGTTCCGCATAAAAGCCTCCCTTTTCCAGCAGCGACTCATGATTTCCCTGTTCTATGATATTTCCATCCTTCATCACCAGTATAATATCCGCCTCCTGTATTGTAGAAAGCCTGTGGGCGACGATAAAACTGGTTCTTCCTTCCATCAGCTTTGCAAAAGCATTCTGTATTTTCAGCTCCGTCCTCGTATCGATGGATGACGTCGCTTCATCCAGAATCAGCATATCCGGCTGGCAAAGCATTACTCTTGTAATACATAAAAGCTGCTTCTGCCCTTGGGATAGATTGCCCCCATCTTCTGCAACTACCGTATCATATCCTTCCGGCAGACGCTTGATAAAACTATGGGCATGAGCCGCCTTAGCCGCCTCAATAATTTCTTCTTCTGTCGCATCCGGCCTTCCCATCGCAATATTTTCCCGTATAGTCCCCGTTTTCAACCATGTCTCCTGTAATACCATGCCATAGGCGGTACGCAGACTCTTTCTCGTTACATCCCGTATATCTGTTCCTTCCACCCGTATGCTTCCTTCATCCACATCGTAAAACCGCATCAAAAGATTAATAATCGTTGTCTTGCCGCATCCGGTAGGGCCGACAATCGCTACCCTCTGTCCCGGTTTTACAGACAAATTAAATCCCCGGATCAGCTTTTTATCCGGCACATAGGAAAAAGAAACATTTTCCAATGTTACATTTCCTCTCACATCTTTCAGTTCCAGGGCGTCCTCCGCATCCGGTATCTGAGGCTCCTCTTCCATCAGTTCAAAAATCCTCCCCGCACATGCAAGAGCATTCTGCAGCTCCGTAATTACGCCGGATATTTCGTTAAAAGGCTTCGTATACTGGTTCGCATAAGTCAGCAGGCAGGAAAGCATCCCAACGCTGATCCCTCCCCGAATGGCAAACAAAGCCCCCGTAATACCCACTCCCGTATAAACCAGGCTGTTGACAAAACGAGTAGCCGGATTGGTAATGGAAGAAAAGAAAATAGCCTGTAACGAACATTTCTGCAATCTTTCATTGATTTCATCAAAACGTTCCATCGCATTCTCTTCATATCCGAAAGCCTGTACCACTCTCTGCCCGCCTACCATTTCATCGATCAGCGCCGTCTGCTCCGCCCTCGTCTCGGACTGCCGCCGGAACATATGGAAGGTTTTCTTCGCAATAAAATTCGCTACCAGAAAAGATACCGGGGTAATGCAGACTACCACCGCCGTGATCCCTATGTTGATCGTCAGCATAATCGCCAGAGTACCAAGAATCGTAACAACTCCGGTAAATAACTGGGTAAATCCCATCAAAAGCCCGTCGGCAAACTGATCCACATCTGCAATAACCCGGCTGACCACCTCTCCGTAAGAATTGGAATCAATATATTTCAAAGGCAGCTTCTCTATTTTTCGGAAAGCCTCATTTCTGATATCCCGGACAATTCCATAGGTCATCTTATTATTGCATACGTTCATCAACCACTGGGCAGCGGCCGTCACACCAATCGCTATGGCCATTTTTTCCAAAATAACCATGATCCCCTGAAAATCCACCAATCCTTTTCCAATGATCAAGTCAATGGCATCTCCCGTCAGGATAGGGAGATACAATGTCAACGCCACCGTAAGCGCCGCCATCAGGATAGATACTCCCAGATAAATCCAATATCTTCTGATATATCCCATCACTTGAAACAGAATATCCTTCTGACTTTTTCTGCCCTTCATCGCGCCTTTCCCTCCTTCTTGAACTGGGAATCATAAATCTCCCTGTAGACTCCGCAGCTTTGCAGCAGTTCCCCATGGGTTCCCATACCAGCCACTTCTCCGTCGTCCATTACGATAATAAAATCCGCATACTGTATGGAAGAAGCTCTTTGGGATACGATAAACACCGTAATCTCTTCATCCATCTCCCGAATTGCCTTCCTGAGCCTGGCATCCGTAGCAAAGTCAAGGGCCGATGCACTATCGTCCAAAATGAGGATTTCCGGTTTACGAATCAGCGCCCGGGCGATCGTCAGCCTTTGCTTCTGGCCTCCGGAAAGGTTCTTTCCTCCTTGGGCAACCTGTGCTTCCAGTCCTCCCTCCTTCGTTTCCACAAACTCCTTTGCCTGTGAAATCTCCAATGCACGCCACATTTCCTCCTCCGTGGCATCTTCCTTCCCCCATAGCAAATTTTCCCTGATCGTTCCTTTAAAAAGAACTGCTTTCTGCATAACCATGCCGATTTTTCCGCGCAATTCCTCCAGCGGATATTCCTTCACATCGATCCCGTTTATTTTCACGCTCCCCCTTGTCGCATCATAAAACCGTGGAATCAGATGGACAATGGAAGATTTTCCCGAGCCCGTTCCGCCTATAATGCCGATGGTCTGCCCCTTACGCACCCGGAAGCTGATATCTGTCAGGGATTCCGCTCCCGCATTTTTATAAGTAAGGCCTACGTGTTCAAAGCTAACCGCCTCTGCCTTATCATTTTCCATGTTTCCTTTTTCATCCGCTCTTTTTACCGGCTGTCCGGCATCCCCAATCCCCGGTTTTGTTTCAAAGATATCCTGAATGCGGTTGGCACAGGCAAAGGCTTTTGTCACCGTAATGATCAAGTTCGCCAGCTTGATCAGTTCCACCAATATCTGAGACATATAATTGACCAGCGCAACGACTTCGCCCTGGGTAATATAGCCCTGATCCACCTGCCATGCGCCTGTTTGGATGAGGACGATCACCGCCCCGTTAATAATAATATAAGTCAAAGGATTCATCAGAGCAGATATCCGTCCTACAAACATCTGCATTTTCGTCAGATCCCTGTTGCCTTCTTCAAAGCCGCGAATCTCCGTTTCTTCTTTATTGAAAGCGCGCACCACTCTGGCTCCGGTCAGATTTTCCCTCGTGATTTTCAGTATTCTGTCCAGACCTGCCTGGACTTTCTTATACAGCGGCATACTGATCAGCATAATCCCAAATACTACTACACACAGCAAGGGAATCGTCACCGTAAAGACCATTGCTGATTTCACATCGATAGTAAATGCCATCACCATCGCTCCTGCCACGATAAAGGGCGAACGGAGGAAAAGGCGCAAGATCAGGTTTACGCCGGACTGTACCTGGTTTACATCGCTCGTCATTCTGGTAATCAGCGTGGATGCTCCGATCTCATCCATTTCCGAAAAAGACAACGACTGGATATGGGCAAACAGGGAATGTTTCAACTGCGCCGAAAATCCCACAGCCGCCTTTGCCGCAAAATATTGGGCGGTAATCGAACAGACGAGGCCGATAATGCCCAATGTTATCATAATGAGACTCATTCGAAAAATAAATCCTCCGTCCGCCCCGGCAATTCCCCTGTCGATGATCTGCACCATCACAAGTGGAACCAGCAGTTCGAAGGAGGCCTCCAGCATTTTAAAAAGAGGCGCCAGCACTGTCTCCTTTTTGTAGCCTTTTAAATATACCATTAACTTTCCCATCTCATTCCGCTCCTCTATATCAGATCGATGGCATCCCGTACCGATTTCACACCGATTATTTTTATCCCCTCTTGATTTTTTATTCCTTTCAGACAAACCGCCGGCACCACGCACGAATGAAATCCCAGCTTCTTAGCTTCCAGCACTCTTTGCTCCGCCATGCTCACCGCCCGCACTTCCCCGCTCAGTCCTACCTCCCCGAATACAATCATTTTATCGTCCACCGCACGGTTCTTAAAGCTGGAAACTACCGCCATCACGATTCCCAGATCGATAGCCGGTTCCATAATTTTGATGCCTCCGGCAAGATTCACATAAGCATCACAACCCGACAGCTGCAATCCCGCCCTCTTTTCCAGCACCGCCATTAAAAGGTTGACCCTGTTAAAATCCGTGCCTGTCGCCTGCCTTCTCGGAATCCCAAAATTGCTGCCGCATACAAGAGCCTGTATCTCGATCAATATGGGCCTTGTGCCCTCCATAGAACACGCCACTATGGATCCGCTGGCTCCCTCCGGCCTTCCCTCCAGCATAAATTCCGACGGATTTTTTACCTCTGTCAGACCTTCTTCCCGCATCTCGAACACACCGATCTCATTCGTCGATCCAAACCTGTTCTTCACCCCTCTGAGAATGCGGTAAGAAGCGTGCCTGTCTCCTTCAAAATAAAGCACGGCATCCACCATATGCTCCAAGACTCTAGGCCCCGCCACCGTTCCTTCCTTCGTCACGTGCCCTACGATGAAAATGGACACGTTCATTCCCTTGGCAAGCTGTAAAAAGACTCCAGTAGCCTCCCTTACCTGGGACACGCTTCCCGGTGCCGCAGATATTTCTTCGCTGTACATCGTCTGTATGGAATCGATCACCACCATACAGGGGCAGATATGCAATATCGCTTCTTCGATAATATCCAGATTGGTTTCGCAAAGCAGCAGCAAATCATCGCCGAACTCCCCGATCCGTTCCGCCCTTATTTTTATCTGCTTTAAGGATTCCTCTCCTGATATATATAATACTTTCTGCCCCTTATTTACCAATTTTTGGCATACTTGCAGCAACAGAGTGGATTTTCCTATGCCGGGATCCCCTCCTACCAGCGTCAGGGAACCAGGAACGATCCCGCCTCCCAACACTCTGTCCAGTTCTTCCATTCCCGTACCGATTCTTTCCCCGTCGTCCATGACAACCTCGGAAAGCCTGGATGCCTCCCCTGCCCGGCCTGATCCTATCGCTCCGGTTCTAACCGGCCCTACCGCTCCAGCCCTAACCGGCACTCCGTTTCTTTTGCTTCTAATACTCATTTTTTCTTCTACAAAAGAATTCCACGTTTTACAACCCGGGCATTGCCCCATCCATTTTACCGATTCATATCCACATTCCTGACAAAAAAATACGGCTGTATTTTTAGCCTTTGCCATTCCTTCCTCCTCCTCTTACTATTGGCCTGGCGCAAGGAAAACGGGACTTTCATATATTGATGACCGTCCCGTTTCCATAAAAAACACTTTTTTACCCAAAGCAGCTCTTTGTCGAAAGCACACTTTCAAAGTCTATTATTTTTCCACTCTGACGTTCACTTCCCCGTCTCCGCTGAGTTCCACGCTTAAGTTCAGTTTCCCTCCCAAATTCGTACGCATCTTGCCAATGCTTTCGTTATTTATAAATACTTCATATTCCGTTTCATCCTGCAGTCCTACGGTAATCTGCGCATCCTCGCTGCCCTCCACCGTAAAGCTGATGCCATCCTGCGTCTCCTGAAAACAGTTTACGCTCGTGCCCGGCACCGACTCATAAACGAACATTCCGTTCTTTTCAAGCTTTGTCATCGTCTTATAAGTCTTTACCTTCCAAAGATCTCCACCGAATTCAAAGTCAACCAATTTCGCTTTTTCCTCCAGTTTGTGATTGCCAAAACTGATTGCGCCCCCGTCCTCTCCGCGGAGTAATTCTTCCACCACTGCCATTTCTTATGTCCTCCTAAAACTCTTATATGCTTTCCTTTGCGCATTCTATAGTACAGTATAATATATTTTCCCAGTTTAATCCACTAATTTTTTGTTATGGAAAACCACTTTTTTATCCCTTACTCCTGCACTTACATGGTCTCCCTGTTTTATCTTTCCCGCCAATATCTCTTCTGCCAGAGCATCTTCTATAACAGTCTGGATGGCCCGTTTCAAAGGCCTTGCCCCCATCTTGGCATCGGAATGCTCCTCAATAATATACTCTTTTAAAGATGAAGTCAGCGTCAGATCGATATCCATTTGTTCCTTGCACCGTTTTGTCAGATTTTTAGCAAGCAATGTGACAATCTGCTTCATATCCTCTTTCTGCAACGGATGGAATACCATAATCTCGTCGATACGGTTAATAAATTCCGGCTTAAAGAGCCTCTTTACTTCCTCCATCACCCCGGATTTCATCTTGTCATAATTCTTCTTTTCATCGGACATAACGGCAAAACCAAGATTTTTCGGATCCACGATCCTCTGTGCCCCTGCATTGGACGTCATAATCAATATTGTATTCTTAAAATTAACCTTACGCCCCTTGGAGTCCGTAATATGTCCGTCATCCAATACCTGGAGCAGAATATTAAATACATCGGGATGAGCTTTTTCAATTTCATCGAAAAGAACGACCGAATAAGGATTCCTCCTTACTTTTTCGCTCAACTGCCCTCCTTCGTCAAATCCCACATAGCCCGGAGGCGATCCTATCATTTTCGATACGGAATGCCCTTCCATATATTCCGACATATCCACGCGTATCAGGGCATTTTCCGAACCAAACATCGCCTCTGCCAGCGCCTTGCTCAACTCCGTTTTTCCCACTCCGGTAGGGCCGAGAAAAAGGAAGGAACCGATGGGGCGATTGGGATCCTGCAATCCCACTCTTCCCCTGCGCATGGCCCTTGCCACAGCCGATACCGCTTCTTCCTGGCCAATGACCCTTTTATGGAGTATGGATTCCAGCTTCAGAAGGCGTTCGCTTTCCTTTTCCGCCAGTTTCTTTAACGGTATTTTCGTCCACATAGCCACTACTTCCGCGATTTCATTTTCACCGACCACATATTTACGTTCTCTCTGGTTTTTATCAAAGCGCTGTTTCATCTTATCATATTTCTTTATGAGTACATCCTGGTTTCGTTTCAACTCCCCGGCCTGGGAAAATGCTTCCATCCGAATAGAGCGCTCAATCTGCACATCAATTTTTGCGATCTGCTCCGCCAATTCTTTCATTTTATCCGGCATATGCATCGTCTTAAGGCGCAATGCGGCAGCGGCTTCATCGATCAGGTCGATGGCTTTATCCGGCAGATTTCTGTCATTGATATAGCGGACGGACAGTTTGACCGCCGCCTCAATCGCATCCTCCTGTATCCGGACATGGTGATGCTCCTCATATTTTCCCGCCACTCCTTTTAAAATACGGATCGCTTCCTCTTCGGTAGGTTCTTCCACATTGACCGGTTGGAAACGGCGTTCCAGAGCCGCATCTTTTTCTACATATTTCCTGTATTCAGAGATCGTCGTGGCTCCGATCAGCTGGATCTCTCCTCTTGCCAGGGACGGCTTTAATATATTGGAAGCATCGATAGCCCCTTCCGCCCCTCCAGCACCGATAATCGTATGCATTTCATCAATAAAAAGGATCACATTGCCGCTGGCAATCACCTCTTTGATTACTTTTTTAATTCTCTCCTCAAACTCTCCCCGATACTTGCTCCCGGCAACCATCCCCGATAAATCAAGGGTCATTACCCGTTTATCCTGCACCGTAAACGGCACCTCTCCGGCTACAATCCGAAGGGCCAGGCCTTCCACTACCGCAGTTTTTCCAACGCCAGGTTCTCCGATCAGACAGGGATTATTCTTTGTTCTCCTGCTCAATATCTGGATTACTCTGCCTATTTCATCTTCCCGCCCGATAACCGGATCCAATTCTCCTTTTCTGGCAAGGGCGGTCAGATCGCGGCTGTATTGCTCCAGCACGGAAGCTCCCCCTTTTTTCCTTCCGCCCTGTTTTTTCGCCAAGTCTTCTTTGTATAACGCGCCATCCTGCCCCATGGCTATCAGCGTATCCACATAGACCTTTTGTAAAGATATTCCCATCGTATTCAGCAATCTGACTGCCACGTTCTCCCCCTCTTTTACAAGAGCCAGCAGAATATGCTCCGTTCCCGTACATCCCGTTTCAAAACGTTCCGCCTGGCGATGCGCCTCTTCCAGCACTTTCATTGCCCTGGGGGAATATCCGTCTCTATCTTTTGCAAGCACTCCTGTATCCGGCGTAATCAGTTCCCGGATCATTTCCAAAAGCTGCTTTTCCTCTACTCCGTTCTCCACGAGCACTTTTGCGGCGACTCCCGTCCCTTCCTTTAAAAGCCCTGCCAGAATATGTTCGGTTCCTACATATCCCTGCCTCAGGCCCGCCGCCGTTTTCTCTGCCAGCATCAACGCTGTCTTTGCCTTTTCCGTGAACTTTGGCTGCATCAATCGATTCCTCCATAATCTTCATATATTTCATCAATAAGAGCATGTACTTCTTCTCTGGAAATATTCTTACAGCTTACTTTTGCAAGAATAACTTTTAATTCCTTCCGAAGTTCTCTTATTGTTTCCGCGCGGTCCGTGTCAATAGCGATCACTGCACCCCTGCGCCGGTCTACCTTTACAAACCCCTCCTGTTTTAGAACGGCATACGCCTTATTCACCGTATGCATATTAATGCCGATATCCCCTGCTAACTGTCTCACTGAGGGCAATTCATCTCCTTCTCTGATCCTGGCCGTCGCGATCCCGAGAATAATCTGGTTTCTAAGCTGTAAGTACAAGGCTTCATCGCTGTTAAAATCAATTTCTATTATCATATACCGATATCCGCTTTCCTTCCCTCAGGCATTCCACTGTTCCATATATTAACTATATAATTATAACAGATACAGGGTATACAGGCTTTCCCATATACCCCATTCCTTTATCCGGCCTTTTCGTAAAGGCATCAATTTCTGTCATCCATATTCAGAAACTCAAACTCGAATTCATCATCGTCAATCAGAAAATTTTTCGCTTTTCTTTTTGTCTGTGGCTTCGATACGACAGGTCTTCCCGGTTCAAAAGGCTCTTCTTCCGGAATATATTCCACATTCTTAATCGTGATTCCCTTTTCCTTTTCCCGGGCAATCTTTGCGGAACCAGCATTATTTACCGCTTTCAGACTATCCGCCATAGATCTTTTACGAGGTTTTTTCTTTTCTTTCTCTTCTTCCTCATCATCTTCCTCGTCATCGTCTTCCTCATCATCGTCATCATCTTCTTCGTCATCGTCATCGTCATCATCATCGTCATACTCATCGTCATTCAGATCTTTGATTTTGAACAAAAGAAGCACGATTACGATCACGAGAATTGCCACTGCCGCCCCTAAAGCAATAATAATAATTTTCTGGACGGAAAGTTCTTCTTCATCCGCATCCCCTCTGTTTGCCCCGGCTTCCGCCGCAGCCTGGAGATTGGACAGCGCCTGTCTTGTACCGTTAATATTATCATATAAAAACCATTCTTCCACTCCCTGGTCATTCTGAGTAAATACCATTTCATAATCGGGTTTTGCCTGAGGTTCCGCAGGGGCCGGATCTTCTGCGGGGGCTTCTGCCGGAGCTTCAGTGGGAGCCTCTTCGCTTCCATCCGGGGGAGCCTCTTCCCCTTCCGGCGCTTCCGTTCCTTCTCCTCCTTCTCCTGCCCCGGCTTCCGCGCCTTCTTCCGGTGCGGGTTCCGCCGGCTCATCCGCAGGAGCTTCCGGTGCTGCAGCCGCAGCCGGCGGGTCTCCTACCGTCAGCAGATCCGCCCTTACAAAGCCGATTACTTCCCTGCCCGATTGGTTGGTATAACGGATTTGATACCATTTTCTTCCATTTGCCCCGTTTGCTTCCCCGGTAATAATCACAGACGTATTTTCCGTCACAGATCCCATCACCTCATGATCCGTAGAAGCCCCCTGGCGCACGACAACGCTTTTATAATTAACATATGCTTTTGTCTCCGCAATCGGAGTCGCCGTAGTCGCCGCCGGCTTGCTTCCTGCCGTAA
>OFGQ01000405.1_pt1 | contig 36417 bp, 36 predicted proteins | sample 1521791 | NCBI WGS metagenome assembly OFGQ01 (sample SAMEA3504116, study PRJEB24116) | mouse gut metagenome | biome: mouse gut; feature: mouse-associated habitat; material: faeces | place: Denmark | collected 2011 | reverse complement strand
ACATCATTTTCTGTAAAGTTTTCAACGAACAGACAAAACAGTATGGAATGACGAGGAAGGCAGTTACTGAAACGATTCGCATATGCAAGGACAGGAATGTTCTAATGGAATATTTGCTTGGGAGAGAAAAGGAGGTTGTGACGATTATGATGAGTTTGTTTGATGAAGAACAGATTATGAGATCATTTATTAAAAGCGAAAAGTATGACTTAGCCAAAGAGAAGGCTATACTGATGTTGAGAGATGGTAAAATTACAATAGATGAGGTGAGTTTATACTTTCCAGAATTGCTTGAAAGTGATATAAAAGAACTTGAAGAAGAGATTGTTCAGTTGGTATAAAAAGTTTCTTAAAATATCAACATAAAGACGCATGGAGCAGAGACTGTAAACCATGCGTCTTTTTGATATTCACCATGTAGGAATAAGATATCAGGAGAAAAGGGATGCAGTATGTTGTATGTTATAGCGGCGGGCATAGTTCGGCTCTTGCAGCGGTAGAAACAGTAAGACGGTTTGGAAATGAAAACGTTATTCTTCTAAATCATGATATTAGCTCGAAGGTCGAGTCAATAAAAATCAAAAAGTTTAAGAACCAGGTAGCGGAGTATCTTCAATTGCCGATAACCTACGCAAATTGCGAAGGGTTTGAGCAGAAGACTCCGCTTTCTTTATGTCTGGAGCATGGGAGAGTAAAGTTCCGTTCAGGCCATGAAATTTGTACATATTTTTTAAAAACACAGCCATTTTACCAGTGGCTGGGAGAAAATTATCCGGTTTATGACGGCCAGATGTCCGAAGAGATTGTGCTTATCTATGGTTTTGATGAAAATGAGATACACCGTGTTGCAAGAAGGCGCAGGCATTTGGAAAGCATGGGATATGATACCCTCTATCCTTTAGTGGAGTGGCCGAGAACGATCAATAATATAGAAGAAATAGGTATTTCCAGGCCAAGGGTGTACTTTGAATCAAAGCATGCAAACTGTATTGGATGTCTGAAAGCCGGGAAACAGCATTGGTACAAGGTATACTGCTGCCATCGGGATATTTTTGAAGAAGCAAAGATGGTGGAAGAACAGATTTGTTTCAGCGTGCTTAAATGTGGATATTTAAAGGATTTGGAAGCAGAATTTGAAAAAATGAGACAGGCAAGGGTTCCGGCTACGGAAAATATGGATTCTTACTGGTTCTGGAAATATGCCAGGCAGTAAACCATACAGGAGATGAATGTCGGCAATCCTTGTCGGAAAGTGAGAAGAAGGTTTATGGATGATATAGGAAGATGTGTATGCGGCATGGATGGTCAGAAGTATATCCTTGGACCATGTATATTAAGCGGAAGGCTGTTAATCCATGCGGATAAAAAGACCCGCTTATTTGTAGAAGGGAGCAGCTTTAGTGACGGGGTAATAAGCTGGAGATTTGGAAGAGAATATCCCGAAAAATGCCAGCATTTTCTTACAGGTTCGGCGTTACTGACAGTATTAACTTAACATAACCACAAAGGTTGTACCGCCTCCCGGTGTATCTTCCACCCGGATTTTCCCTTTGTGCATATGGACGATTTCTTGTGCGATACAAAGCCCAAGACCGAAATGCTTCTTGTCTTTGTGCGCCTTGTCACAGCGATAAAAACGCTCAAATATTGACTCTTTCTCTGAATCAGGAATACCGATCCCATTATCTGCGACACGAATGGTAATCCTGCCGGAAGTTTCTGAAAGGGAAAGGCAGACCCGGCCATTTTCCGGAGTATAGCTTAAGGCGTTATCCAGCAGGATAGACAGCACCTGTTCGATACGCTCCCTGTCACAGGAATAAGGGGTGGACAATGTATCCGGCAGGATGAAATCAAGAGAAATATTTTTTTTCAGTGCCAGAGGCTCAAACTTTTCATAGGCCGACAGTACCAGGGTATCCAGTTCTACGTTTGTTTTATTTATGGGGAAATGTGTACTGTCTGAACTGGATAATGTCAGCATGTCATCGATCAGCCGTCCCATTCGTTTCCCTTCCTGCATAATCATTTCAGAGAAATGTTCTGCCTCATCAGCAGAGGCTTTACTCATGGAGGAAAGGCAGGAGAGCATAAGTGCCAGAGGTGAACGCAGCTCATGTGAGGCTGCTGCTATAAATTCTGTCTGCTTCTGGCGGTTTATGATTAAGGGGCGGATCATGTGCCATGTGTAGAACCAGAAAAATATCCCAAGTAAGATAATCCCCAAAACATCCGCACCGGCAAATAAAACCCGGCTTACGTTTGTGGAATGGGATAATTCCGTTAAAGGCTGCAGAACAGCGGTATTCAGTATATGGCTGTTTTTCGGGATCAGTGCGATACAGGCATAGTATTTCTTTCCGCCTGTATGCAGTTCAAAAGAAGCATTGGAAGAAAGTTTTGTGTCTGAGGTGATGGACTCTTCCGTAAGTCCGTATTCGTCCCGGGCTGTCTTTCTTGCCAAAGCAAATATTCTGGGATCCAGCCGTTGAGGTGACAGGTCTTCGAATATCAGTTTTGTCCCGTTATCCTGAATGTCCATCTCGAACTTTGTATCTGCTTTTAGCTGTGAGAACCATTCAAGAGAAAGCACAGACTGGCTCTCGATCTGGTGGATCAGCATAGCAGCTTTCAATTCAAAATTAGAAAAATAGCTTTCCCTGGCCTCTGCTTCAGAAAAAGAGATGCAGATTAAGGACATCAGAAGCAGGATCAGGCCGCTTATAAAGGTGCAGAAGAGGGTCAGCCGGATATGAAGCCGTTTAAACATAAGGCACCTCCAGACGATATCCGATACCCCGCACCGTTTTAAGCTGCAGGGTGCTTCTCACTCCTTTCAGCCGGCGACGCAGGAGATAAATATAGTTATCCAGATTCCCATCCTCCACGGAAGCGTCCGGTCCCCATACTCTGGAAAGAAGGGAGGCGCGGGGAATCGTCATGCCGGGGTTGCGAAGAAATATTTCCAGTAAATTTCCCTCTCTTGCCGAAAGAGAGCAGGAATTTTTATTACAGTATAAAACCTTCTGCTTCACATCAAAAGAAATATCCCCCAATTTTAAAGGTTTGTCGCCCTCCCACCTGGCAGGGCGCCGTAAAATGCTGTGTATTCTGGCAAGGAGCTCCTCGAAATCAAAGGGTTTTACAAGGTAATCGTCCGCTCCGCATTCAAGGCCGGTGACTTTGTCTTGCAATGCTCCCATGGCAGTTATAAAAATAATGGGTGTATAGATGTCCTTTTCCCGTGTGATTTTTAAGACGGAGATTCCGTCCAATACGGGAATCATCCGGTCCAGCAGGATCAGGTCATGCGCCTGCTGCTCAATAAAGTGTAGGCCATCCACACCGTCATGGCAGATATCTGTCTCAAAATGTTCCCGTTCCAACTGGAAGCGCAGGGTCTCTGCCAGTGATTTGTCGTCTTCTATAATTAAAATTCGCATGAAGTAGCCCTGCCTTTCGTTTTGTATTCTGTCAATGCAGCCTGGATATTACTGATTATATCACAGAAACCTCTAAGAAACCTCTAAAAAAGCTTTTTCAGTTTAGAGATTAGTAAGGTATAATATTGTCCGGATATTGTGACAGTACCAAGGAGGAAAATATGGGAACAGATTTACACAGCAGAAGGCAGAGAAATCATGGACGTAAATTAAAGAAAGTGTTGTTTATTGGTTTTTTAGCAGGACTGGTATGCGGATTACTGCTTGGAGCTTTGACTTTTATCATCGGAAATGCATGGAAGGAAAAAAGAAATGAAGCCGGAAATGCTGCGAAAAAAAATAAAGAAGTTTCCAGACAGGCTTCATTTCATGGAAATGCGGCGACAGTCGGCTTAAATACGGATACTTATCCGTCTAAAAAGGATGACTGGAGACTGGTGCTGGTCAATGAATCCCATCCTTTGGATGAAGGATGGAAACCGGAACTTGCGGAAGTTGTGAAAGACCGTTATGTGGATGCCCGGATTCTGGATGCGGCGGCAAAAATGCTGGAAGATGCGGCTGGTGCGGGAATGAGCCTGTATGTCTGTTCTGCATATCGGGATTATGAGAAGCAAAGGGAGATTTTCGACAGCAGCATGGCAGACCGGCTTTCTCAGGGGTATGGACCGCTGGACGCATATGAAGAAACAAAAAAATCCGTGGCGTTTCCGGGAACGAGTGAGCATACCACCGGGCTTGCGCTGGACATTACATCCGCACAGTATGTGGAACTGAATGAGAAGCAGGCAGATACAGAGGAAGCGAAGTGGCTTGCCGCTAACAGCTGGAAATATGGGTTTGTACTGCGGTATCCTCCTGAAAAGGCAGATGTAACAGGGATAATCTATGAACCCTGGCATTATCGTTATGTGGGGCAGGAGGCAGCAAAAGAAATGACAGAAAAAAATATCACACTGGAAGAATATAATGGCAGACTTAAGGGAGATAAAAACGAATTGGAGTAAAGAGAAAGGAAAAGACAAGGTGCGAATCGGAGCCTTGTCTTTTCCTTTCAGGAAAGCAGCTTTTGAAATGCCAAAATTGTTTTATATCCATTCTGCGGCGTACTTTCCATTTTCATTGTTCCGCCGTGCGCCTCCACAATCTGCCTTACCAGCAATAGCCCAAGCCCATGCCGCAGGTCCAGTCGTTCGTCGGTACTCTTCATATAGTGCGGTTTTTCTTCCAGTTCCCGCAGCTTTTCGGCGGACAGGCCTACGCCATTGTCGGCAACGGTGAGAAAAATAGCCGTGTCAGAGCAGGCAAGCCGCAAGCTGATGGTACAACCCTGCGGGTTGTGACGGATACTGTTCTGTACCAGATTGCCAACTGCCCGTGAGATCAGCCGCGCGTCACATTCTATGACCGCAGTTTCAGCATCTTTGGAAACTTCCGTTTCTAACGAATATTTTTCAGGGATACCGGCATTGAGCAATTCCACCGCATATGAGCGCAGCAGTCTGGAGGGGCGTACCGGAGCCTTTGTGAGCGGCTGCATATCGTATTCCAACTGTGATACCAGATTCAAGTCCTGTACCAGGTCTTTGATTTTTGCGCTCTGTGCCCGGATAATCTCTGCCTCCTGCTGAATATTTCCGCTGGCTGCATGGTCGCGGGCAATCCGCTCAGCATAACCCATAATCATAGAAAGCGGGGTGCGTATATCATGGGAGACACCGCTGATCCAGTTGGCGCGGGCCTGGTTCTGCCTGCTTAATACCTGGGATGCCTGATTCACACTGTCAGCAATTTCCGACAACTCGCCGTGAATAGACAGGCTGACGGGCCTGCCGGAAGACAGTGTTTTAATCGAGGTCATGATCGGTTCCGTGTTTTTGGAAATCTTACGTTTGGAAAAATAGTAGACCAGGAACAAAAGCAATATGTCTGCCGCCAGGATGCCCGTTACGAAAAGTGGAAAAATCCTGACTGCCCGCATGGGAAGATAGTTTCCCGTCAGTTTCATAAAGCTGTCTTTCGGGTAGCCCAGTACCAGCAGGCCATCTTCCATACTCCGCACAAAAACGGGATACTCCTTAAGATAGCCTTTTGAGAATACGGCGATATCCTGGGCTCTGTACTGTGTTGGTACTTCCTCCGGCAAAGACACCGACCAGTCACAGCTCCCGCCCTCATCCAGATACATGGCCCAGATTTGGTTACGGTTCAGTTCCTGCACCGTTTCTTCTGATATGCCGGAAACAGACAGATCAGCGGCCACTCTCTCCAGCATATTTGCAGGGGACGCCGCGCCGTATTCCTGGAATACGATCCCCCCAAATGTCAGAGAAAACGCCAGGATGTTGACAAGTAAAAGGATCAGAACAAAGGCAAAAAAGGAAAGGAGATACTTTGATATATATTTTCCAAATGCTTTCATCGGTTATTTCCTCGCCAGCAGCTTATAGCCCAGCCCCTTAACCGTCAGCAGGGAAACCGGCTTTGACGGGTCTGCCTCGATCTTCCCCCGGATGCGGCGCACATGGGCGTTCAGGCTGTTTTCATAGCCAAAAGGATTGTCGCCCCACAGGGCTTCGCAGAGCGTGTCCACAGTCACAATGCGTCCCTCATTCTTCGCAAGGGTTTCCAGCAGCTTATGCTCCATCGCCGTCAAAGGAAGTACCTCACTGCCATTGTCTACTTCGGCCCGGCTGAAATCCACCGTACAGCTATGAAGCTTCAAAATTGGCTCGTCCTCCTTGTAGCAACGGCGCAAAACCGCGTAGATCCGCAGTAAAAATTCCTGGGGAAGAAAGGGCTTCGCGATATAATCATCGGCTCCAAGGCCAAGGCCTGCCAGCTTGTCTGCTGCCTCGTCACGGGCTGTCAGAAAAATGATGGGAATGTCCGTCCATGTGCGTATCTGTCTCATCAGGGAAAACCCGTCACCGTCCGGGAGCATCACATCCAGAATCGCAAGATCAGGCTTTTCCGCTTTGGCGGCGGCAATTCCCTCTTTCATATTGGGGGCAGTAACAAGATACTGAAAGCCCTCATCTGTTAGTATAGCTGTTATCATTTTCAAAAGCTCCGGTTCGTCATCAACCAGCAGGAGCTTCTTACTGTGTAAAAATGTATTGTCCATCGCGGCACCTCCCCGACAAGCTGTACAACCTACATCAATTGTGTTTTTGTCAGCTCGATTATAGCATAGCCTGTCTGCCTTGTGAACGGCTCTTTGAAAAAGTAAGGTAAAAGTAAGGACGTGGGAGCGTAGATGTCAGATTGATGTTGTACCATAGAAATATCGAAAGGAGATGTTTGTATGGACTACATTATTACAACAGAACAGTTGACGAAAAAATACAAAAACTTTACTTCCGTCAACAATGTTTCGCTTCACATTCAAAAAGGCAGTATTTATGGTTTCTTAGGTCCCAACGGTGCCGGAAAATCTACGACTATGAAAATGCTGCTGGGATTGACCGCTCCCACAAAGGGCAGCTTTACCATTGACGGAAAGCACTTTCCTGATGACCGGATTGCCATTCTCAAAGAGATTGGTTCATTCATTGAATCACCTTCTTTTTATGCAAATTTGACCGGCCGGGAAAATCTTGACATCATCCGCAGAATTTTGGGGCTGCCGAAAGATTCTGTTGAGGATGCATTGGATTTGGTTGGCCTGACCGAATTTGGCGGACGGCTGGCAAAGAAATATTCGCTGGGTATGAAACAGCGTCTGGGGCTTGCCGGAGCACTGCTGGGGAGACCACCGATCCTGATTCTGGATGAACCGACGAACGGCCTCGACCCCTCCGGCATCCATGAAATCCGAAATCTGGTGAAGTCTCTGCCTGACCTGTATGACTGTACGGTTCTGATTTCGTCTCACATGCTGTCAGAAATTGAGCTGATGGCAGATGACATCGGTATCCTCAATCATGGACGGCTGCTGTTTGAGGGCAGTTTAGATGAGCTGCGTCAGAGAGCTTTGCATTCTGGATTTGCAGCGGATAATCTGGAAGATATGTTTCTCTCTATGGTAGAAAAGGATAACGCCGTCAGAAAGCAGAGGGCAGACCTATGAACGCACTTGGGATCGAACTTCGGAAAGAGAAAAGAACCGGCGTCATTTCCGTATTGCTGGCCGCAGGCATTTTAGGAGCTGCATACGCATTTGTCAACTTTATTGTGCGGAAAGATACGCTTTTGAACCTGCCGCTGGCTCCTATGGATGTTCTGCTGACACAGCTTTATGGCATGATCGTGGTTCTGAATATGTTTGGGATCGTAGTCGCTTCCTGCATGGCTTACAACATGGAGTTTAAGGGAAACGCAGTCAAAAAAATGTATATGCTGCCTATGAGCGTTCCGGGGATGTACCTTTGCAAATTTCTGATCCTGACCTTTATGCTTTTGGCAGCGATAATTCTGCAAAATCTTGCGCTTGCCAAAATCGGGCTGACAGACCTGCCGCAGGGCTCATTTGAAATGATGACGGTCATCCGCTTTACGGCATATTCGTTTATTACCGCTATGCCGGTACTGGCCTTTATGCTGCTGATTTCTTCACGGTTTGAAAACATGTGGGTTCCCCTCGGCGTCGGTGTCGCGGGATTTTTAAGCGGTATGGCGCTGGCAAATTCGGATATGGCTATTCTGATGGCACACCCTTTTGTTGTGATGCTGAAACCGGCGGTTGCAATGAGCGCACAGCCGGATGGAACCGTTATCATTGCTTCTCTGATTGAAACACTTTTGTTTCTTGCCATCGGCCTATGGATGGCAAAAAATCTTCGTTATGAATAGGAGGATGACTGAAATGAGTTTTTTGGAATTACTCAAAATCGAGTTTATGAAAGTGAAACGATCCAAAATCGTGCCCCTGATCTTTATTGCCCCGCTGTTGGTGGTCGCTTCCGGGATCGCGAATCTGAGCAGTTATTTCACGCCGGAATATACAAATGCGTGGCCTGCGATGTTTATTCAAAGCGCTTTGGTTTACGCTTACTATCTGCTTCCGTTTAGCATGATCGTGGTCTGTGTGATGATTGCGGGACGGGAAACGGGAAACAATGGCATCCTGAAAATGCTGGCCTTACCGGTCAGCCGGCATATGCTTTCTATCGCCAAATTCTGTGTGCTGGTGTTTTACCTGTTCATGGAAATGGTTGTATTCCTTGTAGTATTCGTAACAGCAGGGCTGTACGCCACGCACACGATGGGGATTACGGAAACATTGCCCGTTCTTTATTTACTGAAATGGTGTGTTGGTTTATTCCTTACCATGCTGCCCTGTGTAGCGATGATGTGGGCGATTACCGTATTGTTTGAAAAACCGCTTCTTTCCGTGGGAATGAACCTGCTCCTTGTAATTCCCGGCGTTCTGGCAGCGAATACGCCGCTTTGGATTGCATACCCGTATTGTTACAGCGGTTATCTGGTGTCCTGCTCACTTCATGACTTTACAGCAGAATCCTCCGGTACTGCGTTTTCGTATTTTCCGTTCCTGCCCTGTGCGATATTGATGTTTAGCCTGGTATTCGCCCTGGCAGTCACACAATTTGGTAAAAAAGAAATGAGGTAAAAACTATGAAAAATAAGACTTCTGTCGGTGGTCTGTGTACGAAACAAAGAAAGCCGCAGTACCGTAAATATCATTTCTATGGTGGTTAGTGTCCTGTGGATTCTGATGATGGCGGGGATTGTTGTTCTTGCCCTGTTTATCAATTTTGTTCAGTAAGAGAGGTATCAGAAATTATTTTTGCATAAGTACGAAAGGCGGCAGAGGAATCTTGCCGCCTAAAAATTTCTCAAAAATATCTTGCTTGTTACGTCGCGTAATGATTTATAATACGTTTCAGGAGGTAAAGGACTATGTCAAAATACAGGGCAATTCCAGACGGATATATGACAGTTGGTGAAGTTGCGAAGAAAGTAGGAACAACTGTCCGAACTTTGCAATATTACGACAAAGAGGGATTACTCTCTCCATCAGCAGAAAGTGAGGGCGGGCGCAGGCTTTATACGGATAAAGATTTAGTTATACTTCATCAGATTTTGTCCTTGAAATCATTAGGATTTTCTTTGAATGATATAAAGCAACGCTTAATTCCTTTAGAAACACCGACTGATGTAGCAACTGCCCTTACCAAACAGGCAGATAGCATACAAGAGAAAATAGAACAGCTAACAGCTTCTTTGACAGCAATCAAACAGTTAAAGACAGAAGTGTTACAAATGCGGACAGTCAATTTTAAGAAATATGCAGATATTATTGTCAATCTGCAAATAAAAAATGACTCTTACTATCTTATTAAGCGTTTCGATGACGATATGCTTGACCATATACGTAATCAATTCGACAGAGAAAGTGGTTTAGATTTTATGGACAGATTTAATCGTTTGAGCGATGAAATTGTACAATTGCAAAAGGAAAATGTACTCCCCGAAAGTGAAAAGTGTCAGCAGATTGTAAAAGAATATTGGGGCCTGATTATGGAATTTACAAATGGCGATATGAGTATGCTGCCGAAATTGATGGAAATAGGAAATATTGATACTGCTGCAAATGCCTGGGAAGAAAGACAAAAAATTGTAAACGACTATTTAGAGCCAGCTTTGCAAGTTTACTTTTCAAAACTCGGAGTAAATCCGTTTGAGGAGGTGGAATGATGAACCGTGCAATACAAGTTAGTGAGTTAAGGAAAAGCTATGGAGGCTATAAAGCTGTTTGCAAAATGGAATAGGACAGAGATTGACTACTCTATGCTTCATACTCTTGGTATCAAAGAAATTGAGAAAAAGCAGTATGCCAGGCTGTCCACAGGGCAAAAAAGGCGTCTGCATCTTGCCCTTGCGCTTATCAGCAATCCAGATATTATTTTCCTCGATGAGCCGACCGCGGGGCTAGATGCCCTGGGCAGACTTTCACTTCATGAGCAAATCCGAAAGCTCAAATCACAAGGAAAAACAATTGTTTTGGCAAGCCATGATATGGCAGAGGTAGAAGCCTTATGTGACCGTATTGCCATTTTAAATCACGGAAATATTGTTTTTTGCGGCACAGCTTCGGAACTTACAGACAAGGTTGGGAAAAAATATTTTATCCATATCAAAACACAGCAAGGGGAGAGGACTTTTGAAACGGACAATATAGAAGATAGTTTGATTGCTCTGCTTGGTGAGTTGAAAGAAAAGGGAACCCATGTGATAGATATTAAAGTTGACCGTGGCACACTGGAACAGCATTTTATGGAAATGACAAGGAGGGGATCAGAATGAGTGGGTTTTTATACGGCGTTGCGTTACAGTGGAAATTGGATATAAGAAGCAAATCCTTGTTAGTTACCTGTTATATCATTCCGCTTATTTTCTTTCTTCTTATGGGCGGTATTTTCACTTCTGTTATGCCCGATATGAGATGTACGCTCATCCAATCTATGGTTGTAATGAGTGTTTCAATGGGGGCGTTTATTGGATTGCCACCATCGCTGATTGAAACATATGGAAGCGATATAAACAAAGTTTATAAAGCAAACGGAGTGCCTGTCTATTTAGGTCTTGTTACAATGTTTCTTTCCGCATTTATACATTTGATGATTTCTTGTGCTGTGATAGTGCTGCTGGCTCCCGTGCTATTTGAAGCAGTTTTACCAGCACAACTTCCGATTTTCTTTTTTGCACTTGCCATATACATTATTGTGTCATTAAGCATTGGAAGTATTTTAGGATTGATTATAAAAAATCAAGCGAAATTTACAATGATAGCGCAGTTAGTGTTTCTGCCCTCAATTATGCTTTCGGGAATTATGTTTCCCATTGATTTGTTACCTGTTTTTCTTGAAGCGACAGGGCGTTTTTTCCCCGCTTCCTGGGGATACCGATTGATGCTGGATAATGGTTTTTGCTTTGAGAATCTGTGGTATCTAATCCTTGTCTTTTTTACGGCAGTAATTGTATGTGGTATGCTTTTGAAGAAACAAAAATCAAAATAGTTGGGGGGACCCTCTCGTCACTGATCAGCTGTAATATCCGGACTGATATTTTTATTCAGGAAACCACAGATGCCTGCCTTTTTTGCTTCATGTCTGTATACGGGCAGGAATAAGAAACGGATGGATATTATTTGAAATTGTTGTCAGTGTGGGGCGTGGAGAGCACCCGAAGTTTTTTCTGCTTTACAATGTAATGACAATGTTGTATAATGGCTGTAGGAGGGATGATTATGGCAAACACATCATTACTGCAGGTGCGGACTTCTGCAGAGGATAAGGAAAAGGCATCCGCGATACTGGAAAAGCTGGGGACGAACCTGTCAGCAGTTGTAAATATGCTCATCAAGCAGATAATTATCACGGAAGGGATTCCGTTTGAGGTAAAGATGGGCCGTCCTGTGTATTCGGCAGAAGAGGCGGTAGACGAAGTGAGGGCGACAATGGCGTTTGAAAACATGGATCTGACAAAAGAGGATGTCCGGATGCTGTATGCTTATAAGAATGGTGATGTTTCGGGTGATGACCTGCGCCGGGAAATTCTGGGAGGTGCAAAGTAGCGTATGCCGGATGAGTTATACTGCTACCTTGATATTGCAAAGGGGAATATGTTCTGCAATGCCATGTTTCTTTTCGGGCAGGCGGAGGAGATTTTTGGGAAGCTCATGGGACTGGCAGAATCACTGAAAACGCCTGCGCTGCAGGATGAAGTGATCAAGGAAGCGGTATTGGAGCAGGGGGAGAAGGTGCTGGGTGGCGAAGCGGATCCAAAGGAAGCGGCGGCTGCGGTTGCACAGAAGGTGAATCTTTATCTGGCAGAATAGAGAGTTTCGGTGAGGCTGTGATGATGAATCAGAAAATGAAAACCAGGGGCAGGAAGGATTTGAGGGGTCTGCTGTGGATTCTGCCGAGCTTTCTTGGAGTATCTGTTTTATATCTCCTGCCCTATCTGGATGTATTTCGCCGCTCCTTTACCGGGGCGGTGGATGAACAGTTTGCGGGGCTTAATAACTACAGGAATGTGCTTGGGAATACGGCGTTTTTACTGGCATTAAAGAATACGCTTCGGTTTACGCTGGTCTGTATTCCTATATTGATTTTGGCATCCCTGCTGTGTGCGATCCTTCTGTCTGGAAGTAAATATGGAGGGATTATAAAGAGTGCGTTCCTGATGCCGATGGCATTGCCGGCAGTCTCTGTGGCTCTGCTGTGGCGGCTTTTGTTCCATTCCCAGGGTCTGGCGAACCAGTGGATGGGGCGGCTTGGTATGGAGGGGAGCGACTGGATGAATACCGGGAAAGCATTCTGGATACTGGTGGCCAGCTATATCTGGAGAAACCTGGGTTATGACATCATTTTGTGGATGGCGGGGCTCTCCGGGATTTCGGAGAGCATTTATGAGGCCGCGAGAGTAGACGGGGCGGGTGAATGGCAGTGTTTCTTAAGAATCACGCTGCCGAATCTCAAATCTTCCCTGTATACCATCACAGTATTGTCTTTCCTGAACTCATTCAAGGTGTTCCGGGAAGCCTATCTGGTTGCGGGGAACTATCCCCATGAAAGTATCTATATGACGCAGCATTTGTTTAATAACTGGTTTCAGTCCTTTTCGTTTGACAAATTATCCGCAGCGGCGGTGATGGAGGGCGGAGTGTTATTGTTTGTGATTCTGCTCTTACAGAAAGTATGGAGGATGGATTGATGTATTTTCGGTTGCATTTAGGAAGAAAGGCAGTATGGATCCTTTTAATTGTGCTGGCTCTCCTGGCGGTTTATCCGGTGATTTTTCTAAGCGCAGGCTCACTTATGGGGGCAGATGAACTGGAAGACTGTCTCGGGGCGGTGGTTTCCGGGGCGGAAGGATATGCGAGCTTTCCGGCACTTCCCAAATATCCGACGCTTCAGCACTTTGCAGAGGTACTTTTGGACTCGCCGGAGTTTTTCGTCATGTTCTGGAATTCTATCCTGATCACGTTCGGAGTCCTTGGAGGGCAGTTTGTGGCAGGAACCATGGCGGCATGGGGATTTGCCAGATACGAATTTCCATGTAAAAGAGGGATTTTTCTGCTCTATATCGTACTCATGCTGCTGCCGTTTCAGGTGCTGATGCTTTCCGATTATCTGCTGCTGGACCGCCTGCGGCTGCTTGACAGTCTGTGGGCAGTCATTCTGCCTGGTATGTTTTCTACATTCCCGGTTTTTATCATGTACCGGTTCTTTGCGGAGATCCCGGACAGCTTAATCGAGTCGGCAAGGCTTGACGGGGCCAGGGAGTGGCAGTTGTTCTGGTATCTTGCACTTCCCATGGGATCTTCCGGGATTATTGCGGCGCTGGTGCTTGGGTTTCTGGAATATTGGAGCCTGATTGAGCAGCCTCTGACCTTTATCAAGGATAAAAGCAAGCTGCCATTGTCTGTTTTCCTGCCGGATCTTACGATGACGGGGAAAGCAGGGTTTCTGTTTGCCGTATCGGTTGTTACCTTCCTTCCGGCAATCATAGTATTTATGGGAGGACGGGATTATCTGGAACAGGGAATTATGGCAGGAGCGGTAAAAGAATAGTGAGGTGGATGAAAATGATCCGTAAAAAAGCTTTTAGGATTTTCGGAGGTTTTCTTGCGGTTATGCTTGTATTTACAATTCTGTCAAGAGCGGCAAGCGGCGCCTCAATGGCAAGGGTGGAGACAGTCAGGATATCGACGGGGACGATTGACCATAGGGTGTCTGCAAGCGGCAGGGTAGAGGCAGGAAAAGAGGTCGCGGTATATACCGAAGGCGCACAAAGGGTGGAGGAAATCTTTGTCAGGGAGGGACAGATGGTAGAAAAAGGGGAAGTGCTTTTTCAGATCAGTCTGTCCGAATTGGAAGAGCAGATTACTGCCGCCCGCCAGGATATGGAAAAGATGAGGCTTCAGAACCAGGATATCTTAAACAGCAGAAATCAGGAACAGCAGGATCAGGCAACGGCAAGGAACAGGGCGGCAGAAGATTATGATGCGGCAGTGCTGAAAGGGGAGCAGTCCATAGCAGAGGCGAAAAGCGCATGGGAGGCGGCAGAAGGGGCTCTTCGGGAGTTCCTTGAGAGCAGTGCTGATGAAAGGTTATATAGTCAGGAGCAAGAGATATCCGGGGAAGGCAGTCTGTCTGGGCAGACAGATGACAGTGCCGGAGGTGAGGAATCCGGAGCCGAATGGGAAGTGAGGAAGTCTGAGTTGGAGCAGGCAGCGGCAGATGCGAAACAGGCATATGACGAGGCGGTTTCATCCAATGATCAGAACATACTGGCAGCGAAGCGGGCGCTGGAGGATTCATCAAAGGGATTAACTTTAGATAGTACACTAGAACAGAATGAGATTACCAGACAGCGATCCGCATGGCAGATGCTTCTGGTGAAAGCTGTCTGACTGTCTCTGTGGACAGGACGGAAGGAGAATTTATAAGTGCAGGAAGCAGCGTGGAAATCAAGGCTTCCGGGAAGACAGAGAAGATCTGTGATTATACGGTCACGGATATCGTTGAAAATAAGGAAGACAAAACGCTTCTGGATATAAGGATTCATCTGCCGGGGGGAGTACTGGAAGCAGGGACATTCGCGGAGGCAGAGATTGTCCGCAAGCCGGAAAACTACGCGGCGACATTGCCTGTGGAGACACTTCATGAGGAGAGCGGCGGTTATTACGTATTGGTTTTGGAGGAAGAACAGGGAGTGTTGGGAACAGAACTGGCGGTACGGCGTTTTGATGTGGAAGTACTGGATAAAAACGGCACTGCCGCGGCATTGAAAGAAGGGGGATTGTCCGGGGAACAGGAGGTTGTCAGCAGTTCAAACAGGATGCTCCAGGAAGGAGACCGGGTGAGAAAGAAGGAAAAATGAAGAAAAGCAGTATGAAAGCATACGGGAAATTTATGGCGAAAATAGCAGTGATTGGGATAGGGATATACCTGTTCTGTCGGTCAGCCGCCTTCTGGGGAGAGTTGCTGTATAGTAAAAACAAGATCCAGTTTTGTCTGGAACAGTCTATAGACGGCCGGGAAGCGGCAGAGCTTCTGAAGCGGGATGAGGAATTTACGAAGGAAAGCGGTTACGAAAAGCCAGAAGCGATATCCGGCGTCTGTATCTGGGGAGAGAAAAAACAGGCCGTTCTGGAAAATAAAAATCTTTCAAGAAAAACGGAAGCAGATGTAATCTTATTCTGCGGAGATATAGAACTGCTGATTGAGGGCTACAGGGTACCGGCAACGGATGATATACGGGGCTGCCTGGTAGACGAGCAGACGGCATGGGAATTGTTTGGGGACAGTCAGATTACAGGGATGGAGGTTACTTGTGAAGGGATTCCTTACATGATCAGGAAGGTCATTCCTGGGGAGAAGAAAATTGCGGTTTTCCCTGCAGGCAGCATGGAAGGACGGACATCAGGCATTCAGGATGGATTGAATTTGGGAGAGGGAGCAGGGGAGGGGAATCAGGAGAACCACAGCTGCCTAAGCAGGATTACGGTGTTAAAACCAGCGGCAGTCTCGATGAATGATTTGCAATCGTCACTATACAGCCGGTATGGGATCGCGGCAATACTTCTTGATTTACAGCTTCTGCGGGGCATAAGTGGATTTTTTGTATTATTGGTTCCGGTTATGGTATGTGTATTTGTCCTCCAGAATTTTTACAAAAGCTACCAAAAACAACAGGAGTGGATCTGGAAAGCGGTGATGGCTGCAGCAGCGCTGGTTTTGCTCATACTGGCATTGCTTTTTATAAGGCAATGGGTGCAGATTCCATATGACTATATCCCGGAAAAATGGTCTGATTTTACCTTTTGGACGGAGTTATGGAAAGAAAAGGCGAATGGTATGGAATACCTGATGAAGATCCAGAAATCTATTTTGGATTTAGAGTGGATGAACAGTTTTTTTATGAGCATAATCTGGGGTGTGTTGGCAGGGACATTTTTTGTGGCCGGAATTATACTGCTAAAACATAGTGAGTATAATTTAGAACAGTATATGACAAATCCATCTGATATGGGATAGAAAAGCTTTTGAAATATGGGGTTCCGGGATTTATTCTATTGGTAAGGCAGGAACAGCCGTTAAATATTTTGCGGCAGCTCCTAAAACCCAAAAGGATATCGTAGTTTTATAACTGCGGCATGACAGATTAAGAATGGAGGAACTCATATGGAATATGGAACAGTGAAATGGTTTAATGCAAGGAGAGGCTATGGCTTTTTGACAGGGGAGGACGGCAATGATTATTTTGTCCATCACAGCAATATTGTGATGGATGGCTTCCGGACACTCAGATCAGGGCAGGCCGTAACATATGGAATCGAGAAAGACGATAAGGAAAGAAATATTGCGGTAGACGTAAAATTGGCAGAATAATCGGCGGAGGATAAGAAAAACCAGCAGATAATAGAAACACCGACGGGCAGCGGACAGTTCCTTTCCGGGGTGTTTCTTTTTTGATGTTTCTAATATAAACAGGCTTCTGTGAGATTTCTGTGACATTTGGGTGATAATATTATATAATCCGATGTAATCAGGAGAAAAATAATAGTAGGAGAAGGTGAATATATGAGGATTTTAGTGGTGGAGGACGACCATCTTTTAAATAGTACACTTTGCTATAATTTATCTGCAGGCGGTTACAAGGTAGATTCAGCAAATACAAAAGCAGAAGCAGCGAAATACTGTGAAGAACAGGCGTATGAGCTGGCTGTTTTGGATATCAATCTCCCGGACGGAAACGGATTCACATTATGCCGGGAGTTAAAAGAAAAGTATCCGGACACTGCCGTTATCTTTCTGACTGCGAATGATATGGAAAGTGACATGTTAAAGGGGTATGAGTTAGGGGCGGATGATTATGTGACAAAGCCTTTTCATATCAGTGTGTTCCGCAAAAAGGTCTCTGCCCTGCTTGCACGGATACAGAAGCAGGCTGGAGGGGAGACCTATGATGACGGGAATCTGTCCATTCATTTCTCCGAGATGACGGCGGATTTTTTAGGAGAACCGATTGCTTTTACATCCATGGAATACCGCCTTTTGAAGGTGCTGGTACAGAACCCGCAGACGGTCCTGACCCGTCAGGTACTTCTTGAGAAGCTGTGGGATTGCGACCGTAATTTTGTAGATGAGCATGCCCTTACAGTTGCCATCAGCCGTATCCGCAGCAAGATAGAGCGCAATGGCTCTCAATATATTAAGACTGTTTACGGCATGGGATATATGTGGATTGGGGGACGTATCAAATGAATGCAAAAGACATTTCTGTAAACAAGGCCAGTGCGGTGCTCTTAGGCATTTTCTGTACACTTTCTGCCGCCCTGCTTGCAGGGATTTATCTGCTGACAGGGGAAAAGGCGGTGCTTCTTGTGGTGCTTCTTTATGTTTTCCTTGTGCTTGTCTGTGTGAGTTTTTTCCTTGCATTGATCCGCCAAAAGCTTCTGCTATTTTCGGACACTCTCTGTCAGCAGTTAGACCGGATGGCAGAGGGAGAGACAGCGCTGATTGAGAGCGAAATGGAAGAAAACCTGTTCTATAAGATTAACCACAGGCTGGTAAGGCTTTATGAAATAATGCTGAAAACGCGCGAAAGCATTGCAAAGGAGAGGACTATGCTGAAAGAATTGATTTCTGACATCTCCCACCAGGTTAAAACGCCTATTACGAATCTTAAGATGGTAAATATAACAATGCAAAAAGAGCCTATGTCAGAGGAGAAACGCATCAGATTCCTGCTGGATAGCGAAACTGAGCTTGACAAACTGGATTTCCTGCTGCAGGCGATGATAAAAACGTCCCGGCTAGAGACAGGCATTATCTCACTGGAGAAGAAGATACAGCCGGTTTATGACACGTTAGCGTCGGCGCTTGGGAGCATCCTGTTTCATGCGGAAAAAAAGCAGATGGAAGTCTCCGTGGATTGTCCGGCTGATTTAAAGGCATATCATGACCGGAAGTGGACAGGCGAGGCATTGTTTAATATTCTGGATAATGCTGTGAAATACTCGCCAAAGGGCGGCAAGATAGATATCCATGTTGAAGGCCAGGAATTATACCTGAAAATTGATATTGCAGATACCGGAAAGGGAATACCTGAAAATCTGCATGGCGCGATTTTCAGACGCTTTTACAGGGAAAATGATGTGCATGATACCTCAGGGGTTGGAATCGGCCTGTATCTGGCACGAGAAATTATTACGATGCAGGGAGGCTATATTAAGGTTGCGTCGGAAGTGGGCAAAGGTTCTGTTTTTTCTGTTTTTCTCCTGAGAGAGAGGAATGCATAGCTGTCTGGATATCTTCATTGGAACTGAAATGTCACCAAATTGTGAGATTTCATAGTCAAATCTTTGAAATTTACCTGTTCCCGGTGAGATTTCTGAGAGGATTGGCTGTTATGATATGGTCAGGAACGGAGAAAGAAGTTTCCAGAATTATTTAGAAAGGATGTGGACATATGTGCATTTTACAGACGACGGATCTTAAAAAATATTATGGCCAGGAGCCGAATATAACAAAAGCGCTGGACGGGATTACCCTTACCATCGGACGAGGAGAATTTGTAGCCATTGTCGGGACCTCCGGAAGTGGGAAATCAACCTTATTAAACATGATGGGAGGCCTGGATAATCCGACTTCTGGAAGTATCAGGGTAAAAGGAAAGGAATTATCCCAGATGAAAGACGAGCAGCTCACGATTTTCCGCCGGCGCAATATTGGATTTGTTTTTCAGAATTATAACCTGGTTCCGATTCTTAATGTATACGAGAATATTGTGCTGCCAGTAGAGCTGGATGGTGACACTGTAGATCAGAAATTCATGATGGAAGTGGTGGGACTGCTTGCCCTTGATGACAAGCTGAACAGTATGCCGAATAATCTTTCGGGAGGCCAACAGCAACGAGTGGCAATTGCAAGGGCGCTTGTGTCAAAACCTGCAATCATATTGGCGGACGAACCGACCGGAAACCTGGACAGCCGGACCAGCAGCGATGTTCTGGGGCTCCTGAAAACTACAAGCTACAAGTTCGACCAGACTCTTGTGATGATTACGCATAATAATGAGATTGCCCAGCTGGCTGACCGCATTGTCCGTATTGAGGACGGCAGAATTTCGGAGTAAGGAGGATGGCTGAAAATGAACGATATTTTATTTGGGAACAATAATCAGGGTGTGTTAAAGCGTCTGTCTGGGCGGTATTTTAAGGCAAACAAGAGCAGAAATATCATTGCTGTGATTGCAATTGTTCTGACAACGACCCTTTTTGCTACGATTTTTACTCTGGGCTTTGGGATGATGGATACGATTCATGACCAGAATATCCGGAAGGCGGGGGGTGACGGCCAGGCTGTGTTAAGCTATATTAATGACAATATTTATGAAGATGTGAAAGGGAATCCCCTGATTGACAGGATTGCCTATACGAAATGTATTTCCTATAAACTCAAGAACACGGGACTTGAAAAATGGAGGGCTGAAATCTGGTATATGGACAATACGGCTCTTGAATTCGCACGATATGAGCCGGCAGAAGGGCATGCGCCAGAAATGGATCAGGAGATTATGGCGGATACGAAAACACTGGAGGCGCTGGGAATACCGGCCAGAATTGGCGAAACAATTTCTCTGACTTATGAAATGAAAGGGAAAGAATACCAGACAGAGTTCACTTTGTGCGGCATATGGGAAACAGACAGCCTGAGCAATGTAGGGAGACTGCTTGTTTCAAAGGCATTTTTGGACAGTCGTCCAGAACTTGGCGGTTACACCCATACAGTGGGTGGTGATTATACTGGTTCTGTTGCATCGTATATCATGTTCAAAGGGAACGGGAACCCGGAGACAAAATTACATCAGCTCCTTTCCGAGACAGGATATACATGTGACACGATGGGAGGAAGTGCAGAGGATCCGAATTATATTATTGCGCGGGTCAGCCCTGCATATACAGGAGAAAACCTGCTTGAAAACCCGGCCATGTTTATTTCTGGAATTGCAGGCATTCTTCTCATCATCGTGGCGGGGTATCTGATTATATATAATATATTCCAAATATCTGTGATACAGGATATCCAGTCTTACGGGCAGCTTAAAACGCTGGGGATTACAAAGCGTCAGATTAAGAAGCTGATTTCCGGGCAGGTGCTTCGGCTTTCGCTGGTTGGTATTCCTGTCGGACTTTTGCTTGGATTTTTGACTGGGCGTGCTCTGGTGCCTTTCCTGATGAATGGAACCAGCTATACATCGGAGGCAGGAATCAAGGTAACAATAAATCCTTATATCTTTATCGGCTCTGCACTATTTTCCCTGATTACAGTTTATATCAGTGTACGTAAACCTGCCAGAATCGCTGGAATGGTGTCTCCGATTGAGGCAATCCGGTATATGGAAAACGATCCGGGAGCTTTCGTGAAAAAAGCTGCCGATAAGAAGTCAACAAAAGGAGCAAAAATACACCATATGGCCCTGGCGAATCTGGGGCGGAACGGCAGTCGTACAGTACTTGTATTGAGTTCCATGACGCTGAGCCTGGTGCTGTTCAATACGGTATTTACATTAGCCGCCGGGTTTGATATTGATAAATATATTTCTAAATTTATGGATGTGGATTTTGTGATTTCCTCTGCAGATTATTTCCAGTATCGGTTTGAAAAAAGCGAGCATGAGCTGTCGGAGTCATTTATAGAAGCGGTGCGTCAGCAAGACAGTTTTGAAGACGGCGGCCGGCTTTATACTTCTCGGATTCTGGAGGAGGCATTTTCCGCCGATAGTCGTGCATTTGCAAACTATAATAAGGACGAGAATGGGAACCCATATGTTGATTTATACGGGGCAGATGAGTTTTTGCTGGATTCTATGGAAACTGTGGAGGGCGCAATAGACTGGCAGGCATTTGCATCAGGAGAGTATATCTTACTTAGCGTGGAATGTGACGATAATGGGAATATAATAAATAATCCTGCGGTGAATGTGGGAGACAAGATACGTTTCAATCATATAAATGTAGATGGCACACATATTTCCAGAGATAGAAGTTTTGATTTGACGGTTATGGCGAAAGTCCGCACAAATGAGAATACGGCTACCACCCGAAACACTGGCGCATCAAGGCTCTATCTGCCGACTGATTGTTTTCGAAAGCTTGTTGATACGCCGCATTTGGTCAGTTTTACGTTTAATGTAAAAGATGGCAGGGAAATGGAGATGGAGGGGTTTTTGGACAGTTATGTAAAAAATACAGAGCCAAACATGGATTTTGATTCCAAAGAGACGTATAAAGCGTCTTTTGACAGTCTGACTTCACTAATCGTTACAATCGGCGGTGCGCTGAGTATCCTGATTGGCTTTATCGGTATTGCAAACTTTATAAATTCCGTACTGACAAGTATTCTTACGCGCAGGAAGGAATTTGCCATGTTGCAGAGTATCGGCATGACGGGGAAACAGTTGAAAAGTATGCTCTCTTACGAAGGGTTTTATTATGCGGTGGGGACAATTGCGGCATCGGTATTATTCGGAGCATTTCTTTCTCTGGTGATTGTGAGGGGGATATCCGGCAGTGTGTGGTTTTTTACGTATCATTTTATTGCGTGGCCTATGCTGGCTTTATATCCATTCCTTTTCATTCTGACGGTGACTATACCGGTTGTTGTATACAAGAGGATGGTCAGGGCAAGCATTATTGAGCGGCTGCGCCTAAATTAATAGGAGGCAGAATATGAATGATATTTTATTTGGGAACAATAATCAGACAATGATGAAAAAAATGGCCCATAAAAGCTTTGCCGCAAATAAAAAGAGAAACATGGTTACGGTAATTGCAATCATCCTGACTACCGTGTTGGTGACATCTGTTTTTGGGATCGGTATCAGCTATATGAAAAGTGTAAGTAAACAGGCAGTGATGCAGCGGGGAACGAAGGCGCAGATTTTACTTGTGAATCCGACGGAACATAATTTATTGTGGCTTAACCGGAATCCGAGTGTAGAGAAAATCGGGCTGGAACGTCAGATTGCTACAGCGAAAAATGATCAGGCCCATAAGGCAAATGGGATTTTTCTCAGATGGGCAGATAATGACCAGTGGAAAGAGATGACTATGCCCGCAATGGGTGATGCGCATGGAGAATATCCACAGGAAAAAGACGAGATATTTATGCCCGGATGGCTGTTAGCTGACATGGGAATCGAACATCCGGAAATAGGGATGGAGATTCGGATGACCTGCCGTTATGGAGGTACAACCATTGATCATCCGGCGTTGTCAGATTTTCAGGAGCAGACCTTCAGGCTCTCCGGCTGGTATCAGGATTACAGCGGCAACTATCATATGGGTAATGCAATCTGTTATATTTCGGAAGAGTACTGGAAAGGATCGGCTGCCACAGAGGATAATACCCGCTGTGCGGCATCGCTGCTATTTTCTGATGACGAGACTGCTGCGGCAGAATATCAGGAAATCCTGCGCGGTATGGAGATGGCTGATAACTCGGAACTGAATCTGCTGATCTATTCCGGTTCTAAAGGTAATGTATGGGGACTGACGGCCGTAATATTATTGATTATGCTTTGCGGATATCTTCTTATCTATAATATTTTGTTTATATCGGTGAACAATGATATTCGGTTTTTTGGACAGCTAAAAACGATTGGGACAACAAAGAGGCAGATTAAGAGCATTATATTCCGGCAGATGGGGAAATTATGTATGATCGGTGTCCCTGTCGGTCTGGGAATCGGAGCGGTTATCTCATTCGTGGTTGTTCCGCTGGGAGTTATGGGAATGAGCGGCGGGTATATGATTAAAGACAGTAATGCTGTGTCAGTCTCATTTTCACCGGTTATCTATATTGGAGCAGCAGCACTTTCGATTTTAACAACTCTTGTCGGCAGCCTGAAGCCGGCAGGCATTGCCGGAAGCATTTCTCCGATTGAGGCGCTGCATTATCAGGGAATGGCATTGAAAAATAAGAAAGTAAATAAAAGAAAGAATGATACGGAAAAAGGCAGAGTGCCTCATAAAAATAAGCTTTACCGCATGGCATGGAGAAATGTGTTCCGCGGGAAGAAGAGCGCAGTCCTTACTTTCCTCTCATTATTTTTGGGATTAAGCATTTTTCTTGTGACAACGGGAATCCTGTCAAGTATTGATGTCTCGGTAATCGCCGAGCAGTATTTTGCTGAAAACGAGGACATTTCTGTAACATTGTATGATAATTCAAAACCGATGATTACGGAAGAAATGATGTCAGATATTCAGAATATGGATGGGGTTTTGGATGTGACGGCATATCGCAAATGTGCGGATATGGGTTATGAGGATGGATTTGATAATACAAAGGGGCCATTTAGCGGATTCATGGAGATGCTTTATGAAGTGGAACCTGGGCTTGCACAGTATGAGGATGCATACCATACCGGTGATTTGTGGAAATCGAATATCGTAGGGATTAACGAAAGAGAGTTTGGAATTATAAAGGAACATTTAGGTTTGGAGTCCAGCTACGAGGAATTTCAAGAAGGCAGGGTTTCCTTTTATCTCTGTTCTTCGGATATGGTCAAGGCATTTAAGCCAGCGCCGCTGCCGCGGTCTCTGGATGTGGTAATCGGAGGAAAGCCGTATGCCTTTGAAATGTCGGCAGTTCCCGTAGACGGGCAGGCGGAATATTTGAATCTGGGTACAGGTCTTATGCCGGAATATGTGATGCCGTATCTGCTGGTAAGTCAGGACTATATGGATGGTCTTGGGCTTAACAATACCATTCAGAAGCTGAAGATTACTGTAATGGAGGGAATGGAACGGGCAGTAACAGAACAGATTGTCACGAAGTTTGATAATGGAAATGTAGTGATCAATTCTAAGTATGACAAAGAACAGGAATTAAATAAATCATTCAGTATGATTTATATGCTTGGCAATAGCTTGTCTGCTATTTTACTTTTTATCGGTGTTATGAATTTTATAAATACAATGTCGGTGAATGTGACCGTTCGCAGGCATGAGCTGGCAGTGTTGGAGAGCATAGGAATGACAAAACAGCAGATCCGTAAGATGCTGGCTTATGAAGGAGTTTGGTATTGGACGATTCCCTATATACTTATTCTTAGTTTGGGAACCGCAATTTTTACCGGTACATTTTTCTTTGTGAAGAGCAGCTTGATCCCGTATATTACCTATACCTATCCTGCAGTTCCGTTGACAGTATCGGCAGTGATCGTATTTGCCATCTGTATCCTGACGCCGCTTGTGGCTTATTGGTCGTTTAGCGGAGACAGCGTTGTTGACAGGCTGCGGAAGGTGTAATATATTAATCTAAATAGCATTTTAGAAGGAGCGGGAAGATCCCGCTTTTTCTAGTGGATAAGCTAGTGATTCTAGTCAGATGTTGGACTTATAATATTTCAAATAAGTTGAAATAAGTATAATAATCTATTGACTAATCGTGATAAAAACAATATCATAAAGGAATATCTTGGAAAATCCTCAGAAGTAGGTGATATAAGTGGCAAAAAAAATTCAGGTTAAAAGCCGGAAGCAAAGGAAGTTGAAAAGACTGATACCCAAATTAGCTAAACTTAAAGAATAAACAGGTTAGGGAGTGCAGTGTATGAGGATATTTATTAGCCATGCTACAAAAAATAAAGAGATAGTTTTGAAGTTTGCCGAGTTGCTGGAAGCAATTAATAGCGAAATAGAAGTGTTTTGTTCTTCCGAAAGTGGAAGTATTAAAGTAGGAAAAGATTTTATTGAAACAATTTTTGAGGAATTAAATGCAAGTGATTTGTTCGTCCCCATTCTTAGCAGAGAGTATTACGAGAGCAGATTCTGTATGGTAGAGTTGGGAGGGGCATATTCGTATTTGTATAACAAATACCAGAAGAATGGAGAGGAATATATTTTCCCATTTGCGTTATATCCGCTTAGAAAAGGACAGGCATTATCTGGTACTCCTATGGCAAATATACAGACAGGTGAAATAAATGATGAAAATGACATCAGAAGTTTTTTAGAGTGTCTTTCTTTAGAAAAAGGACTTTATATTGGGTCTGGAATTAATAGAAAATTACATTCTTTTAAAGCAGAAGTTGATCAGATTTTTTTAAAGGAACAGAATATCATTGAACTGGCTAGAATAGGTACATATTTTGATGACAGTATTGATTATACGAAAAGAGATGATATCGTAAATTACAGCGTTAAGGATAATGCAATTATTATCAATTTTAATATGGATCCATATGAATCTAAAAATTTGAAATTTCCAAATTTTATTAGTATGGTTTTGAGTTATATAGATGGTTTGGATTTTGGGCGTTATTTGGATTTTAATGATGCATCAGAATTTGAATTTGTTCTGACCAGCTTTACAAATTCATTAAAAAAGATTTTTGTTGAATTTAAATATTCGGATAGTAATAAAATTTTGGAAACCTTTGAATTTCCGGTAGTATATGGTGAAAATGTTATGCGTGTGCCTTTGAAAAAGATGAGAAGTAAGGCGCTTAGTGAAATCTCAGAAGTTTGTTTTGTCATACATCCAGATGATGTTGTAGAAACAGAGGGAATGTTCCGGATTGGTCAGATTGCGATACATTAGTAATAAATCAGTGACCTTACGTCCCCTTTTACGCTCTATCCGTAAGGGAAAGGCGCTTTTGTAAAATAGGTTTCTGATATTTAAAAACCCAGGAGATTGTTATGATGACAGTAGGCGAATTAAATCGTTACATAAAACATTATATTGAAGAGGATAAGACACACACTGCTATAATGTTGACAGGCGAATGGGGATTGGGAAAGTCATATTATGCCGCAAAGATACTCAAATAAAAGAGGGAGAGACCCGCAGGTTCTCTCCCGGTTCCGGGCTTCGCAGGTTTCCGCAATACAATCACGGAGTTTAATATAGCAGAATTGACGAAAGAAGTCGATACACTAATTCAATTCATTATCAGTATATGCTCCGATACAGGGAAAAAGACCATAAAAAAATTGTGTAAAGACATATGCTCGTTATTTACTTTTGCATATTCTTATACTATACTATGTACATAATCATTATTATATATCAGCTATAGCATAGTTATAGCCATTATTTCAATTCCTGGCAACAGGTCTATGGCTTTTTACCTGCATAATTTATGCAGGTTTTTTTTATGCAAAATTATAAAAGGAGGATAAAAACAAAATATATAATAATGGATACTTACTGGACTACGAATGTCCAATAGGGTATGGTACTACAAATCTGTTGACAAAACAGATATATTTTTAACAGAAGGGAGAATGCTATGCAAAAGGACATAAAACACGTAACAAAAGGTTATTGTTGGAAATCACTGGTGAATCTGCTATAATTCATTTAGACAGAGTGATTGAATCGCAAGGAGTGTGATTATGAACAATTATTTGAAACGACGGGTATACGACCGCCTTCTCACATGGAAAAATCATTCGGATCATTCCACACTGGAGGTATAGGGGCACCCGTCAGGCAGGAAAGACATATATTGTAAATAAATTCGCTGACGAGCAGTACAAGCAGAAAATATATGTCAATCTTCTTGAATTTTCAGGAGAAATTTTTATTGAGCATTACAATGATTTGCGTAGAGAGATTAAGGACGGATTGTCGTGTGGAAATCCTGTTTATGAGCTTATCAAGAGATACCGGCCTGATTTTGTGGATTCTGATGATACAGTTATCATTATTGATGAAATTCAGGAATCAGCGTCTATTTATAACAGGATTCGCGAATTTACCCGTTCGCTGAAGAGCGATTTTATTATCACTGGGAGTTATCTTGGAAGAATCCTGAATAAAGAATTCAAATATTCTGCCGGTGATCTGGACTCCATTGAAATCCAGACACTGAATTTCGAAGAGTTCCTTATAGCGATGGGGAAACACACTCTCTATGAAGGCATTGATCTTTATGGAAACAGTGAAGGGGTAGTATATGAAGAACTAAGCGATCTGTATAAGATATACACGTCCATCGGCGGATATCCGGCAGTAGTATTGCAGTATTTAAAGAATAATTCTATAGATGACTGTCAGGAAGTATTACTGAAAATCATTAAGCTTTTTGTCAATGAAAGCAAACGATACTTTCAGGATATTCTTGATGAGGAAGTGTATGACAATATGTTTTCCTGTATCGCCCGGATTCTTGTAAAAGAGAAAAAGGGATTTGAAAAGGACAATTTCAGTGAAGAACTTCAAAATATTGTCGTAAAAGATTATTCCAGCAATACTTCAAAAGCGTCTGTCAACCGTGCAATAGAGTGGTTAAGCAGTTCAGGTATCATTGGTTTTGCGGGAAAACTTCCGGAATGTAACATTCTGGATTTTAAGGCAAAATCCCGTTGTTACTTTATGGACATAGGACTTACATCCTATTTCCTGATGCATATTGGCTGCTCCGAAGCTGATATAGCGGGAATAGTAAATGAGAATTTCGTATATCTGGATTTGAGGCGCAGGATTGGCCATCCAAGTGAGATTGCATTAGAAACACCTACATTTGCAACACTGGGCAATGGTGAGATAGATTTTTATGTCAAAACCATTAAGGGGCATAAGAGTTATGCTATTGAAGTTAAGGCCGGAAAAAAGAACAGCAAAACGATACAGACTATATTAGAACGCAATAAGGCTGATTTCATTCTATTTGTCAAAGGCAATACTCGCGGGGGAATTGCAGATAATGTATATACCATTCCAATTTATGGAATCGGAAAATTCTTATTTTAATTTAATATGGGGATTAACAGAGAATCTCAAAAAAGGGATTCTCTATTTTATTGCCATGAACAATATTTGTCAATGCAATAATGAAGAGGTTGCCCTATGAATTTCCGGATATACCGGAAAATATGTGCCGCTAAGGAAGACGTATATACCAAAGGAGAATTATCTTATGTATGAATATGATTATGAGCAGGAATTAAGAGAAAAACAAAATGAAATCGACAGACTGGAAATGCAGCTTGCAGAATGCCAACGAGAAATCCGGCGCCTGCGCAATGTTTGCCGGGAATATGAGGAACAGATTTGTCAAAGCAATTAACATTTCAAGGGAAAATATAAGTATTTTATAGGAGGAGATATTTTGCACAGTGGGGTGGAAGTGAAGGAATTTATTTGGATATTGCTATAAACGTTTTTGATTCAGAAGAAAAGAATTACAAGCAAATATCATTTATTACAGGAAAAACTTTGTCTGAATCAGGAGATGCTTTTGATCGTATGCAGTATATTGGCGGTTATATCTATCGTCTGCTTATGGGGGATGGGAATGTCCATGCAAGATATATTCTTTTGCAGAATTCCAGACAAGATAAAGCGGCATTAGATGAAAAGCTCAACTATGAATTTATAAGTCTTATGAAGAAACATTTATACAGTCAAAAAGAGGATTCTGTAATTGATACTGAGGAACTGGCTCTCAAAGCCATAATCTTAAAAGTGGTTACAGCCAAGCCATTAGCAAAAAATAAGCTTAAGCAGTTATTGGAAGCAGATAATGCATTAGATATACTCTATCACTTATGCAAACCTGTTATGCCGGCAACCCTTTACGAGATTGAAGACATTATCGCATCTGTTGATACATTTTCATAAAGGCTATGTGATGGTGATAGTAATGAATATATATAAGTATGTTGAAGTGGTTCATTTTAATGATCCAGAGGTCATTGATTATTTTATGGAACTGCAGAAAGAAGATATAGATGCGGCATTTTTATATCTAAGCCAATGGGATTATGGCGAGAATGACATCGAGAAAATTCTGATACGTCAAGAAGTATTTGATGGATTATTATATGTTAAGTACTTAGAAAATGATAAATATTTAGCATTGTGGCAAATAGGTATAGAGGGCATTACATTATATAGGAAAGTAGCATGTAAATATGCATAACTGTAAGGAACGGTATTTACCATGACAGATGGGGAAAGACTGGTATATTTAATTCTGGGGAACATTGGAGACGAAGTTGCATTAAAAAATATTTGCGAAGCTCACAGTATAGAAATGGAAGAAATTGATGATCGAGAGAAGGAGTTTCTTATCCATACAAATCAGTTTTACAGTAATGTTGAAGCATTTATGGATTTACATCTTGAACCAAAAGAGGAATTTGATTTTCTCCTGGAAAGCGAAGATATTGTGAAAACTTCGGATGGCTTTGTCTGGAAAAATGTTGTTTGATTAGTAGTTATTATAGTAAATGGCAAGGGTCTGTATGCAAGAGTTCATACAGGCCCTTTTTTGAGGTAAAATAGTATGATTAAAGAGTATGTAAATACGATTGAAAGAATGTGCGGTAAATATTCCGCATGGCAAATATGGAATGATTTTATTTCGGTATGCGCAATAGCGATAGTCAATGCCTGCGATCTGGCGCGGGCTCCTGAACGGGAGGAAAGATATTTGCAGATTGTAGGAAAATATGACAAGAAAGAATTGGAGATATTTTATAAGCTCCTGGCAAAATTAGTTGCAGATCTTGAAAAATGTGCAAGGCAGGATATTCTTGGAGAAGTATATCATGCTTTGAGTATTAATAGTAAAGTTAATGCACAGTATTTTACGCCTTATAATGTCTCTGAAATGATGGCGCGAATGACGATTGAACCAATAGATTTCAAGGATGAGCCAAAGATTGTCAGTGAACCGACCTGCGGCTCAGGAGTCAATCTCATAGCGATAGCAAATATCATGAGGGAAAAAGGAGTTAATTATCAGAGAAATGTTTATTTTGTAGCACAGGATATTGATTCGTTGGTCGCCAAGATGTGCTATATACAGATGTCATTACTGGGAATGCCGGGAATTGTTATTGTTGGAGATACCTTGTCCAGCCCCATGAAAGGGGATTATTGGCTGACTCCATTCCATTTTATTTTTGGCACCTCAATACTTCAACGGCATAAGAAGAAGCAGAAACAGGAGACCGAATCTCAGCAGAAAGAAAGCGTGGTCCATGATAGTGATTGGTTGCTGGAATTAGTGGGGATAGGTAGATAACATTAGCGTAGTTAAAAAGGTTACTGCAGAATTTGCATTATTCCATGAAACGACCAAAAAGGAAGTTGGTGAGTGTTGAAAAAAGCAGGAAATATCCTCTGATTGAATGTAATTACAGTCAGAGGATATTATATGGTAATGCAACCAGTTTACTCTCTCCTTGAATCAGTTTATATATCTAGCCCTTAGAGAGAATTTATTTGAAAAAATCGCTTATTTTCTGCAAAAATTACAAATAAAACTTGACTAAAATAGGAACAATGCTACAATAGAAACAAAGTCTAAGGAGGAAGCTTTATGTTATTGCAGTTCTCTGTGACAAATCACAGGTCAATAAAAGATACAGCAACTATTAGTATGAAGGCATCTAAAGACAGTTCTATGAAGAATAGTCTCATCTCGCCAGATGGAAAAAAGGAATTAGTCCCAGTTATGGCATTATATGGGGCTAATGCAGCGGGTAAGAGCAATGTTCTTCACGCGCTTCTTTTAATGAAAGAGATGATTTGTGGCAATTATGCAAAATTGCTGAAAGGAGAAAACCTGCCGCAAGAGCCGTTTGCGTTTATGGACACAAGCCTGGAACCGACCAGCTTTGAGATTATCTATTTTTATAAGGGGATTAAATATGCATACGGTTATTCCTTCAACCAATCTGGTATTTTGACGGAATATCTTTATCACTGGCCAAAGGGTCGGGAGGCACTCGTATTTTCCAGAGAAAAAGATACTTTTGAATTCCGTGAGAATATTCAAGAGCAAATGACACTGGCAAGCAGGACGGCGGAAAATCGCCTGTATTTGGTCAGTTCCAATGAATGGAATTGTGCCCAGACTGAAAAAGCGTATCAATGGTTTTTTGAAAAATTAAAGGGGATTACTGGCAGCGCAGAAGCTTTGGATATTACTTTGTCGGCAATTCAAAAAGGCGGAAGAAAGAAGCAGCTTATCCTTAGGGAGATGCTGTATGCAGATCTTGGGATTAAAGATGTACGGGTGATTGGTTCCAAAGAAAATTCAGAGATTGAGGCTGTACACAGATTAATTAGCGAGGAGGGAATAGAGACAGAATATTCTCTACGCATGGGACAGGAATCCATAGGAACACAGAAATTTTTTTCACGGATTGGGATGTGGATGGAAGCCTTGCAAAATGGTTCCGTACTGGTGGTAGATGAGATTGAGTCTAGTATGCATCCATTACTTACCCGGCATCTGATTGAAATGGTTCAGGATGCAGCAGTAAACACCAGCCATGCACAACTGATTTTTACCACACATGATACGGGATTCCTGGATCTTACTTTTTTAAGGCGTGATCAGATTTGGTTTGTAGAAAAAGACGAAAAGTCAATGGAGACGGATGTTTACGCCCTAACAGATTTTTCCCCAAGAAAGGGGGAAAATATTTCCAAAGGGTATCTGCAGGGACGATACGGAGCGATTCCATTTATCGTAGTCGATGAATAACATATTGGTTTACAGTTCTTCGAATTTGTGTAATATTCTACACAAATGAAGATGTATAGCTGTAAGATGGTTTTTCGCTGATAAGCAACTTCCTTTTGAAAAAGTAGTATGATATACTAGGTTTAGTCGATTTATCGCAAGAATAAAGAGCATTTTGAGGAATACTATTCCACAAAATTAATCATAGAAAGGAGTTTTTTATGGTTAATATTTATCTGCTTCCTGCTGATGAAGGTGAATTCATATGGGTTAGATATGGAGAAAATATGAATTATGCAAATATATTGATTGACGGCGGCACAAAGGACAGTGGTTCTGAGTACGCACAAATTATTGAATGGATTGAAAAAAATGGAGAAAATATAGAAGCTCTTGTATTTACTCATATAGATTATGACCATTTACAAGGCGCAGTTGACGGAATTAGCAAAGTATCGGCAGAAATTTTAAAGAAAGTTGTAAAACGAATATTATTTAATACATGCCGGGCTATTTCGCGTGAACAAAAGCAGATGTCATTAAAAACAGGATATGCAGAAGACCAGATAAAAGGAAGAAAGTTTACAGGAGGATATGGAATAGAAGATGCCATAACACTTATGGATTTACTAAAAGAAAAAGAAATAGCAGAGAGAGTGATAGATTATGTGGTTTCTGGTATGGAGCTAGAGTGGGATAAGGGGGCTTTCATAAAGATAATCAGTCCAGGAACAAAAGAGTTAGAGCGGTTTTTGAAAAAATGGGAACCTTATTGTAGAAACAAGAAAGTGACATCTTATACGACTCATTTTGATATGATAGAGAATGGTTTAGAAGAATTGATGAAAGCACGATTAGGAAGTGATTGTTCGGATAACAATAAGGCGTCTATAGCTTTTTTATTTGAGTACGAAGATATACGAATAGCTTTTTTGGCTGATGCAAGCTCGTCAGTATGTATAAAAGGGCTTAAAAAACTGAAAATAAATATGCCGTGTGATGTAGATATATTGAAGCTGTCACATCATGGCAGTAAATATAATACATCGGATTCTCTGATTAGAAATCTGAAAACGAATGTATTTTTACTTAGTACGAATGGAAATGGACAACATGTTCCTAATAAAGCAGTAATAGCACATTTGCTAAAAAATGCATGTAAAAACAAAGTGCAATTGGCATGTAATTATGATTGGTGGGAAACTACATATCATGGAAAATATTTTACAAATGAAGATAAAGAAAAATTTTTATATACAAATAAATTAGAACTATTGATGCTAGGTGAAAATGGCATAAAAGTGAAGGACGGATTAAATATATATGGAGAATGGTCAGTACAATGAGAAGATAAGTAAGTATGCTGTTCGGATTGCATTGAACAATCATAAAGAACTTAAGGGATCGGGGGTACTATTTTTGAGACAATCTGGGGAATCACCATTACTTTTTACTGCGGCACATGTATTATATCCAATTTTTCAGAATAGCAATAATACTCTTTTGTATTTAGGCTGTTCAGATTGCGATGGTAATCCCCATGAAATTGAGATTAATGTACATTGGGTGAAAGAGAAATCACAAGCAATTGCACAAGTAGGAGAAACATACATACATCCTAGATATGAAGAAAAAGAAACGGAGAAGAATGGAAAAAAGGAGTATAATTATGATGTAGCGATTGTTGTTTTACGCTGGGAAGAGTGGATGAGAAGCTTAGATTATTATGAATTAAAAGGCGAGAAAGTTGGCAATGATTTAAACGGATGGGGATTTCCGGAAGCGGCAGATAGTGAAACAAAAAAAGAACATGCTACTATTTTGTCCGGTAAGAAGGAAATATGTGGAAAAATCGAAAATACAGAAAAAGAAACGGGGAAATTTAGTGTTTATTATAATGCAGGAACTTGGGAAAGAAATGTTACAAGAGAAAATTATATGAGTTGTTTTTCCGGGTGTGGATTATTTCATTATGAAAATAATCGTATGCTTCTGAATGGTCTTATTTCATGTGAATTTGGAGATAGATCTGTAGGAACTATGTTTTGGGCAAGCTCATCCAACCTCTTGCTTGGGTTAATGGATTATTTCGGAGTGGAGCAAAATTATCCGTTATCCTTTGAATATTATAAGGAAATGACAATGAAAGAAATCCCTGAAATACGTAAGGAGGCAAGGCGATTCTTTTGCGATTGGTATGAAGAACTGACCGAGGATTATCATCTATTACCAGAGAATTTTAGTGATGATACGAGAATAGGGTTGCTATGTGAAAGCACTCGAAAGTTTTGTGATAATTTTTGGGTTGGACAGTTGAAAAAGTGCATACTTTTATATGGAATACAAAAGATTAAGCCAGATGAACTTACAGCGCCTTTTGTGAAAATTCTGAATCCATGCGGAGTGGATAATGTAAGACTAGTTTTTTTATGTACAGAAGAAAAAGCGGAAAGCGTAATAGGCAGTTTAATTGAAAAAGAATATTTTACTAAAAGTGGAGATATAAAGAATGGTACAATTTTCGTATTGAACGGGAAAGAAAATAATAGAAACTGTAACATAGTATTTAAAAGATTTGAGTGTAGACAAGTGGTATGCAGTATAATAGATGGATATTCTTCAATATCTACAAGAAAAATACAACATAAGACTTATAATTTATGTCAGGAAAATGAGGAAGAAGATTTCGATATTATAAGAGGAAAGCTAGCGAAATGTAATTTGGCTGCTCTTGGAATTGACAATATGATGTCTGTATTGAATCAGGGCAGAGTAGATAAGAAGTGTATGAAGAAGGAAATGGAAGGATTGTTGGAAAAAGTATGGGAAATTTAGACGGATTAGAAAAATGGATACAACAAGAGGTAGAAGATAATTTTCAACACAATAAATTTTATTACTTTACTCGTGAAATGAATGTAGGTTCATCGTGTTTAAAATCATACCGTTCCCACATATTCGTTCAAATATATCATACACAAAGAGAACTAGAGGATAACTGGAAAGAAGCAAATCATTATATCGCGTTAAAGTATCAATGTAAGTTGGAAGAAATAATTGAAAAAAGTAATTTTTATCTCTGTCTGTTTGTGAAAGGAAAAGTAAATCTGAAAATTAGAAATGAAATAGAAGGAAATTCTTTTTGTGCGAAGAAATATATTTTTGAAGAAAGCGGAGGAGATTTAGAGGATTGTTTACGTTGTGTAGAAAATAAAATTTTTCGTATTAATATTTCGGTCATTCCAAAACAATTCCCGCTGTTGGAAAGTATGGTGTTACAAAATTTCCGAGGATATGCCGGAAAGTTTACTGTAAATCTTCAAAATGTGCAAAAAAAAGCAGCTTCTTTTGTTGTTATCTTTGCTAAAAATGGAATCGGAAAAACTAGTTTCTTCGATGGTGTAGAATTTGCTTTAAAGGGGGAAGTAGGAAGAATTATTGATTTGGCTTTAAAGGATAAAAATGTAAAATACAGAGACGCCATATATCATAATCGTGATAACGCTGATAAAGACGCCTTTATATTAATGAAGTTAGATGATGGAAGGATAATAGAACGAAGAGTGTCAGATATTTCAGAAGAAAGAAATGATATGAGGGCTAATATACCTATACATGGAAAAGAGATTACTGGGACGCAAACAAATAAGGAAAAATGGGATCAAATTATTCTTCCTCATGATAAGATAGATAGTTTTATTTCAGCGAAATCAACAACTGCTCAATATAAAGAATGGGTAAAGAGTGTAGAACCACTGAAACAAGAAACAGAGGCATTTGAAAAATCTTATAGTGTATATAGGAAAGAGCAAAGAACGCATAACGAACTGAAAGATAGTTATGATGATATAGAAAAAAAATTGAAAGGACTTTCTGATCTGAAAAATTCAGTTAATAAAATTTATGAATTAATTAAACAATATAATAGTATGGTCTCAGATAAACATAGCCTATACTTTACAAAAGATGCAGACGTAGAACAGTATGATAAGTTATTAAATTGCATTAAAAGGAATATTAGAAGATTAGATGATAGGATGAAGTCTTTAGATAGCAATATTATTTTAGCTAGAGAAATATTGAACAAAGGAGTTTCTTCTTGTTACGAGGTTATTAAATCTGTCGATAAATTAAAAGAATCTTTGCAAGTTTTGGATAATAGAATACGACGAAGACGAGAATTGGATGTACTGTTAGAAGAAAATAGTGAAAATACTCTTGCAGTTAATAATAATCAAAAAGAACTAGAACTTCTTCAAAATATGGTAAATTATGGAATTGAAGAAATTCAAGATAAAAATAAAACATATTGTAACATAGGAAAAAAAATAAACGAATTAAAAGAAACTCTTGATTATTTTGAAACAGAACTTATGAAAGCTACAGAGACGGTTAATAAGTTAGAAGTGAAAAGGAGAAAGTTAAAAAATTCACAACTGACTTCAGATAAGTATGAGGAAGCACTAAAAAAGATAAAAGGAATAGAAAGAAATAA
>OFGQ01000397.1_pt1 | contig 36913 bp, 32 predicted proteins | sample 1521791 | NCBI WGS metagenome assembly OFGQ01 (sample SAMEA3504116, study PRJEB24116) | mouse gut metagenome | biome: mouse gut; feature: mouse-associated habitat; material: faeces | place: Denmark | collected 2011 | reverse complement strand
CAACTAATCTGGGTAAAAACGGTGATTTGGGATGTAGATAATCTAAAGAATAATACAAAGATCAAAGCAGCCATTCAGGCAGCTTATGAGGAAGGTCAGAGCAAGCTGAAGGGCAACGGCAAGTCCGTTCCTGCCCTCTCCGCTATCAAGACTCCCCTCCGTGACGGTGATCTGGAGAGACCGGATGATGAAGCTTACAAGAACGCCTACTTCATCAACGCCAACAGTGCAACGGCTCCTGGTATTGTGGATGCAGACAGACAGCCGATCCTGGAACGTTCCGAAGTGTACTCCGGTGTGTACGGCAGAGCCAGCATCAACCTGTACGCCTTCAACAGCAACGGCAACAAGGGTATCGCCTGCGGCCTGAACAATCTTCAGAAGATTCGCGACGGTGAACCTCTCGGAGGCAAGTCCAGAGCTGAGGACGACTTTGCAACAGCAGACGATGAGGATGATTTCCTCGACTAACCTGACAACCAATGCAGGTGGCGGCAATACCGCCGCTGCCTGCGACAATCTACAGAAAGAATGAGGTAAATATCATGGAATTTGCAAACAGTGTAGTAAATCTTATCGGTAACATCATATGCTTAGGTCTTCTCGTGACCTTCCTTGTAGGACTGATCTTCGGAATCAAGTTCATGATTCAGGCAAAAACGCAGGATCGTGAAGAGTATTTACGCAAGAAGGAAAAGGATGAGCTGGAACGCAAGGAAGCAGAGCTCAGATACCAGAAGATGCTGGAAGAGAGACGTTAAACAGATGGGAGGCGGCAGGCATGATCTGCCGCTTCTCTTTTCATGGAAAGGACAATGATGATGAAAGAAATGTCAATCGACTTAGAGACTTACAGCGACGTGAACATCACTAAGTGTGGTGCTTACAAGTACGCTGAGTCTGAAGAATTTGAGATACTGCTCTTCGGAGTCTCAGTGGATGGTAGACCCGTCACGGTCTATGACCTTGCCTGCGGCGACACCATCCCAGAAGAGATCCTTGCAGCATTATCTGATGAGAATGTAACCAAGTGGGCTTTCAATGCTTCCTTTGAACGCATCTGTCTATCCAATTGGCTGAAGAAGCATCGCCCGGAATATTACACCGGTTACAGTATCCCAGAAGATCCTGCCAGCCAGTATCTGGATCCGGCATCCTGGAAATGCACTATGATCTGGTCAGCCTATATGGGACTGCCGCTTTCGTTGGAAGGTGTCGGAGCCGTCCTGAAGCTGCAGGATCAAAAGCTGAAGGAAGGCAAAGACCTGATCCGCTACTTCTGCAGTCCCTGCAAACCGACCAAAAGCAATGGCGGACGCACCCGGAACCTTCCGGAACACGATCCGGAGAAGTGGTCACTCTTCAAATCCTACAATAAACGAGATGTGGAAGTAGAAATGGCGATACAGAAGCGCCTGTCCAAATATCCTGTCCCGGACTTCATCTGGGATGAATATCATCTCGATCAGGAAATCAACGACAGAGGTATCGCCCTGGATATGGATGTGGTGGAGAACGCCATCACCTTTGATGAACGTTCCAAAGCTGCCCTCTCCGAAACCATGCAAGATATCACCGGCGTGGAGAATCCGAACAGTGTGATGCAGATGAAAGCCTGGCTCTCTGAGAACGGTGTAGAAGCAGAATCTCTCGGAAAGAAGGATGTGGCAAAGTTGATCGATGATACTGACGGTCAGGTGGAAGAAGCACTCCGGCTCCGTCTGCAGCTGGCAAAATCATCCGTGAAGAAATACCAAGCTATGCAGAATGCTGTCTGCAGGGATGGCAGAGCCCACGGCATGTTCCAGTTCTACGGAGCCAACCGCTCCGGCAGATGGGCAGGCAGACTGATCCAATTACAGAACCTTCCGCAGAATCACATGCCGGATCTCGCAGAAGCCAGAGCCATTGTGAAAGCCGGCGATTACGATACACTGCAGTTGCTCTATGATGATATCCCGGACACGCTGTCACAGTTGATCCGGACAGCCTTCGTGCCCGGTCCCGGATACAAGTTCATTGTCAGTGACTTCTCCGCCATCGAAGCCAGAGTGCTGGCCCACCTTGCCGGTGAAACCTGGCGCTCCAAGGTATTTGCAGAAGGAAAAGATATCTACTGTGCCTCTGCCAGCCAGATGTTCGGCGTTCCGGTCGAAAAGCACGGTATCAACGGTCATCTCCGTCAGAAGGGCAAGATCGCAGAATTGGCTCTCGGATACGGTGGCAGCATTGGTGCTCTGAAGTCAATGGGAGCTTTGGAAATGGGACTGTCCGAAGAAGAACTGCAGCCGCTGGTAAACTCCTGGCGAAACTCCAATCCGATGATCACTGCCTTTTGGTGGGACATCGACCGTGCCGTCAAAACCACCATCACGCAGCGCATCCAGACGGAAGTGCGCGGGATCCGCTTCTTTTATAAAAGCGGCATGCTGTTCATCAAGCTTCCCTCAGGCCGCCTGCTCTCCTACGTGAAGCCACGCATCGGAGAAAACCAGTATGGCGGAGAGTCCGTCACCTACGAAGGAGTCGGATCAACAAAGAAATGGGAACGCATCGAATCTTACGGTCCGAAATTCGTAGAGAACATCGTCCAGGCCGTCAGCCGCGACATCCTCTGTTACGCTATGAAAACGCTCCGGCACTGCTTCATCGTCGGCCATGTTCATGATGAGCTGATCATCGAATGCAGTCCTGACGTTGACCTGAATGCGATCTGTAAGCAGATGGGCAAATCTCCAGACTGGATGCCGGACATCCTTCTCCGCGCCGACGGCTACGAAACCAGTTTTTATAAAAAAGACTAACACAAAAATAGCGGCTCCCGGTTCATCGCCGGAGGGCCGCATAATCTTTAGCTATCTTTCCCGCCTCTATGATATGGAGCTTTGTCTTTCCATATCACTCCATCTTTCGTATGATATCGTTGCTTATGACCAGAAACATCATTTTCAGCTCTGGTTGCTTTTTCTACTATATCAGCAACCTTAGCCGCAATATCAGTTTTGGGCGTACTTGTTGTTCCTCCCCCGCCAGGGCTAGGAGTACTCGACCCGCCGCCCTTATTGCGGCTTCCAGCAAAAGCTGATGCCAGTTCAATTCCTCCTACGATCACTGTTCCAGCTATCTCAATAGATTCTACCGGATGATTTACTATAAATCTCCCTACAGATTTAAGGCCTTTTACTAATCTATTCTCAGTTTTCGGCACCTTTGCATTTCCGGATGATTTTGAAGAGGCCGATGCTTTTGCAGTAGTCTTTTCCGTCCTCGTATTTTGAGAATTTGATTCCTGATTACCAGCTGATGACGGCGCTGACTGTTTTCTTTCCGTTTCTTTCGGCTTATCATCTTCAACAGCTGTTTTCTCACTATGCTCTGAAGATTCGAGCACAGCAATCGGATCACTCAGTTCAATAATCTTGCAAGGGACAATGTCTCCATCCCCGAAATCGTGGAACTCTTTCGTAACAGGATCATAGTACCAATTAGAAGGATTCTGCCAGCTACCCTTATGAGCTTCCAGATGCTCTTCTCTCGTAAGGAACTGAATGTTATTTGGATCACCTTGGTATTCAGGATACTCAGCAGCACTTTTCATGTGTTGCCCTTCAAACGCACGACCTTGATCGTCGTAAGCTTTCCCCTTATCTGGGTCAAGTATGTCCTGTTGCTGTTCCTTTGTCCAATCTCTTGTTCCTTTTCCTTCTTTAACTAATTCCTGCTCTCTTTCCCAGGCTTTTCGTATCGCTTTATTTCGTTCCTTTATGCTTGTTCTTGACATAGAATCACTCTCCTATCCCAAGCAAGTCATAAAGATCTTTTAATAAAGCAAAGAAGTCATCATACGTCAGATCATCATCCAGCTCTTTACTGTCATGATCATAAACATAAAACTTCTCTTCATTCTTCTTGAAAAGCACAGGTTCGCCGGAAGCTAATGCGCCAACAACAATATAATTATCATCGGGTCTGTCATTATCTTCTATGTCGATCAGCGGCTTATGCGCCACGCCGTACAACTGGACTCCAGCAGGTAAATAAAGATCTCCTCCATCGGAATATCGTAACCACTCTTTATACTTTACCGGAAGCAGGATATCGTTTTCTTTCTCAAACTTTTCAATCTGCTCCTCAGTAGCAGCTTCAAGGAAAGACATCCTACCCTGCTCTTTAATCTGATCAATAATCTCTTTTAATTCATCAGAAATCATTGCTGTCCTCCTCTAGATTCTTATAATAATTCATCTGGCCGGATCCAAGATCCTTAGGGATATATCTCTCTGCGAACTCTATGATACTTTTGAATCGTCCATAGCGCCATGTATCCTCGTTTGGCCAACCTTCAACCTTATCTATCAGTTCTTCCTTTCGATAGAACATAATTTCCCAATGATAACCATCTATCATTGCCCTGCCGTGGTCATCCGTATCATAACAGAACAGCTCTGTCATGATAGGATCAATTATATATTCTGCATCATCTGCCTTGATGAACAATACAGCCCCATCCTTGCAGTCCGTATTGTTTTGGTATCGGATTACTCCAGACTTCTCAATACTGACATCATATTGATATCCCAAGTATGGATTATTATGAATCTCCACTCGATCAACCAGGCGCAGTAAAGTGTGACGCTTCATTCTTTGATTATAGTTTTTCAGAATGTGTTCTCTGAACGCTTCTGGCACTGGAATATTATAACGATCAACATAATTGAAGAAAGCATCATTCCAAAAGTATGTCCCGTCAGAATACAGATTCCCATATCCTATCGTCTTTTCCGGATTGATTTCATCCTTGATGATCCCTGGACAAGCCAGAATGCAGTGGGTCCTCAGATATCCCATTATCTTCCCCTTCATAGGATCCGGTATATCTGAAACCAGATCCTTCAGATGCGGAAGTGATTCGTCACCATGTTCAAATGAATATTTGACCTGTATATGTTCGTGCTTCATACATATCACCTGAATGAGCTCATGTTTTCTGGAATCATGCCTTCTTCCTGGTATCGTAGAAAAATATAGAATAGCAGATGACAAGCCATAACATCCACCTTCTTTTCCGTTTCTGTAGTCTTCCAGCAATGGCTACAGTTCTCTACAACGATCCTCCCATCTTCAAGCATCTGATCATAATCGACAGATACAGGTATGCGCTTGGTAACAAGCTTCTTTTTCCCGGAAGACATCTTCTTCAGTTTTTCATGTATTTCCGGCTCAGCGAAACAATCTCTTTGAATCGTAATCATGCCGTCAAGTATACGATCCTCGTTGCAATAATCCGGATCATTCAGATTAAAGCCGCCGTATTCATATATGACGGTATTCTCATCCTCTAGAACTTTTCGCGCATAAGCACCAATTCCTAAGCTCATGTTACCCTTTCAACGATATCGATAGTTCCCCGCCGAACGTCCCTGTCGTAAATCTATCATCCATAAGGATTGCTTCCTTACTGACCTTATATTCAAATGGGAACAGATACACAGAATTCTCCAGATCCAGCAGAGAGTAATATCCCGCATCGTCAATCTTCATCATTGCATACAGCAGGAAATTCACGATCTCCGCCTTTGAAAACTCATGTTTCTTTATGGAATATACACCGGTCTTCTCACTATCCAGTGCTTCCAGCGCCTTCAGCGTTGAGATTAGTTTATCGCTGGAATGATAAAGTGTGGACCTCTCTCCCCATTCATCAAACAGCTTCTGCTTGATCTGCTTTGTCGTAATGGTCTCTTCAAATTCTCCGATCTTCCCGATCAGGCGGCACATATCCTGGAACACCGGATAAGCAGCAAGCATCATGCACCAATGCACCGGCAGCGCATAGTCTGAATCCTTTTGAAACAAACGCAGAGCTTCATCTCTGAGAGCCGCCGTATAATCATTTTCATAAACCCAAATATTCATCAGGATTTCTCTGGTTTTTCGCAAAACCGTAGGACTCCCGATTTCAAAGCTCAGATATTCGTTAAGTTTCTCCTTAATCTGATTATCATCCAAACCTTCCGCATATAGTCGAACTACTTCATTCAACCAGGGAAGCTTCAGATTCCTTGATAGCCCTACCATCTTAGCCATTATTATCCACCGCCTTTATCTTAATGAACGGCACGATCACCTCATCAATGGTGATGCCGCCGTGATTCATAACCTCTTCACCCTTCGCATCAAAGGAACCGCCGATCCCACAGATCAAATAATCGAACTGCTTATCAAGGTAATACTTCGGGTATTCAATCAGCCCCGGGTATTTCTCCATAATCGCGGACTTGTCCGCAAAATCTTTCAGCACCACCATCCTGTGGCTCTTTGTCTCCGTCTCCACACCGGTCTTCATCAGTTTTCCCATACCGGTGCATGGAGTATTTCCGTGATCTGCACTGATATAAACATCAAATCCTGCTTTCAGCATCCTCCGGACAGTTCCGATCAGTTTCCCCTGCTTAGCCAGCAGCATGATGTCGTTATACATTCCGGTGCGTCCCTGCAGCTGCCCATGAACCATATCGTCTACATCATTGACGATAATCGCTGCACAGGAAACCGCCGCTCCGAATTCGGCATCATAGCCTCTCTCGTACCCAATCTGAGCATCTGCAAATCCTAGGCTCCGGGCACATTCCGTAAACTCTTTCTTCTCCTTGCTCTGACTCCATGGATTCTCTAGCTCCCTCGGGAACTTATTGGAAAGAAGACACTGTCTCGAAACTGACGTAACCGTCGGAATCATCGCCATTGCATGAGCCTGATCATATTTGATCCCATCAAACGATTTGGACAGGATCTTCCAGTCGACTTCAGACATACCATCCATAACGATAAGGACAAACTTCTTACTGTGATAATGCATGTAATCCATTGCCCGGCTCACAAGCACCGGCGTGTCCTCTGCCATTTCCGCAGACAGTTTTCCGAAATCCTTCAGAACAAAATCAATAAATGGTCTGCATGTCTCTTCGATATCCACAGGTATCCCGTATTGCTCAGCCAGCACATGAATACCTGCCTTCTTCTCTGCCACAGCAAACCAATCCCAGTAGGTTACAGCCTCATCTGATGCAGTTTTCAGTTCTGTGCAAAGGCTGTCCACATACTTCTTGATGTTTACTTTTCCTCTTACAGAATCCCGCAGAAAATCTTTTGTCGCACCATAGGCGGTCAGATCTGCAAAGTTCTTCCGGTAAGCCATTGTAAGCAGATTATAATCCAGCTCCGGATCTTCCTTAAGCGCCATCGCATTCAGCTTTGGAAACAGCCTGCCAGTGCTGATCTTTGTCGTCCGAAAGCTCTTCTGCACATCATAAGGAATATATGTCCCCGGCCTCGCAATCATCAGAATCTTTTCGGTGCCATCCTTTACCTGTCCTTCGATTTTAGTGCGATAGAGAAGATCGTTCTCATAACGGATGACCGAAAATCCATGATCGGTAAAGTACCGGCTATATTCAGTTTTCTCTTCCAGTCCGTCCTCATCGATCAGCAGCACATTGTTCTCATACTCCGCTGACGATATCTCATAAACGTAGGCTCCAAACATCTCCCTACGCCTCCAATCTGACAAGTAATGATAGACGAAAATCAGGGTAGACCTGTTTTCCCTTTGCAAAGCTTCGTTCGATTTCTTCCTTCTCCCGCTCCAATCTCAGCAGACGGGACTTCCGGATGTTTTCGATCCCGATATGATCTGCAGCCTCAGTCCTCAGTTGCAGTGCGTACATGTATTTGTTATAGGATTCCTGATTTTTCTGCAGCTGTTTCTCTCGCAGATCCACAAAAGTATCATAGGCAAAATCCATGCTCATCTTTTCCAGAATCGCGTAATCATCTGATGTCAGGTTCTCTACTTCCCTAACAGTCAGCCTTGAATTGGCATCCAGGAACTGTTCCATAATCCGCTTGCCGGCCATCGGTCTCAGTACAAAATCCTTATTTACAAAGATCGGCACAAAACGCTTGCTGTTCTCTTCATCGGAAATGGAGAGCTCCCAAAGCATAAAGTAACCTTCTTCATTTGGGAAGTTCTTTATGCCCACAGATAATATCGGAGACATACGATCCTGGATAATATCGGTCTTCAAATGTCTCGTGATTTCGGAATCTGTCATGCCGATCCGGTCAATCAGCGTAGACTCCTGTCCCTGCCAGCCATTGTAATAAGCAAGCATCAATCTCAGTGCAGCATCTACATCGAAATCAGATTCCTGCCCTACCAGCTCCTGCAGATCCTTCTCTTCCCGGATGATCTCTTTATACTGGTTGGAATTCTTCAGCTGCTGCCTCATCTCAGACTCGATAGGCTTTAGGCTCTCTTCCAACTTATATGGCTTTGCGATCGTATTCATATAGGCATCCGTGAAATCGCATTCTGCAACTTCACTATCCAAAACGTCCGAATACTTATCTACGCCCATCTCTGCAAGAATTACAGACAGCTTCTCTTCCAGCACTTCCCTGACGCGGTTCTCTACTGTATCGGTGATGATGAAATTGTAGATGTGCACATCCCTCTTCTGCCCGATACGATCTGCACGACCACATCTCTGCTCGATCTTCATCGGATTCCACGGCAAATCATAATTGATGATAATATTAGAGAACTGCAAGTTCAGACCTTCTCCGCCGGCATCTGTCGAAATGAAGATGCTTGTCTTCTCCCGGAATTCCCGGAGTGCTTCATTTCGCTCTTCAATGCTCATACCGCCATTCAATATCGATACGGTATAACCTTTGTTTTCAAGCAGCTGCTGCAGATATGCCTGTGTTGCAACAAACTCGGTAAAGACGATGATCTTCTGATCCTGTTCCGAGTTTAGTATGGAATCGATCGTATCTGTTAGTGTCTCCACCTTCACATCAGGGTGCTGGAACTCTGCCTGCTTTGCCACAGAAATAATTAGTTCCAGTTCCTGGATCTCTTCTTCCATGTCAAGGGAAATGGCTTCCAGCGCATCCTCAACGCCATCTTCAATATCAAGCTCATCCAGATCCTCTTCTGTAAGATTGCCCAGATGTGTGCTCTGTGTCTTAAGCACCTGCAGACGGCGCTCCAAGCTCTGCCGGATCGCTGCCGTACTGCTTGTCACCATACGCTGCATGATGATCAGCAGGAAGATCAGACACATGTTCTTTTTCCGATTTCGCAGTGCCTTGTTATATGTCTTTGAAACATATTCTGTGACCAGCTCATACAACTCCCGCTGCATCGAATGCCGCTCATCCCAGTTCAGTGTCACCAGATGAGTGATCCGGTTCTTGAATAGCAGATTTCCGCTGTTATCGATTGCCTCTCTCTTCTCCGTCCGGATAAGATATGGAGCCACCTGATCCTTTACGATCGATTTTGCATTCGGGAATGCTTCCGCATCCAGTAATCGTACAAGCCGCAGGAATGGCTCCGTTTTGCCGTTATGCGGCGTAGCGGACAATAGCAGCAGATACGGGCTTGCCTGTGAGAGCAAACGTCCAAGCTTATAGCGAGCAACCTCACCTGTGGAGCCTGCCACCCTGTGGGCCTCATCTATGATTACAAGATCCCAGCCGCTGTTGATAATAGAATAAATACGCTCTTCGTTATACTTTTCAACCTTCTCATCAGTCCATCCTGCATGCTTCTCGATCGGCTTGATGGAATCCATCGGTGAAATCACCTGATCATACTGGCCGTAAACATCATCATTATCCGTCAGTCTGCGGATCGTATCATAATCAGACGGCAGGATCACATTGAACTTCTCATGGAACTTTTCCTGCATTTCTGCCGCCCACTGAGTCACAAGGCCTGTCGGGCATACGACAAGAACACGCTTTACCAGCCCCCTTGTTTTAAGCTCTTTGATGACCATGCCGGCTTCGATTGTCTTACCAAGACCAACCTCATCAGCCAGTATGTACCGGATCGTATTACTCTCCATTGCCCTGTTCAGAACATGGAGCTGATGCGGCAGCGGAATTACGCCGCTGGCCAATGATGAAAGTAATCCTCCGGCAGTCTCATTCTTGATCTTGGAGAGCAGCGTCACATACCGCAAATAATTCTCATCATAGGTATTCGTCCCACCGTCTTCCTTCAGCTGATCCGCAGTAACCTTGTACACGGTGCCGGTGGCAGGATTAAACACCCGAAAGGATGTGTATCCCCAGGCTTCAATTTTCTCTAATATCTGTACACTTGCGCTGTTTACTGTATCAAACGCAAATTTCCCTGTTTCCAGCACCGTATCACTCCTTCAATAATCATACACGGCTAAGACTGATGTCGTAGTACATGAGGATGTTCGGATCCTCTTGGACCGTTTGATCCGGCAAACGCTCCGCCATATCTACGATTGCCTGATAATTTTTATCCTTCCAAAGTCGTGCGAAACCTACACGAATTGCTTCAGATCTGAAAAGTTTCAGCTTGCCCTTTGAAGCAAGGTATCCCTCAAATTCCTTCCAAAGTCTCTTTTCGCGGAGTTTTGCAACATCGCCCTCTTTACGAACATCCGGAATATACCAATGACCTTTCTCATCTTGGAGAAAATTTTCCTCTAAAAGTGTCTGTAGTTCGGGAATATCTTCATATTTGTCAACCGCTTTCACTTCTTGCATAAACTTCGGTTGTAAGGAAGAATATGTCTGAGGCTCACTAAGCTGTTGATATAACCACGCGATTGCAGTTTTTTCATTTGTAACAAATAAGCTGAACTGTATTGGCTCTACGTCCATCTTTATTCTTGCAGTATCGTATTCATTAACTTGATCTGCCAGAAAATACATATCATCACGTTTCAAATATTTTTCTTCCAAACCCCTATAAAAATCTGTAGAGCTGATTGGAACGGGAATTCCATTCATAATATGATAAGCAACCATTCTGTCATACAGCAAATAGTCTTGTCGTTCTGATACAATATCAATTTTCCCATTATTATCAGCATCCACAACAACAGGAAGGTTAGACAAATGCTGATTCACAAATGCCCATGCAGTCTGCTCTGTTCCCGCCAACTCATAAAACTCTTTCTTGAAACTATCCTTAGGCTTATATGCTGAAATAACAAGATCTTGCTTTACGGCGCTATATGTTGTGACCTGCTTAAAACTACTATGCCCTTTGTTTAGTGTCCTTATGTCAGCAACAACGAAGCCCGCTCTTTGTAATGAGTGCTGAATGGCATTCCATACTGAATTCTTGGAATTGTGAAATTCTATCGTTATCCACCTATTGGGTTTAAGTATCCTATAGAAATTTTCAAAACACCTTTCCATTAATTCCTGATATTGAACAAGCTGCTTACCATGTGACAGATTGATAATCGCCTCCGACTTATTATTTGTTTCAACTCCAAGCCATGATTCCCAAATACAATTCAATTCAGAATAGCTCAGATTATCTCCAAAAGGCGGATCAGTAAATATATAATCAATGCTATTTTCTGGAATTTGAGGCAAATCCGTTGATGATTGTGTCGATATACAAACATCTTCTAAGGAGTACTGATTTCTGACTTTCTGCAATTCAAAAGAATCCTCTAAAGCACTAATCATATTCAATTCCTTGACCAGGGACGGAATATACAATGTTCCAGACATTGGACCGCCACCGGCTCCCCAGCATCCATTCATATATGTGAATCTGTATAGCTTGGTCATTTGATTAGCCACTTTTGTTATGGCAAACATAAGATGATCATCAGGCGTTATCAATGACCGAGCACAGGACAGTGTTATTAGATTCCTTCTTGTGTAAAAATGATGGACATGAGTAATTCCTGCCGGATCATTTCTACGTGCTTCTCCTCCTTCAATCATTCTATTATTCGGCACCCAAGTTTCTATTTTTGTTTCAAATATTCTATCTAATAAAGCAATGTCTTCAGCATCAGGAACCTTTTCGAATCTTTTTCCTTGTGCAGTATAACTAATTCTTACTGGTGCAGTCTTATTCTGAGTAACGACCTCCCCCAGTACATCATCAAAGAAAGAATGCTTCGCATGCTCACAATCTTTCTTTTTGAGCTTCATTCCACATGATGGACAATTAAATTCAGACAGGACCTTTCCTTTTTCGTAATCGACTGCACTATTCCAAAAGGTAAGTTCATTGCCACAATGAGGGCAAATAAAAACATCTGACCACACTGTGTAATTCATGTTTCCTTTTATATAATTCCCTGTTATGTCTTTAATGCGATTTCCCTTTCCATCCGTATGATACGTTTCATACATCCAACTACATTTTTCTCGGAGTTGGTTTAGAATCTGATCAATCCGCGATGTTGCAGTCTCATAATCTATAGAACTATTAAAATTGCGAGCAAAGAAAGTTGCTGCTACCGCCAAGTCTGAAATAATAGCTTTACGCTTACCCACTTCTGCGTATGGCAGTTCCTGAAGCAAGGCAAAAGTGGATTCATCTTGTTTACCACATGCCTGGGCCGCCACTCCGGTCATTCCAGTACCACAAAAACCATCGAAAATCAAATCTCCCGGCTTTGTATAATGATAAATATATCTCATAATGGCCTTATGAGGGACTTTTGTATGATAAGGATGCATCTTATATATTGGATCATATTTGCCTTCACTAACATCAGCAGCAAACGGCTCTCTATGATAATCATCGGTTGCCTCGTCATACGGTGTCCCATTTTCGGCAATAAACTCTTGTATAAATGGGTTCGGGCAAGCCGTATAGAAAGGCGCATCTGAAAGCGCGATGATGTCTTCATCGTCTGCTATCGGGAATCCTTCTATCTCTCTCACCTTATCAAGATCAGCTTTTGTCAGTTTTCTTGATTCCATAATCAAACCTCACTTTCCTTGCGCTTCACGACGATACGAAGCTTGCCGGTATCCTTGCCCTTCGTGTATCCGGCAACGATATCACTTATCTTCGCCTTGAAGGAACTTTCATCCATCGGCGGCAATTCTTCCAGCTGATGCATAAGATCTTCCATCTCGATAACCACTGGTTCAAATCCCTTCAACAAGGCATTGATGCTGTTGACGAAGAAATCATCCACCTTCTTCGAAAGCATGCCGGAAGAAACGAAATCATCAATGGCTTTTGCTTCCTGTGCCTTCAGGAATTTCTTCTGATTCAGAATAATCGGATCTGAAAGTGTATCCAGCAGCATCTTGGTCCATTCAGCTACCATCAAATCGATGCGATCTTCCATCTGCTCCATCTGACCAGCAACATTCCTTGCCTTATCCTCCAAGCTGAAACGGCAGTGCGGGCAAATCGGACTGCTCTTCAGATCCTGAGGTGTCAAACTGTAGCACACCTTCAGCTCTGCCATGCTCTGCTCCAGTTCTGAAAGCTTCGCACCGGACAGGATTTCAATTCCTTTCAACTTTCTCAGATTACTGAGAGCCTGGCCTTCCTGAATCTTTCCGCGACGCTTCGCGTCATCGATACCCAGTCTCTTTTTCTTATGTTCCTCAAAATAGATATCGATGTATTTCTCTTTGATCTTATCCAGCTTTGCTACAACCTTTCCGGCTGCAACATCTCCGGCCACACCGTCCATGATGCTGTCGCGGATCTCTCTGAACTCTGCTTTGCCATCTTCAATAGCGGACTTCATGCCGCTTCCAAGATTGATAAACTCGATGGAGGAAATATACGTAACCACGTCCTGGCATTCTGTCTTGAATGTGATATACTCCGGAATCCGCTTCAAAAGCTCAATCTGCTTTCCAAGCTCATCGATCTGCTCTGAAGTAAGACTGAAGTTGTTAAGCTTCGCCGGCGTATTGAATTTGGCAGAATAATTTGCAAACTCATCCTTCACAGCATTAGCGGCTTTTCGCATCATGCTTACCTGCTGCTGATTTGCCAAAGGCTCTCCCCAAAGTTCGAATCCTTCTGTAAGTCTGCGCTCCGCGACCACTGCACTGTTTGTATATTCTTTCGCCTTCTGAAGAAGCTCTGTAACCCCCTTCTCTCGATCATTCGGGTTATCCATAAGCGCCGGATTGATTTCCAGAACTTCAAACAGCTTCTTAAGTTCCGCCATAGATATCTGAGCCGGTCTGGACAGATATTTGAATTCATACAGATCCAGTACACTTGTCTTCGGTACTTTATCCAAGGTGGAAGCCGTAATAGTACTTCCATCCTTCAATGTAATAACTGCATGCCCTGCATAAACCAGTGACAGGAAGATAATCGGTGTAAACAGGAAGTTGATTCTGAATTCCTTATCCTCGAACATATTGTCATTGGCAGGCTGAAAGATATCGGAATAATTGAGCACGCCCTGCGGCTGCAGCTTCTTGATCATGTCGATGTAGTACGAAGCATACTTGGATCCTTCCGGGCGGATCTTGTCGCCATCCAGAAGGCCGAAGCTCTGCAGCATAAGTGTTGCCTGCTGATTCTTCCTGCCGGCAAAATAATCGAACGCTGCCCGGACATTCTCCGCCTGATTCTTTCTGGTAATCTTGGTCTTCATGACCGGGAATCCCGGATAAATCGTTCCAAAATATTCATCCAGGCAAATGGAGGATGCCAGATCAATGGTATCCTTGAATGTCAAATCCCGGTTGTACTTGCCCTTCAACACTTCGATCAACTGCCTCATATGGCACTTGTAAGTAACATTGAAGCAAGTATTCTTATTCTCGCTGAGGTACTTGATGAGCTTCTTCCTGAGGATCGTAGCCTTGCCTAGGTATGCATCTTTATCCTTACCCTCACTGATATCCGCCTGAGCGTTTGCAGCAGCATACAGACGAAGATCCTCTTTAAAGTCATCGTTCCCACGGAAATAGAAATAGACTTCGTCATCCAGATTATGAGTATCAGCGCTCACATCTCCGAACGGCGGCATGATGTGGATATAGAAATCTCTTTCCGGCTGAGCTGTGCTTCTCTCTCCCGGCAGACCCATGAACAGATAACCTTCACGGAAGATATTGTGAGAATCCCAGTTCAGATCATACTGATAAATCTTGAAGCCATTTACATACTCTTTCGCATCCCATTCCAGGCATCCGTAAACCACGGTATAGAAGTAACGGTTCAGTTCGCTCTCCGCCATCATGGAAGCTTTCTGTTTGATGCGCTCATCATAGTCAACGACTTTATCCACATCGATGTAATATTGGTTATTGGACTCATTATGGATGATGAACTGGCCGGAAACCGTCTTCATGATTTCCTTCAGTGTAGCGTTCACTGCCCCCAGCAGGAAATCTGCATCCTGCTCCGGCATTGGCAGATACAGGCAAAGATCATCCTTCAGGTTTTCTGCCGTAAGACCGAACTGCACATCCAGTCCATTGGTAGTAAGCCTGTGTACGCTAAGAGCATAGATGATCTGCTTCGCCATAGGCTTATAAGCAGCCTTTGCAAAGGACCGGTCTATGATCTCTTCCAGCTGTCCGCTGGCACCAACAACGCGGCTGATGGTCACATCACTCTTCAGCAGACCATTGGATTTAATCGCCGGCCAGTAATCATCAAAAGAGATAACGCCAGGCGCATCCTCCGGAACTTGCTCATCAAAAATATCCTTGATCGTCATGGAGATATTCTTCAGGATATGTCTGTTCTCAATGACGTAGATCTTATTAAACACATCAATGTATGACGGATGGATCGGGAACAGATCCACGAAATCCTCCATTTTGGAAGACATGCCCCCATACAGCCCTGAGAACTTCTCCAGATGCTGCCGAATCATGGCCTTTTGCTCCGGTGTCTTCTTCAGGATACGTTCTGATACAACGTATGCGGTTGCTTCTTTTGTGATAATGATCTGTGTAAAACGATCGCCTACCTTCTTCAGCGTCTCACTGACGAAGCTGAATCGCGGATTATCAAACACCTTTTCCTGCACGCCACAGATCAAACGGATCCTTGACTTGGAACACATCTCAGCCATTGACTGAAGGAATGCCAGATCCAGAACGATCTGTCTCTCATCACGGGATGTCAGATAGGAAAGCAGCTCATCGATAACAATCATGTATCCCTTATCTGGATACTTCGACTGGAACGCCTGCATCACTTCCTTGATTAGGCGGGCATTATCGCGGACATTATTCAGATCCGGCACAGTATAATCAATGCCCCGGTTCGCAAAGTCATCCTCGATCTCGGCCAAGATCACTTCACGGAGCGGCATTGTAAGGCCATCCACTTTCAATCTCAGTACTTCAAACTTGCCGGCAATGATCTCCATATCCTTTGCAAATCTCTTATTCTGAGCAAACTCAAGATTCTCTTCGTCTGTAGCAATCGCTGCAATGACAGACATAAGGTGAGATTTACCAGTACCGTAGTTACCAACGATCATGACTGCCTTGTTGTCTACGACTTCTTCCATCTGCAGCTGGTCAATGACGGTAGCCTTGATGCTCTCAGCCATGTTATCGGACATAACATATGTCTGCACCATGTCCTGAGCGACTTTCTTGTCCGCCGTCTCCAACAGCTGGATCGTGGACTCAATCGGCTTAAAGCTGATCAATTCTGAATACTTCATTTGCGCTTCCTCCTATTTCACGAACGTAATGTCGTAATCTGCTATGTTAAAAACCTTGTAATCCGGATATCCTTCTTCCGCGTATACCAGTTTTCCATCCTCAAATCTGCCAGGCCAGATCACACTGTATCTCTTTCTCTTTCTGGCTGCGATCAGGATCTTCAAAACATCGACCTTATAATCCGGATTGAACATTACGTCAATGTCCTTTATCGTCACACCGTCCGGATATTTGTCCAGGACAGCGTTAAAGATCTGTTCCAGTTTCATACTCCGCCGGTTCGGTTTACATGCCAGAAGCCCCTCTGCCAGCTCCTTGCTGACCGACTTCGGCTCCAACATCTTCTGTATCGCCTTCATGTACACCAGCAGTCTGGAGAGCATCGCTTCCTCATCGGCCACCTGATGAAACTCTATGATGGTTCCCATAAGCACGCTCCTATTCTTCCGTAATCGTCTTTTCCTTTATGTGATAGGCAATCCCTCTCGCTTCGCAGAAGTTTACAACCTCCTGAGCCTTCTCATTGTAAAAATGTTTATGCTCCGGATATCCCTTCGTTACTTCTGTGCAGTAATTGGTTCTTCCAAAAATAATCTTATCCGCAAAAGAAACAGCCTCAAGTAATTCATTTAAGTTCTGATCTATCTGGTTAGGCGTTGGATAAGGCTCTATGCTAACCCACGTTCTCCTGCCTGCATTGTGTAATGCCTCTAATGCTTCAAGCCGTTGTTGACAAGTCGCTGCATGTGGTTCTTTTTTTATGCGATATTCTTCATCCAATGTGATTAGCGTTATGCCATATTCATTTTCCATAGGAAAACGCTGCCTATCTGCAAGTGCGATCGGTAATATCCCTTTCGTCAGCACCGTACATCTGATGCCCGACTGGTTCAGCAGTTCAATAGCATTCAAGCTCATATTACAAATCTCATCATATTCAAACATGAAAGGATCTGTTGAAAAGCACAGCTGAACAGATTGGATTTTGTCCTTCAATTTAGGGATCTCCCTTCTAAGAAGAGCCAGCGTGTTTTGAACCAGTTTCGGTTTAAGCCAATCATCATAGTCTTTAACTTGTCCAAAACGTTTCTTTTGCTGGAATGCATAGCAGGGGTATAAACAGCCATGAGCACAGCCCAAGACGTGGTTCATAGTATAATCACCGTATTCCACACCCGTTTCATATAGCATGGTCTTACGTTGAATATAACCTGCTACTTGTTTCATCGTCTTCAATATCCTTTCGTAAATGTTATAACGTTCCTGTTTTTACCCATCCTGGGATCAAATTCTTTTGATTCTTTAGCACCGTATGTGTTTTTTAGGCCTCTTTTAATGTCGTTCCTATATCCGTCTGATGGGAATATCGGATGAACATCAAGCGCTGCCCATATATCATCAACAAACAGCTTTTTTCCAGCAAACGTCTTCTGCATGTAATATACAATGTCATCGACATCATAACAGTTCTCATCCGTATGAGTTTTTACGCCACCCAAGAACATATCCAACTCTAACTGTCCTGTCTCCTTGACCATCTTTGTTGAGGAATGATCATTGAATGTTTTCCAAGCTTTTGTTTTATAAAGCTGGAATCCCACAGGGTTGCTTGTGCAATGGATCAGATTATACATCTGAGAATTTTGTGTGTTATAAAACGGAAATGCCGAAACATAATATCTACGCTTTCCTTTCAGCACATTTATTATGTGTTCTACACGTTCCTGGTAAGCATCCTTGTTGCTTCCAAACGGCACCAATTCACCAAAATCTGCAAGGTATGTCGACTCATACTTTTTCTTGGTATCGTTTTTCTTGACCTGCGTTATGGCTCTAACTGGATCAGAAACCATATGATTTATCATCACTTCTCCCCAGTATCTGAAAAAAGGGGCCAACGCTTCCCAGTCTATGGATGCATCATACGGATCATAAAGCAGGAAATAATGCAAATGATTCTCTGGGTCCAGCTTCGCGCCAATGTCCTTTAGTAGAGCATTTCCATCTTCTTTGGTTGTTACAATATGGAAATTGCTTTTCTCTTCCGGCAAATTCTCATTGAGCAGGTCAATTTTTGCCGGATTATAGTCATTGAAATATATGAACACCTGCTTATGAGGATACTGGCCTGCCACGCTTCTCAAAACATTAGCCACTCTAATCGGCGTCCCTTTTACGATTTTCCCATTTTCATCGTAATAAAGGCCGCTATTACACATGCAATCAATAAATATGAGTCCATTGCATGTTGGTGTATTCATTAATTTCTGAGACCAGTCCGTAATATATGCTTCAACCAATTCAAATTTCTTTACGGTGTGCGGGCTAGCCTTGCTTATCAGTTCGTCGTTGTTACTGCTCGCCACTTTCTTCACCTTCTTCCGGAATCAGATCCATGATGTCGCCGATATTGCATTCAAGCGCTTTGCACACTTTCATAAGGACTTCCATACTCACGGTCTCACCCTTGGACAATTTTGTGACAGAAGTCCAGCTGATTCCGGCCTGTGCCTGAAGATCTTTCTTCTTCATATCTTTGTCTATAAGCAGTTTCCAAAGCTTCTTGTAACTTACTTCCATAGCAATCCTCTCGGTTCCATTCTCAGAACTCATATATCATCAGGTGACTGTGCACATTTATACAGTCTCAATTATACCACCACCCCCATAAAACCACAAGTAAAAAACTCCATACACGCGGGAATACACACCGCTTTTAATTGAATTCTCTCCGTTTTCGTGCTATAATGCATTTTGTATAATTGTGTCCAGAGGGCACATCTTCGAAAAGAGGTGTCTATCCATGAGCAAAGCTCAGAATGAGATTGAAGAATTCATATACAAAATCTGTTACCGTCCCATCTGGGAATCGGTAAATAATTATATAGCAGTACATCCAACAGCACTGAATCTCAGCATGTCACGCATCAAATATCCCGATACTGCTCTGCTTCTTGATATGCTTCTGGAATATGCCACTCATATCCGTATCGATGAAGATTCCCTTTTCTTCGATGCCATACTTAGCTGTACCATAGAACTTCAGCAATTTGATGAATATCGCGGAAAAATGTCCGGAGAAACATCGCAGTGGTTGATTGCTTCCTGCGAAGCCGTCATTACAGATAAGCTGGATTCTCTGAAGGTTTCATCCGTAAAGCCCTGGAGCAGGGATTCAAAGCCCTCCGGGAATGGCATTGCAGCTTCCAAGAGCATAGTCCCTATTATCGCTCGTAAGGATCTTGATAAAGAAGCTACGGCTTTTCTGGAAAAGTATTATCCGGAAGCCTTAGTTGAGCCGATGCGCGTTCCTATTGAAGATATCGCTAAAGAGAAACTTCATCTGAATGTTGTACAGGGATATCGGATCACCGACGACTTCAGCATATTCGGCCAGATCTGCTTCTCTCCGGGTAAAGTAAAAATATACGATCTATTCAAAACTTCAGAGAAGGAAGAAGAAGTGCCCAGAGGCACAATACTGATCGACGCCTATACCTACTGGCAGCGTAACAGCGGCTGCGTAAACAACACCATCGCACACGAAGTCTATCATTGGCATCGTCACAGACTATATGCAGCGATAAAATCCATTCTCCGGAATGAAAGATTCATTGCTTGCCGCTGCCCCGCTGACATGGTATATCCCATTGAAAGTGAAGAATGGACTGATGAACAGCGTATGGAATGGCAAGCCAACAACTTGGCTCCCCGCATCCTTATGCCAATCGAAACTTTTAAGATTAAAGTTGATCAGCTGTATCAGCAATACAGCTATGAGGATACGCCGCTGAAGTTGGAAGTGCTCACCTGCATTGCCGATGATCTCGCAAGCTTCTATGGTGTATCAAGGCAGTCTGCCCTCATTCGCATGACAGAGACCGGTTATCCTGAAGCAAAGTCTGTACTGCAAGCCATAAACGAAAAAGAATGGCATTCATACGTCAGTCTCGAAGACGTTTTCTATGAGTACAGCACCAATGGCGATTTCCGCAAGCTCATTGACTCCGGCAGATTCAAATATGTTGATGGATATGTTGTCATCAGCGACGAAAAGTATATCGCTGCTGATGAAACCGGAAAGGCAACTCTTACCGAGTATGCCTGGGACAATCTCGATGAATGCACCTTGTCCTTTGGCTGGCAGCGGATACGTCGCGCATCCGCAAAAGAAGTTCTTCCTGAGATCATATTCCATCGCGAAAATGATGAACAGGACATATCCAAATATGATGCTGATCATAATACTGCAGTCTTACGGTTGTCGGAGGATCTTCAGCGCAGAAATAAGAACTTTGAGGAGAACGAGAAAATACATTTGCTCTCTACTGCAAACAAGAACTGTTGGGAATATATCTTTGAAGTCATCAACATCAAAGGTATCAGCAAAGCTCACTTCTGTACTCTGACTGAACTCGGAGAAGAGAACTACCGAAAGGCAGAAAAGGGCCTAAAGAACGATCCGACAGTCAGAACAATCGTCGCCATAGGTGTAGGCCTATCCCTCGATATAGAAACAGTCGACAAGATGCTCTATCTTGCCGGCAGAAGTTTCAAAGATACTCCAGAAGATAGAGCCTTACGTTTCTGCATTACCGGTCTCTCCGGGCATCCTTTATCAGACTGCAATGATTTCCTTGCTGCCAGAGGATACGAAACTCTTGGCACAAAACAACGTCTATAGCACTTTCAGCCGCTATTCCATCACTGGGATATGCGGCTTTTTTCTTTTTCAAAAATATTTCCGACTCGGTGAGTCGCGATTCGCCCATAATATCCCTCTTCTCGTACTGAATTCTATATAAGCAGATCCGTTGAAACCCGCAAAAATGCGGGCTTTTTTGTTGCGTTCAATCCGACTCGGTGAGTTTTTTCAAATAAAAAGAAAGCGATTATGATGAGCTTAGCTCCGGTGAGATTGCTTCTTTAGCGCTGAAGATGGTTCTACCGTCTCACTGAAGCCACCATGTAAATCACGTCAGCCCATGTAGAACAGGCTGGCCAAGCAAACTAGGAGGAATCCGAAATGACTGGCCACCTGATAGGGACAATTTCATATCGCCATAATGCGGATTCCTCCGCGCAAATCTACGGAGGAAAAGCGTTATGGTCGATAACGAACTCACCAAGTACAGCGATAAGCGCTCGTACAACAACCTTCCCGTACCGGAAGGACAGTACCTTGCTCCGTTCTTGGTTCACAACTGGGACGAAGTGAAAGCGATGAACTATCATCGCGAGAACCTTGAAACCTGGCACTTCAGCGGCATCTCCGTTTTAGTCGCCTTTACACCGGTCACTGCAGAACAGTTTCCCGGCACCATGAAGCTCTTCTGGAGCGATGTTCGCACTTACATCGCAGACCTGAAGAAGGACCCGAACATTCTCTCCTACGACAAGCTGCTGGAAGATATGATGTCGGAAGACGGCAACGGTTATGATCCTGCACAGACAGAATCATTGGAGAACTCTACCCTGCTCGGTCTTATCATTGATGATCTGATCCGTCAGGTCAGAGAGATGAATCCGCGCTATGGTCGTATCCTCAATCTGCTGAAGCAGGAGTATACCAAGGGAGAAATCCTTGATGCACTTCTCTCTGAATACGGCATCAAGAAGACGCAGGCTTACTCCGAGATCAAAGAAGCTCAGAAGCTTGCAAAGGATCTCTACAACGCCGACTGATTCTAAAACCGGCACAAATGAAAAGAAGCAGCGATACTGGATCCACTCCGGTACCGCTGCTTTGCTGTGTGCCTCTGTAATAGGTTTTATCTCTTAGACGGTCTGCCCTGCATCTGCCACCTGTCGTGGCTCTGTATGCTCCGGACAGCCTGTTTCAAGCTATTCGCACGACCGTGCTGATGATATGGATGCGATGCCTTATGCTTGTGGAATATGATGCATGTTCCCGGTGTCGGATACTCCGGATTATGAATGAACCAATAATGGCCGGTGTTTCGGCTCATCACAGTCACATCAAAGGCATCTGTGAAGATGATAGAGAAGTACTTAGGATCCAGAGCAGAGAGATCAGTTGCATCAAACATAGTCTTTCCCCTGTCCCTTAGCATATTCTGCCTGCCGCTCCGCGACAAACTGAGCATGAAGCGCCTTCTTCTCCTTCAGGAATCTTTCATGCAGTTTTCTGGTTTCCTTCTCCATAAACGCCTTCTCTGCCTCGATCAACTCCGCTCTTTCAGTGTCCAGACTGATGATGAGCTTGCCATCCTCACATCTGACCAATACCGGATCTCCAATGTGGAACCCGGCGGCCTCCAGCCACTGTCCCATCAATCGGATCGACGGGACAGGCTTGTAGTTGTGTCCGCTCAGTGCACAAACCTTCAGTTCTCTTTCGTTCTTGCTTGCCATGTGTTTGTCCTCCTATTTTCAATCGACTCTTTTGACTTGAAACAAAACAAGCTGCAGATCTCGGATCATTTCCGCATCTGCAGCTTATCTATTCAAATTCCTATTCGATTGTGAGGCTGAACCTTAGGTGGTAGAATTCTTCCCTTCGTTCTTGATGCGATAGTAGTCTGCCATCTCCACATCAAGCGTAATATAGGACTCTTTCTTCTTGCTTTGGGTGTTGCTCAAGAGGCACACAGTCTCCACATGCACCGTCTGCCCAAACTGATCCACTCCGCGCACTTTTTTCAGCTCATACCCGCCGTTACAAAGTACACGCAGATCTCGCGCCAGCGTCGCCGGATCGCAGCTTACGTACACGATCCGCTCCGGCTGTAAGTGCAGCATCGTCTCTAGGCACTTCGGATCGCATCCCTTCCGCGGCGGATCCACAACAATCACATCTACCCTCTCCTGTGCGTTCTCATGAGACCACTTTGTAAGCACATCCTCCGCCTTCCCCAGCAGAAACGACGCATTCTCTATCCCATTCAACGCCGCGTTTGCCGCTGCGTCTTCCACTGCCTGCGGCACAACTTCTACGCCAAACACCTTCTTTGCATGTTTTGCCAGAAACAGCGAAATCGTACCGATTCCGCAGTAAAGATCCCAAACCGTCTCTTCTCCCGTTAATCCGGCATATTCCAGCGCCAGAGAATACAGCTTCTCCGTCTGGATCGGATTTACCTGATAAAAGGATTGCGGAGAAATACGATAGACCGTCTTTTCCCCCAGCCGCTTAAAATCAGCTGTATCCCGCAGATACAGCACATCCGTAATCACAGGATCTCCCCAAAGCACTTTAGTGCGATCGCCTAAAATCACATTGGTGTCTTTCGGATTGCTGTTTAATGAGATACTTTTCATCCCTTTGATTTCACAAAGCCTGCCGATCAAAACCTGTTCTTCCGGCAGCCGCGTTCCGTTGACCACGATGCAGACCATAAGCTCTTTAGAATCAAATCCGTACCGGATCAGCACATGGCGCACAAGCCCCTGTTTCGTTCGTTCGTCGTAGGCGCTTACGCCGCAGTCCTTCATATATTTCAGCACGGTTTCCAATACCGCCTTATTTGCCGAAACCCCCAGTGCACAATCGGTGTTGGGGATGATACTGTGCGTCCTTCCCGCATAAAATCCGGCGACCGTCTCTCCCGCTGCATTCACGCCGATCGGAAACTGTGCTTTATTCCGATAATAAAACGGTACTTCCATGCCCACGATCGGATCCGTCACATGAGTTATAAATTCTGCGTCAAACCCTCCGATCCGAACCAGGCTGTCGCGTATCTTCCTCTCTTTAAAAGAAAGCTGCGCCTGATAATCCATATGCTGAATCTGACAGCCCCCGCAGGCTCTGGCATATATACAGGAAGGCTCCACCCTGACCGGGGAAGCCTCTTTTAATTCCGTCAAACGTGCATATGCATATGTCTTTTTAACTTTTGTAATCTTCGCCAGGACTTTGTCTCCGATCACGGCGTCCTTGACAAAAACCGCCATTCCGTGATATCTGCCGATTCCGGCGCCGTCCATGCCGATATCTTCTATTGTCAGTTCAATCAAATCATTCTTCTGCATAACGTCCCTACCTGCCGGTCTTTCGGATATTAGATTCCAACAGCCGGTTATATCCCAGCCACTCCGTATTGCCTTCCGGCACATTTGCCAATACTTCTTTTAACGTTTCCATCTTGGCGTCTATATTGTCTGCAAAATGCAGTGCAACGGCTTCGACCAACGCCGGTTTTTTGGGAGATCCAAATTCCAGTTCTCCATGATGCGCCAGAATGCAGTGCTTTAATTCATTGCCAAGCCGGCGTGGAAAATCCGGAATATTGCGGATTGCGCCGCCGACCCACTCCGTGCCGATCATAATATGTCCCAGCAGCTGTCCTTCATCCGTATAGTCATTCGCAGGAAATTCCGACAGTTCTTCCATTTTTCCGATATCGTGAAACATCGCCGCCGTCAGTAAAAGATCTCTGTTTAAAATCGGATACTGCTCACAAAACACAGCGCAAAGGCGCGTCACTGCCAGCGTATGTTCGAGTAAACCTCCGACAAACCCATGATGTACGCTTTTTGCCGCGGAATGCGAACAAAACCGCTTGGCAAACGCCGTATCCTCGATGAAAAAAGATTGCAGCAGTTTTTTCAGATAAGGATTTGCAACGCTACCGATGTGCCCTTTCAATTCCTGGTACATTTCCCCGATATCCCTGCTGCTGACCGGGAGATAATCCCTCGTATCATACTCTCCGGGCTGTACCTTGCGGACGCGTTTCACATTCACCTGCAGCGCTCCCTGAAAACTGGTTACGTCTCCGACAATGCTGATATAATCAAGAATTTCAAAAGAATCGATCCCCTGAGAATCCGGTTCCCAGATTTTTGCGTCCACCGTGCCTGTTTTATCCTGAAGAATCAGATTTTCATAAGGTCTTCCATTCTTGGTAAGCGCAGACTGTTTGTACTTACACAAGAAAATTTCATTAATCCTTTCACCTTCCCGAAACGTTTCAATATATTTCATATTCTCTCTTGCCGCTGATACGGCTTCTCCTTCCCGTCTTCCTGTTTTGCCTTTCTGATCATATGTTTCTTACTGCAGTATCCCTGCAGATACTTTGTATTCTACTTCAAGATATTCATCCATTCCCTGACGCTTTACAATAATTTCCGTTATTGTCCCAGGCTCCAGCGAAAGCACATGCGCCTCGTACGCTTCGACCGTACTGACTGCTTTTCCTCCCAGCTCCACAATGACGTCCCCGTTCTGCAGGCCTGCCGCAAATGCCGGAGAGTCCAAGCGCACTTCCTTAATATAAATGCCGTGCGGAAGCCCGTATTCTACTGCGATGTTATCTGTGACTGCCACAACCTTAAGACCAAGATATGGAATATCCCTGCCGTTTGAAAGCATTTCGATTACTTTTTTCACCTCGGAAATCGCAATCGCCGTCAGCGTATTATCGTCGCCGTTCCCGCTGTAGTCCTGCATCACCAGCCCCACAACTTCGCCGTTCAGATTCAGCAGTACGCCGCTGCTGCTGCTGCTGCCTACAATATCGGTCGTAAATACGGTGTACGTCGCATCCGTCGTCTGGATCACGTTTCCGACGGACGTGATATTTCCCGTACCAATGGAGTAATTCGTCCCCAGCGGACTGCCGATCGCAATTGCAATATTTCCCTGTTCCACCGTCTGGGAATTGGCAAGCGCCGCATATGCGATCCTTCCTTTCGTACTCTCTTTCACATCCTGCAGCGGAACCGACAATATAGCGATGCCGGTATTTCCGTCGTATTTTTTCAGATACGCGTTGACCGTGCCCTCATCTATAAACGTTACATGAATCTGCCCGGCGTCTTTCACCACTTTGTGTTCCGTTAAGATCAGCAGTTCATTTCCGTTATCCCCGATAATAATGCCGGATGCCTGCCCCTTGCTCTCATAGGAATTATTAAACCAGTCCGTATCGCTGACTACTCCGGTCACCGTGACGACGGATCGGTTTGCCTCTTTGCCGATCGCATAGATCTTATTCTGAAGCATCTGATAATCGGAAAGCTCCAGTTCTTTTACGATTACGGTTTCCGTGGCTTCTTCCGTCTCTTCCACGGCTTCCGTTTCAAGAGGTTCCTCAGACAGTTCTGTCTGCCATTCCGACTCCGGCTCGTCCCCGGGAATGGAAATCAGAGGGTCTTCTTTGGGATAGAGCATATTTTCCATGATCGGGCGCAGAAACGTAAATACAAAACAGGCGACTATGCCGAATATGACCGCAAATCCTATGGTAAGAGCCCCCTGTTTCATCAAACGTTTTTTATTGATCGGTTTTTCCTTGATTTTTTCTTTAATAAACGAAAACTCATCTTGTCCTTCTGCCATACCGTTCCTTCTCCTTAATGTTTTTTCTCAGGTATGAACGTTCCTTAATCTTTATTATACGTGTAATAGAATCGGTATGCAAGATTTTATTTTCTCCTTTTAAACCGGTCAAAGATAAGGTATAATAACCATATTCAAATTTTCCGTAAGATTGAGGGTTATACTATGAATCAAAAAGCACTGCATACATTAGAATATGATAAAATTATTCGTACACTGACAGAATTCGCATACAGCAGAGACGCCAAAGAAAGATGCCAAACGCTTCTGCCGATGACCGATCTTTCCGCCATCCATACGGCGCAGCAGCAGACGCACGACGCCTTAATGCGCCTGTTTAAAAAAGGCAGCCTTTCTTTTTCCGGCATCCATCCGGTAGAAGCTTCCGTCAAGCGCTTAGAAATCGGCGGTTCTTTGAGTATCTTGGAATTTTTACAGATCGGCTCCCTCTTAGAAGCCGCAAAACGCGCCAAACAGTTTGGACGAACAGAATCAAGCGAAACAGGGCCTGACTCCTTAGCGCCTCTTTTTGAAATCATCGAACCGCTGACGCCGTTAAACGAAGAAATCAAACGCTGTATTCTCTCCGAAGACGAAATCAGCGACGACGCCAGCAGCGCCTTAAAATCCATCCGCCGTTCCATCGGCGGCATGAACGAACGCATACGCGGACAGATCAATAAGATCATGAATCAGGCAAACAGCAGCGGATATCTGCAGGACGCCGTAATTACGACGCGAAACGGCAGGTACTGTATCCCGGTCAAGGCAGAAGCCAAACATCAGGTTCCCGGCATGGTCCATGACCAGTCCCGAAACGGCTCCACGCTTTTTATCGAACCGTCCGCCGTCGTCAACCTGAACAACGAACTGAAAGAGCTGTTTTTAAAAGAGGAAAAAGAAATCGAAGTCATCCTTGCCGGCTTAAGCAGCCGTGTATTTGAATACGCCGCCTTCCTGCGGGATAATTACAGGGTACTGACCGAACTGGACTTTATCTTTGCAAAAGCGCAGCTGGCAAAACTGCACAACGGCTCTGCTCCGGTATTTAATACCAAAGGGATCCTCCATATCCGCAAAGGCCGTCATCCGCTGTTAAATCCCAAAACCGTCGTTCCGATCGACGTGATTTTGGGAGATACGTTTGATCTTCTGATCGTTACCGGTCCCAACACCGGAGGCAAGACCGTATCCTTAAAAACGGTCGGGCTGTTTACGCTGATGGGGCAGGCAGGTCTGCACATTCCGGCAAATGACCGCTCCGAACTTGCGGTTTTTGAAGATATTTTTGCAGATATCGGAGATGAACAGAGCATTGAACAAAATCTAAGCACGTTTTCATCCCATATGACAAATATCGTTTCGATCTTAAACCATGCAAATGAAAAATCTCTTGTCCTATTCGACGAACTGTGTGCAGGCACGGATCCGACAGAAGGCGCCGCTCTTGCGATTTCTATTTTGTCCAGTCTGCACGAACGCGGCATTCGGACCATGGCAACCACTCATTACAGCGAAATCAAAGTCTTTGCGCTTTCCACAAAAGGCGTGGAAAATGCCTGCTGCGAATTTTCCGTGGAAACGTTAAGCCCCACATACCGCCTTTTAATCGGTATTCCGGGAAAAAGCAACGCCTTTGCAATATCTTCCAAGCTCGGTCTTAACGATTCCTTTATCGAAGATGCCAAAGCGCGTATGACGGAATCGGAGACCAGCTTTGAGGATTTGATCGCCGATCTGGAGATCAGCCGCAGTACCATCGAGCGGGAACAGGAAGAGATCAATCTCTATAAAACCCAGATCACGGCACTGAAAGAAAAATTAGAACAAAAACACGACCGCATCGACAAAAACCGCGACAAAATCATACGGGAAGCAAACGATCAGGCATCCGCCATTTTAAAAGAAGCAAAAGATTATGCCGACCAGACCATACGAACCTTCCAGAAGATTGCGCAAAACCATGCGTTAGCCAGCGAACTGGAACAGGAGCGGGCAAAATTGCGCGCAAAACTTGAAGATACGCAGAAAAAGGCTTCCGCCTTACCGAAATCTCCCGCGCAAAACCGGAAGATACCCAAAAATCTGCGGATCGGCGATTCGGTTATGGTTTTGTCTATGAACTTAAAAGGCACCGTACACACGCTTCCCAATGCCAAAGGCGATTTATATGTGCAGATGGGCATTCTGCGTTCTTTGGTCAATATCAAAGATTTAGAACTCTTAGAAGACGAAACTTCTTATAAAACAAAAAAATCCGGCAGCGCCAAAACGGGAAAACTGCGGATGGGAAAATCCATATCGGTTTCCACGGAAATCAACCTGATCGGCAAAACAACGGACGAAGCCGTCGCGCTGCTGGATAAATATTTAGACGACGCCTACATCGCCCATCTGCCCTCCGTGCGTATTGTCCACGGAAAAGGCACGGGCGCGCTGCGAAACGCCGTACAAAAGCATTTAAAACGGCAGAAATATATCCGGTCATTCCGGCTGGGAGAATTTGGCGAAGGAGATGCCGGCGTTACCATTGCAGAATTTAAAAACGAATAGGACAGGAGGTACTTATGGCTGCCAAACAGAAAATTTTAATCGTTGACGATGATCTGAATATCGCAGAACTGATTTCCCTGTATCTGACCAAAGAATGCTTTGACACCCGAACCGTCAATGACGGAGAAGAAGCTCTGGCTGCCTTTGAACAATATATGCCGAATCTGATCCTTCTGGATCTGATGCTGCCAGGAATCGACGGTTATCAGGTCTGCCGGGAAATCCGCGCAAAATCCGATATCCCGATTATAATGCTTTCCGCCAAAGGAGAAATTTTTGACAAAGTCCTCGGCCTGGAACTCGGGGCAGACGATTATGTCATGAAACCGTTTGATTCCAAGGAACTGGTGGCGCGTGTCAAAGCCGTACTGCGCCGCTACCATCCCGTTCCCAAAACCCATGCATCTGCCGATATGAAATGTGTCAAATATCCGGGATTAATTGTCAATCTGACCAATTATTCCGTTCTCTACAACGATCAGCCGGTCGACATGCCGCCAAAAGAACTGGAGCTTCTGTATTTTCTGGCTTCCTCTCCAAACCAGGTGTTCACAAGAGAGCAGCTGTTAGATCATATCTGGGGCTATGAATACATCGGAGATACCAGAACCGTAGACGTACATGTCAAACGACTGAGAGAAAAGATCAAAGACAACGGATTTTGGAGCCTGTCTACCGTCTGGGGCATCGGCTATAAGTTTGAAGTTAACGGGTGACCGGCCATGAAAAAAACGATTGTCCCGAAACTGATCCTGGGATTTCTCCTGTACGGTATCTTAGGCTTCAGCATAGTTTCCGCCGTTACGTCCTATTTTTCTCTGCGTCATATAGAAGAATATGAAATTTCACATCTTTATAAAGAAGCAAACCTGATCGCATCCGATTATGCCGTCAGTTATTACAGCAACTATATTACGCTGGAAGATTTTGAATCCCGTTTAAAAGCTTTGGATACTTATCTGGCATCCCAGATCTGGGTCATCGACCAAAAAGGCAATATACTGGTCAATTCCGCTAAAGAAACGGATCTTTCCACACTTACCCATACGGAAAGCATCAGCGCTTTTGACATCAGTGATTTTAAAAATCATTCCTGCCAGACCGGTTTGTTTTATGACTATTTTGAAGAAGAACAGTTAAGCGTTTATGCGCCGATCACCGTCAGCTACAAAGTCCGGGGATATGTCATCATTCATAAACCGCTGCGTCTTCTTACTTCTTTTCACCGCGGCTTTTTGGATCTTTCTTATTTTACGTTTGCTCTTCTGTTCTTTTGTGCCCTGATACTGTTCGGCATCTATGCATGTTCCATTATTCTTCCGATCCAAAAGATTACAAAAGCGGCAAACGCATATGCAGAGGGAAAATTTGATTATCCGATTTGTATTCCTGCCAACGATGAGATGGGCCGCCTTGCCGCGTCTTTGGCTTATATGGCAAATGAATTGAATACGCTGGAAGAGGACCAGAGAAAATTCGTTTCCAACGTATCCCATGATTTCCGCTCTCCGCTGACTTCCATCAAAGGATATGTAGAAGCGATGTTGGACGGCACGATTCCCGCAGAATACCAGGAAAAATATTTAAACATCATTCTGTTTGAAACGGAGCGCCTGAATAAACTTACGACAAGCCTTTTAGAATTGAATCAGTTCGGTAGCCGGGGCGCCATGCTGGATATTACAAAATTTGATATCAATCAGATGATAAAAATGACTGCCCGTACGTTTGAAGGCATCTGCAAAGATAAGAAAATTATGTTTGAATTGATTTTAACCGGACAGACACTGTTCGCCCGGGCAGACATGAGTAAAATTCAGCGCGTCCTTTATAATCTGATCGACAACGCCATTAAATTTTCAAACGCCGACTCCGTTATTACGATTGAAACAACGGTAAAGAACGAAAAAATCTTTATTTCCGTAAAAGACAGGGGGATCGGCATTCCAAAAGAAAGTCTCGGAAAAATCTGGGAGCGGTTTTACAAAACAGATATTTCCCGCGGAAAAGATAAAAAGGGCACGGGCTTGGGGCTGGTCATCGTAAAAGAAATCATCCAGTCCCATAAGGAAAATATCAATGTGATCAGTACAGAAGGCGTCGGCACGGAGTTTATTTTCTCCCTGCCGCTGCATCAGCCGGAGGACGAATAAACCATCCTCCGGTTTTTTTAAACTTCCTTTTGAACTTTCAGGCGAAACAGGAGCATCACAAGCCCGATCGCCAATGTAAATACTGCGATGAACTGAGATGTCGAAAAGATACCGACCGTTCCTCTTTCAAAATCTCCCCGAAAATATTCCAGAACAAAACGTCCCACACTGTAGGTCATTATATACGCGGAACCGGTTACGCCCGCTTTTTTTCCTGCCCGCCGCCATAATAGGTACAACACGATGCAGTTGAGCAGATTGCATCCCGCTGAAACCAGCTGTATGGGAAACAACGCCGTATCCGACGGCGCATACAAAGAATGTTCAAACACAACGCCGCACGGTCCGTCCGTCGGCATTCCGTAACAGCAGCCTGCCAGAAAGCAGCCGATGCGCCCAAAAAACTGCGCCAGAGCAACCGCCGGTACGGTAATGTCGAATATTTTCCAAAAATCCACGTTTTTTCTTCTGCAGTATATATATCCGGTCAATACCCCGCCGATCAGACCTCCGTATACGACATATCCGCTGGAAAAATTCAAAAGCCTTGCCGGATCTTCTAAAATCTCCGGCAGTGTCGTAATCCAAAACAATAATTTGGATGAAGCATATCCTCCAATCACGCATGCAAGTCCCATGCCCAGAAGAAATCCTTCTTCTGCCAATCCCGTTTTTTTCAAAAGATACTCCCCGAATAGAATCGCTGCAAGAATCCCTGCCGCCGTCATGAATCCATAGCTATGCACGGTAAACGGTCCAATCGAAAATAATTCCGGTAACATACGAACCTCCTTTTTTCTATCGCATCTAAGCGACTTCACACAATCCGAATAAACGCGCAGACGGTTCTTATTCTCCCATAAGCGCCCTTCTTCGCCTGACAAAAAACTCCGGTTTGAAACCGGAGTTTTTCTATCTCAATTATACAAGCTCTAACAGAACTTCCAATGCGCCGTCGCCTTTACGCTGGCCGATTTTAACGATTCTCGTATATCCGCCGTTGCGGCCCACATATTTCGGTGCAATTTCATCAAATAATTTTGCAACAAGATCCACTTTCTTTGTATTCTTCTTTCTGCCTGCTGCTTCTTTCGGAACATCCTTGACCGGATAAAGAACCTTCAGCATTTCTCTTCTTGCATGCAGACGGGACGGCAGATCTTTTTTGATCGTCTTATCCACTACGTCATATACGGTAACTTTCTTACCGTCGACAACTTCTTTGACTCTCTTGCCATCCTTATCTTTACGAGGAACTTTCGCCTGAATCGTAACTTCCTCGTAATTGTCTTTTTCTTTGATCGCCTTTGTGATGATACGTTCTGCAAGCTTACGAACTTCTTTTGCCCTTGCTTCCGTCGTAACGATTTTTCCATTGTAAATCAGCGCCGTAACCTGATTTCTCAATAACGCTTTTCTCTGGGATGAAGTTTTCCCCAGTTTTCTATATTTTGCCATTTTCTTACCTCCGTTTTGTGGAACATCCGACATGCCCTTTGGTCTTACTCATCGAATGCTTTCCTGCTAGTAGTTGCCTCCACGGTAAAATGGAGATGACCTTTTTCTGCCCTTTGGTCTTACGAAATCAGCCAAATCTATTTAGATATCTTCACTCTGGTTCAGCTGAAGCCCCAGTTCTTTTAATTTTGCCAATACTTCTTCCAAAGATTTGCGTCCAAGGTTTCTGACCTTCATCATATCTTCCGGCGTACGGTTCGTCAGTTCTTCCACCGTATTGATCCCCGCCCTCTTGAGGCAGTTATAAGAACGTACGGACAGCTCCAGCTCGTCGATATTCATCTCCAGAACTTTTCCTTTTGCATCGTCTTCTTTTTCTACCATAACCTCCGCAGACATTGCCGTTTCGGAAAGGTTGATAAACAGATTTAAATGCTCGCTTAAAACCTTCGCAGCCAGGCTCACCGCCTCATCCGGTTCTAATGTACCATTGGTAAATACATCCAATGTGAGTTTGTCATAATCAGTAATCTGGCCTACACGGGTATTTTCAACTGTCAGATTGACACGCTCTACCGGCGTATAAATCGAGTCAATTGCAATGACACCGATCGGAACATCTTCAGATTTATTCTTTTCCGCGCTGACATAGCCCCTGCCCTTGGTAATCGTAAGCTCCATATACAGTTTACAGTCAGCTCCTCCGTTTAAGTTCGCAATCACTAAATCCGGATTTAAAATCTGAATGTCAGGATCTGCCTGAATATCGGCAGCCGTAACCACTCCCTCACCCTCAAATTCAATGTAAGCAACTTTTGGCTCATCGGTCGGACATGTATTCTTAAGTGCAAGATTCTTAATGTTCATGATAATTTCAGCTACATCTTCTTTTACGCCCGGAATCGAACTGAATTCGTGCAGTACGCCGTCAATTTTCACCTGGCTTACCGCTACTCCCGGCAAGGAAGAGAGCATAATTCTTCTTAAAGAATTACCCAGCGTTGTCCCATAACCTCTTTCCAAAGGTTCTACGACAAATCTTCCGTATTTTTTGTCTTCTGAAATTTCAGCAATTTCAATTTTCGGTTTTTCAAAATCAAACACTAAAAGCCCTCCTTATTACTGCCCACGCGGCGCGGCATAGATTACTTACTATACAACTCGACGATAAGCATTTCGTTAACAGGTACATCGATCTGGTCTCTGGAAGGTGCTTCTTTTACGATGCCCTTTAAGTTTTCTGCATCGACATCCAGCCACTCCGGAACAAGCCTTCCGCCTGTCACTTCGACAATATCCTTAAACCTCTGGATTCCCTTGCTCTTTTCTCTGATTTCGATCTCGTCGCCCGCTTTTACCAGATAAGACGGAATATTTACGCATTTTCCGTTTACGGTAACAAACTTGTGCCCTACGATCTGCCTGGATTCTCTTCTCGTTCTTGCCAGTCCCATACGGAAAATAACGTTATCCAGCCTTCTCTCAAGCATAGACATAAGGTTCTCACCGGTCATTCCTTTCATCCGGTCAGCCTTGACATAATAATTATGGAACGGTTTTTCCAACACTCCATAGATGAATTTTGCTTTCTGTTTTTCTCTTAACTGAAGACCGTATTCAGAAATTTTTCTGTTTGCTCTCTTCAGCTCTCTGTTTGATTTTTTATCTACTCCTAAATAAACCGGATCTAAACCAAGCGATCTGCATCTTTTAAGAATAGGAACTCTGTTAACTGCCATCTTAGACTATCCCTCCTGTTCGATAAATTAAACTCTTCTGCGTTTTGGCGGACGGCATCCATTGTGAGGAACCGGTGTTACGTCCCGGATACTCGTCACTTCCAAACCACATGCAGAAAGTGCACGAATTGCAGCTTCTCTTCCTGATCCCGGTCCTTTTACCATAACATCTACTGATTTTAAGCCATGAATTAATGCTGCTTTGGTTGCTGTTTCAGCCGCCATCTGCGCAGCATACGGAGTAGATTTCCTTGAACCTCTGAAACCAAGACCACCGGCACTTGCCCATGATAAAGCGTTTCCTTCAGCATCCGTGATCGTTACAATCGTATTGTTAAAAGATGACTGAATATGTGCCTGTCCGCGTTCAACGTTTTTCTTCACACGCTTTTTTGTCACTTTTCTGGTAACTTTTTTCGCCATATCTGAACTAACCTGCTTTCTTTCCTATAATATGCTCTTCTTTACCATGCTCCGTTACTTCTTCTTGTTCGCCACAGTACGCTTCGGTCCTTTCCTGGTCCTCGCGTTCGTCTTGGTTCTCTGCCCGCGCACCGGAAGGCCCTTCCTGTGACGGATGCCACGGTAGCAGCCGATTTCCTGAAGACGCTTGATATTGAGCGCGATCTCTCTTCTGAGATCACCTTCCACCGTCTGCGTCTCATCGATCACGGCGCTGATTCTCTTCACCTCATCGTCCGTCAGATCCCTGACACGGGTGTCGGGGCTGACCTTCGCCTCTGCAAGGATACGGTTCGAACTGGATCTGCCTATCCCGTAAATATAAGTCAGACCGATCTCAACACGTTTTTCTCTTGGTAAATCTACACCTGCAATACGAGCCATGTGCTTTTGAACCTCCATTTGTTCTGCATTGTTCTGATTAATAAATCCATTCCATAAAACAGGCAGGCCACACGACACCGTGACCTTACGGCGCAACCACTCCCACTGCGGAAATTCGCACACTGAATGACTGAATGTTCGCACCTAAAAAGAACCCTCTCCGGCAGCTCCGTTGTCCTCCGGCCTGAAATGTGTGCCTTCGCGGTTCTTTTTCTTATTTGGATGAATCCCATCCGCATCCCCGGTATACGAATACGGACGGGCAGCTCTCCCTGCTGTTCTTATGATAACAGTGCAACAACCCTTCCTGGCGTTCCACTGCAGCCGCACATAACAAAAAACTGCAAAACAGAAAACAGGAACTTTTTAGCCCTGTCTCTGTTTATGCTTCGGATTCTCACAGATAATCCGGATACTGCCTTTTCTCTTGATAACTTTGCACTTCTCACAAATAGGCTTGACTGATGATCTTACTTTCACAGCAAATCCTCCTCTCTATAATGCCTTTTCTGGTATTTATACTGGCGCTTCTTATGCAGACATGCACAAAAAGGCACTATTCAAAAGTGTCCGACTCATATTTTAGCACAGACACCTGTTGAAGTCAACCATTTTTTAACACATGTTCCCGGTACCATTCACTATTTATCTCTCCAGATAATCCTGCCTTTCGTCAGATCATACGGTGACATCTCGATCGTCACGCGGTCTCCGGGAAGGATACGGATAAAGTTCATGCGGAGCTTTCCGCTGATCGTTGCCAGTATCTGATGACCGTTTTCGAGTTCCACTTTAAAAAACGCATTGGGAAGCTTCTCCACGACCGTTCCTTCCACTTCGATGACGTCTGCTTTTGACATTTATAAATCCTCCTGCTTTTGGTTTCTGAATTTCTGATAGATCTTTAACGCTCTTTTGATTGTGATATCATTTACGGGGTCCGTCAGACATTCCCGCACACTGGCCGGAAGCTTCCTGATCGGCTGTACATGTTTCCGGTTCTTCTTTTTCGGTGACGCCAGCAGCCTCGTCGTCCCATTGACCAGCCAGACGTAGTCCCCCTCTGCTTTCACAACCAGATAAATCCGGTTCCTGTCATGTCCTGCCCTTGACTCTGCAAATTCCATATTCATATCCGCACCTCTTATTCCGGACCGGCCTCGCGTAGAACCTGCGTGCTCAGGCTCCGGTCCTTATCCCCTCTGCAAGCTCCGAATCCGTCAGCGTCAGAATCTCGGGCTCCCCTTCTGTGATAAGTATGGTGTTCTCATAGTGCGCGGAGAGGGACAGATCTTCTGTCACCACCGTCCAGTCGTCCTCCAGCCAGATCACCCCCGCCGAACCGGCGTTGATCATCGGCTCCC